>Ga0114931_10010032_pt1 | contig 11306 bp, 12 predicted proteins | sample 2SBtaG_FD_89579 | JGI IMG/M metagenome (GOLD analysis project Ga0114931, IMG submission 89579) | Deep subsurface microbial communities from Kolumbo volcano to uncover new lineages of life (NeLLi) - 2SBTROV14_V59a metaG | ecosystem: Environmental > Aquatic > Marine > Volcanic | place: Kolumbo...
AGCAGTTACCGGAAGTGGGGGATCAGCCAAAGCCCAAACTCGTATTCTTTTTTGATGAAGCCCATCTTCTGTTCGATGAAGCGCCCAAGGCGCTTTTGCAACGCATTGAACAGGTGGCGCGTCTCATTCGCTCCAAGGGTGTGGGCGTGTATTTCATCACGCAAAATCCGCTTGATGTGCCCGATACCGTTTCTTCGCAGCTCGGCAACCGGGTTCAGCACCAGTTGCGCGCGTTTACGCCCAAAGAACGCCGCGCGGTCAAGGCGGCGGCGGAAACATTTCGTCCCAACCCCGACATCGATACCGAGCGGACGATCCTTGATCTGGGGATCGGTGAAGCGCTTGTTTCCACGCTGATGGAAAAGGGAGAACCTTCGGTTGTTCAGCGCACGCTCATACGTCCGCCGGAAGGGCAGATCGGACCCTTGAGCGAGCAGCAACGCAAGGATGTCATGGGGCGCAGCCCAGTTTCGGGTAAATATGATGAGGCGATAGACCGGGAAAGCGCGCAAGAAATGCTCGCCAAGCGGGCTGAAGAACTTGCCAAGAAAGAAGAAGAATTAAAGCAGGAAGCCAAGGCGTCCGCAGGTGGCTGGTTTGGCGGCGTTGCCAAGGAGATTTTCGGACGCGGTCCTCGCGGCGGCAAGTCGTTTGCAGGGCAGGCTGCGAGTTATGCGACCAGGTCGATCATGCGCCGGATTATTTCGCAAATCGTTCGCAGCGTCCTGCGTGGTGGCCGTTGATTGGTATTCGTTGCAGCAATCAGGATTTAAAGGGACAACTTGGCCTGCGCTACTGCGCGCCTTGAGGTGTGCCTGGTGCGATAAAGCCGCCCGATTGGCGTGCCCATAATTTGGCGTAAAGGCCGCCTGCTGCAATCAGCTCCTCATGGCTGCCCTGCTCGACAATCGCGCCTTTGTCCATAACGACAAGACGGTCCATCGCGGCAATTGTGGAGAGGCGATGGGCGATCGCAATCACGGTTTTTCCGTCCATCAGGTTAACGAGACTATCCTGGATCGCCGCCTCAATCTGTGAATCGAGCGCGCTTGTGGCCTCGTCTAAGATTAAAATCGGTGCGTTTTTCAACAAAACGCGCGCAATCGCGATGCGCTGACGCTGCCCGCCAGACAGCTTGACCCCGCGTTCGCCCACATGGGCGTCATACCCGCGCCGGCCTATGCTATCTTGCAGCTCTTGAATAAACGTATCAGCTTGTGCACGCTTTGCAGCGTCTCGAACGTCTTCAAGCGTCGCCTCCGGCCGCCCATAGGAGATGTTGTCGAAGACCGAACGATGAAGTAGCGATGTGTCCTGGCTCACCATGCCGATCTGCCGGCGCAAACTGTCCTGGGTTATCTGTGCAATATCCTGGCGGTCGATCAGTATCCGCCCCGCCTCCAGATCGTAAAATCGCAACAAAAGATTGACAAGCGTCGACTTGCCTGCCCCAGACTGCCCGACGAGCCCAACCTTCTCTCCCGGTTTGATCTCAAGCGTGAGCCCGTCAATGACCCCGGGAACGTCTCGGTCCTTCATGCCGTAATGGAACCGGTTATCTTCAAACCGGATTTCACCGCGGTCGACAATTAAAGGAAGGCTTCCCGCAGGATCGACGACATCCCACGGCTGCGAAATAGTCTCCGATCCCTCCTGCACGATGCCGACGTTCTCAAAAACGCCCGTAACCACAAACATGATCCAGCTCGACATATGGTTTATGCGAATAACCAGGGCGACAACCAGTGCGATCGCACCCACGCTAATCAGTCCCCCGCTCCACAGCCAAAGCGCAAGCCCGGTGGCAGAAAAGATCAACATGCCGTTGAGCAACCAAACCGCCACCTCCATCAAGGTGATCAATCGAGCCTGGGCATGAAATGCTTTTATGACATCGGCGATGGCCGCTTTCGCGTACTTGTCCTCACGCCTGCTTTGGGCGAAAAGCTTGAGTGTCATGATGTTGGTGTAGCTATCGACAATCCGCCCCGTCAGGTTTGATCGCGTCTGCGCGGAAACCTTCGATCGGTCCTTGATCCGAGGCACGAAATAGCCAAGAACGCCGGCATAAAATACAAGCCATAGAACAAGCGGTATGATGAGCAGGAAATCACATGCGGCGAACAACACCAGCGCACTGACCACATAGATCGCCATGAACCACAGAGCATCGATCATCTGCACGACCGATTCACGCAGCGCAGGTCCCGTTTGCATGATCTTGTTGGCGATGCGTCCGGCAAAATCGTTTTGGAAAAACGACAGGCTTTGACGCAAGATATAGTGGTGCGTCTGCCAACGGATAAGGTTGGTGAAATTCGGATTGATCGCAAGATCTATGAGCAGGTTATGTAACAAAAACACCATTGGGCGTGCGATCAGGACGACGGCGGCCATCATGATGAGAAGTGACGCGTTGTCATAAAAAAAAGTGCTGGGCGATGTGCTTAGGCGAACAAGATCGATGATCCACCCCAGGAAGGAGAGCAAGGATACTTCGATCAGGGCCGCAATTCCGCCCACGATTAATGAAGCCAGGAATATCGGCCACACCTGAGAGACAAAATACCAATAAAACGCAAGAAGTCCCGAGGGTGGGCATTCATCCTGCGCCCCCTGAAAAGGATTAATTCTGGTCTCAAACCAACGAAACATCCTGGAAAAGCCTTTGATCGGGATCAGTAACCTGAGCCTGAAATATCTATCAAATTGACTTGGGATGGTTAACAAAGCCATCGTTGGGCGTCAAAACCAAGGCATCCACATTTCTTTGACAACCTTCGATCGAGGAGCACGTACGCGTGAGCAAAGCCGACGACAAGATGATTTCAAGCTGGCAACAGGACGCAAAAAACTGGTTCGAGGAGCTGCGCGACAAAATTTGCACAGCTTTTGAAAAGCTCGAAGATGATCTTCCGCGCGGCGCACGCCACTGCCTGCAAGAACCCGGCAGATTCAAGAAAACGCCCTGGGTGCGTTTAAGCGGCGGGAAATCAAAACAGGGGCTGGACTCTCAAAAGAATAGGGACACACCCACCGGCCCGAAAATGGGTGAGGGTGGTGGTGGGGTCATGAGCCTGATGTCGGGCCGCGTGTTCGAAAAAGTCGGTGTTCACACCTCAACCGTGTTTGGTGAATTCGCACCCGAATTTCGTGCAAAAATTCCAGGCGCGCAGGAAGACCAGCGTTTCTGGGCTTCCGGCATTTCATTAATCGCTCACCTGCATAACCCCAATGTGCCGGCGGTCCACATGAACACCCGCATGGTGACGACCACAAACTGGTGGTTTGGCGGCGGCGCCGACCTGACTCCGGTGCTGGAAAGTCGCCGCACCCAGGACGACCCGGATACGGTTGATTTCCATAACGCCATGAAAGCGGCCTGCACGCCCCATAAGATCGCCGACTATGAGCGCTATAAATCCTGGTGCGACGAGTATTTCTACCTCCCCCACCGCAAGGAAATGCGCGGCATCGGCGGGATTTTCTACGACAACCTGACACCTTCAGATCATGACGGCGGCTTTGATGCCGCCTTGGCTTTTACTAAAGATGTCGGGTTGGCTTTTCTCGACATCTACCCCAAGCTCGTCGCGCGCAACTTTGATAAAGACTGGACCGAAAATCAGCGCGACGAACAACTGATCCGGCGTGGCCGCTACGTCGAATTCAACCTTCTTTATGACCGCGGAACCCTGTTTGGCCTGAAAACCGGCGGCAACGTCAACGCGATACTGTCCTCAATGCCCCCGGTGGTAAAATGGCCTTAACCGGATGTGGCGTATTGTCGCACATAGGGTCCAGCACGTATCCTGGTCAGCATACTCTTAACCAAAAAGGGAACAACCAGCCGCTTTTTGGGTTCAAATCGGCAAAATAGGCCCTCACTGCGTTAAAACAAAGCTGTAACCCAGGAAACAGACGGCAGCTGCGGTAACTGATTTGTTGCACTCGTGCTGCAAAATGGGTGCGAAGACCGGGAAATAAGCTGTGCGCATTTACGGTCGAATTGATCCAAATGAGGCCCCATTGCAGGTTCACACAGGAAACTGCACCCCAACACCCGCGAGGCCAATTGTGCGAGTTCATTCCTTTTTATATCCTGCCGGAGCGCTGATCGCGCTGAGTTTTTGCGCACAAAGCGCCAGCGCAGCCAAGCTCTCCCCCCTTGGTGTGTGGATCGACCAAACGGGTCGCGGGGCCGTCGAAATTAAGCCATGCGGTAAGAAACTATGCGGACATGTTGTCTGGGCACGCAGCAGGAAAGACAACAAAAAAGGCTGCGGCAAGAAAATCATCGGTAATCTGAAAAAAGTCGGCTCAAAAACCTGGGACCGGGGTTGGATTTATAGCCCCGAGCGTGGTCGCAAGTTCGACCTCGAAATCAGGACTTTGAGTCACAACAAGTTGCGCATCCTTGGCTACATGGGCAACAAGTTGTTCTCAAAAACCATGTATTGGAAGCGCGCACCGGCAAGCCTTGAGCGCTGCGATCAGCCGCCAGTCATAGCCGATAAGCCGATCATCGCAAAGAGGACCCCGGCAACACCAGCGGGTACTAAAACCGCGAAAGCACACTCGAAAGCAAGTGCTTCGACCAAAACGGCAAGGGCCACGACAACGATCGTACCACCCAAGCCCAAGGCTGTGCAACGCACGGCGCCAATGCAAAAACCGGATCAACGCGACATACCGGCGAAAGAAGCCAAGATCGCAAGCCGCGCACCGGCAATCCACACCCCCAATGTCATCAACAAGGCACCTCCGGCCCAGGAAGAAATAGATTCATTCCAGGAGGCTGATGCAGGCAATGAAGGTGCTCGGGTATATGACAACGAAGAGAGCACGGAAGAAAACGAGCCTGTCAAAAAACGGCGTACGGTGCGCTACAAGAAAAAGAAACGCTGCACCATCTCTGCCCCGTTCGTAACCGTATCATTCCCCTGCAACAAATAATCGCTTACTCAGCGCTGACGTCCTGGCTTTAGGGACGCTCCAGAGCACTTCAGACCAAGATGGAATCATTCTGACGTGGCGGATTTGTGCTATGTTCAAGTGGACCATAAAAGCGCGTCAGTCATAGGATTGGTCTCATTTCCCCTCGCCACGCGCATTCCCCGTCAGCGCGACAAGCGCTGAGTCGGGATCGTTCGAAGGTTCCTGGGAATAATATTATTTTTGAAACAATAACCGCTGCCAAATCGCCTGATACGGGTTGTCTTATCTTTGCACGCGACGTTGTGCCAAGAGTTCATCGAACACGGCGTTAAATTCAATGGCACCCTTGTTTTTCATGTTCTCGTTCATACGCACCTTCAAAGCTTCCAGCAATTGGCGCGATGTTTTCCCCCGCACGATGGTATTGCGCTCATAACCGTGGCGTGCAAAGAAGTTCACCGTCGGCATCCCGAGTCCCACCGACGTCATCATCTCAAGCCCCGTACCCGGCCCGGCCAAGTTCATCAATTCAAGCTGGTGGCTCGCGAGATGGTGCCGCCCTTTCCGGGCCGCCATATCCTTGATGCCCTTTAACTTGATGACCTGAAGCCAGGGGCCGATATCGCCGTCGATATTGATGGCCTGAACGCCGCGCCCCACTTCGGTTCGCGCCATTTTCTGGTGCGTGCTCCATTTGTGCCCCCTCGATTTAGCATACCTGACCATCTTCTTGAGCGATACGATTTTGCCAAGCAGGCGCCGTCTTCGTTCTGCGGAGATGCCCGGGTCTCTTGCCATACGTCTGAGGCGGGCCACAAAACTCTTACCATGCAAGGAAAGCTGCCCGATGGTGTTGGCCACCAACAATTGCGCATATCCAATCGCCGTTGAGATCGGCTTTTTCCGCCGGGAGGTTTCACCCATACCCGCCACCATGTCCGCCCGTCCCAGGCCGCTGGTCTCCAGCGCATAAACCCGCACCACCTGTTCCTTGGTCAGACCATGGCGCAGCGCCTCGCGCGCATAGCGTTTCTTGAACGTGCGCTCAGGCACGCGCTCGGGACGAAAGCCGTAGTACTTTCGCGCGTAGAAAAGAAAGTCCTCGACAGTCGGGAGCCCCTTGCGCTTTTTCGTTCTCTTTTTTGGGTTTACCCTTGCGCGATAAGCGGCCCACCGGCGTTGCAGGGATTTTGAGATTGAGGGCCCCGAATAGGTAGGTGGATACGCGTTCACATAGTGTTTTTGAGTTAACGGCAGCCGGGCTCTCTTGCGCTTCTTGCGGATAGATCGAACAACTCTCACTTTTCGCCAAAACGCATCCAATTTGGCATGAAACAACACCCTCGCGGCAATATAGCTTTCAAACGCGCGCCGCTCGATGGGCGACAAGGAACGTGAAAAGGCGGCCGCGTCACTGCCAAACCCCCGGGCCGGGCATGGAGAAGACGCGATAATCAGCACAACCGAACCGATCATCACGGCCATTAGATTTCTAAATTGCATGCCCAAACACCCACCCCTTGAGAGTATCGTTTGCGAAGATCCCGAATTGGGAAATAATAACATCCGCGCAAAAGCTATCTTTTGAGCTGTCTTATACACGAAATCGGGCAAACAAAGTGGCGGCAGGACGGCATATCACCTTGAGAGAAAATTCCAAAAACCGGCCTTGGCTGTTCAGTGAGCCTGAATTGCGCCAAAAACTCTATGGCCGTCTCGACATCAAACCGGCGCTGAGCCCGGCATGTTCCGCTCACTATGATCCCCAGGATCCCCAGATCCCACGCTGGTGTGAGGGTGAGGAACACATCCCCTGGAAACAACCTCAAACCAACTTCCCAAGTGACTATGACCTGAATCCCGGCATGCGAAGTGGGCAAAACCCAAATCAACCGTTACAGACTGCTGCCGTTCTGATAGCCATTCGCTTCGACCCTGAACCCATGGTCCTGTTTACGCAACGCACAACGCACCTTGCAAACCACCCCGGGCAGATTTCCTTCCCGGGCGGCAAAATCGACAAGAAGGACAAGGATGCAACGGCGGCCGCCCTGAGAGAAGCCCACGAAGAACTGGGAATAGACGAACGCTATGTCGAGCCCATCGGTTTTCTTGAGCGCTATGAAACACGCACGGGTTTCCTGATCGCTCCGCTGATCGCAATCTTGAAGCCAGGGTTTACCCTTTCGGCCAATCCCCATGAGGTCGCCGAGTGTTTTGATGTCCCTCTCGAATACCTGATGGATCCCAATAACCACAAAATAGAGTGCGTAAAACTGAATGGCATAATGCGATATTACTATGCCTTGCCCTTTGAAACGCGCTACATCTGGGGCGCGACAGCCGGGATTCTCGTCAACATGCACAAGAGGCTTTTTACTTAGATGATCCGCATCGTCCTTTTGAACCTGCTGCTGCTGATGCTGCCGACCATATTATATATTGGTTTTGTCCATCTCACCTCAAACGGTCCGCCCAAGAGCCTGCCCCGTTTGCTTGATGAAGCTCCCTTGCCCTGGCTGCTCCTCGCTGGCGCCGCGATCGTTGCCATTATGATGCTTGTTTTCGCAACACCGCCCAGTGGCCGGCCCGGTGAGGCCTATAACCCTCCCGTTTTCAGGGACGGGAAAATCATTCCGGGCAAACTGAAGGAAAAAACAAAGGGCGGAAGCGATGCCCCGAAAAACCGATAATCAAGCCAGCCCCAACGCCAACAACACACGAGATAAGCTTGAACGCCCGGATCACGCACAACAAAAGAACCCGGTGCGCATTTTCAGCTCGTGGCTTCATGATCCGGTGACCCAGGCTGTTTTCAAGGCCCTGAACACGAACGGGTTTACAACTCGGGTCGTTGGCGGGGCTGTTCGCAACGCCCTCATGGGTTTGCCGTCAACCGACATTGATTTTGCGACCACAGCTCTGCCCGATGAAGTTACGCAGCTTTGCTCCAATGCCGGCATAGCGTTTACCCCACGGGCATCGCCCACGGTACGCTGACGCTCAGATGTTTGGGCAAAACCTTTGAAATAACAACGCTACGAAAGGATGTAACCACCGATGGACGGCGCGCCACCGTCGCTTTTTCAAAAAACTGGTTTGAGGATGCCAAAAGGCGTGACTTCACCATCAATGCCCTATATTGCGATTGCAAAGGCAACCTGTTTGACCCCCTGCGCGGTTACCAAGACCTGCAAATCCGCAAAGTCCGGTTTATCGGCGATGCCAAGCAGCGTATTCGTGAAGACTTTCTGCGCATCTTGAGGTTCTTCCGGTTCTACGCAACATTCGGTGAGGGTCCCATTGACCCATCGGGCCTTGAGGCCTGCATAAAAGAGAAAAGCGGAATTAGAACGCTTTCGGGCGAACGCATCAAATCCGAAATCCTGCGCCTCCTCATAGCTAAGCGTTCCTATCAGGCTCTGGCGATCATGGATGAAAGTGCAATTCTCGAACCCGCCTTGGGTTTGAAACCCGACCTGTCGGTCTTTAAGCACCTGGGGGAGATTGAAAAGGAATACGGGCTGGCGGCAGACGCCCTGTTGCGCCTGTGCGCACTCCTGATCAAAAACAAGACAGATGCCCGCACGTTGACCAGCCGACTCAAACTCTCGAATGCACAAGCAGGGCGGCTTAACCATGCACTCCAGATGGAAGACGAGGAACCTTTTTTGGCGAAGGCTCTGACAGCCGGTCTTTCTGAGCCCGCGCTACGCAAGGCTGTTTATCTTCTGGGGCCCGAGACATTTCGCGATAAATGCTTGCTGGAGTGGGCGCGCACCAAGAAACCGACAACCGATCCAGCGTTTAAAAAAGCCTTCGAATTTTCCAAAAACTGGTTGCCGCCGGAGATGCCCTTCAAAGGGGCCGATCTGATCGCACTGGGTTTCAAGCCCGGCCCCGGCATCGGACGCACATTGTCCCAGTTTGAAACATGGTGGATTGAAGAAGACTTTCCCGCTTCACGAGATCAACTCGAAAAGAAGCTTGTGGAATTGGCAAAACACGACTGAAAATTGATGGTTACCCATTTCTAAAGATTCAGCTTTCATTAACGGTGCGCGCCGCGCTACAATTCCCCTTGAGCAAGAGAGCAATCTCACCGAACCTCAAAAGTTTGTCGCATTCCAAAAAGTGATATTCGCGCATAAGGCTAAAACAGTGCAGCTTAATCATCCATCGATTGACGATGAAAGACGCCGTTCCGCCAGGATCGTTGTGATCGTGTATGCAGCAATGGCCCTTCTATTCTCAATGATTGCTCTCACACTGCCTGTTGCCGGTACCCGGCTAGGTCTTGCCGGGCAGGAGGCAAACCTGATGGCCGGCGCATTTACGACACTCGCGATCATCAATATGCTTATCTTGGAAGTCTGGCGGCGCTTGTTCAAGCGCAGACTTTGATAACGCTCTCGGTACTAAAAACTTGCGACCAAATCCCCTATGGCTGTTTCCACTGCGAAAGACCGGATTTTGACATGATCAAAATCCGGCCCGCTCGAGAGTTTGTTTTTTGGAAAAGCAACAGGACTTTAGATGGAAAAATCTTCCAGTTTCTGGCCTTTCTTTAGTCTTGCAATCAGCCAGTTGGGTTTACGCCCGCGACCGGTCCAGGTTTGCGTACGATCATCCGGGTTTGCGTACTTTGCCACACTGATTTTGCCTTTGCCGCGCCCGCGCCCACCCATAAGCTCGGATAAAGAGAACCCGGACTTGCTGGCGAGCTGTTCCATGCGCACAAGAACTTCGGAGCGCTCACGCGAGCGTGCTTCTTCAATCGCAGCTTCGACCTCCTGCTGAAGCACGAGCAAGTCGCTCAAACTCATTTTTTCAAGATTTATACTGCGAGATTTGGTGGTCTTTCTTTTCGTCCGTGCAACGCTTTTCCTAGCCATGATACTTTTCTCTACCGTTTGTTTTACCGCTTATATCACATCCTCATATAATCGATATTAGTCGAATTAAATATTAAGAACCATCAAAAATAAAAAACAATATGGAGAGTCGGGGGTGAAACCGTCTTAACACACATTTTCTCATATAAAACACAATGAAATCAAGCTCAATACGACTTTATTAGTTTTTTTTAAACCAATTATATTTTTGCAGTCCAGCCTGCAAAAGCTCTGTATGAGAAAAAGAACAAAGCGTTTACTGCTTTATGGCCCTGGAATAACGCATCGACATCTGTAGAAATATAAACCTAATTCAACTTTTTTACGGATATAATCGCCACCCCTAGGCGAAATACCGGCAAATTGAATTTCACACAACCTGCATAACGTCGCAACAATAGGAGATATTCCGGCGGGCAAAGGAAAGGAGCCCGGGCCCGAAATACGTGAACAGTCAAACTTGGGACCGTGAACAAGCGATGAACAGATCATTCAGCAAGGGCTCAGACCATAAAGGCTAGTTTCATACCACCCTGAAACTCATCTTCCCCGGCGTGATCTTGGGAGGCGCGATACTCAGGGTTGTCGCGCCTCCATCCCCCCCCCACCCACACAGCATGCCCGCACTCATCGTTGTGCAAGATCTCCATGGCAAGCATTCCCAAATCTGGTAACTTGTTCTAGCTTGCAAAAAGAAACGGTGCCCGAAACTGAAAAACGTGGGCCCGTCAGAGATTTGGAGACCTGTCCGATGTCATTCACCTTACCCGATCTTCCTTTCGCCTATGACGCCCTAGCCCCTTACATGTCAGCTGAAACACTTGAATTTCATCACGACAAGCACCATCAGGCCTATGTCGATATGGGCAACAAGCTTGCCGGGGCCGGTTCAAAATACGAGGGTTTGAGCCTTGAAGAAATCTGCAAACGCGCCTTTGATGAAAAGGATCAGCCGGTCATCAACAACATCGGCCAGCACTACAATCACACTCATTTCTGGCAGTGGATGAAAAAAGACGGTGGAGGCTCAAAGCTCCCTGGAAAACTCGAACCGCTGGTTGCCGCCTACGGAGGCCTGGAAAAACTGAAGGCCGATTTCATTGAAGCGGGAAAAACACAGTTCGGCTCGGGCTGGGCCTGGCTTGTCATCAAGGACGGCGCATTGGCGGTCGCCAAGACACCCAATGGTGAAAACCCACTGATGCGCGGTGGAAAGCCTGTTTTAGGTTGCGATGTCTGGGAGCACAGCTACTACATAGATTATCGCAATGCGCGCCCGAAATATCTTGAAGCCTTCTTCGATCACTTGATCAACTGGGAACACGTCGAGGAAATGCTAGGCTGATACCTGCGACCCTCTCTGTGATCTTTTGAATATTCCTGAATCGAAACAGGCCGCCAGATTTAGCCTCTGGCGGCCTGTTTTACTGGAGCAGCGAGTTTCACTTCAAGTGCGGCTCAATTCTCATGCCG
>Ga0114931_10010033_pt1 | contig 11306 bp, 7 predicted proteins | sample 2SBtaG_FD_89579 | JGI IMG/M metagenome (GOLD analysis project Ga0114931, IMG submission 89579) | Deep subsurface microbial communities from Kolumbo volcano to uncover new lineages of life (NeLLi) - 2SBTROV14_V59a metaG | ecosystem: Environmental > Aquatic > Marine > Volcanic | place: Kolumbo...
CATCAGAGCGTTGGAGACGTTGAAGGCCTTGAGACCGGTCAGCGGGTCGAAAGGAACGTTGGCGATCTTATCCGCCTCCAGCTCCTCGATGTCCACCCCGCCGTGATGGGTAATGGTCATCGTCGGCGCCCGGAACTCGGTGCTTTCACTGATGGAAAAATAAACTTCGTACTTCGCCGGAACCGCGCCCTCGTAAGTCACGCCATCCGATTTGGTGACGGCCAACCCGTCCTTGTGTTCGGCGAAATATAAACGTTCCTTTTCTTTCAGCGCCTCGGTAATATTCTTGGCGCGGCCAATCAAACCGGACTTGCCTTTTTTCCCAACGCCCCCCTTGAACACGGGCTTGATGAAAACTCCACCGTGCCTGCTAATCATATCCTTGATGTCATCGACGCTGAGTTCCGGACCGCGGACCTCTGAGTGAGGATATTCAACAAGGTCCAACAATTTTCTGCCCCAGAGCATGCCGGTTAACTGCATTTTATTCTCCTGCTTAGCATAAAAAAATTAATCAATACCCAAATCGACCGGTAAATACCGTTTGGGGAATGAATTATCCAATCCTGATTGTGGTTGATGAGGCCGAGCAAAGTCGCCCCCGATGTCAAACTTTTTTACGGCAATTGTAAAAGTATGCGGCACGATATTCTATGGAAAAAGCAAATTTTGTCAATAATTTCCTTACGAATTTTAGTTTGAAAATTTAGAATTTACTGCAATAGGAATTATTGAGAAACAGGAGGGGTCAGTCCAGGGAAATATCGGTCAGCCGGGTTTTTAACTGGCGGGCGCGAAATTTTTCTTCGTCTTTGCAAATGAAGCCTTTTTTCAGGTCGTGTTCCAGCATTTTCAACTCAAAATAAAGCGTTTCAGTGACTGCCGTCCGATAGCTTTGCCCCGGACGCACGGAAAAAGTCACCATCCGGGTGTTGAACTGATGCGGCTGAACATCGCTGAGAATGGCGTCGATGGTGTCGGGCGCGATGCCGCCGCCCACGGAAACGTTAATATTCCTGGACTTGATTTTAGCAACCGTTTGTTTGACCAGGCTTTGCACCAAAGGGTCCAAACGGTCTTTTTTGAGGGATTGAGACAAATCACTGCAACCGATGGTGATTTCATCCAGCAAGACGGCTTCCGGCGAGGCCAGAATATCCTCCAGCTTCTCGACGGCGGTCACGGTCTCGATATTGATCTGTTTGGCAAGCCTCTGCATTTGCATGGGCGTGGTGAAATCCCGGACCGCCGACAGGAAGTTTTCCAGCCCGTAAACCGATTCCACCATCGGCGCGATCAAACCGTCGATATTCATTGCCAGCAACTGTTTGATATCGTTGCGGGCATTGGGGCCGCCGATTTTGACCATGACCGGGAGTATCCCATCCGCCAACCGGGTCCAAAAGCGGATTTGCTCAAACGACATGGCCGCATCCTCGGTCGATAGTTTCAGACAACTGGCGCCAAATTCATTTTTCAAGGTGCGCATGTTTTGAATCAGTTCCAGACCAGCGTCTTTCCTGACCACCTTTAAAACCTGCGGAGGGTTGACGTTCATTATCGTTCTCCCTTGGCGCTGCGGAAGATCACCGCCGGGTCGATTTCGTTGATGTCGGCGCATCCGGTGAGGATCATGGCCTTTTTCAATTCGTCGCGTTTCTCATTGAGATAAAATTCCACCCCCTCCTGCCCCGCCCCGAACGCCGCGATACAGACGGGTCTGCCGATCATGACCGCATCCGCCCCCAATGCCAGCATCTTCAGAATATCCACACCTTCGCGGACGCCGCCGTCCACCAGCACCTTGACGCGGCCCTGAACGGCGTTGGCGATTTCCGGAAGAACGTCCGCCGTCCCCGGCATGGTGTCCATGACACGGCCTCCATGATTGGAAACGACGATCGCATCCGCCCCCGCTTCGATGGCCGCCAAAGCGGATTCCACATTCATGATTCCCTTTAAAATAAAAGGAACGGATAAATGCAACTTCAATTCGCTGAGTTCCTTCACCGATTTTGGACCCACCGCCTGGTTTTTTAACGCCATCGTTTTAAAGGAAGCCGCGTCGATGTCGATGCCCACCGCGATGGCTCCGGCGTCCTCAGCCGCTTTGAAGCGGGTGATGATTTCCATGTTGTACTCTCTCGGCTTGAAAATGGGAATGCCCAGCCCTCCCCTCTTCTTGATGGCTTCCAGACCGATGAGATATTTTTGCGGACTGGCGCCGTCGCCCACCATCCCAAGCGTGCCGCTGGCGATACAGCCGTCCAGCACGGCTGACGCATACTCTTTTTCATCCATGCCGCCGGCCAGGTTGGTCTCCATGCCGGTGATCGGAGCCGCCAGTATCGGCAGGGAAAGTTTCTGTCCGAAAAGCTCTATCGAAAGATCGGGAAATTTGATTTGATGGATGGTGCGCAGGTTGATTTTGTAACGCGCTATGGCCCGCAGGTTTTCCGTGAACGATTCCCCCGTACCGATGCCGCCAATGCCCGGAACCTTGCCCCGGCACTCGGCTCCATCGCAAACCGCGCAGGCTTTGCAGGCAACGTAAAACTTCTTGCGGGCATTGTTGCGGATGACGTCCCAGGTCAAGGTATGCGATTCGCCCACTTCAATCCGAATCGATGCCCTTGCCAGATCGTTACTGCGGATGGCTTCTTCACGGTTTTTGGCGGCGGTGATCACGTACCCCGTCTTGCCGAGGTTGCTTTTCATTTCTTCCGCCCGGTCGCCGGCCTCCTTCATCAATATTACTTCCTTCACACCTTTAATTTTTCGGGCCTCTTCCACTCCCTTGATGGAAAGAATCTTTCCCGGAGGGGGAATCAACGCCCTCTCGGCGGAAACCAGCGAGGTTTTGGGTTGCAAGTCGGAAGGAGTTTCTCCCAGGGCGATCTGGATCGCGCCTTTAATGAGGTTCACGCCGGAAGATAACGGAAAGGTATGCGCGGACATCCAGCCTCCGCTCAACCGGGCGGCCATTTCTACAATTTTAGGACCGCTTGGGGTCATTTTGATGTCTCCCTTGGCGGCCCCCAGGTCGATGCCAATCGCCCGCACCGCCTGGTGAAAAACCTTCATAACTTCCTTCTGCTGGTCCAAGGGGAGATTGGAGGGCAAGGTATGACCCACTTCCACGAAATAAGGTGTACGTTCTATGTGGCGGTCGGCGATGCCCGTTATCTCGATCCGTCCGTCGAACACGAGAGCATCCAGGCTCAATTCCGGACCTTCCATGAATTCTTCGATGAGCAGTTTCCCACTGATCGAAGCTTCTTTCGCCTCTCTGAAAGCCGGGATCAAGTCGCCGGATTGCAAAATCTTTTTGACGCCGCGCGCTCCCATGTTGTCGCAAGGTTTGATGACCAGGGGAAACGGCATTTCACGAACAGCGCGCCGGGCTTCTTCCAGAGACCATATGGGAATAAAATCCGGCGCCGGGACATTGTGTTCCCGCAGGCATTGGCGCATTTTAATTTTGTCCGTCGCCCGTTCCGCCACTTCAAAGGGAATGCCGGGAAGGTTCAGGGCATCGGCGACGGCGGCCACCGTCTGCGAGGCGTCGGTTCCCAAAGTCATCACTCCGTCGAGAGGACAGGTCTGGTGAAATTGCTTGGCGGTGTTGACGGTCAGGTTGATGTTGCGAGTACTGACCTCGATCGGATAATCGGCAATGAGCATGCCCTCGGCTTCCGGATTGTAGTCCGTAACCGCCACTTTCAGGCCCATGGATCTGGCGGTCTTGATCGCCGGAACCTGGAACGGCCCCCCACCGATTATCAAGAGGTGCTTGGGTCGGCTTTCAGGCATTTTGAATTTTCAATCCCATTTTTGTTTATGTTGATCAGACAGGGCATAGCGCCCCAAAAGGGTTAACCAGTTAGTTATCGGCAAAATAGAAAAATTCCTTTAATGTCTATGGATTTGCACGAAATACTACAGGGAACAGATTTTTACCGAAAGGCGGAAGAGTTGGTCTGTTTTACTTTGACGCGGATTGCGGCGGGTTTTGTTCCTTCAAATCATTCAAGCGGGTGATAAGGGATTTGGCTTTGTCATTTTTTCCCATTTTGCGATACAGGTTGGCCAGATTGTTGAGGGACACGCGAATATTGGGATGATTCGGCCCTAAGGATTTTTTCCAGATTTGAAGCGACTTTTTGTAAAGCGGCTCCGCTTTTTCATACTCTCCCTTGCCATAATACAACCCGGCCAGATTGTTGAGCGCAGTTGCCACGGATGGATGCTCCAGGCCATAAGCCTTTTTCTTGATCGCCAGGGACCGCTCCAACAGGGGTTCCGCCTGGGAAAAATAACCCATCTTTCGGTAGAGCTCGCCCAGGTTATTGAGGGCCTGGGCCACCTGCGGGCTTTCGGGCCCCAGAGCTTTTTCCTTTATGCGAATCGCCCTTAGATAATAAAGTTCGGCACGTGCATGATCCCCCTTGCTGTAGTACAACCCGGCCAGATTGTTCAGGGAAGAAGCGACCTTGGGATGCTCCTTGCCAAAAATGTCTTCACGGATTTTCAAAGACCTCACATACAAAGGTTCGGCTTTGTCATAGTCCCCCTGTTTTCTATAAAATTCCGCCAGGTTGTTCAGGGAATTGGCTACATTGGGGTGATACTCCCCGAGAGTTTTTTCATAGATTGCTAGAGATTTTTTGTATAAGGACTCTACCTTGGAATACGCACCGGTTTGATAGTAGAACAGAGCCAGATTGTTCAGGGAATTGGCAACGCTGGGATGCTCGGGACCGTAAGCATCCTCCCAGATTTTCAAGGATCTTTGATACAGAGGGTCCGCTTCTGCATAACGTCCCGTCTTTCTGTACAGTTCCGCAAGGTTATTGAGGGACTCCGCCACTAGAGGATCGGTCTCCGAGAGTTTTTTCATCCTGATTTTAATTGCGCGTCTATAAAGAGGACCCGCTTTCCCATATTTTCCCAATTGATAGTACAGTTGCCCCAGGCTGTCCAGTGTTTCCGCGGTGGCCAGATGTTTCGGACCCAGGGTTTGACTTCTGATTTTAAGGGTCCGGCGAAACAGAGGCTCCGCTTTGCCATACTTTCCTAGTTTGAGATAAATCTTCGCCATGATTTGGGTGATTTCCGCAACATAGGGATCGTCCGGACCGTAGGTTTGTTCTCTCTCATTTAAATGTTTTTCAGCCAGCAAAAGGGCCTCCTGAAGAGCCCCTTTTCTGACAAGGGAATTGATTTTTTTTGTTGCCTGTTCCTGGGACTGGGTGGATTCAAATTCCTCCTGCGCAACAACGAAAGTGGAACCACTGAAAAAAACAACGAGCAAAAGACCGGCAAAGGTTTTTGTTATGAATTGAAGATTTTGCATATTATTGTTCCGTAAAGTTATAGCCTACAAAATCAAAATGTCTGTGATTCCGTGTTGTATCCTAAACTCTATCAAATAAAGTATAAAATTTATACTCCTGATTCTGCTTTTCAGGGTTTCGATTAATAAAATACTCCTATCAGCAGTGACGCGGTGTGAAAAGGTTCGGACCTTAGACGCAATAATACATTGATGCAACATTTTTTGGCGGTGACACTGTCAAATTTTTTGCTATTTCCCGTCCCGATTCTGTCAACATTGGCCATCCACTTTCAATCTGAAATCAAACAACTCTTTTAAATAAAATGATTTATGATGTTATTACAGTAAAATGGCTTTGATGTTTCAATTGCGGCACATACCTTGCATCTAAAATATACATAACTTCCAAAAAAACAACATTTTATATCAGGGCCGTTGCGGGATGAATCGAAGGCGGGGCGAGGCGCCGGAGGGGGGGGGAGACTGCCCCATGAAGGGGGGCAGGCCCAGGGAGGGTTGCCCGGGTTTATCGGCCGGTTTTTGACCTCCCCTTCATACAATACTCTTATAAGGGTATTTCATGAAGACGGGTAAGGCATTATAATCATTAAAGTGAATTGATTTATCAGATCGGAAACCACCTAACGGAAGCTTAAAAACATACCTGTCTCTCCAAAGACCTGTTCCTCCAAAGACCGGTGGGTGGTTTCCGGTTTTCTTTCTCCCAATGAACACCCCCCTTCCCTTAGCAAGTGCATCGATTTTATTTTTAAAGTATGATCAGTTATAGCAATTCATAGAGAGTTGAGCCGTGAATCATTGGTATATCCTCACCCTGGTAGGTAAAGATCAGCCGGGAATCGTCGCCAGATTGAGCACCGCCCTGTGTCAAGGGGGGTGTAACCTTGGAGACTCGTCCATGGCCCGCCTGGGTAATAATTTCACCATCATGATGATGGTCCAGTTCGATGGAACAACCGAAGACCTGAAAAAAATAGTGGCTCCCGTTGCCCAGGCTTTGCATCTCCGCAATCATGTGGATCTCGTGGAGGGAGGGCAGCATTACCTGATTCAACCCAACGTCCGCATCAGCGTATATTGTTCGGATCGGCCCGGAATCATGGAAGAAGTCACCTCCGCCTTGACGGACGCCGGTCTCAATATTCTCAATCTGGATTCCAATATTGGTATCGAAAAAAGCACTCCCAACTACTATATCCATCTGGAAGGCAATATCTCCGGCGGCATCGAACCTCTTTATGAGGCGCTCGATGTTCTTTCCCGGGAAAAGCAAATGCAGACCCAATTGATCCCCATAGACACCCTTTTGGGCTGATCCTGCACTTTTGCAACACTCTCTTGAAGGAAATTTCTGATCTCCGAGGAGAAACTATTGATTCCGTCCGTTTTCCCTCTCAAGCCCCTCCTTCCTGCAAAATATGACAAATTTCCTCCTAACTGTATGATTTTATGCAATTTAATAGCGAATTGAGCCGCGCGTCGATTATGTAACCGACCGTTTTACAATGGTTTTAAATTTGGCACGGGGAATGCTAATAGATTGATGTATGGAGGAATAATTTATTCCTTCTCCTTCCACTGAGTTCTCCATCTATTTTTGGTAAATGAAATGTTAGTAATGAAAAAGACACTGCCGGCCATTGTGATTTTGTGCTTCCTGACGTCAGGGTGCGCGGAAATATCCCAAAATATAAAATGGCCCCCGGAATGGATGGACACGTCCGCTGAGAATCAAACGCAGGAAGAAGACGGAGAATCCGAAAAACCTAAAAAGTCGCTTTCTTACTGGAAACAAATAAAAGGTTGGGCCACCGGTGCAGGTTCTGACTCATCAGAGGAACCGGCGAACGAGCCCTCTGCCGAAAAAGACGCGCCGGATGAAGAAATTCAAATGGCGTCCCCAAAACCGCCTGTAAAAACTCCTGAGAAACCAAAAGATGAAAATACGGTTGAGAAACAGCCCGAAGTGAAGGAGGTTGAAAAAGTTTCCGCGAAAATCGAGGAAGCTAAAGTAAATTATAATCTGGCCATGGAATTTGTTTATTCCGAAAAATACCGGGAAGCGGTTTCACCGCTGAAAAAAGCCGTCGCCCTTTATCCCGGCAACGCTGAATTCCATTACAGTTATGGCCTGGTGTTCCAAAAACTGGGCAAACATGAAAAAGCCGTTCAGGAGTTCCAGAAATCCCTCGATCTGAACCCGGAGTTCTGGCAAGCGCATTACCGGTTGGGGATTGAGTTTCAGACATTGGGAAAAGAAAAAAATGCCCTGAAACACTTTGAAAAAACCGCAAAGCTCAATCCCAAGTTTTCCGAAGTGCAATTCGATCTCGGCTCCCTGTATGAAAAACAGAAAAATTTTAAAAAAAGCATCGATCATTTCCAAAAAGCGGCCCGAATCGATTCGGACAACCCCAACTTCACTTACCGGTTGGGTTTGGTCAATCTGCAATTTAAAAAAGCGGATCAGGCCATAAAATCCTTTGAAAGAACCGCCAAAATATCTCCGGACTACAAAGACATCGGTTTCAAACTCGGCAAATTGTATTCAGAAAAGGGAAAATACGACGCGGCCATTAAAAATTTATCGCGAGCCATCAAGAAAAAACCCGCCGACAAAGAGGCTTATTTTCTTCTGCACAATTCCTATTGGGAAAAAAAACAGTATCCCAAAGCGATCGATACTCTGAAAAATCTGATCAAGGTTGCCCCCAATAACCCGGAACCCTATTTTACACTGGGGCAGGCCTATATGTTGCTGGACCGGAACCAGGAAGCGATCGGTTCGTTTCTAAACCTTTTAAAACTCAACCCAGACAACTTTAAAGCGCAAAACAGCCTGGGACTGCTGTTTGAAAAAAGGCGGAATCACAAACAGGCTATTTCCCACTTTAAAGAAGCCGTTAGAATCGATCCGGAAAACTATCTGGCCCATTTCAATCTGGGACTGGCCTACATGAACCTGAAACGAACCACCTCCGCCATCAAGGAGTTCAAGGAAGTAGCGCGAATCAAGCCGGATTCGGCCCAGGCGCACTGGAGCCTAGCCGTTCTGTACGACAAGGTCAACGACGGAGGAAACGCCATCTTTCACTCCAAGAGAGCGGAAAACTTATTTAAACATAAATTTAAAACCAAAAAATCCGATCGGGCCAAACAATACTCACAGGCGTTGATCCAAAAATACAGACGCTAAAGCACTCTTTAATAAAGGAAATACCGATCTGAAAGCCAGGTTTTCTTCCCTCCCCCTTGCCACTCCTCTGCGGAGGGCGAATTTGCTATACTTGCCTCTGACGATAAACAGTTCTTGAGCGCAAAACAAGAAGGAAAGGGCTGAATTTTTTTGCCGGTCCTCCACTCCTTCGCGGAGGGCGAGTTTGCTCACGACAAATGATACTTTCTGGTTTCTGTCCAACTTTTTCGCCGGTCCTCCATCAAACCGAATTTGGGTGCGACATAACATGACTGACTTAAAAAAAATTGGCGAATTTGGCTTGATAGACAGGTTTCGCACCCGTCTCAAATTCCGCTCGCCCCGGATAAAAATTGGAATCGGAGACGATTGCACCGTCTACGAAAGCAAGTCGGGAAATTACCAGATCATCACCACGGACGCCTTGATTGAAAACGTTCATTTCAAACGGTCCACGACGTCCCTCCTGTTACTGGGCAGAAAAGCTCTGTCGGTCAATGTCAGCGATATCGCGGCTATGGGCGGAACCCCGCACCTCGCCCTGGTTTCCCTGGGAATTCCAAAATCCTTTCCGGTAAGGTTTCTGGACGATTTTTATAAGGGGATCGATCAGGTCTGCATGGAACATCAAATCGAAATTGCCGGAGGCGATACCACCTCCTCTTTGCGTCACCTGTTCATCAATATCACGATGGTGGGAGATGTAAAAAAAAGGCATTTGATCTCCCGTTCCGGCGCTATGCCCGGCGATAAAATATTCGTGACCGGCGCCCCCGGCGAATCCGCGCTGGGATTAAAACTCCTCACCTCAAGGCGCAAAAAATGGAAAGGCAAAGCTGGATTGCAAAAGAGAATGATTCAGGCTCACCTCGACCCCGTCCCGCGGCTTTCAGAAGCCGTGAAACTGGTGAGTTCCAGGGTAAAGGTCACCTCCATGATCGACGTCAGCGATGGGCTGGTGCAGGATCTATTTCATATCTGCGAAAACTCAGGCGTCGGTGCTGTCTTAAATGAGGAATGGCTTCCCCGATCGGCGGGAATAACGGAGCTTTGCGCCCTCAATAGGTTGAATTTAGTGGATCTTATTTTGTCGGGGGGGGAAGATTATGAATTGCTGTTTACTTTAAAGTCCGAAGATGTTAGAAAATTAGAAAAATTGTTTCACGATGCCAAAACGCCTGTAACGCAAATTGGAGAGGTGTCCTCTCAATCCGGGAAAATGATTCTCGCAAAGAGTGACGGAACCTGCAAATCTCTCCATGCATTTATGGGATTCAATCATTTCCGTCCTAAAGAGCCATGAGGGCTCTTCCCACGTTGATTTCTAAAAAACGGTAACACATTGCATACGCACTATGGTTCGATGAAGGGGATGATACAGACGTCGGTTTTTCGGGGAAACCTTTGCATAAGTCGAGAATCTTTATGGAGTTTGCCTTGAACCTATCCTATGCGTCATCGCGAACCGCAAAGCGGCGTGGCCGTGATAACTTTCCAAAGCTTTCGTGCCCCCAAGGGGTAGATCCAGGGCCTCTGGATTGCTTCGACCTCACGGCCTCGCAAAGGGGTATTACGCAAAGTTCTCCTTTTCGGGAGGATTGATCAAACATTTTGGACGACTCGATATTACCTCGCTCTCTACTGCTACTGGTTCTTTTTCTGCTGTCGGCTTTTTTCTCCGCCTGCGAAGCGGCTTTCTTTTCTCTCAGCCCGCTCCAGTTGACCGAGATGAAAGAAAAACGAAGCCGTTCGGGTTCCCTTGTGAACTCCCTCCTCGCCAAACCCCGTGAACTGCTCATCACCATTTATATTGGCAATGAACTTGTCAATATAGCGATATCCGTCCTCACCACTTCCATCGCCATCGCACTGTTTGGCAATATGGGCGTGGGAATCGCCATTGGAGTGGGTACTTTCTTGCTGTTGATTTTTGGCGATATCGTTCCCAAAAGCATGTCCATCAAAATGGCGCAGTCCTACGCCCTGATTGCGGCCTACCCCCTGAAACTGTTTTACAATATCGTCCATCCGCCCCAGCAGTTTTTAACCGGCCTTGCGGAAAAGTTCATCAATAAACTTGGAATCCGTTCCCTGTCCCAAAAGGAATCCGCCATCACCGACGAGGAGTTCCGGACCATGGTGCAAATGGGAGTGGGGGAAGGCGAAATCGACCCCGAAGAAAAAGAAATGATCCAGAACATTATAAAGTTCAGCGACACCACCGTTGAAGAAATCATGACCCCCAAGATTGACATGGTCACTCTCAATGTCGAAGACCATCTGGATGAAATCATTCCCAAGATCGTGGAAAATTTTTATTCCCGGGTCCCGATGTACGATAAGGAGCAGGAAAACATCATCGGCATATTGTTGACCAAACAACTGAACCAGATCAAACATTTGCCGAAGGAAAATATCAATATCAAGAGCATGCTCCATCCGCCGTTTTCGGTTCCCAAATCCAAAAAGATCAAGGAAATGCTTGCCGATTTCAAGAAGATGAAGCGGCATATGGCCATCGTCCTCGATGAATACGGAAGCGTCGCCGGGCTGGTGACCCTTGAGGATATTCTGGAGGAACTGGTGGGCGAAATAGACAGTGAAATGCGGATGGATCAGCGGCCTGTCATCAAAGTGGACAATGACAACTACAAATTAATGGGAGTCTACAGTCTGCACGATTTCAACGAATATTTTAAAAGCAACCTTCCCGAGGATCAATACAATACCCTGGGAGGGCTGGTGTTTGGG
>Ga0114931_10010034_pt1 | contig 11306 bp, 9 predicted proteins | sample 2SBtaG_FD_89579 | JGI IMG/M metagenome (GOLD analysis project Ga0114931, IMG submission 89579) | Deep subsurface microbial communities from Kolumbo volcano to uncover new lineages of life (NeLLi) - 2SBTROV14_V59a metaG | ecosystem: Environmental > Aquatic > Marine > Volcanic | place: Kolumbo...
ATGTGGCCATTTAGAAAAAAAACCGCAAAGGATTACATAAAACAATTCGTTAGACTAGCCAAATATATGAAAAAAGAACTCTCAAATGTCTATGACACAGCCAACTTTGCAAGAACACATAAAATACTAAGAAAACTTCGACTTCTTGACAAAGAACAATTCTACAAAATAAAAGAAGAAACTCATTCAAAAAAATTAATGGATGAATGCGAGCAAATTCATTCTCTTGTTGGCGAAGCAATATCTGATATTGAAAATAAGTATAAATTTGACAAAGCAAAAGAAGTTGTTGATAGGATCTTGTCTTTGGAACATTTTGTATCTGATGAATACGGAGAAGAACTAAAAGAAATACCCTCAAAAGAACTAAAAAAAGTACTTGCATATTCTCCAAGAGAAGCAATTTCACATGGGGTATTGTATCGTGGAATGAATCAGCATGATTATAATACTATATTAAAAGGAGATGTTGTAACTGCTGTTAACCCTCAAGGGCATATAACGCTCACACAGCACATACTTGATGACACTAATAATCCTAATACTCAATTTATTTCTCTAACTGCAGACCCAAAGGTTGCAAGGCATTTTAGCTCAACAAAAAAAATTATTGCTTTAAGAATTAATAAATTAAATGGGGCTTTGTTGCGCGAAAAGGATATTAAATTAAAAACAGGTAATAATTTTGATGTTTTAAGACTTGTAAGGAAAAATTCTGAGTTTATCTTAGCTCCAAGTAGGCTTTCAGTTGCAAAGATAGGGCCTGAAGCAGTCATAAAATAAATTTGAAATTAATTTGTAGCTTTTTAAGAAGAATTTGTTTTACTCTTGTTCTGTATTTTTAAGCCTGTCATTTATTCGATTATTAATTATATTTACTAGAACTGATGAGTGAGCTAGTGCTCCTTTTGGATTGCTAATATGTGCGTTATCGTCGACATCAAAGAAAAATTGTAATTCCCCATTCAATGCAGACTCTACTTTCTCATCAACAACTGTAGACGCAATATTGTCTGTCATGAATTTATATGTTGGAACAAAAATCTTTTTTCTTGCATCAATATAATTAAGAACAACATTACCAAACTTATGTCCTGTGACATTTCCTTTTCTTTGTCTGCCTTTGCCTTTGAAATAATCTGGATCAATTTTTCCATTAATGATCTTCAATCCCTGCCAAACACCTTCAACTGAATCACTTAAGTTACCTGTTTTTGGAACTGGGATGTTGCCATAAGGGATGAATGGGGATAATTCGCTTAGGTCTTTTACAAATTCGAAGTTTCTTGCCGTTGGTGCATTTGTAGAAGTATCATAAAATATTGCGTCTGGATATCTTTGATGTAGTTTGAATATTTCTTTTCGTGTACAAAATTTTGCAGGTTTTGCAGTCTCGTTTTGAAGTTCAATAGTTAAATTTGTGACTTTACTTTCAATATCTTCAAGTGATTCTTTGCTTACTTTTTGAGTCTTTTGAAGATATGTTCTTGCTAAATCATTGTATCTCGTATCATTTGTTAAAAGAAATTTTGATGTGTAGCTTTGAGCTAAAAATAGATTTGGTCCAACTTTTGAATCGTAAAAATAGTTTGCTTCTTCACCATTTTCAATTGCTTTATCTAGTATACTTATTAATGCTTGAGAATCAACTCCTGCGTCTTTAGCTTCTCTAAATCTGTTGAAATAAACAATTGTTAGACCTTGTCTTACATTAAAGTTATCTCTGCCTGCGGCTAGTTCTTTTCTAAGAATTTGACCTGCTTTTAAATACTGTTCTTGCTCTATGCTTTTGTAAGCTAAATCTACTTGTTGATTCTTCATTGAACTGCAAAATTGAGACCTATTTAAAAACTTTTCTAAATGATGTCACTTGCAAGTAATAACCTTGTTGGAGTAATTCATGAGCTGCCTTATTTTCCAATAATTTTATAAATAAATCAGTTTTTTCTATCTTTAATAACAAGGATTTGGCCGGTTCAACAGGGGCTTGCTAATACTGGGTAAGAAACGCGATTTGAGATTGCAAAACTAATTCTTATCTGAATAAAACCTTGTAGCGAGGCGAATAAAATGGCACGAATGCACTCAAGGAAGAGAGGAAAAAGTGGGAGTACAAAACCAGTAAATAAATCAATTCCATCATGGGTTGGTCACAAAGCAAAAGAAATAGAAATGCTTGTAGTAAAAATTGCAAAAGAAGGCATGACTACATCTCAAATAGGAATTAAACTAAGAGATTCGTATGGTATTCCTGATGTAAAACTAATTACTGGAAAGACAATAACAAAGATTCTAACTGAGAAAAAATTAGATAAAGAAATACCTGAAGATTTAATGGCTCTAATTAAGAAATCTGTTCTTATCAAAAAGCACTTAGAAGAAAATAAACATGATCAACCTGCTAAGAGAGGACTAACTCTTACAGACTCAAAGATTAAAAGACTTGCTAAGTACTACAAAGGTACAGGTAGACTTCCAAAGACTTGGAAATTTGATACTAAGAAAGCAAGACTATACTTGGATTAGTTAAATTATTTTTCTTATTTTTTTATTCTTTTTTCTATTTATTGTTTTTTTTCTATTTATTGTGTTCCTCTTATTTTTATTTTCATTATTTTTTGTTCTCTATAGTTTCTAAGATTCCATGATTTGTCTTCTTATTAATTACTTATAAGTGGTAAATAATCGAAATATTTAAATATGTGTAATGCTGTTTATTATTCCGAGGTGATGTGAAGAATGGTGAGAATGATATCTGATCAAGAATTGACTTTCTCATACGAGAAACAGGAAATGAGCTATCTAAAAACAATGTGGTTGCTAGTTGTAGGTCTGTTCTCCTGGATGCTTGTGAGTCTTCTTGATGTCTTCATGAGAGAATAAACAAAGTAAAGCTAAGCGTAATCAGAAAATATAGGCACTTTGTCACACACTAAAATATTCACACACAATAACCAATAAGTCAGTACCGATAAGCCAGCACCAGAATCTATACAATAAGCAAATAAGATATAAACATACAAAAAACATACAGGATGAAATACAAAACATGCAAATTTTGTCAAGAGATATATGGAATATCTTTACAAGGCTTTGTCAAAGGACTTATTTATTCCTGTGAGATTGACATTAATATTGGGCTTGTGCCAAGCTGAATCATTCTAAAAAGCTCTTGAATTTGGCTTAGAACTAATGCTTTTTTACCAGTAGAGTTCTCAATTGCTTTAGGTAATTCTTCAAAATGGGGTTTGTGAGCATTTATCTCAAGGACATATTTTGAATCACTTAAGAAGTAAGCCCTATAATATAATTCAAAATAATTTTCCACTTCTTCAAGGAGCTTTTTTGTCTCTTCATCTGCAATAAAACCTTCCATTGATTTGAATAGATAGTACTGTGCATGATTAATATGGGTTAGAAACGTCAAAAGTTCCCACTGTGCTATTGGGTCTTTGTTTGATCTTTTTTTTATGCTCACTCGTTTGCAGAAGAGCACAAATTTGTCCAGATTTTTTCGGTGCTCTTCTACTTCACTTGAGTGTTGTTCTTTCTTAGCCTCTGATATGATGACCCTTTGGGTCTCTTTGATTATAAGGAAAATTCTTCTTAGCAAGACATCATATTTTTTACTTGCTGGTTCTGATATGTTTTCTAAGATTGCTGTGTTTTCTGAAGTCTCTATTACCTCAAAGCCGAGCAGAAGGGGTAAAGTTTGGCGTATACTATCAAGCGTTTGGTTATTGACGTTCTGTAACTTGATTATATCCACACCTTTCCTGTATAGGTTGGTGAGGATGTTTTTTAGGTTTCTTCTGCTCTTCTCTGTCAGTGCAATTGTTTCCTCTGTTTTTTGCTTTGAGGAGGTGTTGATGATGAGGTCACCATTGTTTTCACTAAGTGACACCTCTTCTCCATTCGAAAGCCCTTGCTTCTCCACCCATCCTTTTGGTAGATAGATGGTAAACCCACCACTCCCTTGGCGGATAAGCTTTCTATTCATCTAAGTATTTACTGGGGTAGTTTATATATAAATATTTCGATTTTGATATCATATAATATCATTCATATCAAAAAGATATTATAATTATAATTATTATCACTATTTAGTAATTAAGAATAATTTTTTTTGTGTTTTTTAAAAAAGAAAATATTATGTTTTCGAGAGTTTCCATAATGCTTCAAAATATTGTTTAAAAGAATTAGCAACATCTTTATTTTCAGTTACCATTCCAATAGGAATATCTGACCAAATAATAATTGCAACTTTATTCTTATAGATGAAAGTTGATGTTGGTAGAGAATAAGACTCTGGAATAAATCTATATGTAGTAAATGCTTCTTTTAAGATTGGTTTGCTTTTCATGGAAATGCTCATAATTGTTTTACTTTTTATTTTCAATTCTTTTTTTCTTTTTTGAAATATGCTAAAATCATGTTGCATTATTTCAGGAAATTTTTCATTAGAACCAAAAACAACATATTCTTTTCCTTTAAGAATTTCATTAAATATAGATCTTATCCCTTTTCTTCCTTTGTAAATATTGGCTTCATGTTCTTCTTTCGTTTCCTTATAGAGTTTTTTTAGTTGGGGTAAAAACTCTTGTGCTTGTTTTTCCATTTTTTTAATTTTTTCTATGATTAAATCTGGATTTACTGCTTTGAAAATTCTCTTATTTGTGACAATACTGTAAGAAATATAGCCTTTTTTGATTAATCTTTCAATTGTATCGTAGGTTGTTCTTCTATTAATCTGTGTTTTTTTACTAATATCTCCTGCTTGTAAAGGTCCAAATTCTAATAAAATCAAGTATATTTTTGATTCATTTGAAGCAAATCCTATTTTTTGTAAATCTTCTGCTTTCATAAGATTGTGATTGGTTCTTTAATATAAAAACTTTTCTATCTAGATGTAAGTTAGCTTACCACATAAATTTATTTATCTTTTGAATATAATATGTTTATGGACACATCACTTAAAGAAAGAATCTATGATCAAGGAAAGAAGTATTTGGTGGATACTGCTTCTGCTTTGATTTATTCAAATGCAGTGTTTACACCAATTGAATTACTAACAACGGGGGGAAATTTAGACGAAGTTTCTGAGACTAGATTGAAAATGGGTTTGGTTGCGCTAGTGATTTCTAGACCTTATGGTGCGTTTAGAAATTTTTGGTCACAAAAAGTTTGGAAGGTTGATAAAGAGTCTTCTAAGATAAAAAAGTATGTTTCGGATGTTACAGCAAATCTTTTTTATTATGGGGGTATTTACACAATTATATCTTTATCTACCAGAAGAGATTTAAAAGAAATAGGTGTGGCTTTAGCATGTGCGTCTATAACAACTGCAGTTACGGGCAGACCCTATGGTGTGTTTATGGATTATTGCAGAAAAAAAGTTGGAATTCAACCGGCAATAAAATCAAATAATGATTTGGAGAGCAAAGTTATTGAGGAAAATGACATTTAGTTCTTCAAGTAGTTTTCACATGCAGTTTTAATCCCTTGTATCCTGAACAAACATTAACTTCTTGTTTTTCTTTGTCTAATTCTCTTTTTTGAATTAAAGAATGAGGTGTGGTTTGTCTTTTTTTCTTTTTTTGTTGCTTTTGAACTTATTTTGTGCTTGTATATATCGAAATTCGAAACATTTATATATTATTTATACATACTTTATGTATAATTCGCTACGAATAAGTAGTAAAAGAGGTTTTAACTTGAATATCAATGTCTGGCCAATAATCACTATAAGAAGACGTGCGTGGGAAAAGAAAGCCAAAGAAGAACATAATCTATACTTACAAGAACAAGACCTGAAAATAGTCAAGGACGAACTTTCAAAGATGGATTATTATGATGGAAAAATAGAACCGACAAGGTCACTTATGATGTCAGAAGCAAAAGGAGAAATTGGACGAGAGAACATGGATACAATATTATCAAACATGAGAGAATCAATAGCAAAAGTCGACAAAACAATCATAGTCTCACAGGAAATATACAAGCAGAACAAGACAATAATAAGATACTTTTCACAAGGAGCCAATGAAAACATGATAACAAGTATGAGTACACATATAGGAAAATTTGATTACATGGATCCATGCCTATGTGGTTCAGGAAAAGAATACTTCAGGTGTCACCTAAAATGACAAATCAATTCATCCTAACAAAAAAAATTGCGAAGCATGGTAGCCAGGCAATAATAGTCATACCTAAAATTCTAGAGAAGAAACTACGGCCAAAGACAATAGTCAAAGTAACAATAGATATCTTGGAAGAAGCAAACGAGGTCAATACAAGAGAAGTGAAGGAGAAAACAAATGCAGCAGAACCGGGGGGTGATGTTGCATGAGTGTAGAACCAAATTTTGGGATAGAACTAGTGGATAAAAAAAATTCTTGGATAAACTTTGGTCTTGGAGATCATAAGGTTGGGAAGATAACTGGTAAGACAATAATAACAAGAGCTCCAAATAGAGAACCAACTATAAACTGGGAAAATTTATCTTTAGAAGAAATAAAGGTGCTTGAAAAGTATGTCAAAAGTAGGGTTGACCCTCCATATAGAAACATTACTTACTTTCCAACAAATTCTGCTAGAGCGCATTTCCTAGCTGATTGGGGTCCACAAGAAAATCCTATAAAAATAATCTGGAAAGTTGACAAGCAAATATATACAAGCATTAGAGCAAAAAGACATTTCTCAAACGGGTGTGATACACAAAATGAAATAGATACAAACTTCAAGATACCTGACCCTGAAGCACATGGGATAATACCAATATTTGACTTTAGAGAACCTGAAGGAAAAATGGGTGCTTTATATGCTGAAAAATTTTATTCAGGATTTAAAAGCTTAGATGAAATAGTATTAAGCGCGTCAACAAGACTTGAACCAATAGAATGGGAAAGTTATGCAGAACAACTATTGCACTCAGCAAACCATTATGTTGAAAATGGGTATTTTCATAATGACCACAAACCATCAAATCATCTAATAAAAAAATATACTTCCAATGGAAAGAAAAAAGTAAAATTGTGGATTACAGATACTGCTAGTGGTTCAAAAACAAATTGTTCCCTTGATAAACTATATTGGACGGCAGGCGGACACATGGTAATGGACCCTCTATTATTAAAGGAGTTTAATTCACAAGATAAATATTACCAAGTAGATTCAGAAATATTTGAACTGGGAGTTTCCATGCTATATGCTGGGATTGGTCAGTATGCTTGGGAGTTTGACCAAGACTTATATCATGCGAAGACAATTTCTCTGCCTGAGACCAAACTAGAAGAAAAACTTACTTCAATAAAATCAGGCCTATCAAAATTTATTAAATTCTTTGGAAAAGAAGAAAACCCTGAAAGAAATCTTGTAAATGAAGATTCTGGACGTTTTGATATTGACAAAAAATTATATCACAAACATCTAAATAAAGCATTAAGAAAACTTCCCTCTGACCTTAAGAGATTCAGACCAGTTCTAAGAAAGATGCTTACACTTGATGAGTCCAAGAGATACCAGTCAATGGACGAACTAATTGCAGACTTTGAGAAATACCAAAAGAAAACACCATTTAAACAAAAAATGAAACGGGCACTGATTACAACAACTGCGATAGCATTAATTGGAGGGTCATTGTATGCTGGAGTAGACAAAATATTGGATAAAAAAGATGTTGCATTACTTGAAAGTAAAAAAACATTAGTTAATTTGGATTGGGATGAATATGGTCCAAAACTTATAAATGATTTCTTTTCTGCAAAGCCTTGGGCTTACAATGAGTCTGCTTGGATTAATTCGAGATCTAAAAATTTGGATAACTTTCCAAAATTTCCTGATAACACAACTTACCTAAAAGCTAAACCCGGAGACTTTCTAACAGTTGGACTCGACTTAAAAGAATTACCAAAAAATAATACTTCGTGGATACCAACTTTAGCTGGAAGAGTTTATCTTGAAGGGGTGGACTCAGTTTATAGTTTCAATGTAGGGGTAAATAGAAATAATAATCTTGCAAATGAATATATGCTTGGCGGATATTATTCTTCTCCAGCATACATACAAGATATTGAAGTCCCAAAAGGAATGAAATCAGGTTCATACAACTTAACATTTGAAGTCTATGCTCCAAGAAAAATAAATAAAAAGACTAAAAAATATGAACCTGGATTTGAAAACATTAGATTTAAAGAATTAGGCAGAACAATATACAGTGAATCTGTGCCTATTTTAGTTGGTGATGCTCAAAACATAAGTGTTTCTGGAATTGGTCTAAATGTCACATATATGCGGGTGAGACTTGCAACTCTGCCAAAAGAAGGAGAAAAAATTTCATTTGATAAATCAAACAAATTTATGTGTGAAGTATATATTCCAGAACTAAATTTTAAAGATACTGTTAAATCTAATTCAGGGGTAAACACGAATACTTATCTTATGGAGCTGGTTGACATCCCTTATGAACTTGACGGTCCAATGGATCTTACCTTAAGGATTAGAACAATGGATAGACAAGGTCAGATTCTTGGGGAATGTTTTCATCCGTTAAGATCTGTTGACATCAGAAGTGGTGAATATAAGTCAACTTTACCGCCACAATATTACATCGACCACGGTTTGCCAACGCGCGAGTTTTCAAAAAACATTGTTAAATATAGTATTAATGGAAAATTGTATTCAAAGAAATAATTATTTCTTACGATTTTTCTTTCTTTTTTACTCCATTATTATTCCTGCAAGAGGGCTATTTGACTGATAGAACTCTCGAATTGAAACCATTATATGATATATGACTATGGGGTCATTCTCTTTTTTTAGAAGTTTTCTTCCTTTATTATATATTAGTCTTTTTTCTAGCTCGTGCACTATCTCTATTGTTTTGAGATCTTTTTTGTAGAATGCTTCTTTTATTAATGAAAAAATATTCTCGCAGTCTTCAAGAAGTTCAACGGCTCCTTTGCTTTGTTTTTTATTTATATATTTATTTAAGTGATATAGTTCTCTTTGTGCATGATTGATGAGTGTTAAAAATGTCCATAGGAGATTTTTGCTATTGTTTTTTGCTATCACTCGTCTACAAAAATTATCGTATCCAACTATTCTTTCTTCGACTTCTTGATAGTCTAAATCTAATTCTCCTGAGAAACGTTTTTTTGTTATGTCGAGCAATTCTTTTATGTTAAAGAAAACCTTTAGCATGATGTTTTCAAATTGTTCGCTTGATGGTTCAGTAATATTTTCTACTACACATTTTTTATCTTTTTTTTCTAGAATGTCAAATCCTATTAGCTTGTTTTTTACAACCTTACTTAGTACTTGGTATTGCGTTTCGTTGTCAAACTCTACATCTACTAGCTCGTAACCTTTTCTATATGTATTTGTGATTAGGGTTCTGATGGCTGATTCTGTCAGATTATTTAGTTTTAGTCTTATCTCTTTTTTCTTTTCTTTTTTTACTGTGGGTATTATGTGTAAGTTTCCTTTAATGATTTCTAAATCTATCTCTGAGCCTTTACTTAGATTATTCTCTTTAATCCATTTAGCTGGCAGACTAATCATTAATGTTGATTGACCTTGTTTGACTAGTTTTCTTTTCATTGATTTAGATACTATTGTTATTTATTTAAATATTTTGTTTTTATTTAAACATTTATACTAATATATATAGTTTATACGTTAAGTATATATTATACTATTTTATTCCCATTATCATTATTATTACTAAAAAGTGATAACAAATAATAAATCGATATGTAAAACAAGGTGAAAAAAATGAATTGCAAATACTGTGAATATAAATGGGAGCCAAGAGTAACACAACCAAAAGCTTGCCCAAGATGCAAGAGGAGATTTGACTATCCAAGAGAATACCCAAAAAAGGAAGTGGGGACAGAACAAGTACTCTAAGTAAGAAAAGAGGAAAATAATAGGTGATAAAATGACCGATGAAAATGGAACTGAAAAGACAGAACAGGAAATGATTGAAGAAATTATGAATGAACTAACAAATGAAAGTCCAAGTAATGATGATATAAAACAAGAAGGAGAAGAGACAAAAAGCATGAGCGTTTTAAAAAAACAATTTCTCAAAGCAATAACAATACTGCAAAAGATGAGCGAACCACCGCTAGTATATGGTACACTAATAGATGTGAATAAAGAAACAAAAGAAGCAGAAGTATCAACTGGACGAGGGGGTTCAATGCTGGTAAGATATGATCCAAGACTTGAAAATAAATTCAAACTAGGGCAAACAGTAAACTTAGATCCACAAAGCCACTCAATTACAAGAATACAAGGACACATCAAGATAAGAGACAGCACAACAATAGCAGACGTACTAAAAGATGGAAGAGTAAAAATCAAAGTAAGTGGAGAGGAAAAAGTAATCAAATCAGCAGTAGAAGGACTAAAAGTAGGAGACAACATACTGATGGACTCATCAAAAAACGTGGTAGTAGAAAATTTAGGAAACACATCAAACGCATACAAACTATCAAAAGTACCAGACGTACCGTGGGAAAAAATAGGAGGACTCGAAGATACAATACACAACATCAGAAACCAAATAGAAAATCCATTAGTACACAAAGACCTATACAAAAACTTTCCAAATAAAAAACCAATCAAAGGAGCACTACTATATGGTCTTCCAGGATGTGGAAAAACAATGCTTGCAAAAGCACTAGCTTATAATATGGCATTGCAAAAGCAAGAGGTGGAAGGTGGAGAACTAAATGGATACTTTCTAAGTGTATCAGGACCAGAATTCTTACAAAGATTTGTTGGAGACGGAGAAGCAAAAGTAAGAGAACTATTTGCAAACGCAAGAGCAACAGCAGAAGAAAACAATGGACAAGTAGTAATCTTCGTAGATGAAGGAGAAACAGTCTTAAGAAAAAGAGGAACAGGAATCTCAAGTGATGCAACAGACTCAATAGTACAAGAATTCCTATATCAAATGGATAGAATGAATACAAGCGATAACGTACTAGTAATGCTTGCAAGTAACAGACCAGACCTACTAGACCCTGCAATAGTCAGACCGGGAAGAATAGATAGAAAAATCTATGTGGGAAGACCAGACCAAGAAGGAGCAGAATCAATACTGGATATTTATCTACAAGGAATGCCTCTGAAGAAAGGCATAAGTGCGCCAACAATAAAATCATTTGCAAAGCACACAGCAGAACAAATTTATGGACAAGACCTGCCAATGGCAGAGATAGTCTTTAATGATGGAAGCAAAGAAACAGTGCACTACAAAAATATATTTTCAGGTCCAAGTGCAGTATCAATCG
>Ga0114931_10010035_pt1 | contig 11306 bp, 10 predicted proteins | sample 2SBtaG_FD_89579 | JGI IMG/M metagenome (GOLD analysis project Ga0114931, IMG submission 89579) | Deep subsurface microbial communities from Kolumbo volcano to uncover new lineages of life (NeLLi) - 2SBTROV14_V59a metaG | ecosystem: Environmental > Aquatic > Marine > Volcanic | place: Kolumbo...
ACCATGCGAGCTACACCACCGCGGAGCGCATCACGTCGATAGGGGGGTCTTCGCCCGTCCATATTTTGATGCTCTCCGCCCCCTGGAAAACGAGCATGTTAATGCCGCCCGCGGCGCGGCGGCCCAGGCCCTTAGCCTCCCTAACCAGCTCCGTCTCTAGGGGGTTATACACGAGGTCATAAACGCAAGCGCCCTCTTTAAGGGTGTCGAGACTAAGGTCGAGCGCCGGTGCGCCCTCCATCCCCAGAGAGCTGGCGTTCACCAGTAGGTCGGTCTCGGACAGATAGCCCCGAAGCCCCAGGGTATCCGATAGCGGGGCCGAGCGGAACTCAGTTTCGGCGAAGCTCCCGCCGAACTCCTCGGCAAGCTCCATGGCTTTGTCGTGCGTCCTATTCACGATATTCACCCTCTTTACACCCCTTATGCAGAGCCCCGAAAGGACTGCCCTCGCCGCCCCTCCCGCCCCAATGACCGTTATAACCCTTCCTTTGGGCTCGAAGCCCAGGTCTTCCCCCAGCGCGCGGAGAAAGCCCCTGACATCCGTGTTGAAGCCCAAAAGCCGCCCGTCAGAGTTTAGTACGGTGTTCACGGCGCCCGTAAACCCAGCGTCCGGGGATATCTCGTCCAGAAACCCCATTACGGCCTCTTTATGTGGGATAGTAACGTTCACCCCGGCGATGGACATGGCGCGAAGGGCTTTTGTGGCCGTCTCCAGGTCGCGGGGCTCAATATCAAAAGGGATGTAAACACAATCAAGTCCCAGGGCGGTGAAAGCGGCGTTGTGCATTCGCGGAGAGAAGCTATGGCTCACGGGGTGTCCGAAAATGCCGTATACCTTTGTCCTTCCCGATATGGACAATTTACTCCTCCCAAGCGCCGCGTTGACTTCCTCTGGCGGGGACACGGGTCAGGAAGGGCTATAGCGCGCTTGAGGCTATCTCGCGCGCCTTGAGAGAGTCCTTCTTAATTTGAGCGACAAGCGCGTCCACGCCTGCGAACTTCTGCTCATCCCTAATCCTGTCTACGAATTCGACGGTCAGGGACTTCCCATAAATATCGCGGTCGAAATCGAATATGTGCGTCTCTATAAGCAACTCGTTCTCCCCGAAGGTAGGCCTCGTTCCCACGTTCGTCATACTAGGATAACGCGCGCCTTCGAAGTGCGCCAGGGTGGCGTAAACGCCCACTCTGGGAAGCAACTCCCATTCCGTGGCGAGGTTGGCGGTAGGAAAACCCAGCGTCCTTCCCCTCTTTTCCCCCTCAACCACCCGCCCATCAACAACGTAGGGGCATCCAAGGTATTCCGAAGCCTCCCTTACCCTGCCCGCCTCGAGTAACGACCTTATCGCCGTACTGCTCACGACGGAGCCGTCAATCGAAACAGGCTCAACGACGTGCATCTCAAACCCGGCGCACCTGCCCAACCTCTCTAGAAGCTCAATGTCCCCCTCGCGGTCTCTGCCGAAGGTGAAGTCGGGACCCACAAAGAGGCTCTTTACCCTGAGGCGGGTTGCGAGGACATCCACCACAAACTGCTTTGCCGTCATCCGAGAGAACTCCTCCGTAAAAGTGAAGCACACAACCGCGTCTACGCCCGCGCCCTCAAGCAGCTTAAAGCGCTTGCCGAGGGGGATTATCATGGGCAATGTTTTTCCCGTTATCACTGCTTGGGGGTGAGGGTAAAATGTCACTACCAAGGAGCTTAGCCCCTTCGTCTCTGCTTCTTTTTTTATTGTATCGATAATCTTTCTATGACCGGTGTGGACGCCGTCGAAAATGCCGATGGTCGCCACACTCTCGAATTCGAGAGGCTCTTTAGGATCATATATCGTCTTCATACCTTTCACTTTTACTGTGCGCACAACAACGCGGGCAAACCGTTGTACCCCGAAAAACAGGGGAATAGACCGATTTATATTATATTAATTGCGCCGGTTTTCAACAACTCGCACCCCGCTTTCATAAGAGGTATCCGCCACTGAGCCCCCCTCTCCAAACGGGCGAAATTCCAGCCTCTTCAACCGGTTACTCTCTCCAGAAAGAGGGGACAAAGAGAACGAGGACCGTAAATATCTCAAGCCTCCCTAAAATCATTACAAACGATAGATTCAGCTTCGCAAAATTCGACAAGTGAGCAAAGTTCGAGGCGGGCCCCACTCCTCCAAGCCCGGGGCCCACATTCCCGATGGACGCCGCGCTGGCAGAGATTGCCGTCAGGATGGGAACACCATCGAGCATTATCAGAAGCGCACTCACGAGAACAAGAGCGACGTATATGATGCAAAAAATCACCATACTGTATGAGACGCTCGAGTCAACAACCTTCTTCCCCAGCCTAAGAGGGCGCACCGCTTTCGGGTGGACAAGAGAGTATATCTCGATGTAACACCTCTTAAGCATCACGACGACTCGTATATTCTTCACCCCGCCCGCCGTGGAACCGGTAGACCCGCCGGGAAAGAGCAGCAAGAACAAAATCCACTTGGCAAACGGGGGCCACAGATTGTAGTTCACAGTGGAAAAACCGGTGCCTGTGCTCACGGATACCACCTGAAATGCGCTCTCTCTTAGGGAGTGAGTGAAATCGTAATTAGTTCTAGACCATAGTTCAAAGGCTACGATTACTATCATCAACACGTTCATGGAAAGGTAGAACCGGAACTCGGAATTGGTGAAAAAATCGCTGAACTTCCTCCTCCTAATTCCAGCAAGAAGGGAGAAGTTGACGCCGACTATAAACATGAATAGGACGAACACCATCTCCGCGGCGGGGTTGTTGTATGCCCCAACGCTCAGGTTCTTAGAGGAGTACCCCCCCGTGGATACGGCGGTGAACATATGGACGAGCGAGTCATAGATGGGCAGCCCGGTGAGATAGAGAAGAAGAACCATAAGAACCGATATAAAGAGATAAACCTTCCACAGAGTCTTCGCCGTCTCTACAATCCTGGGAACTATCTTATCGGCCCCGGGCCCAGCCCCCTCCAGAGCGAGGAGCTGCATGCCGCCAACGGCGAGGCGGGGGAGTATGATTATGCCGAGCACGACTATTCCTATCCCGCCGAGCCACTGAGTAAAGCTGCGCCAAAAGATTATTCCGTGAGGCAGGATCTCCACGTTCGCCAAGACGCTGGCCCCAGTGGTGGTAAACCCAGAGACAGATTCAAACACCGCGTCTACGGGATTAGAGAAAACGCCGTAGAGGATGAAGGGAAGCGCGCCGAATAGGGGCGCGGCAATCCAACTGAGGCTCGTTATTAAGAACCCCTCTTTCCTGCCGACCTCGTCCAATGAGGCGTGGTCGGACTTAAACCCCTTCTCAAGAGCAAACCCAATCGATGAGGTAATGGCGAAAGAGGCCAAAAAGACCCAGAGGTCGTCCTCTCCATAGATAATGGAGCATATGGAGGGGACGAGCATGGTTATCCCAAGGAGTTTTAGCAGATTGCCTACTATGTGGAGGGAAAACCTTATATTCACTGTCCAAACAGCTTCTCAACATCTTTTTCCGCCTCAGGCAGAGCGAACACGATAAACCTGTCGCCCACCATAGGCACATAATCCCCATTGGGGATAACCACATTTTTCCCGCTCAAAACGATACCGACCAAGGCCCCGCCGGGAAAGCTGCAGTCCTTCAACGGGATTCCCAGAATCTTGTTCTTCTTCGTGATTATAAACTCAAGAACCTCCGCCTTGCCCTCTTCCACGAGCGCCACGTGGGCGACCCCTCCCAGGTGCAGGTAGCTCAGTATCTCGTTTGCCGTGGCGAGCCTCACGCTTATAGCCCTGTCAACGCCTATGGATTCAATGACCTCTATGTAGTCGGCCTTGGCGTAGAGGACCACGGTCTTCCCCGCTCCCAAGCCCTTGGCAAGCAGCGCGCTCAGCACGTTGTTCTCATCGTCCCCGGTCAAGGCGATAAAGTAGTCCGCCCCGGAGACACCAATCTCTTTCAGTGTCTCAACGCTGTTGGCGTCCCCCTCGAAAACGTCTACCCCGTTTAACTCTTCGGCGGCGACGCGCGCCCTTTCGGAATCCGGGTCGAGAAGCTTCACGGAGACGCCTATCTCTAGGAGGTTCCTTGCAACCATCTTCCCAAGCTCGCCGGCGCCTACAAGTACGACCGACCTCACCCCCTCCTCCCCCAAACCCAGCATGACCTTGAGCCTCCCAAAATCAGTAGGCGCCCCTAAGGCATATACGTAGTCCCCGGGCTCAAGCACCGTGTCACCGCTTGGGATGGCAATCTCTCCCTTTCTCGAAAGGGCGACGAATATCCATGCGATAGGGGGGCCCAGCTCGGAGAGCTTCCTGCCTACTATTGGGGTGTCTTCGTTGATCCTTAGCTTCAGCATCTGTATCTTGCCGCCCGCGAACGTCTCAGCTATTGTGGCAAATGGGGCACTTATGAGATTCGTGATGCTCTCGGCGAAGATGGCGCTTGGGTTTAGGGTTGAGATATCAAGCATCTTCAGCAGGGGCGGGTATTCCAGATAATCGGGGTCGCTCAACCTAGCTATTATCGTCTCCACTCCTTTGGCATGGGCAAGGAGCGAGGAAAGGAGGTTCACTTTATCGTCTCCCGAGACGGCGAGGAAGATGTCCGTTTTCTCTATGCCCATCTCCTGGAGCAGCCCGGGCTTATCGCCTTCACCCTGGACTGCGAGGACGTCGAGGGTTTCCTTTATGCGTTCGCAGGTATTCCTGTCCTTCTCTATCACCACCACATCGTTATCATTACACAGGTTTTTAGCTAGAAAAGAACCTATGGCTCCCGCGCCGATTATCATTATCTTCATGTTCTATAATCTCCAAACCAAAGGCACACAACCAAACCCGTGCACCAAAACAGTGAGGGGATTAGTGCGAACTTTCTTCCCCCCCCGGCGCCTATTTTTCAAAAAGGTGTTTCACTGTTAAGTGCTTGGCGCTTGGGCGCCTGTAACCCCGCCCTTTTTAAGAACTATGAGAACCACACCAATTGCAATAAGAGCAAGAGACATCAACTGTGCAATAGTAAGCCCGGGGATGAAACTTGGCGTGGTGGTTCTGATAACTTCTATCAACATCCGTTCAACTCCGAATAGTACGAAGGTCACTCCCGTCAACCATCCATCGGGCCTGGGGGTCTTTCGTATCCTCCATAGGAATGCAAATATGACGACAGCCATGATAATCTCGTATATCTGAGTTGGATGCACTTTTACCAGCGTGGGGGGAGAGCCGTTGGGAAAGGCGATGGCCCAGGGCAAGTTCGAAGGTATCCCGTAATCGTCGCCGACTAGGAAGCATCCGACCCTGGCTACACCGTACGAGATGACTGTCAAGGGGGAGATGGCATCGGTTATCCTAAGAAACCTCTGCTTCGCAAGCATCACAACCACCCAGACGAGAATCACCGCTCCCACAAACCCGCCAAGGAACGTCAGACCGGACGCGAAATACCTCAATGGGTTCGAGAGAAATTCCCCTAGGGTCGCGTTTTCATATATGAATAGGAGCTTGGCGCCCACGAGTCCCCCAATCACGCAAGCGATTAATATGTAGTCTCTAAGGCTGTCCGGAAGCCCCTTCCTCTTGAATTCTCCCGCACTAAGCAAATAAGAGACTAAAAACGCTATTAGCAGCATAAAGGAATAGGACGAAATGGAAATGCTGCCTATTCGAATTAGAACCGGATGCATTGTAACTCTCCCCCCGCTGTGTTTAATGGCTTATTGGACACGGGTTTAATTTACACGTTTTGCGCTTGTATGCCAACGATTTGGCTTTATAATATCACAGTAAATGGAAGATGAAAGCAGACTCTCCGATGGTTCACGCCACACCTACATTGCCTCCGGGGCTGTAGAAAAAATCAGAAAATTCATCTATCCCATCCTTGCAAACGAATACACGTTTTTCATATTCGCCGCCACTATAATAGGATTTGTAGCGGGGCTGGCAAACTTCTGCTTCGTATTTCTATACGAGACCCTATATGGCATCGTAGTAGTACCGTTTTGGGGCTCATCCTACATCCTCATCTCAACGGTTGCAGGCGGGGGCGTGCTTTTTGTAATCTCGCTCTTCATCCCCTCCTCCGTGTTCCTCGGTTACGGGTTCCCCAAGTTTCTTGAAAAGGTGAACCTCAGATACGGGGCACTCAAACTAAAAGACACGCTGTCCAAGGCCTTGGGCGCAATTGTAACACTCGGATTCGGAGGCTCGGCGGGACAGGAGGGCCGATTGCCCAGATAGGCGGCGGAGTGGGAAGCCTGCTGGGTCAAACGCTCAAATCATCGAGGAACCACTCCCGCATATTCATAGCCTGTGGAGTGGCAAGCGCCATAGCCGCAACCTTTAACGCTCCAATCGCGGGTGTGCTCTTCGCGGAAGAGATAGCGCTCATAAAGGACTTCCGGATAGGCAGCTTCATGCCCATCGTTATCGCCTCAGCCGTGGGAACAATGACCTCCCGTGCGCTACGTGGCAACGAGGCGCTCTTCACCGTCCCCCCGTATCAGTTCGCCGAGTATAGAGAGTTCCTTTTCTACGCAGCCCTAGGGCTCACGATAGGCCTCTTCGGCGCTCTCTTTATCAAGATGTTCTATTTTGTTAAGGACCGGTTCGCAGCAATCCAGATTCCTGCCAGTACAAAGCCCCTTATAGGGGGTATTCTCGTAGGCATAATAGCAATCTTCTTCCCATATGTACTCGGCAACGGATACGAGCACGTCGAACAAGTCTTAAGCGGACAGTTTACAATCTGGATAATCATCGGATTGATAGTGCTGAAACCGCTTGCCACATCGATCACGCTCGGCTCGGGCTGGCCGGGGGGGGTGTTCGCCCCCTCCATATTTATAGGCACAGTGCTGGGAGGGGCGTTCGGAAAAGCGGTAAGCCCGCTCCTATCCACAAACGCGGACCTGAGCAGCGCTTATGCTACGATTGGGATGGGAGCGTTTCTGGCCGCAGTGACCCAAGCTCCACTAACATCAATCTTTTTGATATTTGAGCTGACCCAGGACTACCAGGTCGTAGTACCTATAATGATATGCTCGGTGCTTGCGAGCGCGGTGACGAGGTTCCTATGCGGAGGCTCCCTTGAAGGCATCGAACTTAAGAGAATGGGAATCGATATAGAGGAGGGGTTCGAAAGAAACCTGCTGCGCTCCATCCGCGTTGAGGACGTCATGATAAAGGAGATTGAAACCATAAGAGAGGACACTACTCTGAGAGGGGTAATAGAGTACATACCCAAAAGCACGCACACCAACTTCCCCGTGGTCGACAGTAACGGACTCCTCACCGGCATAATATCCCTTCAGGACTTCAGGGAGTGGATATTTGAAGAGCCTTTGAAAGACCTCATCGTGGCAAAGGAGCTTGCAACGCTTAACGTGCTCACGGTAACACCGGAAGACACGCTTGACGTGGTGCTCGACAAGTGGGGGAGAAAGCCCGTTGAGATTCTACCGGTTGTAGATAAGGACAACCCAAAGAAGATATTGGGCGTTCTGTCGAGAAGAGACGTTATCACGGCTTACAACAAATTGGTCTCGGAACAAATAATAGAAGGTGGCAAACGCTACTAAGAGGCGCACTCCTTACACCCCCCCTCGCGCAGGATCTTCTCTATCTCATATCCCGCAGCTACACTCGCAATTCGGGAAATGGTCTGCGCCGCTTGGGGGAAGTGCTTTCTCCCATCCTCATCGTATATGCAGGGGATAGAAGAGAACCCCATCCCTCTCGTATTGAGGTTTTCCCTCTCGCTCTTATCGGTGTTGTGTCTGAGGAACGCCCCTGCAACGTTTGCCTCCACCAGGTAGGCTACGGGCTCTGCAGGCCGGCCGGAGTCTGACGTGAGCGCGGTGGGTACTCCCTCCTGCACGACTACGTCCCTGACAGGGACCCCGCCCTTTGACACCCTCATCCTCTTTCTCCCTTCGAGGTTGAGGTCTCGGACCTCTTCGGGGTCTTGTACCGTTATTACGGCCATACCATAGGTGCCCGCATTGCTCTTTATAACAGCATAGGGCCTTTCCTTTATTCCGTGCCTCTCATACTGGATGCGGGTGGACTCTAGGAGCGCGTCGACAGCCTCGGCCACCTTTTCCCTGTCTTTGAGGTCATCCAAGCTCACTCCGCTTACCGCTTTTGTCGGCATTGAGATGAGCCAGGGATCGATGCCGATGAGCTCTGCAAACTCTCTGACGAGTTTGTTATAGAACTCAAAATGAACGGCTTTCCTCCTCGTATGCCAGCCGAGCTCTATTGGGGGGTCAACGGGCTGGGCAATCTCCCTCAGAATCTCGGGACGCTTCGTAGAGAAGTCGTTATTTATGAGGAGAAGATCCGGCTCGAACTCCGACGTGGCAACCCTATTACCCTCCCTCCTGAGCTTGTAAGCGGTAAGCTTTCCGTCGCTTAACTTCTCAAACTCGACACGCTCCTCGCGGAGCCCCTCGCCCACCAGCCCTACCCCGACGCTGTACCCGACGCTCTCTATAATGCTTTTCAATATGAATAGGTTCTCCCAATAATACGGGTTTCGTGTGTGCAGCTCTGGTATTAGGAGAACCCTATTGATACGGGGATAACGCTTAAGGAAGTAGGCTCTGAACAGTTGAGCAGTGTGTGCTCTGCAGTCGTCGGAAAGGTTATTAAATCCGGCGGGGAATAGGTTGGTGTCGACTGGGGCGACCTTAAAATTCGATATCCTCAAGTCCACGGAGGTGTAGAGCGGGACCCTCACCCTCTCGCACATTTCCTTAATCCACTGATTTATTTTCTCCGACTCGCGAGAAAAGGCGCCGCTAATATGCTCAATAGGCTTCATGAAATGGATATGATAACCGGGAGCCTAAGCCCTTACAACTACGGTGTTCGCCATCTTGTCGTGCCACCCCTGTCTTCTCGAATCGAACACAGCCCATATGAAACCCAGGTAAAACACAATTGAGGATAGGTAGTAACCAATTACTCTAAGAAAGGATTTGCCCAAACCCACGGGCTCCCCTGTATCGGATACCACCTTGATGCTAAAGAGTTTTTTCCCGAGAGTCTGTCCGCCGTTTGCGGTAAGTATCCAAAAATAGAGGATATATAGAAGCAAGAACACCAAGAGGAATACGAAGGAGGATTGGACCACACTCAACTGCCCCCCCGACACCAAGTAAGCCAAAAATAGGGTTAATGAGGATATCAATACAATTATTACATTGTCCACCACGTAAGCACCCAACCTGCTTCCCAAGCCCGCGAGCTCGAGGTAATCGTAATCTCCGTAGTCAATTACCTCCTCGTACCCTTCTATGCCGCTTATCCCGCCAAGTGGAGTCGCCTCCTCCATACCCACATCTCCCTCAACTTCCCCTTGAGATGAGTCAGTCGCGGGTTGCTGAGTCGACTCTCCCCCTGGACCCAAGGCTCCTGCAAGCGGGGTTGTAAACACACTCTGCTCGGAGGGCACGGATTCATCCGGGCGCTCATCACGGGGCGCTGCAAGCTCCGCCCTATCGTGCGCCTCTTCGTGCTGCGGCTCTCGAGAAGGGGGGGCAAAGGACAACTGATCACCGGAGGGAGGAGCTTCTGAGGGTTTAGACGCACTGGGAGGAGTGGAAACACGTTCTTCTTGCGGGGTTTCAGCCGTGGGAACGGGTGCAGAGTGCGATGACTGCATCGTATCCGTTTCCGGAGGCGCGCTTTTCGGCTCGTATTTCCTTCGCGTCGTTCCGGACGAGGGTTGAGCGGGTTTCCTTCTAATGTAGCGCGGTTTTAATTTCGTGCTGCACTTCTTACACGACTCAGCCCAGTCCACATTGTTAAATCCGCATTTGGGGCACTTCATATTTCAACCTCAATGATCCTAATATAGGGATATTATAATCCGTTGAGGTAGGATAGGTCAAGATATTAAAGTAAAATTTTAAGAATCTATACTAACATCTTATAAATAATCAAATATGCATGCCCCGCAGAAACTGCTTAAGCAGATGAAAAGATTAGAGTCGATAGAAACAATTTTCCACAACTAATCTTAGTTAATTATAAATCTCCCTTAAGCGCCGATTCAACCGCGGATTTGAGCCCCTTGTAATCAGCACCCTTGACCATCAACCCGTTGACAAAGAAAGTGGGAGTTGAGTTAACCCCAACCGACGTTGCCTCTCTAGTCTCCTGCTGTATCTTTGCCTCTATTTTAGGCGAGCTCAAACACGCATTGAACTTCTTCTGATTTAGACCTATCTTCGAGGCAAACCCCTTCAATTTGGCGTTCACATTACCTACGTTTATCTGTTGCTGATTTCCAAAGAGAAGGTCATGGAACTTCCAAAAATTATTGTTGCCCTGATCAAAGGCGCACAGCGCAGCGATTGCGGCAGGCTTTGCCCAATTGTGGTTGGGAAGGGGGAACTGCTTGTACACTACGCTTATCTTATTTCCGTACTCGTCAAGCAACTTAGGCAAAATCTCTGAGGCCCGCCTACAGAAGGGACATTGAAAATCGGAATACTCAACAACAGTAACCTTGGCATTCTTATTCCCCTTTACGGGTACGTCTTTGAGTGAGATTTTATCCCGAGTCTGCTTAATGGGATTAACCGTCGTATCTATCAGGTCACCCGCTATCAAATGCTTCCCATCATCCGTAATCAGCACGGAAAAGGGCTGCCTGCCAACGAGTATCTTCCCCTGCTTCAAACCCTTAATAGGGCTCTGCTTGAAATCCGCTGTGTTGGAGACATCACCAATTACCATATACTTGCCGTCTCGGCTTAGGAGAAACTGAACCTGCCCCGAGCCCCGTGGGGTCTGAATGGAAAAAGTGCCTTTCTTAAAGCCCGCTACGCCGGTTTTCTCCAAGCCGGATACCGTAATCTCCGAGCCGGGAGGCAGGTTCGCAGCAAAGCGCCTTTTCAAAAAGGTGGTCAACCTAGACGCTTCGGCCTTTGAGATGGTTTGAGCGTAAGAGTTTATGGCCATATTCGGGACTAATATGAACATCAAAAAGACTAGAGACGCCGCCGCCAAAAAGCCAAAGGATAATTTCTTAAACATTTATTTCCCTCCTTGGGTCATATCCCCAAAAATATACCATCGCAGTTTTTCAAAGCAAAAAGTTCTGTTAAAGCGACTAGAAGAAAGGGGAGAAACTCAGATGTATTTTAGGGTGTGGACACGAACTCAATCCCTTGCGAGTTCCACCCTCACCTCAACTGTCCGCTCAAGTGTCTCATCAATATTAAGCACCCTTGCGGCACTCCCCCCGTTGAGGGATATCTCCAAGAAACCAGAGCTCCCTATAACGGCCA
>Ga0114931_10010036_pt1 | contig 11306 bp, 5 predicted proteins | sample 2SBtaG_FD_89579 | JGI IMG/M metagenome (GOLD analysis project Ga0114931, IMG submission 89579) | Deep subsurface microbial communities from Kolumbo volcano to uncover new lineages of life (NeLLi) - 2SBTROV14_V59a metaG | ecosystem: Environmental > Aquatic > Marine > Volcanic | place: Kolumbo...
GCCATGGATGCGATCCTGCATGTCAACGGGTTCGGCTACATCAACAAAGGCAACTTCATCTATGTCTACACCGCCGAGGAACTCACCGAGATCGAGCAAGCATCACGCGTGCTCGTGTCCCGAACGATCAACCTCGACTACCTCAACGCGGCCGACGCCGCAACCTTCGTCCAGCCCCTGCTCAGCGCCGAAGGAAAAATCACCGCGACCAACCAGGCCGGACCTTATTCAATCGGTTCGGGCACACCCGTCGGCGGCGAAGACTACGACTCAAGTGCCATGCTTGTCGACTTCGACTATGACGAAAACATCGAACAGGTTATCGCCCTGCTTGATCAACTCGATACCAAGCCCGTGCAAGTACTTGTCGAAGCAACGATTCTCCAGACGAGCCTCAACGAAGCCAATGCCTTCGGCGTCGACTTCTCCATCCTCAACAACATGGATTTCGTCGACTTCGTCGGTTCAGGTCCGCTCGGTGTCGTCGACAGTTTGATCACCGGTGTCGGTGCAACCATGGCTGGCGGCAGCGTCACTGCCACAACCGTGCCGATTCGAGGAAACGGGGCGGCTGTCAATACTTCCGTTGGTAAGACCGCTGACGCCGGTGGAATCAAGGCCGGGATCATCAACGAAGATGTCGCTGTCTTCCTCCGCCTGCTTGATGAAGTCACCGATGTTACCGTCGTGAGCAACCCGAAACTGCTCACGCTCAACCGTCAGCCCGCACGCGTGCTCGTCGGTACCAAGGTCGGGTATCTCCAGACCACCTCGACACAGACCAGTTCGACTCAAAGCGTCGAGTTCCTCGATACCGGTACTCAGCTCAATGTCCGTCCGTTCGTCTCGGCCGACGGCATGATCCGTATGGAACTCATGCCACAGGTCTCAAGTTTCCGGCTTCGCGATGTGACAGACGCGACAGGTGCAACTGTCACGATCCCAGATGAAGATACCAGCGAACTGGTCACCAATGTCATGGTGCGGGACGGGCAGACTGTTGTCCTCGGCGGGCTCTTCACCGAGACGACAAGCGCCACACGCCGGCAGGTCCCCGGGCTCGGTGATATCCCGCTCATCGGAACCGCCTTCCGTGGGCATGACGACTCAACACGCCGCAGCGAAATCATCTTCATGATCACACCCTCGCTCGTCAACGATACCATGCTCACCGAAGCGGGTGAACGCGGCGAGGAGTACATGGACTACACCAGAGCCGGTGCCCGCAAGGGACTCCTGCCCTGGAGCCGCGAACGCAGAGTCAGCCGCCTCCTGCAGGAAGCCGAGGATGCCGTCCGGGCCGGAGATCATGAACTCGCGCTCTCCAAGACGCGTTGGGCACTGCGCCTGCACCCACAGAACACGAGTGCTCGCAGAATGCTTGATCAACTTTCGGAAACGAACCCCAGTGTCAGTGGCCGCATGCTCCATGACATCCTCCAGCATGAGCTTGATCTCCCGGAGCCGTCTGCATCCGTTCCGACCATCAACGCCGAGTTCATGAACCAGCCGATGTCCATGAGCATCGATCAGGGAGTGGAGAACGATCAAGTCACAGACTGGCTTCTTTCGGAAGGGACCACAGAGCCCGATTCGTCCCAGAATCAGGCTATCAATGACTCCCCGGAGTCCGACTTCGACGGTTCGTACAACCCATACGAGCAGCCGCAATCGTCAACAACCTCGGACTCCTTCGCATCCACCGATGGGCCGGACGGGTTCTACCAACTCACCGAGCAGGAGCTTCGGCTTCGCCAGTCCACACCGGTCGTCTTCGGCCCCGAATCCGTCTGGCTCCCCGACGAGGCCCAGTGGCAGCCCCAACCCGGAGACCTCATGGCCGACGAAAACGGCACACTGGTCGAGTTCAATCCTGATGACAGTACTGACATGGACATCTCGACCGATGAAAATACGCCTGCCGAAGAAGAAGTCGCCACTGTGGATGACGACTCCGTGTCCATGAACGACACGGACGAGCCTCAGGACTTCTCCACCGGCTGGGGTCAGGACGAGTTCACCGAAGCCTTTGGCCCCGACGCCGAGCAGCAGCCCTGGTTCTTCCCGATCCATGGCGGGCTGGTGTGGATCCCGATCCCGCGTGGGTTCTTCCCCGCCGATCAGGCCGACACACTCTTCGGGAACACGCAGGATGAAGTGATTTCCACCGTGCCGACCGAAGACGGCGGGCTCGCAGACTGATATTCACCCGGAGGCGTGCGAAAGCGCGCCCCCGGCGTTTGGATCGAACATGGAGAACAGATATGAATATGAAGATCGCATCGCGCACCGTTCTTGGGCTCGTCGCCGCTGCCGGTATCGTCACCTCGACAGGCTGCGGCGGGCGAGGCGCATACACCCGTGAAGGGACAAGCCTTGCCAAGGAAAAGATGAATGTCATCAAGAGCGCCACCGAGTGGGAAATGTCGCGGCAGGCATTCTTCGCCGGAGACCTCAAAAAGGCACTCAAAAAGGTTGATATCTCGATCTCCATTAACCCCGGCGTCGCGAAGAGCCATGTCCTCCGTGGCCGAATCATGCTCGAAATGGGTGAGATCGGACAAGGTGTTCGAGCCTTGGAAACAGCGATGGCGATCGACCCCGACAATGTCGACGCAAACTACTACATGGGCATCGCCTCCGAACGCCTCGCCCAACTTGAAGACGCGTTCACCTACTATGACAAAGCATCTCAACTCGATGAATACAGCGATCAGTACGCCGTCGCCGCCGCCGAAATGCTCATGGACCTTAAACGCTACGACGAAGCCAAAGCCTATCTCGAAGCGACCCCGTCCCACGACCACAGCGCAGGCGTACGCCAGACGCTCGGACACCTCGCTCGCCTGCGTGGTGACCTCCCCGCCGCCGTCATCGAGTTCAAGTCCGCACAACTGCTCGCACCAGACGACTCCGGAATCCTTGAAGACCTGACAAGCGCCCAATACGACTCGGGCAACTACGCCGACGCGGCCTACGGGTTTGCCACTTTGCTCACGCGCAAGGAAACCTCGGACCGACGCGACCTCAAGGCAACCTACGCCAAGTGCCTCATCAAACTCGACCGCCCCACGGAAGCACGCAAACTCTACAAAGAACTCACCGAAGGCAACGAAGGCGCCAGCAATGTCGAAGCCTGGATCGGGCTCGGCAATGTCTCATACACCGTCGGTGACTTCACAACCGTCAGGCAGGCCGCGACTCGCGTCGTAGCACTCGCACCGGACCAGAAAGACGGGTACCTCCTCTGGGCCGTACTCCATCGAAGCAAGGGAAACATCGAAGCCTCCATCAAAAGCCTCAATGATGCCATTGCAAGAGATCCAGAAGACCCGATCCTCCACACGATGGTCGCCCTGGGCTTGCTCGAACTCAACGAAACGACCAAAGCACGCGATGCCCTGAGCAAAGCCCTGGCACTCGACCCAAACAACAAATCCGCAGCCGCGGTCATGACCATGATCAACCAGAAGGTCGCCTCGGTCCCGACCTCGAAGTAAGACCAGAACCACACCCGGTGCCACGACTCGCCGCCAAAGGCGCAGTCGTGGCTCCGCGCGCAGACCGAAGCCGATTTCGACCCTACTCCAGAATCATCAAATCCTGAATCTCCGCCTCAACACTCGTCCGCCCCTTCCAGTGGTTCAACTTCGGCGTCACGATCGCTTCAGTCTGCGCCCCGGATGGAATGCGTTCGAGATGCTCGCCCCACCCCCACGCCACCGCACGAATCCCACGACCGCCGCCCGCGTCGATCAACTCCATTGAAAGATGCCGTGCCTTCTGCCCCATCGTTCGCGGCGTTCCATTGAGCCGAACACCCTTGAGCCGAACCTGCACCCGCGGATTGTCCCGCCCGAACGGCGCGAGCCCCTCCAACCGCTCCACCTGTCCTCGCTCGAAATCTTCCAACGCTGCTTCACAGTCATACTTGACCGTCCGCACCAGATCATCCGGTTCAAGATGTGTGTTGGCATGCTCGGTGAATGTCTCGGCAAACGCATCCACCCGCTCGGGTTTGATCTTGAGCCCCGCCGCCATCGGGTGCCCGCCAAACTTATCGAGCATCTCCGCACACGAAACAAGCCCCGCGTGCAGGTCATATCCGTCGATCGAACGCCCGGACCCCGTACAGATATCCCCCTGATCCTGCATCAGAATCGTCGGGCGGCAATACCGATCCACCAGCCTCGAACACACAATCCCCACCACACCCGGATGCCAATCCGGATGCGCCAGCACAATCGCCCGCCGATCGTCCCCGGTCATCCCCGCCGCCTCGGCCAAATCGCACGCCTGCCGCACAATCGCACGCTCCGTCTCCTGCCGATGCCGATTCACCTTAACCAACTCCGCAGCAATCACCCGCGCCCGATCCTCATCATCGGTCAACATCAACTCCAGAGCCTCGCGAGCATGCCCCATCCGCCCACACGCATTGAGCTGCGGCGCAAGCCGAAACCCAACCTTCTCTGTATCAATATCTTCCCCCCCCAATCCCGACGCCTCGACCAAGGCCCGCACACCCACGAACGGCGAATGTTTCACCCGCCCGAGCCCCCAACGCGTGATCACCCGGTTCTCATCAACCAGCGGCACAACATCCGCCACAGCACCCATTGCCGCAAGCCCGAGCAGGTCCAAAAGCAGCCCCCGTAACTCATCATGCACCCGATCCGACCCGCAGTGCATCGTCGCCAGCCGCCAGGCCAACTTGTAGGCCACCCCCGCCCCGCACAGGTCCGCAAACGGTGCCCGCGCCCAGGGCAGCCCCGGATGCACCACGCTGTGCGCATCCGGACACTCGTCCCGATCCTTCGGCGGGGTATGGTGATCCGTCACAATCAAATCCACCCCCAGTTCCCGCGCCACCTTCGCCTCGTCGATCGCCGTGATCCCGCAATCGACCGTCACCACCAGCGACGCCCCGTCGTCTGCCAGTGACCGCAGCGCACCGGCATTCACCCCATACCCCTCCTCCAAACGGTGCGGCACATAAGTCAGCACTCGCGCCTCAGGGCTGATCGCCCGAAGCATCCGAAAAAGGATGGCCGTCGAGGTGATCCCGTCCACATCGTAATCGCCATAGATCGCAATCGTCTCGCCGCGGCTCACCGCTTCGAGCATCCGCGTCGCGGCCCGGTCCATGTCCGGCAGAGCCTCGGGCGCCTGCAACTGCGACATCGACGGATTCAAAAAAGCCTCAGCCTGGGCCGCGTCCCCAAGCCCCCGAGACTCAAGCACCCGGTCCACCAGCGTCCCGCCCGCGTCACACCCGCACCCTCGCCTGGCCCAGCGTCTGGTCAATCCTCGCATCTTTTCGATTGTTTCCGGCACGCCAAGCCCTCCGCTGTTGTCCAACAATCTAGCATCCTCAGACGACCCGCGTTCGCGAGCACCCCTCGCCTGCACAACTCCGGAGGTTCACATGGTCAAAATCAACAAAATCTACACCCGCACCGGTGACGACGGCACCACCGGGCTCGGGACCGGCACCCGCGTCCCCAAGGACAATCTCCGCGTCGAGGCCTACGGGTCCGTCGACGAGGCGAACGCCACCATCGGCCTGGCCATCAACGCCTGCGACACCGATGGCCACCAAAAACTCTCCGACATCCTCCGTTCCATCCAACACGACCTCTTCGATGTCGGAGCCGACCTGTGCGTCCCCGGGCTCAATAAGGACAGCCTTCGCGCCACCCCAGCGCAGGTCGCCCGGCTTGAAACCCTCATCGACGAACTCAACGCGCACATCAAGCCGCTGGAAAGTTTCATTCTCCCGGGCGGGTCCAATGCCGCCGCCGCCCTCCACTTCGCCCGCACCACTGCCCGTCTGGCCGAACGCCGCGCCGTCGCCCTTCTGCGGGCCGAACCAGACGCCGCCAACCCCCATGCCGTGCGCTACCTCAACCGCCTGAGTGACCTGCTTTTCATCATGGCCCGCGTCGCCAACGACAACGGGCGGCAAGATGTCCTCTGGGTCCCCGGCAAGAATCGACCACACCCCGACGACTCGACCACGCCTGAGTAGACACCGGGCGACCATCACCTGGCCAACAAAACCGCCCGCCCAACCAGAATCCTCCGTTCAGGCTTTCCTTCCGCACACCCTCACCAGATACGCTACCGTATCCTCACTCGGAGCCATCTCAGGCTCCAGAAAAGAAAGGGTTTTCGAGTGGCCGGACCGGAGACAATGGAGTTTCGCCATGAGTTCGTGCAGGAGACCCAGGGGCTTCTCCAGCGCCGACTCCTGCACTTCGTCTATCTCATCGGGGGATTCTGGTTCATCACCGCCGCCATCAAATGGGTCCTCCGCGAACGCGCCATCCTCAACGCCCCGACTTCATTCGACCTCTGGCAACTCGTCTGGGCCGCACTCAACGACCTCATCCTCATGCTCGGCTTCCTCGCCGCCTGGTCGATCGCCCACAGACGATCTTCCACCAAGCAACTCGCCACCATCGCCAGCATCGGCATCGTCTCCCTCTACGGGCTCCACCTGATCGTCTCCGACTATGTCCTCCACGGCTACGAAGTTGCCTGGCTCATGTTTGCCGCCCTCCATCTTCTGGCCGCCATCCATTTCCCGTGGACCACTTTCCAGGCTGTCATCCCGATCTCCATCTTCGTCGCCATCCGCCTCATCTACAACCTCGCCGACGACAAGGGAACCGTCGGAACAGACATCATCTCCGCGATCTTTACCATGTTCGCGGGCGCGCCCGGCATCATCGTCTGCTCCGTCCAGCAGGAGTGGCGCGAACGAAACTTCGGGTACAAACTCCTCCACTCCCGCTATGGCAAACTCCGCTCAGAACTCGCCTCCGCACGCCGCATCCACGAGGCACTCTTCCCCGAGCCATGCCTCGAAGGACCCGTCCAACTCACCTACCAATACGAGCCCATGCGGCACATCGGAGGCGACTACCTCTATGTCGATCAACACACCCGAACCGACGGCTCAACAATCCTCAGCGTCGTCCTCCTCGATGTCACCGGGCACGGCGTCCCCGCAGCACTGACCGTCAACCGCCTCCACGGCGAAGTCGAACTCCTCTTCGCAGACCACCCCGAAGCAACTCCCGGCAAAGTCCTCTGCGCACTCAACCGATACATCAACCTCACCCTCGCCAAGCACTCCATCTACGCAACCGCACTCTGCATGCGTTTTGACCCCGCCAACAACAAACTCGAATCCGCCAGCGGCGGACACCCGCCCGCATTCCTCGTCGGTGTCGACGGCTCCATCGAAGACATCCCCCCCACAACCTTCGTCCTCGGCGCCTGCAAGAGCGAAGACTTCGACCATAACCAACTCTCGTTCCCGTACCACCCCGGCGACCGCGTCCTCGCCTACACCGACGGCGCCATCGAAGCACGCAAGACCGACGGGGCCATGCTCCGCATCGACGGGCTCCGCTCACTGGTCGCCTCCAACAAACCGGCCCCCGGCACCTGGCCCGAAAAACTCCTCACCGACATCACCAACTACCGCCAGGGAAGCCCCACCGAAGACGACACCCTCTTCGTCGAAATCTTCCGACCCCTCGATCAACAAATCTCAACCAACCACACCGCCGCTGCGACAACCCACCACCCTCAGGTCACTTCATAATCTCATCAATCTCATCAATCAACTGACCAGCGTGATCGAAATACTGCACATACGCCCCCGCTCGCTCGACAAGCAGGTCCTCGTCCCCCAGTTCCACCGCATGTCGCAGCCCCGGAAGCATCCACGCCGCATATCCCGATGATTGATCCGAAGACGCATACCCGCTGCGAAACCAGGACCGCCCGGTGTCAAATCCATCCGCCCAAAGCCGCTCGATCCCCCGAAGCCGCGCATTGATCGCCCGGGCATCCGCATCCGAAACCTCGGCCTCACCAAGCCGACCCATCACCGCCGCAGCCCGCTCACCGAACCCCGCCGCCACCGCACGAACTTGACCCAGGGCCGCAAGCCCCTTCTCCGAAACCCGAGGCTCGAGCGCCTCGAGATGCCGCACCGTGTGCGCTCCATACCGCGACGGGTCCATCGGCACAATCCGCGCCTCGGCCAATCTCGCCACAACCCCGATCGTCATCCGCGTCACCATGAGCGCCGACGCATAGTCCTCCCCCACAACCTGCCGATACCACGCCAGGTCGTCATAGAGCGTGTGATACGCCGTCCCACGCGACCCGCCCCCGTGCAGCCCCAGCGATGGCACCGCCAGATAACAGTTGAACCCGACATGATCCGACCCCCCGCCCAAGTCCCCAAGCCGGGGCGTCCCCTCGGCATCGAGATCAGGCTTGCGCCCAAGCCACGCCTCGAGCACGCTCTGCTCCGAATCCCCGGGCTGGGATACAGCGCTCGCAGCCGCCGCGACAACCCCCGCCAGCGAAGGCGTCCCCGAAGCACCCAGGTTCGGCCCCATCGCCGCACCGTCAAGATTGAGATACGCGACCGCCCCGTGCGTCAGTTCGGCCGCATGCCCCTCGACATACTCCGTCGAGCCAATGATCCCCTGTTCCTCCGCCCCCCACGCGGCAAACCGAATCGTCCGCGCCGGCCTGTGCCCCGCCTGGGCCGCCTCACCAAAACTCCGCGCCGCCTCAAGCAGGCAGATCATTCCCGCGAGCGGGTCCGACGCCCCATACCCCCACGCATCATGGTGGCACCCGATAATGATGATCTCGTCCGGATACACCACCCCGCGCAACTCCCCGATCACATTGGCCGTCTCGACCACACGCCGATCCTGCTCAACCGTCACTTCTACCCGCAGGTCCGCCCCACCCGTCAACCGATACGCCGTCGCCAGCCCCCCCTGCCATTGGTCAGGCACACGCTGCCCGCGCATCCGTGAAACGATCTCATTGGCGGCGTCCCACCCGATCGGCTGCACCGGTATCTTCGGCAGCGCCACATCCGCAGGATCAAGCCGCGGCGCGTCCTCCGTCGCCTCGACAAACGGCGTAAGCGGATCCCCCGAATACTCCAGCGTCGCAAGCGACCCCCGCTGTATACTCGAACCATTCCCGTACCCCCCCTCGGGGTACTCGATCCCCTTGACATATCCACTGTCCGCCGGGTCCGTATAGATCAAGAGCCCCGCCGCCCCGGCCTCCTGCGCAAACTTCGCCTTGTACCCGCGGAAGTTTCCTCCATACCGGGCAATCACGATCTTGTCCGTGCAATCAACCCCGAGTTCCTTCAACTTCTTGAAATCCTCAAGCCGACCGTAGTTCGCATACACCACCTCGCCCGTCCCCGAGCCTGACCCCGAATACCCATTAAACCCCATCGGCAGCCCCGCCCGCTGCGTCCACTCATCTTCCGCCAACACCCGCTCACGCAAAGGCAGATCAATTGCCGCCTCGCCCGCGGGCAGCACCCGCACCGACGCATCCACCGGCGACGCCAGATATACCCAAATCCGCTGCCGATCAACTTCAAGCCCGAACGACTGCATCAACTCCTCGAGCCGCTCGATCGTCCGCTGATCGCCAGCCGTCCCCGCCAGATGAACCTCACTCGCCAAAAGTTCGTGATACTCGGCAATCCGCCCCGCATCCGCCCGGTGCGCAACTTCCGCCGCATACGCCGCAGCATCATCCGCCTGTGCGAATAAAGCCGAGCTCAACCCCACCAACACCAACGCCATCTGTTGCAACTTCATTGTGATCTTCATGCTTTGACCATACCCTCTTTCCCCCGCTGTGAAAATAACACACAAAACCCTTCAATCACGATCCACACTTCGAGCCCAAGCATCAGCGACCCGATCGCCACCAGATGCCACTGCACAACCCCGCCCGTTCCAATCGGACGAACAAACCCGATCACCAGGTCGACGATCGCCCACCCCGTCACCGCCAGCATGAACACCATCGGCACACCCGTCACCCACGCCGAAACCCGCTGCTTTACCAGCCATACCGTCACCACCAGCAGCGCCAGCCCGCCGAGCAACTGGTTCGTCGCACCAAAGATCGGCCACAAGATCAGCCCCCCCTTACCCGCATGCGCAAGCCCCACACTCGGCGCATCCGAAAGCGCCAACCCCCCCGCCGTCACCACCGCAAGCCCAGCCGCCACGAACCGGTTCCCGATCACCCGCGTCACCCACCGCTCGCCCCCGACCAACTCCTCGTCCAACTCGCACGCCGCAGAACCAATCGGTCTCGCCCCGGCCAGTTCCGCAATGATGTACCGCTGCAACCGCGTCGCTGAATCCAGCGTCGTGGCCGCGAAAGAAGCCACAAACACACCCATGATCGCCACCGCCAGCCCATGGCTCAAGCCCACAGCCTCGATCATGTTCGCCGACCCGGTCACGAACGGTGCCAACTTCGCACCAAGCCCCGCATCCCCACCCCAGGTCGCGTAATACCGCAGCCAAAGTTCATGCCCGGTCAACGCCGAGTCCCCGGCCCCCATCCCGATTCCCGCAACACACGCCAGAATCACCAGAGTCGCCAAAAACGCCTCCGTCACCATCGACCCATACCCAACCATCTGCGCATCCGCCTCCGACCGCAACTGTCGGCTCGAACACCCCGAAGACACCAGGCAGTGAAACCCGCTGATCGCCCCGCACGCAATCGTCACAAACAAAAACGGCAAAAACGGCGGCACAAACCCGCCCGGTGAACTCGGCTCCGGACGAAGCCGAACCGCGTCCGCAACCACCGGCGGATGCGCAATCACCAGACCCAAAACCAACAACCCCATCGCAATAAGCAACTGATGGCTGTTGATGTAGTCCCGAGGCTGAAGCAAAACCTGCACCGGCAAAATACTCGCAATAAACACATACACCAACAGCACCAGCGTCCAGAACCCCACCGGCGAAATCACATCGGTAATCACGCTTGGCAGCGTAACCTGCGCCCAACCAAAGTTGGCCGATACCGCAATCGATCCATACATGAGCACGACCGAAACAACCGTCCCAACCAGCAGGCTCCCCCCCTGTCGCAGCCAAATACCAAGCCCCACCGCAATCGGTATCTGTAGCCCCACCGGCAGCACACTCGACGGGTACAACTGAAAAATCGCCGCGATCACCAGCCCGAAAACCGCCAGCACAATCCACAATCCAACCAGCACCACCAGCAGAAAAAGCACCCGCACCCGAGCATTAACGATGTCCTTGGACAAATCCGCGATCGTCCGCCCCCGATGCCGCATCGAAATAATCAGCGACCCGAAGTCATGCACCGCCCCCATCACGATCGACCCGAAAAGCACCCACACCAGCGCCGGCACCCACCCCCACACAATCGCCACAGCCGGGCCCACAATCGGGCCC
>Ga0114931_10010037_pt1 | contig 11305 bp, 9 predicted proteins | sample 2SBtaG_FD_89579 | JGI IMG/M metagenome (GOLD analysis project Ga0114931, IMG submission 89579) | Deep subsurface microbial communities from Kolumbo volcano to uncover new lineages of life (NeLLi) - 2SBTROV14_V59a metaG | ecosystem: Environmental > Aquatic > Marine > Volcanic | place: Kolumbo...
AATTCATTTCCTCGGCTGCTCAGTTCAGCAATGTTCAATGGGGCAACGATGCCGTTCTCCAGGGTTCTTTTGGACAAGGCTTCGTTGGCCAGGATACGCGTTTCGTTGAAGTCGACAAGCAAGTGTTCGGCACCCAAGCGACGGGTTTTTCCACCCGCGAAGAGGCCCAAATTGCCTTTGATCGCTATTCTGACTTTACGGTCAAGCTTCTGGCAGGAACCAAGGTATCCGTAACTGGGTTCTTTTAAGGCATATAGGGTTTCCTCCAGACATCGATCATTTGCCCGGAAATCAATACTTGTTTGGACATGTCCGATCGTTCCCACGCGGGACGTGGGAACGATCAAAGAAAGGTGCTCCCGACCTTGCCCTTATCTGCCTGTTTCGCTGCCGCGTTCGGTCACTTTCCATACCCCGCCCAATGTTCCTGGAAAAGGGATCGTTCATCGATCTTTCGCGAAGCGATGGGGCGCGAGACCCAGGTCAGGTTCACCATGTGCCTGGCGTTGACGTTCTCGGTGGTGATGTTGCCGCCCCAAGTCCCGCAGCTCAGGCTCAAGGTGTAAGGCAGACCATTCTGCGGACTGCCCGCTCCAGCGTTGAGGTTCTGGTTGACGAGAACCCGGCCGGTCTTGGTCCCGAGCGCAAGGGCCATGACGTTCGCATCGGAATGGGTATGGATGCCGCAGGTGTGGCCGCGCCCTTGGTATCCGGTGATTGCGTCGACCAGCGCGACTGCATTGTCGATGCTGCCGTGGTATCGGTATAGCGCCAGCACAACCGATAGCTTTTCGCCGGAAAAAGGGTGATCGGGACCGGTGCCGTCTTCTTCGACGATCAGGAAGCGGCGGTCATCCGGAATCGAAATCCCGGCCATCTCCGCGATCCGGGCGGCCGATTGTGCAACAACTTTGACCGCAGGAATCGAGGCACCGGCTTTGGGCCACATGAGCTGTTGCAGCCGGGCCTTTTCGGTGCTGTCGCATAAATAAGCACCGTTTGCCGCGAGCGCGACGAGCAGATCGCTATAAATCCCGGCGGCGGCTACCACTGAATTGTCGGCCAGACAGCTGGTGGCATAATCGAACGTCTTGGCTGCTGCAATGGCGGTCGCAGCGTCCTCGATGTTTGCCGTCTCGTCGACTACGTGCACCGAGTTGCCGACGCCGACGCCGTAGGCCGGAGTCCCCGAGCTGTGGGCCGCCTTGACCATGCCTTCCCCACCGGTCGCTACGATCAAATCGGCCTGCCGCATCAGTTCCTGGGTTTTGGCGAGCGATGGCTGATCGATGATCTGGACGAGATCGGCGGGAGCGCCCACCTGCCCGCATGCCTCGCGCATATATCGAACCGCAAGCGCTGTCGTTTTTTGCGTACGCGGGTGAGCCGCAACGATGATGGCGTTGCGGCCTTTGAGCGCCAGCAGAGTTTTGAGCGGCGGCGTTGCATCGGGACCGGTCGTCGGAATCAGGGCGGCGACGACCCCGACCGGCTTCGCGATTTTGATCAAGCCCTTTTCGGGGATCTCTTCGACGATGCCGACTGTCTTGACCGTGGCGATATCGGCGAGTGTTCCCATGATCCGGTTACGAATCTTGGTCACCTTGTCGGCGTAGTTGCCAAATCCGCCTTCCTCGACCGCACGTTTTGCCAGCATCTCGGCTCGGTCTTGACGCGCGACCGACCAAGCGACCGCAGTTGTCAAACGATCGACCTGCGACTGCGAATACCCTTCGATCGCCTCCTGAGCACACTTTGCGTTGTCGATCAATTGGCCGATTTCGTCCACTGCATCCGGATTTTCGGTACTCATGTTCCTGCACCTCGTAACACTGTAGTCGCCAGCCGGAACGGTCGCAGTTCCGAACACCCGTTTCGCTGGACGCGAACCGCGATCTCGCGCAACCAGCGGCGCGGAAATCCGTTGCAGCCGTTCACCCACATTTTTTGGCAGGTTCTTGACAATCATGACTGAAAAGGTATGGAATAGTCAAATAGTGATGACGGTAAAGCCAGGAATATCATGACAAAGATGGTCGCGGCCGAATTTTTATCACGGCCATGTATCACTTGATGGAGGAGCGACGATGAATACAATGAGAGGCAGCAAACATATGACAGGGCTCGTTCACGACAACTCGCCCGAGCCGGTACGGTTCGCCGGCACCACACTTGATGAGCACTGTCACATCTGTGCCTTTTTCAACAGCGCAGATGAAGAATACCGGGCGCTGCTTCCTTTCATCAGGGAAGGATTGGCGGCCGGTGAGAAAGCGTTCCACGTGGTGGACCCGATATTGCACGATGCCCATTTGGAGCACCTGCAATCGGCCGGAATCGAAGCCGAGAAGGCGGAGCAAAGCGGCCAATTGGAGCTACGCAACTGGAACGAGGCGTATCTTCGTGACGGCCACTTCGATCAGGACAGTATGCTGGCGCTGCTCCAAGGCGTGCTCGATGAGGCCAGGCAGCAAGGGTTTACCCGGACCCGTCTGGTTGCCCACATGGAGTGGGCGTTGGAGGACCGGCCGGGGGTGAATGACATCGTCGAATACGAAACCCGGCTCAATCATTTTCTTCACCGCTATCGGGATCCTGTCGTCTGCGTCTACGATCTCGCCCAATTCGGGGCCGATACCGTCATCGACATCATGCGCACGCATCCGATGATCATTCTGAGCGGCGTGCTTCAGGAAAATCCCTTTTTCGTTCCTCCAGACCAGTTCCTGCAGGAGTTGCGGGACCGGCCGGGGAGGCATTAGGAGCGCCCGAATCCCGTTCGGCGACTACCGGGAAAAGATATGCACGTCGAGGTGGAGGCGGTCAGGCGTCTAAAGAACTGCATCAACGACCTCGTCAGCCTGCTGGCCTTGCCGGCGATATGGAGCGAGCGCGAGCCGCCTGAGGTGCTCGGTATCCTGCTCGACGTTCTGCTGCGCATGCTGCAATTGGAGTTTGCCTATGCCCGTACAGTCGTTTCGGCGGGCACGCCACCCACCGAGATTTGTCGAGTTGCGGAGCAGCGGGAAACCGCACCGACCCCCGAGCAGGTCGGCCTGGCGCTCGAGCCCTGCTTGAATCGCACGAGCTTGAGGGCAGCCTCGGTGATATCCAATCCGGTGGGCAGAGGCGAGGCCTCCATTACATATGCCTGGCTTGGACTGGATCAAAAGAGAGGTGTCGTCGTGGCGGGCTCGAAACGCGCCGACTTTCCCACCGACATCGAGTCCCTTCTGTTCAGGACCGCGGTCAATCAGGCGGTTGTCGAACTGCAGAGAGCGGAAGTCCTGGCGGAGCGCTCCCGGGTGGCGGCCGTCGAACAGGTGAATGATCAACTCACCGTGGAAAACAGCTATCTGCGTCAGCAGCTGGAGAGCGGACGCTGTTGGGACGAGATCGTCGGGCAGAGCATGGCACTGAATAATGTTCTGGCACTCGTGGAGCAGGTAGCACCAACCAAAGCCAGCGTTCTCATCGAGGGGGAGACGGGAACCGGGAAAGAACGGATCGCTCGTGCCGTTCACCGCTTGAGCGGGCGGAACGAGCAGGCTTTCGTCAAGCTGAACTGTGCGGCAATTCCCACCGGGCTGCTGGAAGCCGAGTTGTTCGGGCATGAGAAGGGCGCATTCACCGGCGCCGTCGGACGGCGCATCGGCCGCTTCGAGTTGGCTCACCGGGGCACCCTCTTCCTCGACGAAGTCGGGGAGATCCCTTTGGAATTGCAGGCCAAGCTGTTGCGGGTGCTGCAGGAGCAGGAGTTCGAGCGGCTGGGCGACAGCAGGACGGTCCGCGTCGATGTGCGCGTCGTCGCCGCATCGAACCGGGATCTGGCGCAGATGGCGCAGGATGGGACCTTTCGCAGCGACCTCTACTATCGCCTGAACGTGTTTCCGATCACACTGCCGCCGCTGCGGGAACGCATCGACGACATTCCACTGCTGGTGCGGTATTTTGCGGATCGTCACGCCCGACAATACAACAAGTCCATCACCAGCGTCGGCGAGGATACCATCGACGCACTGTGCCGTTATTCCTGGCCCGGCAACGTGCGGGAGCTGGCGAATTTGATCGAGCGCAGCGTCATTCTGTCGAATGGCTCGACGCTCAAAGTCCCGCTCGGCGAACTGACGCCGTCCAGCGACACAACCGTTGCCAGCGTCACCTTGAAGGATTTCGAGCGCGAGCACATCCTGCACGCCTTGAACGCATCCCATTGGGTGATTGGAGGTCCCTCCGGAGCAGCGGCGAGGCTTGGCATGAAGCGCACGTCGTTGCAGTACAAAATGCAGAAGTTGAACATTACGCGCCCGGCTTAGCGATCTTCCGGTGCCGGAGCGCCGGAAGGTGTGACGGCAGTCCGGCACTGTGCTCCGGCAGCCACTGCTTTCCACCGCGACCTTTCCGGTCGCCACAAGACACAACCCCTTCTGTTTCGAGCAATTGGAACTGTTTTGTTTGCTGTGCCAGCGTTGGCACCAGGGTTGCATTGGATCCATACAGAGTAGGAAAGGCCCAACCGCTGACCTGCCAGGATGCCGAAAGGAGGCATCACCGAATCAACGCAATCCAATGCATCGAGCATACCAAGCTTTGAGTGGAGGAGAACAATGAAACTACGCGACCGGGAAGTACTCATACCGACCAGCATGGTCGGCAACTACCCCAACCCGAGATGGTGGGACGCCGAGTTCGCCAGGGCCTTTACCGGCGATCAGCAGCCCCCCGATTCGATATGGCAAGAGGCGTTGGAGGATGCCGTGTCTGCAATCGCCAGAGACCAGGAGAATGCGGGTCTCGACATCATCACAGACGGGCGCCTGCACGGCGACAACTATTCCGATCAAGCGCTTTATTACTACTACCGGCGCCTGGGCTACAACCTCAAGGGCGGTCATCTCGGTTTTCCCATTTACAGCCGCCTGCACGCTGCAACTTTGGACCAGGAGGTCAAAAGGCACGGCGCAATCATGGTGGAACAGGCCCGCGCCTTGAAACGAGCGACTACGAAACCGGTTAAGGTTCAATACACCGGCGTCCAGGTGCTGGCCCAGGCGACCAACGATCTCCATTACAATTCCTCGCGCGAGCGGGCCATGGCGATCGCCGCAGCGATCAACGAAGATCTTCGCGAAGTGGACGCGCTGGGCGTCGATTTTATTCAATTCGACGAGTTCACCTGGCCCTACGGGTTCGAAGACTGGGCCATCGAAGCCTTCAACCGGGCTGTCGAAGGAGTCGACAATGCCAAGATCGTCGTCCATGTGTGCTGGGGGAACTGGGGCGGTACGCCCGCCTATCTGCCCGACGACACCGCCCAGACCGGGGAGGTCTTCGATCTCACCAAGCGGCGCGGCAACGAACCATCGGCGACGGCGTCGGTCGTCCCCAAAGCCTATCAAGCAAACATAGACGTGCTGAATCTCGAAAATTGCGGCCGACGTAGCGACGACATGAGTGGCCTGGAGATCATGAAGGCGCACAGCCTGCCGGAGAACGTGTGCTTCTGGGCCGGAGTGATCGACGTCAAAAGCACCATCACCGAGACTGCCGATCAGGTCGCCGACCGCATCCGGCGGCTGCTGCAAGTGGTCCCGGCCGAGCGTCTCGGCGTCACCACCGACTGCGGATTGATCCTGCTGCAGCGCTACATCGCCATCGACAAGCTGCACGCGCTGGTGGCGGGAACGGAGCTGGTACGCGAAGAACTGGCCAAGAAGGCCGCGGCGTGATGCGCGTCCCCCCTCGGCAATCGAAGCAGGAAGTGGCGCGGTTTCAGGGCCTCGCTTGAGGATCGCGCCATGCCGATCTATCAACTGCTGTGTGCCGACTGCGGCCATGCTTTCAGCGGGATGGTTTTCGCTGGAACCCGGGAACCCGAGCAATGGATCTGTTCTGAGTGCGGGAGCGACCGGGCGAGACCCCGGACCGATTGTCCGCCGGTCCCGCACCCGTTGGAATCGGCCCATGGGGCAGGCTGCCCTTGCTGCGGCGGCTCGGACAAAAAAGGCGAGTGATCGGCATGGACCGGGCCGCCCAACAGATCAAGGACCGATACAACCAGGAACGTCAATCAGGCATGTACACGCAAGCCGACAAACGCTGCGACCTCGAAGCATTGGTCGCCCATGTGTGCTCCGGTGACTGCGTGGCGGTCGGCGGCGGTTTGTCTTCGCGCGAGCCGATGGCGGCGCTGCGTGAACTGATTCGGCAGAGGATCGCGGAACTGACAGTGGTGGGGTCGGCCCACGGGATCGATATCGACCTGCTCTGCGGCGCGGGCGCCGTGGCCGTGTGCGCCGAATCCTACGTCGGCTTCGAGCAAGACTTCGGCATGGCGCCAAACTACCGGCGCGTCTGTGAATCCGGCGCCGTCCGAGTGCGTGACAGTTGCTGCTACACGTTGGTGCAGCAGCTGCGCGCCGCCGTCGAGGGACTCCCGTTCATGCCCGTCCGCTCGGTTCGGGGCACCAGCTTCATGGCGATGCATCCGGAATACAAGGCCATGGTTTGTCCGTTCACCGGCGAGGAACTGGTGCTCGTGCCAGCGCTGGCGCCCGATGTGGCGATCTTGCATGCGCAGATGGGCGATGTACACGGCAACCTGCATATCGAAGGGCCGCCGGTCGCCGACATCCTGTTCGCCAAGGCATCGAAAAAAGTGCTCGCCACAGTCGAAACCATCGTTCCGCATGAGCAGCTCTGCGAGCATGGTGTGACGATCCCTTATCTCTATGTCACGGCGCTGTCGGAGGTTCCCTACGGAGCCCACCCGACCGCCGGCTATCCACGCTATGCCTACGACCGGCCCCACACTGCCGAATACTACCGCTGCGCGAAGGAGGGAGCAGAAGCCTTTCGCGATCGCTATCTCAAGGCCTACGTTTACGACTGTCCGTCTCATGCCGCCTACCTCGAAGCGATCGGCGGCACGGAGACACTCGATCGTCTCGCTTCCTGGAACCAAGGCACGGACGTTTGGAGAACTCTATATGCGTGATGACTTCATCCCAACGACCTGCACCATCGGCGAAGCGATGATCCATCAGATCGCCCTGACGATCGAAGACGGCATCGTCGCTTTCCACGGCTTCGGTTCTCCGCTAGTGCAGCTCGCGTTGCACCTAGCGAAGCGCACCCACGCCCCACACATGGCGCTGGTCGCCGGCGCCGCCTACGGAGTCAACCCGACCCCGCCGTTTCTCAGCCCTACCAGCAACGACTGGGTGATGGATCGAGAAGCGGAATGCCATCTGGGCATCGAAGAGTTGTTCGATCTCGCCGCCAGCGGGCGCATCGGCCGCATGTTTCTCTCCGGGCTGCAAATCGACCGCTGGGGCAGCATGAATGTAACCCGGATCGGGCAGGAGCACCTTCGGCTCAAGCTGCCGGGCGGAGGCGGCGGCTGCAATCTCTCCTGCGACGCGGCTCGCGTGACCCTCTGGTCTGCCGCGCACCGGACCCCGCTGGACTCGAACGGTCGGCGCCGCTTTCGACTGGTCGACCACTGCGACTTCATCACCAGCGTCGGTCACCGCAGTGTCGACGGCAAAAACCGTTCGGAGATGGGGCATCGAGGAGAAGGGCCGGACTGGCTGGTCACCGAGCTCGGCGTCTTCGATTTCGACGAGCGCGGGCAAGCCAGGCTCGTCGCGCTCTATCCCGATGTCGACTTGGATGACGTGCGGGAGAGCACCGGCTTCGACTTTCCGGTACGCGATGACTGCGGCCCGACCCAACAGCCGACCGCGGAAATAGTGCGCTTTATCCGGGCGCTCGACCCGCTGCAGATCCACCAGCGGGAATTGAGATCCGAGGAACGGGCGCGCCATTTTGCTTTGGCCTCCACGGCAGGAGATGGCTATGGGAGGTGAAGTGCTCACGGTCGGGAATCTCAAGGGCCAAAAAAACTTCGTGCCTTTGCCCTATCGCCGGGTCAGCTATCAGCCCTACGACGGCGACATGACGGTGGAGGCTGTCGGTTCGCATGTGCTGGCGCGCGAGGTGTATCGGCGCACCGATATCATCGTCCTGCATAAGGGCGAGCAGGAATTTGCGGTGGTTGCGGTGCAGCGCGCCGGATCGGACAGCCTGTTCGTCCCTGCCGACAAAGTGGAGGTACTGGCTTTGCCCGCCGATTGCGTCTTCATCCGTTCTCTCGCAACCGACCCGGCCAACCGCTCCGCCCTCGCCGGGCTTGCATGCGACCACCGCGTCGACTCGGAGCGTACGGTGATCGTTCAGGGCGCCTTCGATCACATCAACGTCATCCACCGCCCGGACCCCCTGATGCTGCGGGTCGTCGAAGTCGCACCCCCGGAACCGCCGAAGCTGTACAAAATGGCCGAGCACGTGCTGAGCTTTGCCGACCTCCCCCCTATCCGTTTGGAGCTAGAACGCATCGACCTAAGGGATTTGTGCAGGCGGGTCCAGCCCGAAGCCTACCTGGTTCCCTGCCGCTCCGGGGGACTCGCCGAACTCGGGGCGTCCGTCTACTTTCTCGATGAGCGTCCTTCCGTGCGCCGGCCTTGGACTCTGATCGGCTGTGAGCGCAGCCTCCAGTTTCATCGGCACTATTACGGCGATGAGCCCCCACGTATGGAGATGTGTCCACGCAAGCTTGTCTCCCCCTCCGACTGTCCGACCCTGCTCAAATGCTGCCTGCTTGAGTTCGATATCGAATACGACGGCAGGACAGCGGTCGTGCCCTGGGGCGCCGATCTGCCGATGATCGAGCAGGCCCTGGGCCTGCTTGCGGGAGGCGAAGAGCATGTCTGAATTGGCCTGGGATGCAATCGTCGGCGGCCTGATCGGCGATCGCGCGCGAAAACCCCGCTCGACCGGGTTAACGATGGTCATCGATTCCGGCGTCGGTCCAGGCCTGCTCAGGGACACCCTTGAGCTTGGGGGGCATTGCATCGATCATTGGAAGTTCGCTTTCGGAACCTCGGTGTTCCTCACCAAGAAAATCCTGCAGCGCAAATTGGCGCTGCTCGCCGAACACGATGTCCTGGCGATGCCCGGCGGTACGCTGCTCGAAGTCGCACTGGTCGAGCATCACTGCTGGGATTACATGAAACATGCGAAAACCCTGGGTTTCGGTGCGGTCGAGATCTCCGACGGAACGATTCCCATGCCGGCCTTCCGACGCCGAAACATCATTCATTGTGCGTTGGATGCCGGACTCGTTCCCATCACCGAAGTCGGCAAGAAAGACCCCAAACGGCAACCCCCTGCTGAGCGGATCGCGGAGCAGGCGCTGAATGATCTGCAAGAGGGCGCTCACTGGGTGGTGATGGAAGGCAGGGAATCCGGGCGTGCCGTGGGAGTTTACGACCAGCAGGGACGGATCATCGATGGTACTGTGGCGACAATCGGGCGTATTATGGGCTCTGCGGCCGACCGGCTTGTCTGGGAGGCTCCGCTCAAAGACCAGCAGGCTTATTTCGTCCAAAGGTTCGGCACCAACGTCGGCCTCGGCAATATCCAGCCTCATCAGGTGTTGGCGGTGGAAGCCTTGCGCTGTCGACTTCGCTTGACACATTGTGCGCCGTCACCGACGAAATGGTACGCTCCGGCACCTGGAATCCAAGCGAGATCGAGCCGGAGCCTGCGGACAATATCAACACGCGGGAAATAGGGCATGCCAACAGACGCTAAGTCAAGCAGCGCCTTCCTGTCGGATACCGCACAGCAGGTGCTCGAGGTCGGCGCGCGCCTCGAGAGCGGTCCCTCGTCCTTGCTGATTCAGGCTGCGTTCAAAAAGGAACTCGAAGACCAGTTCGAGTTGTTCGATGCCTTGAGTCTGGCCGACCTCGCCCACACGCCGGTGATGATGGATGTCGGCGTCGTTCCGGGCGAAGCCGGCCGCGAACTGCTCGCCGCGCTCTTGCAGCTCGGCAACTGCCCCGACGATTTTAAACCGGACCCGGCCACCGGTGACCTTTACACCAACCGCGAGGCGTGGCTGGCCGAGCATTCGCGCGGCAGCGGTTGGTTGGGCATCGGCAGGGCGAGGCGGGAGGCGACCACGACCGCCTTTCTGATCAAGCTTCGTGAAGGTTTGCTCGGCCTGGCGCACGCACTGACGGTCGCGGGCCAAGCGCTCACCGCACGGGCACTGGAGTTTCGCACGGCGTTGATGCCCGACTACACCTATCTGCAGCCGGCGCAGCCGACGACCTTCGGCCATTACCTGCTCGGTTTCGCTTACCCGATCCGGCGCGACCTCGAACGCATCCGAGCGCTTTACGGCCGGATCGATCGAAGCCCCGCCGGCTGCGGCAGCACCAATGGTTCGCGTTTGCCGCAAGATCGCAGGCGCATCGGCGAGCTCTTAGGCTTCGATGGGCTGGTCGGCCACGCTCGCGACGCCATGTGGCAGGCGGACCTGCCGATCGAGGCGGCCGCGGCGCTGACCGCAATCCTGATCAATTTCGACCGTCTCGCTGAAGACCTGCAAATCTATTCCACCGAGGAATTCGGCCTGGTCGAACTGGACGACGCTCACGCGCGCGCCAGCAAGATCATGCCACAGAAGAAAAACCCGTTCGCCTTGACACATATCCGTGGCCTTGCCGGCACTATGATCGGCACGCTCACTGCGAGCGCGGCTCTGAGCCGCACGCCGTCCGGTCAGCCGGACAACCGGCTGGCGCTCTACGGAATGATGCCTCGCGCGATCGAGGGCACGCGCGATGCAGTGGGCCTGGTGGGCGAAGTCGTGGGCTTGCTTAATTTCAACGCACAGCGTGGACGCGAGCGGCTTCAAACCGGTTTCAGCGCCGCAACCGACCTCGCCGAGGTGCTGGTGGCGGAGACCGATCTCGATTTTCGACAGGCGCACCGATTGGTGGGCTGTCTCGTACGCAGTCGTTTGCAGGATGGGAACCTTACTGATCTGGCGGTGCAAGAGGTGTCGGACATGGCTCAGCAGGTGCTGGAACGGAAGATCGATCTGTCCGAAGAGGCCTTGCGCAGCGCGTTGGACCCGGAAGTTGGCGTAGCGGTACGGACCGAACCCGGAGGTGCAGCGCCCGCGGCTGTGGAGTCGATGGCCGCCGAGTGCGAGCAGGCTTTGGCGGAGGCCGGTCGATGGAAGCGGGAGCGTCGCGAACGGCTGCAAACCGCGGAAGCCGCGCTATTGCGCATGGCGCGCGATCGCGCACGTAGTACCAACGGGGTTGGGCAATGGCATTCCCTTACCCAACACCAGCAAAAATCAAGTGGAAGCATGTAAGGCAATGATATAAAGGAGAAAATCCGACGCCAAGTTTTTTGCAAAAAAAGTGTTGACTCAACGCAGCTA
>Ga0114931_10010038_pt1 | contig 11304 bp, 11 predicted proteins | sample 2SBtaG_FD_89579 | JGI IMG/M metagenome (GOLD analysis project Ga0114931, IMG submission 89579) | Deep subsurface microbial communities from Kolumbo volcano to uncover new lineages of life (NeLLi) - 2SBTROV14_V59a metaG | ecosystem: Environmental > Aquatic > Marine > Volcanic | place: Kolumbo...
AAGTAAATAGAATGATAAAAAACAAATTCGGAAAAGAAAGCCAAATATTTTTTTATACAAATTGTAATTAAGGATGTAATAATTAGCAGCCTTTGTGTCAAATTTTATTTTAATCGTCCTCTTTACCGTCTTTATCGTTATCTTCAAAGATATTCTTGATATTATCTTTAATCAAATTATCAATTTTATTTTCATTGTTTAGGTCTCTTGGATCTAAAATTGTACCATTGTCATTAAACCATTTTGATGGGTCTACTATCAATGTTACATTAAATGATTTTGTACCGTCTATTGTAATTGGTGATGTTAATTTAATTTTTTGGACAGCAGTTTTCTTGGATTTATAAACAAATGTATTACCGTTAAATGTTCCCTTAACAATTATAGAATATCTTTGATCATTATTTGTACCGTCTTTGAATTCAGGATCAGGAGGAGTCTCATTTCCTTCTACTTTATGAATTTTGAATGCTATTTCATCATATGTACCGTTTGGTACATTTGTTACGGCAATAGTATTTATTTTTCCATCCAAATTTAAATTTACAACAAATGGTCCAATCTTTACTTCCTTTTCTTCTCCATCAATATCATCTTTTTCAAATTTTAAGTCACTTACTAGTAATTTTACGGAAGTAAATTTCATTACATCTGTTGTTATTTTTGTTAATCCACTTGGTGTGGAAATACTTAGGGAAAAATTCTCAGTTACTGGTCCCACAGTGTTATTATCACTGTTTGTACAACCTGGAATTATTAAAATTACAGTAAAAAGGAATATGCTTAGTCTTAGATTATGGAATGACTTATTTCTGAACATAAAACCTCTCAATTATTAAGTGAAATTTATTATTTAAAGTTTTTAATTATTGAATTTTATTATCATAGAACTACAAATATTATACCACTGATATTATTTAGAAAAAACATCATTTAGTTAGAATAATTATTTTAGCAGGTAATATTTACCTGTAATTTTTGAACTTATTCCATTTTTGTAAATATTTGGTGGTATATTTTCAAATATTTCTTAATCCAAATATAATTTAATTTTTTATTTTCCCTTTCATTCCTAATAATCCCTGTAATCCCCCTGTGTGAAGAGCTATAATAGTACTTTTTTTTGAAAAGTATCCTTTTTTTATCAAATCGAATATACCATAAAACATTTTACCGGTGTAAATTGGTTCTAAGGGAATTTTGAATTCTTTATCAAATTTTTTGATAAAACTTATTAATTCATCATTGATTTTAGCGTAACCACCGAAGTGATAATCCAACATTAATGACCAATTATTATATTCATTGTCATTATAATTCTTAATAAGTTTCATTATATCTCCAACCAAAAAGCCACCGCCTTTTAAGGTTGAAAAACCTAGTGCTTCTTGATTTTTATTCAATCCACAAATTAAACCTGCAAGTGTTCCACCTGTTCCGCAAGGAGTACAGATATAATTAAAATTAACATTGATAGATTTAATTATTTCAAAGCAGCCTTTTACTGCTAATATGTTATTTCCTCCTTCGGGTAACAAATAGAAATCGCCAAATTTATCTTTTAATTTTAGAATAAATGCCGGATCTTTTTTATTTCTATATTTAGTCCTGTTGATATAAAAAATTTTCATACCGCATTCTTTTGCAAATTGAAGTGTTGGATTCAGGGGCAAATATTCTTCGCCTCTAATTATTCCGATAGTCTTAAATCCAAATTCTTTACCCGCTGCTGCAGTTGCATAAATATGGTTTGAATAAGCTCCACCGAATGTAAGAAGAGTCTTTATATTTTGTCTTGTTGCTTCTTGTAAATTATAAAATAATTTGAACCATTTGTTGCCCGAAATGTACGGATGTATCATGTCAATTCTTTTTACATAAAGTGTAATTTGGTGTTTTTTGAGGAAAGAGTATTCTAATTTTACTAACTGAGTAGGTAGAATATTAATTTTAGCATTTAATTTTTGGGGATGCATTAATATAATTAAATTCCGGAATCCGGCAATTGCCGGATTCCGGAATAATAAAAAGATAATAGTTATTTTTTCAATTTATAATTTGATGTCCAAATATTGTTTTCTTGATTGATATCGGGAAGTTGAAAATATGGATCAAGAATTACTGAATCTAATAAACTTGTTGAATTTATTTTAAATGACCATACTCCTCCACGATGCCAAATTTCAACAGGTAAATTTTTTCTAATTATTTCTCCGTTTTTTTCTACAATTTTTATAGGAACAGGCATTGCCATTTTTTCTCTGTTTGAAATTGTAATTACTGAGCCTTGTTTTGGATCTCCATTTACATACTGGACCTTGTCAACTGCTTGGTCAAGTTTCCAATCTTTGTAGAACCACTCTTTCCAAAACCAGTTTAAATCTTCACCAGAAACTGAATTCATAGTTCTGAAAAAATCTTTCGGGGTTGGATGTTTATATGCCCATCGTTTTATATATTCCCTAAAAGCAAAATCAAATCTGTTGTGCCCTAAAATTAATTCCCTCAAAGTATATAATCCCATAGCAGTTTTAAAATACGCATTGCTTCCAAGCCCTCTAGATTGAATAACATCTGGATAATTCATAATTGCTTCACTTAAATTACTTTGAGTATATTTCAATAATTGTCTGGCTGAGTCTCTTCTTGATTTATATTCACCGTGGTTAAAATTTCTTGTTGAAAAAATATTTATAAATGTGTTAAATCCTTCATCCTGCCACATATATCTTCTTTCGTTTGAACCGACAATCATAGGGAACCAAGTATGTCCGAATTCGTGATCTGTTACACCCCAAAGTCTTCTATCTTTTGCTTTATAGCTACAGAAAACAATTCCGGGATATTCCATTCCGCCAACTCTTCCGGCTACGTTTACTGCAACCGGATAAGGAAACGGATACCAAGTTTTAGAATTAAATTCAATGGAATGTTTTATATATTCTGTAGACCTACCCCATGCAGAATCTGAGGCAACCTCAAAGGGATAAACAGACATTGCCAGGCTTGTTTTATTATTTGGCAAGTTTATTCTTGCAGCGTCCCAAACAAATGCACGGGATGCAGCCCAGGAAACATCTCTTGCATTAAACATTTTGAAATGCCATTTTTTGTATTTAGAAACATTGGAAACAGAGTCTATAGCTTTTACTTCTTTCACAGTTCTAATGTAAACTTTGTCATCGCTGTTTTTCGCTTCTGCAAGTCTTTCTCTTTGTTTGGTAGTTAAAACTTCTTTGGGATTTTGTAATTTACCTGAAGCGACAACTATAAAATCAATCGGGGCTTCAATAGTAAAATCAAAATTACCGTACTCCAAATAAAATTCACCAGCACCTAGGTATGGAAGTGTATCCCATCCTCTTACATCATCATATACTGCCATCCTTGGGTACCACTGAGCTATTTCGTATATTAAACCTTTTTTAGTTTTTAAAGTCCCCATTCTGTCAGAACCGTATTCAGCTACTGGGAAATTGTATTCTATATTTATATCAATTTTACCGCCTTTACCTTTTAATTCTGAAGGTAAAATTATTCTCATTCTTGTATCATCAATTAAATAGTTTGCATCGTAATTTTTTCCATACATAGTAAGTGAGACTGACTCAATATCATATCCGCCTTCAAAATCTCTGTTTCCCCATCTGCCCGGATTTATTGGTGTTGCTGCTGTTCCTCTTGAGTGTGAGTTAAATCTATTTTGATCTAATTGAAGCCAAAGATGTGTAAGTTTATCAGGACTGTTATTAGTATAAATAATTTTTACATTGCCGGATATTAAATTTTCTTTTGCGTTTAACTTCACATCTATTTTATAGTCTGCTCTGTTTTGCCAATAATTAGGTCCGGGCATTCCACTACCGCTTCTGTAAACAGTTCCGGGCGCTGATAAGAAAGAAGGATCAAATACTTTGTGCTGGTTGTATTTTGAATTTGTCTGTGAAAAAGTAAGGGTAGGAATAATAATTAATGAAATGGAAATAAATTTCAAAGCTTGAATAAATTTCATTAGCTTCACCTCTAATTGTTAATATATTGAATATGAATTTCCCCTTAATAATTTTTTAATTTTTGAAAATAATTACATTCATCAATAAATCCAAGATAAAGTATATTCTTTTTGATGAACGGTAATTAATTAATAATTGTTAATGTAGTTCCGGACTTTGTACTTAACAGAACAAATTTAATATTTGGAATTTAAATTGGCGGGGCTAGATACCTTTATATCTTTTCTGTTTTCTTATTCTATAAGAAATATACGATATAAGTATAACAGCAAGCACTGCAAGGAATAGTATACCTATAAACATTAATAATGTCGGATAAATATTCATATCGTTACTCTATTTATTAATTAACGTCTAACTTGGTATTCTGATTTAGCTTTTAATTTATAGAATATAAAACTAAACATAAAAAAGAGAATAAAACCACCAATGAAAAACATAAGTGTTGTTAACACAATTGACATTAAAGACATTTATCAATCCTCATTTTGAAATAGTTATATTCATCCTTTTCTATAACTTTACCCTAAGAAAAGAATTCGACAATGAGAATTTATTTTAATATTAAACAATTGTAATGTGTTTTTCGTCAAACTATTATATTATTTCGACAAGCGGTTAATAACATCGAGTAAAGAAACACAATCAAAACTATCTAACTTTTATCAAATTAATATTTATATTTTAGCCATTTAATTACTTCAGACCATTTTGGCTTTTTACCAGTTGATAAAATCCCTACTCGATAAACCTTACCTGCTAAAATGAAGATTCCGAACATTGTTGCTAAGTTCACAAGGATAGATAATAAAATCTGCCATAAGGGAACATCTATCAAGGTCATTTTAGCCGGCATAACTATTATCGAAGCGAATGGAAACATTGATGCAATGTATCCAACATAATTATTTGGATTATCCTGAATAGCTATGGCTATAAAGAAAGGTATCATTATAAGCATCATAATCGGCCAAATTCCAGACTGAGCATCTTGATCGTTATCAAATATAGAGCCTACTGTTGCAAATAATCCTAGGAATGTAATTAAACCCACAAAAAAGTTGAAAAGGAAATAAAAAATTAACGACATATTAATTTGCAAAGCGAATTGTTCAGGTATTATAAATAAAGATGTAGAGATTAAAAGTATTAATGGAGTTAACCAAATTGTCATTTGCAGTAAACCTGTAATTGCAGAAGCAAGAATTTTACCGGTCATAAGCTCCTGACTGCTTACAGATGAAAGTAAAACTTCAACAATACGATTATTTTTTTCTTCAACTACCGAACGCATAACCATAGTGCCGATAAAAATTAAACTGAAATAAAGCAAAAAAGTAAGAAGGAATGATATGATTCTGTTCCCTTTACTTTCAGCTTTTATTTTTTCACCTTTTGAAATTCGGAATGTATCAAAATTAACGCGGCTTCTTGCATATTTAAGATCTTCGGGAGAAAGATTTTTGCCTTCAAAATAGTAATTAGTCAATACTTGATTAATAGGTCCTCTAAATTTGCTGAATAAATTTTTGTTATTAGGATTTTTGGAATAGAACTTTAAGCTTTTGTCGGAAATTGCATTCTTTGGTAAAAACACTACCCCGGTTATTTCTCCGTCTAATAATTTTTTCTTGTTATCTTTTAGATATTTTTTTAGTCCATCTTCATTTTTTGAATAATAGTTTATTAAAGATTTTCCTTTTTTTACCAATTCAAGTTTGCCTAATTCATTTTGTAGACTATCAATTAAATTATTTTCTTCAGAGATAACAGTAACGTTAAAATTATCATTTTTATCCATCGTCATTAAAAAAGTTGGAAGAGCTAAGACAACAATCATAAAAATTGGTACTAAAAGTGTCATTACAATAAATGTTTTGCTTAAAATTTTGTCCCTTAATTCTCTTTTAAGAATTGATAACATTCTTTTATTAAACATTTTTAACCTCCCTTATTACATTGTTTTCCGCTAATAGCACAAATATCTCGTGAAGTGAAATATCATTGGCATTAAATTTTTTAATGCTCACATTATTTTCAACTAATAGTTTTAACAGAGGTTGTATGTTTGAAGAATCTTTTAACCTTATGCCTGTTGTATTTCCGAAATCATCAATGCTCTCTATCATAGGGTTGCCTTTAAGAAATGAAATATCTCCACTATAGTTTAAGCTAACGTTTTTCTTAGCGTATTTAGTTTTAATTTCATTCAGGTTTCCGTCGAGAATTATTTTGCCGTGGTCAATCATAGCAATATAGTCACACATTTTTTCCGCAAAATCCATTAGATGTGTTGAAAAGATTATTACCTTTCCGCGGTCACGTAAATCAATAATTATTTGTCTTAATAAATCCGTGTTAATAGGATCAAGCCCGGAAAATGGTTCATCTAATACAAGGAAGTCAGGATCGTGAAGTATTGTAGCAATAAATTGAATTTTTTGTTGATTACCTTTTGAAAGGTCTTGTATCTTTGTAGTCTTTCTGTCGGCAAGTTCAAACTTTTTCAAATATTCATTAGCACGTTTTTTAATATCACTTCCTTTTTTACCTTTTACATCGGCAAAGAAAAGAAGTGTATCAATAACAGTCATTTTTTTATATAGCCCTCTTTCCTCGGGTAAATAGCCTACTTTTTTTTTAAATTCATTATCAATATGTTTTCCACGCAGAAGTATCTCACCGCTATCAGGTGTGTAAATATTCATCATCATTCTAATTGTTGTTGTCTTACCTGCACCGTTTCTACCTATGAGACCAAAGACAGAACCCTCGGGTACATTAAAAGAAGCATCATTAACGGCTTTAATAGTGCCGAATGTTTTACAAAGATTTTTTACCTCAAGTACATTCATTTAATTTCTCAATATATTAATTTTATTAAAATTAAATTTTGCTTAAATTATATTTATAATCAATACCGTTTGTATTTTTATATAACCAATCATAACTAATATGAAATATAAAAAACTTTTTTTTCTATTCATACTTACTATCCAATTTTTAATAGGTTGTAGCTCTCAAAAATTTAATTCTGAAAATTATACCGGAAAATGGAAAGCCGAGATTACTATGCCGGGAGGGTCACTTCCTTTTGATTTTGTTATCAATAAAAAAGGTAACGGGCTTTCTTCATCTATATTAAACGGAGAGGAAAAGGTAAACATAAAAGAAGTTAAGTATGAAAATGATAGTTTAACACTTTTTTTACCGGCGTACAATACAAAAATAAGATTGAAAAAAGATGTTAAACTTAAAAAACTATCCGGTACTCTTACTCTAATAAAAAGCGGTGGTATTAAGCAGATTATGAATGTTAGGGCAGTTAAATTAAAAGAAGAAAATAAAACGTACAAATTTTCTGTTAATGTTAGCGGTAGATGGCAAGTAAATTTTGTTGATGATGAAGGGAATAAAACAATATCTGTAGGTGAATTTACACAAAACAATAGCAAAGTTATAGGCACATTTCTAACTACTACCGGTGACTATAGATATTTAAATGGTTTTGTTAAAAGTAATGATTTGCAACTATCAACATTTGATGGTGCGCATGTTTTTTTATTTAAAGCTAAACTAAAAAAAGATGGTAAACTTTACGGAGATTTTTGGTCGGGTACTCAATGGCACGAAAACTGGACAGGTGTGAGAAATGAAAAAGCAGCTTTACCCGATGAAGATTCATTAACCTTTCTAAAAAAAGGACATAACAGAATATCATTTTCTTTGGAAGATATTTACGGGAATAAAGTATCTTTGTCCGATAAAAAATTTAAGGGTAAAGTTGTGCTTGTAAATTTAGCAGGAAGCTGGTGTCCAAACTGTAATGATGAAGCAAGATATCTATCTGAATATTACAAAAAAAAGAAAAATAAAGGCTTAGAAATTATATCTTTAATGTTTGAAAACTATAAAGACAAAAATAAAAATATAAGGCAAATAAAAAGGTTTAGAGATAAGTTTGATATAAAATACGATTTGCTTTATGCAGGGATAAATAACAAAGGTGTTGCTGCAAAGTTACTGCCTATGCTTAATACAGTTCTAGCTTTTCCCACTACTATATTTATTGGCAGAAACGGAGAAGTTAGAAAAATTACAACGGGTTTTTCCGGACCCGGTACCGGAAAACATTATATAAAATTTCTAGAAAAATTTGATTTGTTTGTAAATCATTTACTTAATGAAAAAATAAAAAAATAATTGCTCTGCTATTTGAAAAGTTTAAAAGATTAATTATAATAGATGTAAGATAAATTTTAGTGTGAGGATTTATCTTAATTTTAAAAGATAAATCTGAGTAGTGAAAAAATATTCTTAATACAAACAATGATTAAAAAATTTGTTCCGTTAATCCTTTCAATTTTTCTAGCAGCAATAATCTATCCCCAATCTATTAATAAACTTAAACATCCTTTTTCAGGTAAGGTGGTATTATCATTATCAGGTGGGGGCGCAATTCCACTTTCTGATTATGGAACACCTTTACCCAAATTATTAGGGGAAGGTGGATTCGGATATTTCTTTGACTTCAATTCTAAGCATACTATCGGTATACAAATTTATGGGGGTGTAGGGAATGTTGGTGGAAAAGACGGTTCTATAATTCCTAATAAATTTAATACTTCTATTTCATATATAGGTGGGGGATTGGTATACAGCTATTTTATGTCGGAACATTTTACACCTTATTTATTTGCCGGTGCAGGTAATTTATGGTATAATCCAAAAGATGATAACGGTTTAAAACTTCCTAATTCATTAGTAAACCCTAAAGGACTAACAGAGTTTACTTATAATTTAAGAGCAGGGATAGATTATTTTATAGCAAGAAATTTAAGTATGAACCTTAATGCCGGTATTCAATTAGGCAGACACGATCTAATAGATGGTTTGGTAAAAGATGGGACTAAAAATGATGCAGTAATAACAGCAAGTGTCGGCTTTTCATTTGCCTTTTCTCGTTTTGGCAGAGGAAGCATTCAAGACAAAGATGGCGATGGAGTTCCGGATGATCAGGATAAATGCCCGGGTACACCTCCAGGTACAAAAGTTACGGTAGATGGTTGTCCCATTGATGCTGACGGAGACGGTGTTCCTGACATAGATGATAAATGTCCAAATACAAAAAAAGGTGTTTTTGTAGATGAAAATGGTTGCCCTGTTGATACTGACGGAGATGGCGTACCAGACTTCAGGGATCAATGTCCCGATACACCAACAGGTGTTTCAGTAAATATGTTCGGTTGTCCTATAGACAGAGATGGTGACGGAGTGCCAGATTATAAAGATAAATGTGCGGGCACACCGGAAGGAATTACTGTAGATGAAAACGGCTGTCCTAAAGGGACTTCACCCATTGGAAATGTTACTACTTCTGAATTACCAAAGTCAGTTACTGTAAAACCGAAACCAACAAAAACATATATTCCAAAAACTATAACACCAACTATTGCCAAAAATTATAATGTGAATACAGAAAGAAACATTAAAGGTAGAATTTGGTCAGACGGTTCAACTTATATAATTCAACATTCTTCTTGGAAGACGAGGTATAAAGCTAATAGAATAGCTAGGAGGCTACAAGCTCAAGGCCATAATGCATTTGTTCAAAAAGCATATATCTCTAAATTTGGTAGAAATTATTATAGAGTAAGAATCGGTTATTTTAATAGTTTGAGAGAAGCGCAAAATTACGCTAGAAAAATAAGATAAAAATAAATTAAAAATATCTTCCACAACACAAATATCTTATGTCAAAGATAATTCAATGGATAAATAATCTTACTGGTTTATCACCTGATAATATAAATAAACTAATAGCATCACTGGTTATTGTATTTATTCTTTGGCTCATTAGAACAATTATTATTAGAATTGTTTGGAAAAAAATTGACAATCCTCAAACCAGGTATAGATGGCAAAAGAACACTATCTACACTGCTGTTTTTCTTGGTATATTATTGATAAGCAGAGAATGGTTTGAAGGTATACAATCTTTAGCTACGTACTTTGGACTATTGAGTGCGGGTTTAGCAATTGCTCTAAAAGATATAATTGCAAGTATGGTGGGTTGGTTATTTATAATGTGGCGAAGTCTTTTTGCTGTTGGTGATAGGATCCAGATTGGACAATATAAAGGCGATATAGTTGATATAAGATTATTCAAATTTACAATGCTGGAAATTGGTAATTGGGTAGATGCAGACCAAAGTACCGGTAGATTATTGGATATACCAAACAGTATGATTTTTACGGATATATTGGCAAATTATACTAAAGGATTTCAATTCATCTGGAATGAAATTCCAGTTCTGGTTACCTTTGAAAGTGAATGGAAAAAAGCTAAATCAATTTTATTTGAAATTGCAAACAAACACGCCGAACATTTCAGTAAATCTGCCGGAGAAAAAATTAGACAAGCTAATAAAAAATTTCTTATTTCTTATTCAAACTTAACGCCTACTGTGTATACGGCAATTAAAGACAGTGGTATAATGCTGACTGTAAGATATCTTATAGACCCAAGGAAAAGAAGAAATAGTGAGCAGGAAATAATGGAAGAAATTCTTAACGAGTTTTCAAAACATAATAATATTGACTTTGCATATCCAACAGTAAGATATTATGATAATTTAAAAGAGGGTAAACAAAAACAATAATAAATAAATATTAGAGGGGAAATATGAATCATCTCAATAATAAAAAAAATGGATACTACTATTTTTTAACAATAATTGAATTGTTTACCATTGTATTTGTTTTATCACCAAATATCAAATCTCAGTACATCAGTTATATAAAGCCCGATAATGTCTTACCTTAATATTGCGGTTAAGTAGAGACTAATAAATATAATTTTAGATATAAATTGATAAATTTATATGTACCACCTAAAGATATCTATGCCTTAATCATTATAAAAGAAATTAAAACTGAAGATGAAAATTATATATAAAAGTCACTAACGGATACTTTAAAGTGGATAAAATATTAGCTAATTATGAATATATAAATTTTTCTACTAAAGGATTATTTATGTCTCCCATAGTAACAAAGAATAAAGATAGGGAAACAATAACAATAACTACTAAACCGAAATTTGCAATAGAAGATGCAGTTGAATTATTTATTAAAGCTTGCTGGGGAAAAGAGAAACAATAGATAAATACCAGTAATTATAATGTAATTATTGTTGTAACATTTTATTATTATAATTATTTTAAAGAGTGTTTAAAACGTTGTGAAGAAACAATGAAAGAAATGCTTAAAAAAATTTTCTAGAAATAAT
>Ga0114931_10010039_pt1 | contig 11303 bp, 10 predicted proteins | sample 2SBtaG_FD_89579 | JGI IMG/M metagenome (GOLD analysis project Ga0114931, IMG submission 89579) | Deep subsurface microbial communities from Kolumbo volcano to uncover new lineages of life (NeLLi) - 2SBTROV14_V59a metaG | ecosystem: Environmental > Aquatic > Marine > Volcanic | place: Kolumbo...
CGAGAATGAGCGCTCCGGCGTGCTCTCGACCGCCATGTCTTTCCTCGGGCTCTACCGCGATCCGACCGTCGCCGAGACAACCAGCGACTGTGACTGGCGCATCGCCGACCTCATGGACGCGGAACGGCCGGTTTCGCTTTACCTCGTGATTCCGCCTTCGGATCTATCGCGCACCAAACCGCTGGTGCGCCTGGTGCTCAACCAGATCGGCCGGCGGCTGACCGAGCACCTACAGGGCCAAGCGGGCGAGCGGCGACGCCACCAGCTCCTGATGATGCTCGACGAATTCCCGGCGCTCGGGCGGCTCGACTTTTTCGAGTCGGCACTTGCCTACAAGGCCGGTTACGGCATCCGCAGCTTCCTGATCGCGCAATCGCTCAATCAGATCTCCAAGGCCTATGGTGAGAACAACGCCATTCTCGACAACTGCCATGTCCGGATCGCCTTCGCCTCCAACGACGAGCGCACCGCCAAGCGCATCTCGGACTCGCTGGGCACGGCGACGGAGCTGCGCGCCCAGCGCAACTATGCGGGCCACCGGCTGGCACCCTGGCTCGCCCACGTCATGGTCTCGCGGCAGGAGACCGCGCGGCAACTCCTGACTCCCGGCGAGGTGATGCAGTTCCCGGCCGACGAGGAGATCGTGATGATCTCCGGTCAGGCACCGATCCGGGCGAAGAAGCTCCGCTATTTCGAGGACGCCAACTTCACGGGCCGGGTGTGCCCCCCTCCCGCGCTCGTCGCGGACGGTCCCTATACGGACCGTCCGCCCTCCCGCGCCGACGACTGGTCGGGACAGGTGCGCACGCCCCACGCCGATCTCATCAAGCCCTGGTCTGAGCTCGTTTCCGGTGGCGAAGACGAGGAAGGCGGTCTCAAGCGCCACCCCGCGCTGCCGGAAGAAGCGCCTGCGAAACATCAGCCTGAACGCGCGCCGGACGCGGGACTTGTCGATGACGAGTTCGATCCCGCTGACGCCCGAAGGATGGATCAGCTCGCCCGCAATGCCGCAACCGTCCGCCGCGCCCACGCCATGGACCAGGCCGACGACGACCTGATCCCGAGCTTTTAGGGGAGATGCCGCCCATGAAACCCCGTCTCTGCGTCTATCTCTCCGATCAGGTGGATCAACGGCTTGGCGTGGCGGCCCGCCGGCCCGGCGCGTCGAAGTCCGCCATCACCGATGCGGCGCTTGCTGCCTTCCTGTCGCCGGAGCGGGACGATCAGCGCGACGCGGCGATCATCCGGCGGCTTGACCGCCTATCCCTTCAGTTGGACCGGCTCGAGCGCGACCAGACGATCGTCTCTGAAAGCCTGGCGCTCTTCGTCCGCTACTACCTGACGATTACCCCGCCACTGCCCGAAGCGGAGCAGGACGCCGCACGCCCGCTTGGCAAGGAGCGTTTCGAGTTCTTCGTGGCGCAGCTCGGCCGCCGCCTCGCGGGCGGCAAGACCATGATCCGCGACGTCCTCGAAGAGATCGCACCCAGCGAAGGCGCCTTCTTCACCGAAGCCGAGATCGACGCACTTCGTGCCGCAAAGGCAGCCTCATCTCCTAACGGCGGCGCCGGGAACGGTGGCGACCCGGAGGAGGCGAGCGATGACTGACCGCTTTCACCCCACAACCCTCGACCGGCAACGGACGATGCTGCGCACCGCCATGGGACCCGCGATCGCAACCGCGCTTGCCGATCCGGCGGTCATCGAGGTGATGGTCAATCCTGACGGCAGGCTTTGGATCGACCGCCATGGCGACGGCCGCATCGACACCGGCGAACGGCTTGAGACGTCAGAGGCTGAGTGGATTATCCGGCTGGTTGCAAGCCATATTGGTCAGGAATGTAACCGCAACCGGCCGGTCGTATCGGCGGAGCTGCCCGAGAGCGGTGAGCGGTTCGAAGGCCTGTTGCCGCCGGTGGCGCCATCCCCGTGTTTCGCGATCCGCAAGCCAGCGAAAGTGCTCTACCGGCTCTCCGACTATGTCGACGCCCAGATCACGACGCCACTGCAGGCGAAGGCGCTGCGGGAGGCTGTCGAAGCACAAAAGAATATCGTCGTCGTGGGCGGCACCAGTTCCGGCAAGACCACCCTTGTCAATGCGCTCCTCGCGGAGGTTGCTGCGAGCGGCGACCGGGTGATCCTGATCGAGGACACGCGCGAGCTCCATTGCGCGGCCGAGGATTGCGTCAGCCTGCGGACCAAGCCCGGCGTCGCCGCGCTATCCGATCTGGTGCGCTCGACGCTGCGGCTCCGGCCCGACCGGATCATCGTTGGCGAGGTGCGGGGGCCGGAAGCCCTCGACATGCTGAAGGCCTGGAACACCGGCCATCCGGGCGGAATCACCACGCTGCACGCCAACTCCGCCCATGCCGGCCTCTATCGGCTCGAACAGCTCATCCAGGAAGTGGTGGTGACAGTCCCGCGCCGGCTGATCGCCGAGGCGATCGACATCGTCGTGTTCCTGAAGGGTCGCGGGTCGGCGCGCCGTGTCGAGACCGTCGCGGCGCTCGAAGGCCTCGCCTCGGACGGAGATTACCGGCTCAAGCCGCTGACCCCGATCCAGCTCGTTCCATCCGTTTAACAAGAAGGAGATCTAAATGAACCTGTTCGGACCCGATGCTTACTCCCGTTTCCCATACCGGCCGGCGGTTTATCTCGCCCTTATCATCGGATTGGCCTTTGTCTGGGCCGGCCCCGCCAACGCCGCCGGCTCCGGCATGCCCTGGGAGGCGCCGCTCACCGCGATCCTGGAATCGATCGAAGGCCCGGTCGCCCGGATTATCGCTGTGATCGTCATCGTCATCACCGGCCTGTCGCTCGCCTTCGGTGAGTCGAGCGGTGGGTTCCGGCGACTGATCCAGATCGTCTTCGGACTCTCCATCGCCTTCGCCGCGACGAGCTTCTTCCTGTCCTTCTTCTCCTTCGGCGGCGGAGCGGTCATCGCATGACGGGCTCTCACCGCATGAGCGTTGCCGGTCACATCGAGGGCTTCGAGATCCCGCTGCATCGGGCGCTGACCGAACCGATCCTAATGGGCGGTGCGCCGCGTACGGTAGCGATCTTCAACGGGACGCTCGCCGCCGCGTTGGGCTTGGGTCTTCAGCTCTGGCTGGCGGGCCTCATCGTCTGGATCGTCGGCCATGGCGCCGCTGTCTATGCCGCTAAGAAAGACGCGACCTTCATAGAGGTGCTCATCCGGCACATTCGCCACAAGGGACATCTGTCGTGCTGAACCTGGCCGAATATCGTAAGCGTCCGGCGTTGCTTGCAGACTATCTGCCCTGGGCCTGCCTGGTGGCGCCGGGCGTCGTTCTCAATAAGGACGGCAGCTTCCAGCGCTCCGCGCGCTTCCGGGGCCCGGATCTCGAGAGCGCCACCGAAGCCGAACTGGTCGCCACCTGCGCCCGCATCAACAATGCGCTGCGCCGTTTCGGTTCCAACTGGGCATTGTTCTTCGAGGCCGAGCGCCACACCGCCCGCGATTATCCGCACTCGGACTTTCCCGACCCGGTGTCGCGCCTCGTCGATGAAGAACGGCGCGCCGCCTTCGAGCAAACAGGCGCGCTGTTCGAGAGCAGCTATCTCCTGACCTTTGTCTATCTGCCGCCAGCGGAAAACATCGGTCGTGCGGAAGAGATGCTCATCGAGAGCGGGGACGAGAAGCGCGGGCTGGACTATCGCGACCATCTCGACGCCTTCGTTCAGCAGACGGATCGGGCGCTTGACCTGCTCGGGCAGCTCATGCCCGAGATCGCTCCGCTCTCCGACGAGGAGACGCTGACCTATCTGCACAACTGCATCTCCAACAAACGGCACCCGATCGCTTGTCCGGAGATCCCGATCTATCTCGACGCGGTCCTGGTCGACACCTCGTTGATCGGCGGGCTCGCCCCCATGCTGGGCGAGGCGCATCTGCGCACGCTGACCGTGCTCGGTTATCCTGGCTCGACTACGCCGGGGCTGCTCGACGCGCTGAATCATCTCGGCTTCGAATATCGCTGGATGACGCGCTTCGTGCCCCTCGACAAGGCGGCGGCGGAGAAGGTGATCAAACGCTATCGCCGGCAATGGTTCGCCAAGCGTAAATCGATCTCGGCCATTATCAAGGAAGTGCTGACCAACGAGCAGTCGGTGCTGGTCGATACCGACGCCGACAACAAGACCGCCGATGCGGACGCCGCCCTTCAGGAGCTCGGCGCCGATCTCGTCTCTTACGGCTATGTCACGACCACCTTCATCGTCTGGGACGAAGACGCCGGCGCCGTTCGAGAGAAGGTGCGTGCGGCCCAGCGCATCATCGACGGGCGCGGCTTTGCCACGATCGAGGAAAGCGCCAATGCCGTCGAAGCCTGGCTCTCGTCCTTGCCAGGCCATGTGTACGCCAATGTCCGGCAGGCGCCGATCAATACCCTCAATCTCGCACACCTTATGCCGTTGTCGGCCATTTGGGCCGGGCCAGCGCGCAACGAACATCTGGGTGGGCCGCCGCTACTGACGGTTCGGACGAACGGGACGACGCCGTTCCGGCTGGTTACTCATATTGGCGATGTCGGCCACACCCTGGTCGTCGGCCCCACCGGCGCCGGCAAATCGGTGCTCCTGTCGCTGATCACGCTGCAGTTCCGGCGTTACCCGGACGCGCAGATCACCCTGTTCGACAAGGGCGGATCGGCCCGTGCGGCCGTGCTCGGCATGGGCGGTGATTTTTTCGACCTCTGCGCCGCCAAGGAGGGCGTGAAGGACGCACTCGCCTTCCAGCCGCTCGCCAAGATCGATCTGATGGCGGAGCGGTCTTTCGCGCAAGACTGGGTGCTTGGGCTGCTCGCCCATGAGGGCGTCGCCGTCACGCCAGAGGTCAAGGACGCAGTCTGGTCAGCGTTGTCGAATCTCGCCGCCGCGCCGCAGCCCGAACGCACGCTCACCGGTCTTGCAACGCTCTTGCAAGTGACGGCGCTCAGGCAGGCGTTGCAGCCCTACACCCTCGAGGGCCCCTATGGCCGGCTGCTGGACGCCGATGATGACCGGCTCACACTCAGCGACATTCAGTGCTTCGAGATGGAAGAGCTGATGCACGAGACCGGGGCGGTGCTGCCGGTGCTGACATACCTCTTTCATCGGCTCGAAGCCCGCTTCGATGGACGGCCGTCGCTGCTGATCCTCGACGAGGCCTGGCTCTTTCTCGACAACCCGGCCTTTGCCGCGCGCATCCGCGAATGGCTGAAGACGCTCCGCAAGCAGAACGTCTCGGTCGTTTTCGCGACGCAAGGTTTGTCGGATATCGCCGGCAGTTCGATTGCGCCGGCGATCATCGAAAGCTGCCCGAGCCGCATTTTCCTGCCCAATGACCGCGCGATCGAGCCGCAGGCGAAGGCCGTCTACGAAGCCTTCGGCCTCAATGACCGCCAGATCGAGATCATCGCCAGCGCCGTGGAAAAGCGCGACTACTACTTCCAGTCGCGAAAGGGCAACCGGCTGTTCGAACTCGGTCTCGGACCCGTCGCGCTTGCCTTCACCGGCAGCAGCACCAAGCCCGACCATGCCTTGATGACCGAGCTGGTCGCCGCCCACGGCGAAGAAGAATTCGCGGATTCATGGCTGCGCGCCAAGGGCCTCGATTGGGCAGCGGAGCTGATCGCTTCGAATCATCCGGCACAAGAGGAGATGGAGAATGAAACGACCGTTTGAGGCGGCTGCGATAGTGGCGTTAATCGGCCTGATTGCCGCACCTGCAGTGTCCGCCGCCGAGGGCTGGCCGAGGTGCTGGCGCGACGACGACTGTCCGGGCTTCTTCCTGAACGTGACGACCAGTCAGGGCGACGCGAAGGTCTCGGTCGCACGAGTCTGCGAAGGCCAGTGGCGGCATGTCTGGGGTCGGTCCGACGCCCAAAACACGATCCGGCAATGGCTTGAGGGAAACGCGGCCGGTGCAAGCGGCTCACTCTGCATCCCGCTTCATCCGGATGTGAACGAAGTCCGCGTCACCTCGACCGGCGGCCATTGCGGAGAGGATGGTTTTCCCGACATCGCATGGGCCAATGAGCCCGGCGCCGATGTGGCGCTGAGACGCGGATATGGCGCGGCGGCTTCCACAACGCTCGAAGGCTGTCATGCGCGGATCGGGCCGAGTCTTGACAGCGGCACGGTCGCCTATGGCGGCATCGCACTTCGTTTTTCGGACAGCTACGTCTTCGGCGACAGCTACGCCGAGACGTATTTCTACGGCGTTTATGACGGCTTTGGACCAAGCAGCGTCAAGCCATTCGGAGCGTCCGTCGCCGCCATCAGCGAATTCAACACCTATCGCTACCGCATCGACATCCTGGCCAACGGCCGGGACGGTTGGCGGTGGGCCGATCAAGAGGAGAACGACCGATGAAACATCTCAAGAAACGGCTTTTGTCCGCCTGCGCCGCTCTGGCGCTTGGCTTGTCCACGTTGACTATCACCGCGCCACCGGCGCACGCGATCACGGTCTTCGATCCGGCCAACTACAGCCAGAACCTGCTGACGGCCGTTCGCTCGCTGCAACAGATCAGCAACCAGATCCAGCAGCTCGCCAACGAGGCGCAGATGCTGGTCAACCAGGCGCAGAACCTCGCCAACCTGCCGACCTCGGTGGCTGGCGACCTGCAAGCCTCCCTGCGCCAGGTCGATACGTTGATCCGGAACGCGCAAGGCATCGCTTATCAGGTATCGGAGATCGACAGCACCTATCGCCGCCTGTTTCCCGAAGAATATGACGCGGCCGTCTCCAACTCCCAGATCATTCAGGACGCGCAGGAGGCTTGGCTGCTCGCCCGTGGCGGCTTCCAGCATAGCCTCCAAGTCCAGGCGGAGGTGGTGGGCCAGGTTCGCACCGACACTTTCGTCCTCGACCGGCTGGTCGCCGAGAGTCAGAGCGCGGTCGGTAATCTCCAGGCGGTTCAGGCCGGCAATCAACTGACTGCGCTCGCCGCCAAGCAATCGATGCAGCTCCAGACCTTGCTTGCCGCCTCCGCCCGTGCCGACGCGCTTGAGAGCGCTAGCGCCATTGCCGCCCGCGAACAGGCCCGCGCTCGCTTCGCGCGCTTCATGGGCTATGGCAGCAGCTACAGCCGCTAGGAGTTGAGGGATACGCGCAATGGACGATGTCGGCGTGATCGATCAGTTCACGGAGACTTTCGTTAGCTACATTGACTCCGGCTTCGGATTCCTCGGGCCGGACGTTGCGTTCCTGACGACGATCCTGATCGGCATCGACATCACGCTCGCCGGTTTGTTCTGGGCACTCTCCGACGACAAGTCGGTTGTTCCCGCACTGATCAAGAAGGTGCTCTATGTCGGCGCCTTCGCGTTCATCCTGAACAACTTCTCCTTCCTCGCCGATGTCATCTTCGACTCGTTTGCGGGACTGGGGTTGCGGGCGAGCAATTCTCCGATCACTGCCGACGACCTGATGCGCCCCGGCTTCGTCGCCAACACAGGCTTTGTCGCCGCCGACCCGCTTCTCCGGGAGGTGAAATAGCTTCTCGGGCCGATCGCCTTCTTCGAGAACTTCGTTCAGATCGCGGTGCTGATGGTCGCCTGGATCATCGTGTTGCTTGCCTTCTTCATTCTCGCCATTCAGCTCTTCATCACCATCCTCGAGTTCAAACTGACCACGTTGGCCGGTTTTATACTCGTGCCCTTCGCGCTCTGGAACAAGACTGCCTTCCTCGCCGAACGGGTGCTCGGCAACGTGGTCGCGGCCGGCATCAAGCTGATGGTGCTCGCGGTCATCGTCGGCATCGGCTCCACTTTGTTCGGATCGTTCGCCGCGTCCTTTGCGGGCGACGAGATCACCATCGAACAGGCGCTCTCGACGGTCCTCGGCGCGCTGGCGATCTTCATGCTCGGCATCTTCGGACCCGGCATTGCCGCCGGCCTGGTCTCCGGTGCGCCGCAACTCGGCGCGGGCGCCGCGGTCGGTTCCGCCGCCGGGCTCGCCATTGGAGGGGCGGCAGCGGCCGGCGTCGCGATGGGCGGCGCGCGAGCTCTCGGCGCCGGTGCAGGCGCGGCGACCCGCGCTGCGTCTTCGATGGCGGGTGGTGCGAGCGGCGCTTACGGCTTGGCGCGTGCGACCTCCGGCGCTTCCGGCGCTACAGGCGTTGCGGCAGGGGCGGCCGGCGTCGCCCGCGCCGGAGCCGGTGCTGCCGGTCAGGGCGTTCGCAGCGTTGCGGGACGCGCGACATCGGGCGTGCGGCAATCTTTTGCAGACGGTCAGCGCGGCGCTTTCACCGCGACGGGCGGCACGCGTCCCAGTGGCGGTGAGGCACCCACCGGCGCCGTAGCCGCAGCAAGCGGCGCGCCCGATTGGGCGCAGAAGCTCCGGCGAGAACAGCGGCTGCGCGAAGGCGCGACCGTGACGGCCCACACGATCCGCGATGGCGACCGCCCGGCCTCCGGCGAGAATCCCCGACTAAGAGATGATGATTGAGGGACGACGATTGATGTTCAAACGACCGACCACGACCTATGGCGACACGCCAGAGCCGGTGACGCCCTATCAGAAGGCGGCCCAGGTCTGGGACGAGCGCATCGGCTCGGCGCGCGTCCAGGCGCGCAATTGGCGCTTCATGGCATTCGGCTGCCTGGCGCTCGCCATCGGCCTCTCCGGCGGCGTCATCTGGCAGGCGGGGCGCAGCACCATCACGCCCTATGTCGTCGAGATCGACACGCTTGGGCAGACCCGTGCTGTCGGCCCGGCGATTGCCGTCTATGAGCCGACCGACGCGCAGGTCGCCTATCATCTTGCGCGCTTCATCGAGAATGTCCGCTCGCTGTCGATCGACCCGATCGTCGTGCGGCAGAATTGGCTGCGCGCTTACGACTACGCCACCGACCGCGCCGCCAACACCTTGAACGACTATGCGCGTGAGAACGATCCGTTCTCCCGGGTCGGTCGGCGTACGGTCACCGTCGAGGTGACCAGCATCGTGCGTTCCTCGGACGACAGCTTCGAGCTCCGGTGGCGGGAACAGAGCTTCGAAAACGGCGTCCTCGCCGATACCACCCGTTACACCGCCGTCCTCTCCATTGTGCTCCAGCGCCCGCGCAACGAAGAGGCGCTCAGGAAGAACCCCCTCGGCATCTATGTCCACGCGCTCAATTGGAGCCGCGACCTTATCTCGGGAGATACCCCATGAAGAAAATACTCATCCTCACGGCGCCCGTCCTGCTGGCTGCCTGCGCCACCAAGCAACTGCCGCCCGAGATCAGTTATGACGCAGAGGACTTCAGCGCTGCTGCGCTTACCGCCGAACCGCCACGTCCCGTCCAGGTCGTGACCGTACCCGAGCCGCTGCCGCTTCCCGGGCAGTTGAAACGGCTACCAGGCGACCGCGCGCCGCGTGGAGAAGATGGGCAACCTCCGGAGGACCGGGTAGTCGACGCGAACGAGGCCGCCAAGGTCGAGCCGACAGCGGACGGCTACGTCAACGCCATCCAGGTCTATCCCTATACGGAAGGCGCGCTCTACCAGCTCTACACGGCGCCGGAGAATGTCAGCAACATCGCCCTCCAGCCGGGAGAGGAGATCGTCGCCGTCTCGGCCGGCGACACCGTCCGCTGGGTGATCGGCGACACGGTGAGCGGGTCTGGGGACAACGCGCGCGCCCATGTACTGGTGAAGCCGATCGCCGAGGATCTGCGGACCAACCTCCTCATCATCACTGACCGTCGCGCCTATCACCTGGAGCTCACCAGCACGCCCGAGACCTATATGGCGTCGGTCTCCTGGCACTATCCCCGAGACGAACTCCTCGCTCTCACACGCCGCAACACGGCCGCCGAGGAGGCCGCCAACCGTGTCATCGATAGCGGTCTCGATATTGACAGGTTGCGCTTCCGCTATGCGGTCAGTGGGGACACGCTGCCCTGGCGGCCGGTGCGCGTCTTCGACGACACCCACAAGGTCTATATCCAGTTCCCGGCTCGGCTCGACCAGGGCGAGGCCCCGCCGCTTTTCGTCATCGGACCGGACGGCGAGAACCAGTTGGTCAACTACCGGGTCCGCGGCCGCTACTACATTGTCGATCGGCTCTTCGCCGCCGCCGAGCTGCGTCTGGGTGAAGACCCGCAACAGGTTGTGCGCATCACGCGCACCGATGGCCGTCCTGCCGTGTCGAGCCGACCCCGTAACGGCGACACCGAGGTCAGCCACAACCGATTTCTGGATCAAGAGGATCATCGATGACGCCATCGCGTGAAGACGACCGGCCGATCCCCGATCGGCCGAAGGTCGATCCGGAAGAGTTGGCGCTGCGCGCCACGCCACGACCGGTAACGCGGATCAACCGGCGGGTGCTGATCGCGCTCTCCGGCACCGGACTGCTGTTGATCCTCGGCGCGACGATCTTCGCGCTCGATCCGCCGCGTCTGTTCGACCGCGATGATACCGGGCGGGAGCTCTACCGGACAGAGAACAATCCGACGCCTGACGGCCTGGAGGCCTTGCCACGACGTTACAGCGATATCCCGCGTCCGCCCGTCAAGCTTGGTCCGCCGCTGCCCGGTGATATCGGACCCGCCGTCGTCGGCGCCGAACGGGACTTGGGACTCGAACCAGCACCGGCGCTGCCGTTCCGTCCGAGTCCGGAGGATGATGCGGCGCGCGCCGAGCGTATCCGGCAAGCGCGGCTCGCCCAGCAGGGCCGCGAGTCCGGGGTGTTTTTCCAACTCACGTCGAGGACGGCGGGAGTCGCGCAGGCAGACATCTCGAGCGCGGGAATACCAACCGCGTCCGGAACGGCGCTGACCGAGCGCAATCCCTTCGAAGTTGCCAGCAAGGGCGACGCGGGCGGCCCGTTGGAATTGGATCTCCAGAACGATCAGAACCTGCAAGGCCGCAAGCTCGACTTCCTCGACCAGGGCGTCGATGCGGCCATCTACAATCCGCATGCGTTGCAGGACCCGGCTTCGCCCTATCAGGTGATGGCGGGGACCGTCATCTCCGCCAGCCTCGTCACCGGCATCAACTCCGATCTGCCGGGCCGCGTCATCGCGCAGGTCACGGAGAATATCTACGACACGGTCTCTGGAACCTATCGTCTGATCCCGCAAGGCTCTCGCGTCATCGGAACCTATGACAGCGTCATCGCCTTCGGGCAAGACCGCGCCCTCGTGATTTGGCAGCGGATCATCATGCCGGATGGCTCGTCCGTCGTGATCGAGAACCTGCCGGCGACCGACGTGGCTGGTTATGCCGGGCTCGAGGACGAGGTGAACTTCCACACCTGGCGGCTTCTGAAGGGCATTGCGCTGTCCACGTTGCTCGGCGTCTCGAC
>Ga0114931_10010040_pt1 | contig 11303 bp, 9 predicted proteins | sample 2SBtaG_FD_89579 | JGI IMG/M metagenome (GOLD analysis project Ga0114931, IMG submission 89579) | Deep subsurface microbial communities from Kolumbo volcano to uncover new lineages of life (NeLLi) - 2SBTROV14_V59a metaG | ecosystem: Environmental > Aquatic > Marine > Volcanic | place: Kolumbo...
ATTCCATTTGAAGATGATTTCAGCAGTGCAGATTTTGGTCTCAAGCCACCACCGGAAGGAGCTACGGTAACGGAATTAAACCAAAGAGGAGGAAAAACCCTGGTTCCGATGGAGTCGTCAGAGAAGCCCGAGGATAAAAGCCTTCTGGGTTTTGCCATCTTCGCGCTCCTGACCGGTTTCCTGGCCTTGCTTACACCATGTGTATTCCCCATGATCCCCATGACCGTCACCTTTTTCCTGAAAGAGAATGAAAGTGGTGGTAACGCCATTCGCAAGGCCTTGATTTTTGGCCTTTCCATTATGCTAATTTTCACTGTTTTGGGAACCATGGTAGCTTTTTTGTTTGGGGCGGACACCCTTAACCAATTGGCCACACACTGGATACCTAATATTATTGTATTCCTGATATTTTTCGTTTTTGCCCTTTCATTCCTGGGTCTGTTCGAGATTACCCTGCCTAGTGCCTTTGTGAATAAAATGGACCGGCATTCGGACAAGGGTGGATTAGTTGGTGTGTTCTTTATGGCATTTACCCTGGCCCTGGTATCTTTTTCCTGCACCTTCCCCATTGTAGGAAGCGTCCTGGTATTATCCACTCAGGGCCAGTTTGTAAAACCGATTGTTGGCATGCTGGCCTTTTCACTAGCCTTTGCCTTGCCGTTCACACTATTTGCCGTATTCCCGGATTGGCTGAAGAAAATGCCTAAATCCGGAGGATGGCTGAATTCGGTGAAGGTGGTACTGGGGCTACTCGAGCTGGCGCTGGGGCTCAAGTTTCTCAGTGTCGCAGACCAGGCTTATCATTGGGGATTGCTGGATCGTGAGGTATACCTGGCCCTGTGGATTGTTATTTTTACGATGATGGGTTTTTATTTGCTTGGGAAAATCAGGCTCCCGCATGACAGTCCATTGGAAAGCATTGGGGTCTTCAGGTTGCTTTTTGCCATAGCCACCTTTTCATTTGTACTCTACCTCATTCCAGGTATGTGGGGAGCTCCTTTAAAAGCGCTATCGGGCTATCTTCCTCCTATTACTTCTTTGGATTTCAACCTGGAGGAGGCACGAACAGGCAGTAAGGAAGAGGGCAATATTTGTGAGGAACCAAAGTATGCTGATTTTCTTCATTACCCTCATGGACTGGAAGGGTACTTTGACTACCATCAGGCCTTGTCATGTGCCCGAAGCCAACATAAACCCTTGTTCATTGATTTTACTGGTCATGGTTGTGTGAATTGTAGGGAAATGGAAGCCCGTGTCTGGTCAGATCCTAAAGTGTTAAAAAGGCTGAGGGAAGACTTTGTTTTGGTGGCGCTCTATGTAGATGACCGGACGACCTTGCCCAAGGATGAGTGGTACACTTCAAGCTATGATAATAAAGTAAAAAAGACCATCGGGCGTCAGAATGCTGATTTCCAGATTTCCAGGTACCACACAAATGCCCAACCTCATTATGTTATTCTGGACAGCGATGAAAACATGGTGGTCCCTCCCAGGGCCTATGATTTGAGTGTTGAAGGATTTGTTAATTTCCTGGACGAGGCCAAGACAAGGTATCTTGAAGGCCAGTATGCCATAGCTGCCGGGGAGTAGCGGTTCCTTCATTTATATCACTTATATATAATACCATCTATCCCTTACATAATATGGGACACTACCTGTTTAACATCCACCTGAATGTTTTTTTCTTGACTTTATATGTGTTTATTATTGAGAAACTGAGTGCAATCTTGTTCAAGAAGAAATTTGTCCAGATTTAGCTAATCAATTATGCTGTTCATGTCTAAAAACACCAATTCATCACTTTCAGAAGACTCCTTTAACTCCCATGTCACGTTGTATAGCTCTTCCGGGTATGATAATCCATTGGTCCTTCGCATTCCCTCAAGTTTGTCCCAATTGGTTACCAGCATCCTGGCATCAAAACATCGACTATCATTTCTCATATTGACCATCATATATTCATTATGACTGCCAGTAAACGAAATGAAAAAATACCTGAATTCTTTCGGAGAAGATGATCTTAAAATTTTTCTTACATCAGATTGATAAACATTCGAGAGTGGATCGTTAGTGTTAACAAATCCTGCAGGGTGTATGCAGGTTGGTTTTTTTGAAAAATAATATTTAGGAATGAACATGATTCCAACTATTGGTAAGAGTAATAATATCAATAAATACTTCTTCTTCATTCTTGTTATGGTCAGCACTTACCCCGAAAAGCTCAGGAATTTATCTCCTAAAAGGCAAATTGAGCCTGTTTTTTGCTTGTACAACATGCAATCATAGTTTAAACAATATTAAATTGATTTAACGTTAGTTCATTTTTGAATCATGAAAAATTGTACCCATCAGACTTAACCCTGATATAAATATTTAATAAACAGGGATTTATGAAATATATTACTTCATTATTCATGAATAATCCTGGCAAGTGATATGAAAAAGATAATTCATCCGGCATCTCCCAATTATTATAAAATACCGGTTGCGTGTAATCTTAATCAAATCATTCCCTCAAAATCAACCCTTTCAACTCAGAAGGGAACTTGTGAAAGATACGACAAATCAACAATTCAACCTCAAATCGCCTTTCTCATCCCAAACCCAGCCTCATTATCAATAAAAGGCTGATCATAATACCTTTTTCCTGTGGCTTTCACTAAAGCGTTGGCCAGGGCTGCCGAGATAGGCGGCAACGAGGGCTCTCCTAACCCTGTAGGATCGATCTCGTTTTTCACAAAGAACACCTCAATTTCAGTGGGGGCTTCAGAATGACGAATTAATCGATAAGTATCGAAATTATGTTGTTGAGGGGCTCCATCCTTGAAAGTAAGGGCAGAGTACATGGCATGGCCAATGCCATCGATCATCCCACCTTCAATTTCGTTGATCGCTCCTTCGGGGTTCACTACTATTCCGCAGTCTACAGCACACCAGATCTTTTGGATCTTTGGTTGATTTTTCACCATAGCTATGTCCACCACCTGGGCGATGTATGAGTTGTGGCAATAGTAAGCAGACACACCCCTGGATAATCCCGGCATGTTCTCATCCCATCCGGACTTTTCCCGGACAAGTTTAAGGACGCCCTCATAACGCGATGCATCATAATCATTCTTTTCACCCACTGGGTCTTTTATTGCCCGGTCGAAGAGTTGCAGTCTGAAGTCAATGGGATCTTTCTCACATGCTTCTGCCAGTTCATCCAAAAAGGACTGCTCTGCAAAAGCCATAAAATTGGACCTGGGAGCTCTCCATGCTCCTGTAGAAATATTTGAATCCAGGTCAAAGTTCTCGGCGAGATAATGGTCCACAGTTCCGGCAGGATATCTGTTGGAAAAGACTGGGCTTCCATGAATCCCTGCTCCTTTTACATGAAAGGCCAGGAGTTCTTTATCCTTGCTGATGGCAGCTCTGTAGGTGACCTTATAGGCAGGTCGATAAGTGCCTTGCGACATATCATCTTCACGGGTATACACCAGCTTGACTGGGGCATTCATTTGCTTGGAGATCAATGCAGCTTCAATACCAAAATGCCCGTACAATCTACGTCCAAAACCTCCACCCATTCGAGTCAGCATTATAGAAACCTTGTCCTCAGGTAAGTCCAGCACTCTGGCTGCAGTTTTTCGCAAATACTCCGGAGTTTGGACGGGTCCCACTAATTCTGCTTTGGTACTGGTTACATGGGCAAAGAAGTTCATAGGCTCCATCGTGTTATGGGCAAGGAATGGGGCACTGTATGATCGTTCAATCACCTGGTCAGCAGATTTAAATGTGGCTTCAGGATTGCCATCCCTGCGTTCCGGTGGATTTTGACTTTTTGTTAACAGTTTTGTAAGTGCTTCCGCATATCCCTTGGTGCTTTCACGGTCACTCACCTGCTCCCATTGTATATCCAAAGCTTTTTTAGCCTGCATAACTTCCCAGGTGGTGTTCCCAACAACGGCAACCAATTCAGGGAAGGCATTCACATCGGACCATTGTTTTTCAAGTCCCTCTGGCAGGGAGTTAATTCTTATCACGTCCTTTATCCCTGGCATCGATCGGGCCTTGCTGTCGTTGTATGAGCCAAGCTTCATACCAAAGGCCGGGGGATGAACGATCATAGCGATGAGCATTCCGTCTTCATGATAATCTAAACCAAACAATGGTTTGCCCGTGACAATATTTTTGCCATCAACATTTTTTGTTGGATGACCAATAATTCTAAAGTCTTTAGGTTTCTTTAAGTCTACTTTCTCAGGTACTTCAACATCAGCTCCCAATGAAGCCATCTCCCCATAACCCCAGGACCTGCCACTCGCCTTATGATGGATGATGCCACCTTCAGTGGTTAGTTCACCAACGGGCACATTATTGGCTTTAGCGGCTGCTTCGAGTAACATTCGCCTTGCAGTAGCCCCTGCCATACGCAGACTTTTCCAGCCTTGCCTGATAGATTGACTACCCCCGGCCAGTTGACGCGTGTACTTGTCGGTATCCAAACCGGCCTGTTCTACAATAACATTTTTCCAGTCAACATCCAGTTCTTCTGCCACTATCATTGGCATGGAAGTTTTTACATTTTGTCCAATCTCAGGATTAGGCGCCATTATAGTAACGACCCCATTATCACCAATTTTTAAAAATGCGTTAATATCAAACCATTCTTCGGGAAGCTGGGTCAGCTGCTCAGCATTGGGGGCACAGGAGGCAAGCCAGCTAAAGCCGATCACCATCCCTCCTCCTGCTGCTGCACTTACTTTTAGAAAGGATCGGCGGTCATATTTTGTTTTTATTAATATCATGATCTTTGTCGTTAAATTGATTGAACTAACCGGGTAACTGACTACGCCATATTGGCTGCGGCTGTCTTAATAGCTGCTTTTATACGCAGGTATGTGCCACAACGGCAGATGTTACCATTCATCATTTTGTCAATGTCGCTATCACTAGGATTTGGATTTTTCTTGAGAAGGGCAGCCGCATTCATTATCTGGCCGGCCTGACAATAACCACATTGAGGCACATCGTGTTCGAGCCAGGCGAGTTGTAATGGATGATCGCCTTTATCAGAGAGTCCTTCTATGGTAGTGATCGCCTTGTTACCAACAGACGATACCGGGAGTGAGCAAGATCGGGTAGCCGTCTCATCCACCAAAATGGTACATGCTCCGCATTGGGCTATCCCACATCCAAATTTCGTCCCCACAAGGTTCACATGATCCCTGAGCACCCAGAGCATCGGAGTATCCGGAGCCACATCAACGATATGGGTCTTACCATTAATTTTTAAATCGTACTTTGCCATAGTATCCAAATTTACTTTTTTTTTATACCAGTAGCAAACAAGTATTGACTAGTGGATTTCTGGATGATATGAGCGCTTTTAAACAGGGATGATAGCATTCTCCAACCCCGGCTTTATCGTGCATTGCTGGCAATAGGGGATTTGGAGATGATAAGCAGGCCAATAAATGTCAGGGTGCCATTGACCATCAGGATTTCAAATCCGAATTGATAGCCATTAAACAAAATACTGGAATTTAGGCTTAGGAGATATGATACCAATGGGGCAAGTACCACAATCACAGGAACCCATGTATCCCTTACCTGTAGTTTTGTAAAGAGCCCGAACGCATAAAGACCTAAAAGAGGCCCATAGGTATATCCTGCAGCCGTAAAAACTGAGCTGATCACGCTGGCATCGTTGATGACGCGAAAAACAAGAATGACGAGAAATAGAAGAATAGAAAATCCGAGATGTACAACTGTCCTTTTTTTACGTTGGTCAATCTCAGTATCGAAGGAAAGGAAATCCACACAAAATGAAGTAGTCAGGGCCGTTAGGGCGGAATCGGCGCTGGAGTAGGCTGCTGCAGTAATTCCTAGAAGAAAAGTGATCCCTGCTGCCAGGCCGAGGTGGTTTAAAGCCAGGAAGGGGAAAAGATCATCGGATCTTTCAGGAATGGCAAGGTGGTGTGCAGAGGCATAGAGATATAAGAGAGCACCCAGGGTAAGGAACAAAATATTCACCAGGACAAGGGTTGCAGTAAACCAAAACATATTCTTCTGGGCGTCGCCAAGGTTTCGACAGGTTAGATTTTTCTGCATCATATCTTGATCCAAACCGGTCATTACGATGGCAATGAAAGCGCCTGAAAAAAACTGTTTAAAAAAATTTCTATTACTGATCCAGTCCCAATCCCATATTTTTCCCAATCCGCTTTCAACAATTGAATGATGCATACCTGCAATTCCCAGGTCCAGGTCATTGCTGATAATCCACACACTGACCACAACGGCCACTAGCATAAAAAAAGTTTGCAAGGTATCTGTCCAGACGATTGTCTTAATCCCACCGCGAAAGGTATAAACCCATATCAATACAATGGTCACTAATACCGAAACACTAAAGGGTATTCCGTATTGATCAAAAATGGCTAATTGCAAAACGCCCGCTACCAGGAAAAGGCGAAAGGCAGCACCTATGGTTCGCGAAAGAAGAAAGAAAAACGCACCTGATTTATAGGACCAAAACCCAAAACGGGTTTCGAGATACTGGTAGATAGATACCAGATTGTGTTTATAATACAAAGGCATGAGCACAGCCCCTATCACCGAATAACCAAGGATATAGCCCAGCACCATTTGAACATAGGTAAACTGAGTGTCTCCCACCCATCCGGGAACTGAAATAAAGGTGACACCCGACAGAGTAGCCCCAATCATACCAAAAGCAACAAGATACCAGGGCGACTGCCGGTTTGCGGTGAAAAATGTTTTTGCATCACCTTTTCCGGCAGTAAGTCGTGAGATCCCTATAAGTAGGAGGAAATATCCTCCGATAATGCTAATAACCAATATAGGGCTCATCCTTGCGGCTGTTTGTAAAAAATATGGCAATTTTCGATAATTTTGTTCAATAAAATCTGGTAATCCAGGTATAATATGGAAGTTTTTAAGGGAGTTTATCATCCTGAGCTAGAACAGGAAAGCAGTATTGAACTGCTAGAGGAGGAAGTGGAAAAGAAGGCTCTTGTGGTGTTTAACGATGATGTAAATACCTTCGAACATGTCATCGAGACATTGATATCAGTTTGTCGACATACCCGGGAACAGGCTGAACAATGTACATGGCTAATCCATTATAGAGGTAAATGTAAGGTAAAAGAAGGAAATGTTTCTGAGTTGAACCCTATGAGACGAGCCATCTGTGAGGCAGGTATTGATGCCCGGATCCTATAAGTATCACAACATATATGGAATACCCATCCAAGCATATTGAGCATGCTGTAACCGAGATTGCCCGCCTGCCCGGCATTGGTAAAAAGACGGCTCTGCGGTTGGCTCTATATCTCCTGAGTCAAGAAACGAGTCAGACCCAAAGTTTAAGCGATGCGCTTACGGACATGAGAAAAAATGTCAGGTATTGTCCTGATTGTCGTAACATATCTGATGATGGGCGATGTCGTATTTGCTCAAATCCTAAAAGAGACCATTCCATGATTTGCGTGGTGGAGGACACCAGGGACGTGATGGCCATTGAGAACACAAGTCAATATTTTGGTCTATATCATGTACTTGGAGGCATTCTTTCCCCTATTGACGGTATTTCTCCGGATGATCTGACCGTCGATCTACTCTTCAGGAGGTGCAGGGATGAAGAGATAAATGAATTGATCCTGGCTTTACCGGCCACTATGGAAGGGGACACTACAGCCTTCTATATCTCAAAAAAGCTAAACAATTCATCTATCACCATATCTAATATTGCCCGCGGTGTGCCGGTTGGGAGTGAACTGGAATATACAGATGAAATAACCCTGGGTCGAAGTATTGCCAATCGGACGAAATTTTAATTTATTCTACAAGTCTCTATTGCTTCCCCGACTTGAGGTCTATTTTTGTATCAGGATGAACTGAACCGCAGGCATATGGAATTTCTTTCAACACGAGTGATTAACATGACAGAGTCAGCCACTATTGCTATGGCCCAAAAGGCCCGCGATCTTAAAGCACAGGGGGTAGATGTGATCAGTCTGAGCCTCGGGGAACCTGACTTCAAAACTCCCGAACATATCCGGAAGGCCGCTATGGAAGCCATCCAGTCGGGTGAGTACTTTGGCTATCCTCCCGTACCCGGTTACCAGGACTTTCGAGAGGCTATAGCCGACAAATTCAAGAGAGAGAACGGCATCGACTGTACAGCTGCTAACATCCTTGTTTCCACGGGGGCCAAGCAGTCTATTGCTAATTTGATGATGGCCATGCTTGATCCGGGAGATGAGGTGATTGTCCTGAGCCCATACTGGGTGAGTTATGCAGACATTGTTAAGGTCACGGAGGGCAAGCCAGTATTTGTGAAAGGAAGCATGGAGAAAAATTTCAAGGCCTCGGCAGCCCAGATAGAAGCGGCCATTTCACCTCGAACGAAAATGATCATCTATTCTTCACCTTGTAATCCTACCGGCGAAGTTTTCACCCGTAAGGAAATTGAAAGCTTCGTCACCATGCTTCAGGACTATCCAACTATCTATGTTGTATCCGATGAGATCTATGAGCATATTAATTTTACCGAAGATCGGGTAAGTATAGGATCGAATCCTGAAATGAGAGACCGGGTTATTACCATCAATGGTGTGGCAAAGGCTTTTGCCATGACAGGCTGGCGGATAGGGTATATGTGTGCTCCTGAACCTATTGTAAAAGCATGTTCAAAAATACAAAGCCAGTCTACATCCGGTGCCAATTCCATTGCTCAGAGGGCTGCCCTGGCAGCGATTACCACTGACCTGGCCCCAACGAAGGCGATGGCTGCTGAATATCTTGCTCGACGGGACCTGGTTTATTCATGGCTACAGGAAATCCCTGGTGTAAAAGTGCTTTTACCTTCCGGAGCATTTTATTTCTTCCCACAGGTCGATTATTATTTTGGAAAATCATGGGGTAGCTACCAGGTAAATAACGCCAATGACTTGTGTCTTTATTTGTTGCAGGAGGCGCATGTCTCCCTGGTTTCAGGAGATGCTTTTGGTTCACCCGAATGTGTTCGATTGTCTTATGCGGCTTCCAGGGAAGCGTTAAAAGAAGCGCTGAACAGAATAAAATCCGCGCTTGCGAAACTTTCCTGAGCATGGTCACCGCCACCTATTGCACGGAGATATTTGAGAAGGCCATCAAGGATTATCATTTTGTGGACTCGGTTCTTCATTCCATTCGCAATCCATTTCCTGAGAAAGAGTTCGCCCATTTGTTATACCTGAAGTGCTGGACAGATACGGTTCAATGGCATTTTGAAGATATGATTCGGGTGCCTGATATTGACCCGGCAACAGGCATGCAGTTGAAACGCCAGATCGATAAATCAAATCAAAAACGGACTGATCTTGTTGAATTGATTGATGACTGGTTTGTGGATTATTTCAAAGAAGCAACCCCATTACCTAATGCCGGATTAAATACGGAAAGTCCCGCCTGGGTGATAGACAGACTCTCTATTCTGGCCCTGAAGATCTACCATATGTCAGAGGAAGCCCATCGTACCGATGTCACCTCAACAGAGATGGAATTTCAAAAAAACAGACTTGAGATCCTGGTTGAGCAGCAATCGGATCTATCCACCAGTTTTGACCAGCTAATGGAGGCCATTGGTCGAGGAGAGAAACGCATGAAAGTCTATCGCCAGATGAAGTTATATAATAATCCGGCAACTAATCCTGCCATTTACAATAAAGAAGATTAACGCAATACGATATGGATGTTTTGGTCTATCGCTTTTCATCCATGGGGGATGTAGCCTTAATTGTACCTGTTATCCGGGGTGTTCTAGTAGCTAATCCCTCCCTGGTGATCACCATGTTGACAGATCAACGCCATGCCCCACTTTTTCATGAAATAGAACGATGTGATTTTTTGGGCATTGATCTCAACGAATATACCAGAGTCGGGAGATTATATAACCTGTTCGTTTTGTTACGTCGCAAAAAATCCTGGTCAATGGTAATTGATCTGCATGACGTACTTCGAACCTGGTTTCTCAACTTCATGTTCCGCCTGGTCAGGGTTCCTGTATATCAGGTAAACAAGGGGAGAAGGGACAAACATGCATTGACAAGAAGAAAGAACAAGATTTTACATCAATTACCACATACCACCGAAAGATATCTTAGTGTCTTTCATCAGGCAGGACTTAAGGGAATCATAGAGCAAGGAAGGGTTATTCTTTTTGACAAAAAGAGAAAATTCTCCATTGATGAGTTTTTGAAGTCCAATGGCCTGGGGGAAGATAATTCTTGGATAGGTTTTGCCCCGTTCACAACTACTCCTCAGAAACAATGGTCCTTCGCCAAATCCTATGCTCTTGTTCAAGCACTTATCACCAGCCATGGAGCATATGTATTCCTATTTGGCGGTGGAAATGATGAGATAAGAAAACTGAAGGAAATGTCACAAATGCATGAAAAGGTGATCAATGTCGCAGGGATGCTTACCCTGGAAGACCAGATTGGTCTCGTTCAGCAAATGGATCTTATGGTTTCCATGGATTCATTCAACATGCATCTGGCCGCCTTGAGTAATGTTCCTGTCGTATCCATTTGGGGTGGGACACATCAATATGCAGGCTTCGGGCCTATTAACAATTTCGACTCTAATGTTGTTGAAATCCCGCCTTCTGAATTAACCTGCCGGCCTTGTTCTGTTTTTGGCCAGAAGCAGTGCTACCGGGGCGATCTTGCCTGCCTTGAACAATTAGAGGTTGACACTGTGTTGAAAAAGATAGAAGAGGTACTTAACATAACGGACAGAAAAAAATAGTAGTAGAGTATGGCTTTTTTATTTGATACATTTTCGAACTGGAATTCCTATTGCCAAAAGAATAAAATTGATCTTCCCGGTTCTGTGATTCTGTATGAACAAGATCAAAAAGGGGCGACAGAGTCATCAATCATCGAGGGGCTTCGGCAAGCCTGGAAAGTCATGAAAGAGGCGGTAGAATCGGGGTTGGAGGAAGATATGATCTCTACCTCGGGGATGATTAATAATGGTGCGAAAAAAGTATATAACCATGAGAAAACCGTATTGTCCAGGGAATTTCAACGCCTGGTAGCCAGAGCATTAAGCGCTAAAGAGGTCAATGCCTGCATGGGCAGGGTGGTTGCTGCTCCCACAGCAGGAGCATCAGGGATTATGCCGGGGGTCTTGTACACATTGCAAGAGATTCATCACTTGAAGGATGATGACATCATTCGGGGGATGCTGGTGGCAGCAGGTATCGCCCTGATCATAGAACACAAATCAAGCTTGGCAGGAGCTGTTGG
>Ga0114931_10010041_pt1 | contig 11302 bp, 12 predicted proteins | sample 2SBtaG_FD_89579 | JGI IMG/M metagenome (GOLD analysis project Ga0114931, IMG submission 89579) | Deep subsurface microbial communities from Kolumbo volcano to uncover new lineages of life (NeLLi) - 2SBTROV14_V59a metaG | ecosystem: Environmental > Aquatic > Marine > Volcanic | place: Kolumbo...
CCGGATCTGCCGGGGGGGAGGAAAGAGCGTCGCATGGCACAATCTACACGGGCACGACAAGCGGAAACGCAGGATACTGCCAAGATTGCACCTACACGGGGCCCTTACCTCCCTATCCCAACGACCGCTAGCAGTACTCCGGGTGCTACGGTCACCGGCGGCGGGAACGTGGACCGCGACAGGATACCCCAGTGATCGAATTCAATCCGCACTCCCACGCGCTGCAGGACGACCCGTATCCGGTGTACCGGGAGTTGCGAGACCAGAGCCCTGTCCTGCGCGTGGATGAGCTCGGTTTCTGGGCGATCTCGCGCTATGCCGATGTCAAGGAGGCGCTGCTCCAGCCGAGCTTGTTTTCTTCCAAGCGGTCGCTCGACGGCAGCGATCCCTCGGAACGCACACCGATGATCGTCATTGTCGACCCGCCGCATCACGACGAGTTGCGCTCGCTGGTCAATCGGGCCTTCACGCCGCGTCGCATCGCCGACCTCGAACGGCGCATCCGCGAGATTACGAGCAGCCTGATCGACGACTTTGTCGAGACCGGCAGCTGCGACCTGTGGCGTGACCTCTCGGCACCGCTGCCGACGATCGTGATCGCCGAGTTGCTCGGTGTTCCGGCACGAGATCAAGAAATGTTCAAAGAGAAATCGACGGCGATTGCTACCCAGGTCGGGCCGGCGATGAAATTGGAGCCTGGCGCGGCGATGGACGGCACTCACCCGGTCATCGAGTTGGCGATCTATCTGGCCAGAATCTTCGAAGAGAAACGCGAGCATCCGAAGGACGATCTCATGAGCGCGCTGCTCGCGGCCGAAATCGACGGCCGGCGTTTGAGCCAGGAAGAACTCGTTGGTTTCGCGGTCTTACTTCTGATTGCGGGCAACGAGACGACGACGAATCTCATCAGCAACGCGGTGGTGCTGCTCGATCGACATCGGGACCAACGGGCTCGCCTGATCGAGGACCCGTCCCGGATCGACCGAGCGGTCGAGGAGTTCCTGCGCTTCGAGTCGCCGGTTCAGGGGATTGAGCGGATCGCCACGGACGACGTCGCGATCGGAGGCGAAAGGCTCAGGCGAGGGGACAAGGTGTTCCTCATGCTGGGCGCGGCGAACCGCGACGAGCGGGTGATCGAGAATCCGGACCGCTTCGATGTCGAGCGAGATCCGAACCCACACCTCGGTTTCGGTTTGGGAGCGCACTTCTGCCTCGGCGCCAGCCTGGCGCGATTGGAGACACGCATCGCCTGCGAGGAGATTCTCAGCCGGCTGCCCGACTACCGGGTCTCGGGGCCGACCCGGCGCCTCTACTCGGGCGCCTTTCGCGGGCTGCTTTCGTTGCCCGTGGAATTTGGTTGAAGCGTGGCTGCGCTGGATGGGCAGGTGGCGCTGGTTACCGGTGCGAGCCGCGGTATCGGCAAGGGCTGCGCGCTCGAGCTGGCCGCGGCCGGGGCGGTCACCTACATCACGGGCCGCACCATGGAAGAAGGATCCTCCGCGTTGCCGGGGAGCCTCGCGCGCACTGCGCATGACATCGAAGAGGCGGGAGGTATCTGTGTTCCGGTCGCCTGCGACCACCGCGAAGACGACCAGGTCGGCGCGCTGTTCGAGCGGATCGAGCGGGAGCAGGGTCGTCTCGACGTTCTCGTCAACAGCGCATTCTTCGTCTCCGGTGATCTCGATCCGCGCGTTCCCTTCTGGGAGACGCCGATTCGACTCTGGGACGATATGTTGGACGTCGGAACCCGCTCCGCCTATGTCGCGACCCACTTCGCCGCCCGCGCGATGGTGCCCGCCCGGCGCGGGCTGATTGTGAACATCAGCTCGGCTGGGGCCGTGCGCTTCTTCCATCATCTTGCCTACGGCGTCGGCAAGGCAGCCCTCGATCGCATCACGCGCGATGCCGCTCCGCCGCTGCGCGAGCACGGCGTCGCGATCGTGTCGGTGTGGCCGTGGGTCGTGAAGACCGAGCGCGTCCTCGAGTTGGCGGGCGGCCGTGTGCCGCTCGACGGAGCTGAGAGCCAGCGCTTCACCGGCCGGGGGATCGTGGCGCTGGCGGCCGATTCGGAAGTGATGAAGAAGACGGGACAGGCGATTGCCTCGCGGGTTTTGTCGGAGGTCTACGGCTTCGCCGAAGACGACGGTTCACGGCCGCGGAATGCGATGGACAATGTTCGCTAGCGGCGCGGGAGGCTTGCCGTGAAGCGACAAGATTGGCTGAGGCGATTGAACTACCTAGGCTCCGCGGTGGGGGGTGCCGAGCAGATGGTCTCTCTCGATCCGGAAGAGATGATCTCCTGCGCGCGAGCGAGTACCGGACTCTCTGACTTCGGTGACGATGGCTGGCGCGAGGCGTATCGGATTCTGGTGGCGTCGATCAGCGGCGACGTCGCTCTTACTACGATCGGTCGTTTGATGAGCCGTGGCGACATTCTGCGCGCCCTGCGCAATCGGTTGTTCGTCATCGATGCCTTGAAGCGGATGCCTGCGGTCCGAGACGAACGGATCGTCGCGCCAATCTTCATCGTCGGTCAGGGCCGATCGGGGACTACGATCCTCTTCGAGCTGCTCGATCAAGACCCCGGCAACCGTGCACCGCGCGGTTGGGAGGCGGCCAGTCCCGTGCCGCCTCCGCCGCAGACGCTCGCCGACGGAGTCACCCGCGAGGAGATCGGTCAATGTGACAACGAGCTATGGGACGACGTGCAGCCGGAGATGCTCGCCGCGCACCAGCACGGTTGGGATCTTCCTGTCGAGTGTATCCACTTCATGGCCCCCGACTTTTCGTCGGACTACTGGTCGGCGCTGTATGTGGCGTCGGGATACCTGGGGTGGAAGTTCCGCGCGAACCCAACGTCGGCCTACGATTGGCACGAGAAAATTCTCCAGCTTCTGCAGTACGGTCACGACCGGCGGCGCTGGGTGTTGAAATCCGCGGCGCACACCCGCTGCCTCGAGATCCTACTGAGGCACTACCCCGACGCGCGCATCATCCAGACGCACCGCGACCCGGTCAAGACGATCCCTTCGACGGTGAGCATCACCGGGTATCTCCGCTACTCGCGGGCGAACGACGTGGACCTGTTGGAGCTCGGTCGGGCGATCAGTCTTTCGTACCAAGACATGCTGCGAAAACTGCTACAGCAGCGAGAAGATGGCACCATCCCGGCTGGTCAGATCGCAGACATCCACTTTCAGGATCTCATGGCCGATCCCGTCGCGACGATCGCCGGTGCCTATGAGACGCTGGGCTGCGAATTCGGCGACGATTTCGCGGAGAAGATCCGGGCCTATCTGGTGGCCAAGCCGAGGGGGAAGTTCGGTACCCACCGCTACGCGGCCGAGGACTACGGCCTGACCGATCAGAAGATCCGGGAAGACTTTCGGTTCTATACGGACCACTTCGGGGTCGCTCTCGAGTGATCGAGGATCGATCAGGTTTCGCTTGCTCTATTCGCGGTCCGGCCATTAGGATCATCCCTCGGGGACTTGGAGACCAGGGATGACGTGTAGAAGACTACCCTTGGCGACGTGTGCTGGGATCGTACTGTTGGCGTTGGCGCTTGCGGCACCCCGCGTTGGCGCGGTCGTTCGAGTGACCGATCCGAACGACGGGAGTGTTTTCTTTGGCCTGTTCCGTCCGACCGGGCAATTCGACGAGACCGGCCTGAGCGGTTTCGAATTCTTGATCTCGTCGACCACGGGAACATTCAGCGCTAACGATCAATACCTGATCTCCGGTGAATCGACCGAGCAGGCGACATCCCTCGGTGCCGAGCTCGGTTCCGTGACCGACCTGTCTGGAACTCCGTTCAGCTTCGCGATTCAGCACAACCTGAGTGGAGGGGAAAACTTCACCTTCATCCTGACCAACCAGGTGACGAGCGTGACGAGTACGCTGTGCTGGGGCGCCAACTGCCCACCCGGATCGATCTCCACCGGGATCCTCAATGGGATCCCGCCGATTCGCGACTACAACGGCATCCAGGTCCAGGTCCGCGCCCAGGACGTCGTGGGCTCGAGCAGTGCGGTGACGATCGCCTCGTTCTCCGGCCCCGAAGTGACCGGCGCGGCTTTCTTCGATGAGGTCGTCACGCCGGCCTCGCCCGGTACGATTTTCGCGTTCGACAAGGGGCGGCGCGGGCAATGGCTGATGGGCGACAAACTCGACCTCGTCTTGAACGAATGGGAGCTCACCGGGACGGTAACGCTGTCGCGGCCTGACGCGGAGTTGAGCGATCGAACCAAGGTGCGATTGGCGGTGGACTTCGTGCGAGATCCGAATCTGCCGGCGCTCCTCGTGCATACCCACACTCCCGACCAGCAGGCGTGCATCGCCGCCGTCAACGCAGGAGCGGCGCGTATCGCCGCCGCCCAGGGCAAAGTAGCGGTGTCGTGCGTGCGGGACTGGGCGAGGCAGCGGCTCGACAAGGTCGCGTTACCGGGCCAGGACGCCGACCCGCAGGCGTGTCTGGCGAACGACGTCAAGCGGATCGTTCAAAAGCGGTTCGCCGAGCTGGCAACGCGTGAATCGGCGCGCTGCGATCCGACGGATCCTCCCCGCTTCGCCTATCGCACTGGCGCTGTCGCGGGGCCGGCCGCGCGCGACGGCGCCCTGGCGCTCACCGCGGACGTGCTGGGAGCCGATCTCGCGACCTCGGTCCAGCTGGCGGACAGTGATGTGCAGGGCGCGCGCTGCCAGCCCGATGCGCTGCGACACACGCACCGCGTATACGACCGCCTCTGGAAGCTCGCCCGCAAAGCCGAGCGCCGAGCCCTCAGGGGAAGGCACCGGCTGGTCGGGAACACGGCAGATCCGGTCGAGACGATTCTCGAGCTCCAGGCGGAGGTGGAGGCGTTCCTGACCGGAAACGCGCCGGGTCTCGCCAGCCTCGGGAGACGGCAAGCGCGGCTTCGGGCCAGGGTGTCGGCATCGTGCGAAGACGCGCCACCAGTAGCCTCACGGGCCGATCTGTTTCCCGGGGCGTGCGGAGCCACAGCCGACTGGGATGCGTTTTCGACCTGCCTGATCGAGCGGGCGCGCTGCCGCTTCTGCGAATCCTTCAACGCGATCGAGCTCGCGATCGTCGATTGTGATCTGTTCGACGACGCCCAGTCGAACACGAGCTGCCCGTAGGCTCGCCGCCCGCGACTTTTGTGAACTCCGCCGCCGCACGACCGCGCGTTCAGCGAATGCCCTTCGGTACCCAACTCGGCGGCCGCTTCTCTACGAAAGCCTGAAAACCTTCGATACATTCACCCTCGCGGATGGACGTTTCCAGGGTCGGGTCGTCGATATAGCCGTAGCCGGAGTTGACCATCCGCTTCCAGTGCGCGCGCGCCTTCGGAGCCGTGCGCAAGATCGCGTGCACGGTTTGTTCGGCAACGGCGCCGAGATCTTCATGGGCCACCAGCCGGGCGATCAGGCCGATCCGCTCCGCTTCGGCCGCGTCGATCTTGCGCGCGGTGAAGACGAGATCGCGGGCTCGGGCTATGCCGACGTGTGCGGGAAGCACCGCGGCAAACCAGGAGTCGGCAACTCCGCGGAGCAGCTCTGGAGCTCGGAATGTGGCTCGGTCGCTGGCGATGGCGATGTCGCAGAGCATCGCGATCATCAAGCCGCCGCCCTGGCAGATGCCGTTCACCGCGGCGACCACCGGTTTCGGGCTGTGTCGAATCGCCTTGAAGGGGAGCACATCCGCGCCGATCATGGCGCCCATGTCGGCACGATCGTCGGAGTGGCGGCCGCCCATCTCGCCGCCGGGGGCGAACACGTCACCCGTCCCGGTAATGACGAGCGCGTGCAGGGCGGGATCGCTGTTGACGAGATCGACCGCCCGGCGGATGCCAAAATACATCGCCGAGGTCAGTGCGTTGCGCGCATCCGGCCGGTCGATGGTGCACCACGCGACGGGCCCGCGGCGCTCGAAGTGCAGGTGAACGGTGCCGAGGTCATCCTTCATTGTCGATTCCTCATTTCCAGCGGTTAGCGGAGACTCCGGCCGACTCCGGTCAGCGCCCGGGTTTCGTCGGGGGCCGCTGGTTCGCGGCCGAAGGCGCGCGCGACGGTGACGATTCGCGTACCTGTCGCGGATCCTATGTCGATCCGTATGCGTTCTCCCCGGTGGCTTCAGGAAAGTCGGCCGACGAGTTTGTAGATCGGCGCGAATCGCTCGAGAGTCGAATCGGGGAGCGGGACCGGATCACCCATCAGCTTTGCGCCCCAGACCAGTTGAGCAGTTCGCTCGACCAGGCGCGCAACCTTGAGTGCATCGTTGGGATCCTTGCCGACGCACAGCAGCCCGTGGTTCGCCATCAGGACGGCAGCGCGGTCGGCGAGCCAGCGGGCCACCTCTTCGGCAAGCTCGTCGGAACCGGTGAGGCGATACTCGGCGACCGGGACGGCGCCGCCGACGAACACGTCGAACTCCTCCACCAGACACGGAATCTCCTGGTGGTTGATCGCGAACATGCTCGCGAATAAAGCGTGACAGTGCATGACCGCCCCGATATCGGGGTGGCGACGCAGGCACTCCAAATGGAGCGCCTTCTCGGTGGTCGGGGTTCGCTCCCCCTCCAACACCTCGCCGTCGAGATCGGTAACCACCAGATCCTCCAGAGTCATCGCGTCGTAGTCGAGTGAGGAAGGCGTCAAGACGACGCGCCCCTCGGCCAGGCGGCCCGAGACGTTGCCGGCGGTTCCCTCGACCAGCCCTTGGGTAACCATGGCTTTGGCGGTATCGAGCACCGCCTGCTTGATCTGCTCATCCGATTTCATTCACGACTCCGCTTCCGGTGCTTGTTGGGTGACCGTCCCGTTCGTCTGCCGGCCTCATGTCTCTGTGCAGCGATGGCATCCACGGGATCGGTAATCAGGGTAGGGGTGCCTGCCAGTCGAAGCCGAGAACCTCCTCGACGGATGGCATGTCCTGCGGCGATTGTGCCCGGTGAAGGGCCCGCACGGTACCACCGCGATCGACGATTGCGATACCGCCGAGCTGGAAGATGTCGGTCGACTTCAATTGCGCGCCACGTCGATCGGCCTGCCCGATCAGTCTCACGGTCTCGATCGGATTGGTCACGAGGCTGCGCACAGCGATGTTCCACCAGCCGCCCCGACCGAACCCGAGAGATCGGTACCCTCGCCGCCGCGGGTCTCCGACACAGGGATACTCGACGCCCCATTCATCGCAGAACGACCGAGCTTCCGTTCCCGTCGCCTGTCCGATAGCGACCACGCGCAGTCCGCGCTCTTCGAATTTGCCAAGGCTCTGTTGCACCTCGACGAGGTGCAGGCGGCAGAGAGGTCAGCCGAAATGGCGGTGGAAGTAGAGAACGACGGGGCTCTCACTCCAATAGTCGGAAAGGTTGTGCTCGCCGCGCTGAGAATCGTCGACCACCAGGTCGACAGCCGGTTGGTTCCAACATTCGAGGGACATTTCCCGACCTCCTGTTGCCCGGACTCCAGCATAAAGCTCCGCGGGCGGTCAATCGAAGAGCACCGGGATTCGATCGGGCGATCGGAACACCAAGCCGACCATCTCGCCGCTCTGGGACGGATCGAAGCGAAGATTCGGCAGGCCGTCGAGGATCGCCCGAACGGCCACTGTCGTCTCGAGGCGCGCCAGGTGGGTTCCCGGACAGTAGTGCTCGCCGTATCCGAAGCCGACATGGTCTCCGATGTTCGCTCGATCCGGCTGAAAGGAAGCGGCGTCGGCAAAGTGGCCCTCGTCGTGGTTTGCCGATCCCAAGCACAACATGATGAGGCTGCCCTCCGGGATCTGGGTTCCCGCCACGTCGATCGGGGCCGCCGCTTCCCGCGAAACGCACTGGACGGGCGATTCCCACCGCAGAGTCTCGTCGATCACCGCGCCGATCCGTTCCGGGGAGTCGCGGAGATCGTCGAGAACATCCGGATGGTGGAGCAGCGCGAAAAGGGTGCTTCCGATGAGTCGGTACGTCGTCTCGGCACCAGCGGGAAGCAGCAAGCGGAGGAAGCTCAGCACCTCGTCTTCGGTCAGTCGTTCGCCCTCGACCTCCGCCTGGACGAGGATGGAGAGCAGATCCTCGCGCGGTTTGCGACGTCTCTCCTCCAGGACCGGCCGCAAATATTCGACGATCTTGCCGGCCGCGCCGATTCCCGCGTCGGGGTCGTCAGCCACATTCAAGAGGGATATAGCCCATCGATGGAACTCGGCGAAGTCCTCGATCGGCACGCCGATGAGGCTCGCGATGATGCGCATCGGGAACGTAAAGGTGAATTGCGAGACCAGGTCCGCTGGCCCGCCGCTGCGGCGGAGATCGCCGATCATCTCCTGTGCCGTCGACTCGACGAACTCTCCGATCTTCCGCTCGACCGCGCGCGGGGCGAAAGCAGGAGTGACGATCTTTCGCTGCCGCTGATGTTCTTTGCCGTCCATTTCCAGAATCGTCCTGCCCATGACGATTCCGGCGCCGCGGGCGTTGCCACGCGACGAGTACAGATCCGGATTTCGCAGCGCCGCGCTGACGTCGTCGTAGCGTGTCACCATGTGCACCGGCCCGAGAGTTCCGTCGACTTCGACGACGGGGCGCTCGGCGCGGAGTCGGCGGTACACCGGATAGGGATCCGGTACCGGACTCATCAGCGAGCCGCCAAACAGGCTTTCCATCGTCTCCATCCACTTGCCTCCTCGATTTACTGGGCGAGCGCCCAATGCAACGGTGCACGATAAGCCCATGCGTTGCAGCGATCAATAGGAGTGGTTCACGTGGTGGCCGGAGGGGTGTGCAGTGCGCTGTGATCGTCTCCCAGCATATCTCATTATTCGACTCGAGGACGTTTATGCCGACACAAATGACCGAGATGTTTGGCGGTGAGTATCCAATCTTCGCTTGCACGCATCGTCGCGGCGTTGTCGTCGAGGCTGACCGAGCTCGGCGTCCGCTTTCTCGATGTGAACTACGACGCTTGGGTTGCCCAAGCGAGTGGCGAATGGCTGCGCGCCGTACGCGAGGCAGACCCTGGGTCGTGAGCCGGTGACCCGGCCGGTGGCGGCTGCGGTGGCACGCGCCGCGAAGCCCATCTATGGTCCGCACTGTTATGGCAAAGAGCCCACCTGCTGACTGGAAGAAGTACCCCTACCGCCCCGACTGGGGCAATCCGCGTTGGTTCCAGTTCCCGCGTATCGACGGCCATGATCCGGAGCTCGGCATGGCGACCTACTACCTCGACGGGTTCGTGCGAGGGAAAGACAGCGGACGCCAGTACGCGGTGATGACGATCTTCAGCGAGATGAAGATCGTCAGGGGCATGCTGCGGGTGGCGTTCCATACGTTTGCGCTCTACGACTGCGAAACGGGGCACTACGGAACTTGTACCGACAACGACTATCCGCTGCGCCTGGGGCGAGGGCGGAAGTTCTCCAACGCGTCCGACCATCTCGACATTCGCTACGATTCGCCACGCGGGGAGAACTCTTGGCTCTCGCAGCGAGACGCGAGCGGAGAGCTTCGTCCGTTCGCCTGGGATCTGGATTTGCGCGGGCGCGACCATCACGGCGAATCGATGGAGCTCACGCTGAGCGTGGAGGCGGAGCGTCCCCCCGCGCCGCTCGGCGGGCGAGAGCTCGGCGGAGAGATGATGTTCCTCGGTGGCGAGGAGACCTATTCATACTTCCAGAGCGGCCTGACGATGAAGGGCCGTGTGCGCTGGCGGGGCGCAGATGAAGAAGTGGAAGGCACGGTCGGGTGGATCGATCGGCAGTGGGCGGTCGACGACTTCACCGTGTATCAGGACGTTCGCAGCACTCGCTACCGGCACGAGTGGCGCGTTCTGCAACTCGACAACGGCTGGGACATGAGTTGTTTCTTCCAGTACCACCGGCACGAACAGAATCGGAAGGTGCCGTGGAGCGGAGTCAGCGCACAGGGGCCCGGACCCGAGTTCGAGATCAAGGCGACGACCGACGTCACGATCGAGCCCCTGAGCTTCGTCAAGAGTCCCGGTATCGTGCGTTCGTTCTTCATGATCACGGACGGCCCGCGCTGGTTCCCGCACGGCTACCGAATGCGGGTGCCCGAGTGGGATGTAGACGTAACCGCGACTCCCCTCGTCGATGCGCCGGCGCACCACCTCCGCATCGAGTATTGGACCGGCCCGGTTCGTTTGCAGGGCAAGGTCTTCGGCGAGACCGTGACCGGTTACGGCTTCGACGAGCGCTGTCGCCCGTACGTTCGAAACTTCGAGCTCACCGAGGTCTTGCGGATCATGATCTCGAATCGAGAGGATGGAACCGCCGCGGATCGCCGGGCCTTGATCTATCGCCTGAGCGAGGTCGAAGCACTGTGCTTGAGAGGAGACCCGGAAGTGGCACTTGCTTATCTGGAGCGTCGTGTCTCGCCCATCTTGAACACCCAGCCAGGGGAAATGCAGAGCGCGCTCGAACCAATCCTGGACGATCTCCGCCTGGTGCTTCGGACCAAAGCCAAGCCGCGTTAGCGATTTCTGCTGCGCAGGCGTGCGGATTTGCTTCATACCGCTTGAATCGGTATAAACAGCGGTATGAGAATCAAGACGTCGATCACTATCTCGTCTGGCACTATTGACGCTCTGGAGGAAATGAAGAGCCGGGGGATGAGCCGCTCCCGGATCATCGAAGTCGCGGTGGCCGACCTGCTGGGGAGGCACCGCAAGGGGCGGCGCGACGCTGCGGATCGGGAAATCCTCGATCGGCGGGCAGAGGTTCTCAACCGCGAAGTAGAGGACATTCTCAGCTATCAAGCAGATCTGTGAAACGCGGAGATCTGTACCGCGTCCGGCGTCCGGGTGGGGGCGACCCGAAGAAGAGTCGTGTATTCGTCGTCGTTAGCCGAAAGCCTTTGATCGAATCGAGGTTCTCGACGGTGATTTGCGCCCCGGTCTATTCGCGCAGAGAGGGGCTGTCCACAGAGGTCCCGGTGGGGACGAGCGAAGGACTGAAACGCGAGTCGAGTATTCTCTGCGATGCGTTGGTGTCGCTGCCGAAGTCGATGTTGTCCGATTTCATCGGCACACTGGAGGAGGCGAGGCTGTCGCAGTTGGACCTTGCGTTGGCGGTCGCCCTGTCGATCGATTGAACCCACGCACAGGGGACGTTCTAGTTTGTTAGTTTCTAGCCTGAAACTTGGAGCCTCTCACCCTCAGTTTCATCCTCGCGAATGGTCCGGCGCAGCCGGTGTCCTGGCTAGCCTGAAACTTGGAGCCTCTCACCCTCAGTTTCATCCTCGCGAATGGTCCGGCGCAGCCGGTGTCCTGGCTGATCCGAAACTCGCTTCGCTCG
>Ga0114931_10010042_pt1 | contig 11301 bp, 16 predicted proteins | sample 2SBtaG_FD_89579 | JGI IMG/M metagenome (GOLD analysis project Ga0114931, IMG submission 89579) | Deep subsurface microbial communities from Kolumbo volcano to uncover new lineages of life (NeLLi) - 2SBTROV14_V59a metaG | ecosystem: Environmental > Aquatic > Marine > Volcanic | place: Kolumbo...
CAAGGCCAAAAACAAGCTGACTTGTTAATAGAATCATTAAGGAAGAAAAACATACAGTTTACTTTGATGACGTAATATCATTTGAATTTATTTTTCGCAAATTTTGAAAGACCCTCTTTCTTTAGTTGTTCTGATTCTTTAATCACAGAATCATGTTGAAGGGATTTGTGTTGTTTCAATTTCTTTTTCAGTTCTGGGAATTGATTTGCAAGAATTTTCATCGCATAGATTCCTGCATTGCCTGATTTATTTATGCCAACAGATACTACAGGAGAACCGGAAGGCATTTCCGTAATAGACAACAAAGAGTCTAATCCTCCAAATGCAGAAAACTTTGTTGTGTCTGTTTTTTTAGAATGTTTGTCGTTGTATACTAAAATTGGCACACCAATAACTGGAATTGTTGTATGAGATGCAATCATTCCTGGAAGATGAGCTGCACCACCTGCACCTGCAATAATAACACCAAATCCCATTTCTTCAGCATGTTTTGCATATTCTGCTAACCGTGATGGAGTTCTATGTGCCGAAACAATTTGATCTTCATGTTTAATTTTAAATTTATCCAATATTTCAGATGCTCCTTGCATAATTCTGGTATCCGAACTTGAACCCATAATAATTCCCACAAGTGGTTTTTTAGAATATGTCATAATTATAGAAAAACCAAGAGAGTAATTATCTATAACTATTACAAAAAATCCAGCAAAATTGTGTACATCAACATTAGATATTTTTAATCGAAAAATAGTGAAACGTACATGACAAAAATTCTTGGAATAATAGGTGGAGGCCAACTTGGAATGATGATCACGGAGGCTGCAAAAAAAATGCCAGAGTACATTTCAAAAGTGATTGTTTTAGATCCCACCAAAAATTGTCCTGCAGCACAAGTGGGTGCAGAACAAATTATAGCAGATTTTAAGGACAAAAACGCCATAATTGAATTAGCGGAAAAATCAGATATCATAACCTATGAAATCGAATCTGGCGATAGTGATATTCTTAAATCTGTAGAGAAAAAGGCTGAAATTAATCCCTCACCTGAGACACTGCAAATTATTCAAGATAAATTTTTACAAAAATCCTTTTTACGTGAAAATGATATTCCAGTACCCAAATTTATCAAAATAGAATCTTTTAACGATATTAAAAGAGGATTGGATATTTTTGATTATCCTGCAATGCTCAAAGCTAGAAGAGATGCATATGATGGAAGGGGAAATTTTAAAATTAATTCAGAAAATGAAATTCAGAAAGCCTTTGATTATTTTAAAGGACAAAAACTCCTATTGGAAAAATTTGTACAGTTTAAGATGGAAGTTTCTGTGATAGCGTCAAGAAACACAAAAGGACAAATCAAAACATATCCTCTTGTTGAAAATATTCATGAAGAAAGCATTTTACGTGAAACAATAGCTCCTGCAAGAGTTTCTAACGACATAATAAAAAAAGCTGAAAGAATTGCAGAGAGAACAATGGAGGTACTAAAAGGTGCAGGTATTTTTGGAATAGAGATGTTTGTAACTAATGATGATGAAATCGTAATTAATGAGATTGCACCCAGAGTTCACAATTCTGGACATCACACATTAGAATCAAGTAAAACATCACAATTTGAACAACATCTCAGAGCAATTTTGGGATTAGAATTGGGAGATACGACTCTTGAACACACTACAGTGATGTATAATATTTTAGGCTCGAAAACATTTGAAGGAAAATACCGTCAAATTGAACTAAATGAGAAAAATGTTTTTTTGAAAATGTATGGAAAAGAAATTTCAAAGCCATTAAGGAAATTAGGGCATTTTAATTTGGTTGCAAAAGAAAATGAAAAGATTGATGATTTATTGGAAAAATTAGAATCACTAAAAAACAAAGTAATTACAAAACCAGCATCATAAATTATACAGTTCTAGTGCCAAGGTATCGTAATAGGTTTATTAATTAAAACAAAAGTAATTTTAGCATGGTATCAGTACCTCACATATTATCTGGAATTTCAATTGTTTTACTAGTAATTTATGGTGCTGATGTTATGGTTGGTGGTGGTGCTGGCGAAGGATTTTTGCCATTTGATGCCATGACTAGAGGGATAGGCTTTGGAATGCCACCAATAATTTTGTCATTTATTGCATTTTTTATTCCCAAGAGATCTAGATTCAAAGGATTAGGAATGATGCTGATAGTAACAGGAGTTCTGATTATTATTGGAGGTGCAATGTCTCTTGGAACTGCTGCAGAGTCTGAAAATGCTGCCAGAATGGCAGGAGAAGGTGGCGGATTGATTGGAGTGGGGACAATAATTGCAGCATTAGGAGTAATAGAGATAAAGAAATCACTCAAATGAGAAAATATGCCGTCTTGTGCAAAATGTAACAACGAAGTTCCCAAAGTTTATGATTGTGATCACACAAATTATGAAGAATATTGCGTTGAATGCTATACCGAATTACATTACTATCTTACAGAAAAAGAGTAAAGAGATATGCTAACAGACAGAGAAATTGCGATTTATTCATTAGGAAAAACAGAAGGAGTTAATTCCATAGCTGAAACATTAGGCAAGGGATTTGATGATGAAAAATACATTGAATCATGGAACAAGACCATGAAATTATTGGGTATTGAAATGTCTCTAAAAGATCTTGAAAAAATATACAATGAATTTGCAAAAAAAATGGAAGATGTTGTAGAATCAAATGATACAAAAAAAGAATAGAAAATTTTCATATACTCTAAAAATTAGACAATTATATTGAAAGCAATAATTTTAGCTGGTGGTAGAGGTAAAAGACTAAGACCCGTAACAGATTATGTGCCAAAACCCCTTGTTCCAATCAAAAATATCCCAATCATTGAATGGCAAATAAAATATTTAAAAAAATTTGGAGTAGATGAAATTATAATTTGTTCAGGTTACAAAACTGAAATGATTGAACATTATTTAGAAATGAAAAAATTAAATATCAAAATAAAATTCTCAGTAGAAAAATCCCCCCTAGGAACTGGGGGGGCTATTAAAAAAGCCGGAAAGTTAATTTCAGATAAATCATTTTTTGTGATAAATGGAGATGTGATTACAAACATAAATTTGACAAAGCTTTCAAAAAAACAAAATTCCATAGCGGCAATTGAATTACGTACAAAATTTGGGATATTAGAAACAGATGATGATATAATAACTAAATTTCTAGAGAAAAAAGAAATTTCAAATATGTGGATGAATGCCGGAATTTATCATCTTCAAAAAAACACTCTCAAAGATTTACCTGTTAAAGGAGATATCGAAAAAACTCTTTTTCCAAATTATGCAAAGATTGGAAAACTAAATACCGTGAAATTTAAAAATGTAAGATGGTATTCGGTAGATTCCTTTAAAGACATGGAGGAGAGTTCGTTAGAAATAGAGAAAATAATAAAATAGATTTCAGGTATTATGCACCTGTTCTATGCAGGGTAACCATCATGTATGCTACTTCTTCTACAAATGATTCATCATCATTAGTTGATGTGTATTTTGTGGCATCATTCCAGAAGGTTGCTTTTTGTGGTACATTTTCCGCAAAAATTTGTTCGCTCAATACTTTTCATGTTGATATGATCTGATAATATCAGACCTCAATGAAAATTAACCCATTACTAAAACAGATACACTAGAATATCCAAACCATGTAATTATTTCATGCGTATATCATGCAGTTTAGGGTCTCTTTTGTCTATAAATCAGATTTTAGAGTATTCTGAGAGGGTTTCAAAAACAAATGTTGAGACTATCTGGGTGCCTGAAACTTGGGGTATGGAAAATTTTTCAATTTTAGGTGCTGTTTCTAGTAAAACAACATCTCAAAAAATAGGCTCATCAATAATCAACATCTATTCTAGGAGTCCATCAACTATTGCGATGGGAGCATCTACTGTAGATACTTTATCTGATGGAAGATTAATTCTAGGTCTTGGGACTAGTAGTGTACCGATTGTTGAAACTTTTCATGGTTACAAATTTGAAAAACCTCTTCAAAGAATGAAAGAATATGTAGAGATTATCAGATTAGTGTTATCTGGAAATAAAATAAATTATACAGGAGAAATTTTTAATTTGAAAGATTTCTCATTGTTAATTAAACCCATTAGAAATTCAATTCCAATTTATCTTGCTGCTGTAAATCAAAAAATGGTTGATTTGGCATGGAGTGTTGGTGATGGCGTAATTTTCTATCTAAGACCATTAAATGAAATGAAGCAAACAATTTTAAAAATGCAATCAAAGAAAAAGATTGACGTTACATGTCAAATAATTACTTGTGTTGATGAAGATTCAGATAATGCAATAGAACGTGCAAAAAAAACATTGGCATTTTATGTTTCTGTAGGAAAAATATATCGCGAATTTTTAGTCAATAATGGTTTTAAAAATGAAGCAAATGCAATTTATGAAGAATTCAAAAAATCAGGATTTGTTAGAAATCATGAATTTGTAACAGATTTCATGATGAAATCACTTGTAATTGCTGGAACTCCTGATGAATGTAGAAATCAGATTTCAAAGTTTCAAGAAACAGGAATAGATTTACCAATAATGCAATTTAATCCCGTAGGAGAAGCATCTGAATCTTTTAAATTATTTGAAAAGACATTTTTGAGTGATTAAAATGAACAAGGTAGGAATTACAGCATATGGAATAACACCATTTTCAAAAAAAGATAAAAAAATAGAAAATATTTTAGATGACTCTGCAAAAAATCTATTTGAAAATAATGCCAGAGTAGATAGAAGAAATATTGATGCTGTTTTAGTTTCTACAAATAATAATTCAAAATACCTATCACCAATTTTATCAGAGATGATTGGAATTCAACCAAAAATTGCCCATTCATTAGAAAGTCTGTGTAATTCAGGAACAAATTCAATCGTTTCAGCATATTCCTATATTGCATCCGGCCTGGCGGATATGGTTCTTGTTTCAGGAGCAGAAAGATACGATAGTCCTGGACAAATATTAGAGTGGGATAATTCTCGAGGTGAATTTAAACATCCAATTTTCTGGGCATCTATTTTTTCTAAATCCTATAAACGAGAATTTTCAATTACGGATGAAGAATTATCAATTGTTTCTGTAAAGAATCACAAACAAGCCAAAGAAAATCCAAATGCATTATCCAAGAAAAGATATTCGATTCAAGAGGTTATGGATTCAAATAAGATCACAGATGATCTTAGACTTTTAGATTGTTCTAGGCCATGTACTGGTAGTGCTTCAATTCTTCTTGCATCAGAAGAAATTTCTAAAACCATTACAGATACTCCTGTATGGATTACAGGTATTGGTCAAAAAAACACTTCAGCAAGTTTTACAAAAAATATTTTGTCTAATTCAATGGAATCATCCAAATTAGCAGGACGAGCAGCGTTAAAAATGGCTAATCATAACATAAATGATGTTAATGTTGCAGAAGTACATGATGCATTTTCAGTTTGTGAACCAATGGCATTAGAAGCATTGGGTTTCTCAGATATTGGTGACGGGATAAATCTTGTTAAAGAACTACATGAAACAAATAATTTTAAAATAATCCAAGAGGAGGATTAATTGGTTCAGGACATCCATTAGGAGCTACAGGAATTGCACAAACCATAGAAATTATACAACAAATTCAATCAAAAGCTGGCAATCGACAAGTAGATGAAGCTAATGTGGGGTTAGTTCACAACATGTCTGCAGCTGCAACATCTTCAACAGTTTTGGTATTAGAAAAATGAATTTTGAATCAGAATTAACTAAGGGGGTTTTTTGTATTCCTGAATGTGCAAAATGCAAAAAAATTGTTTGGCCTCCGTCAGAATTTTGCAATCGTTGTTTTGGAGAAGTTTATCTAAAAAAAGGTAATGTTGAGGGTAAAATTATTGAATTCTCAAAACATAACGAAGATTATTTCTGTCTTGTAGAATTTGAAAAAACAATCAGAATTATGGCAAAAATTTTAGAATATCCTAAAATTGGACAGATTGTGAAAATTACTAAATGTGGAATCTCTAATGGAAGTTACTTTTTCAATGTCAATTGAATTCTGTGAATATGTAAGGAGTTTCTATTTTTTGATCAAATGTCCAAACAGTAGGTAATGAAACAGTGTCAACTAAATTCAGATTATGTTTTTTAATTAATGTACTCCATCCGCCATTAGATAAATTTCCAGAAAGATGTCTTTTTGAATGAGTTCCTGCAAATACCATTCCTATTTTATTTTTAAGATCTGAAATGATTTTAATTTTTTCAATAATGTTTGTTGCCAAAACATCACCTCCCATTTGCGGTAGTCCTCCAATGAAAAATACAGGATGTATTAATTGTAATAGGGAATAATCAAAATCTAACGCATCTTCACATTTTGGATTAAAATTTTCATTTGTAGAATCGCAAATTGTTTTTTGTAATTCCACTAACACATCGTCAATCTCTATACTGTGTGAAATCATTCCTAAAATTTTTCCACAAAATGCTATTCTTCCATCACCTGATCCAATATCTACCAATTCTCCATATCCCAACTGTTTTGAAATTGCAGACATGATGTATGCAGACATTATCCATGTGGGGTAAAAGGGTTGACAACTAGTGCCATGTTTTATGCTGTTCAACCAATATTCATTAATATCTCCTTCATAAACAACACATGAAATTCCCAAAATTTTTTGTTCAAAATAATTAAAATAAATGGGATTTTTTTTGGCAAAATTATGAAGATATTTTAAATGATTAGAATCAATGGGGAATTCAGAAGAAACATCAGATGGGATAATTTCTTGAATGTGGGCATTTCCAGAGTAATTTTTTGCAAAATCTTGTTTAATTAAAATTAAATTTTTTACAAGTTCATCTAGCATATTTCTCTAAAATATTTGGGTTTGATAAACTCATTGTAAATTAGAAAGATTGAACTGATAGAATCGATGAAATTTCTTGTTCAACTTTTTTTAACTGTTCAATGGTAGTTATTTGCAATTTTTTATTTTCAAGTATCTCTTCTTCAGAAGGATCCATTACTAGTTGAAATTCAAGGTGTTTGATTGTATTTAGATAAAAATCTCGCTGTTCCAATAATTTTTCTAGAACAATCTCAGACAACAATCATCTTACATGAGGGTTGTATTTAGGAATTAGAAGAGTATGGGATTATTTCAGAATTACATAATTAACAGTAGTCACCGAAATTTGTTTCTGAATTATTTGAAATTTGGAGTTTATTTTTAAAAATGTTAAGATGAAAATGACCTATGCCTGATAATTTATTGAGTTATTATGTAATTACCTTCTTGTCTATACCTATGATCAGAAAAATATGCCATTGAGAAGAAAAAACCCCACAATCACAATCACTAAACAAAAGAGTATTAAAAAAATTAAAACAGATAACCAAAAATCTGCCAGAATGAGGAGACAGAGGGGTTATCAGTGGGAAGACACCATAGTTAAAAGATTCAACAGTACAGAAAATTGGAAAGCATTCAGACTCGGCTCTCCAAGTATTGCACTACCTGATGTACTGGCAGTAAACACAGATAATAGTGCTATTTTTACCATTGAGGCTAAATCTGGAACTAGTACATCACTTCCAGTTCCAGCAGATCAAATTGAACGATGTTTAGCATGGATAAAGACATTTGATATTTACAAAAAAAGAAAGGTACTGTTGGCATTCAAATTTCTTTCAAAAAAGAGGATAGATATCGGAAAATATGAGAATAGAGAATTAAGGGAATTTTTTAAAATTTGGGATGAAACACTAGAAATTACTGATTGTGTTTGTACCTATGATGGTAGGTTTTTTGCAAAAACTAATGGAAAAAGGGAAGAATTATTCCTAAAAGAATGCTCAATGCCATTTAAGACAAAACAAAGATCTAGTGCCTAATTTGAGAATATTTTCAAATCATTTTTAAGGATTAAAGAGAATCTAAATCATTGGCAGAAGGAAATGAAATAAAAACCGATAAATCCACGAAGGATGTTGATGCTCAATCATTATGGGAATCAGAATCTAAACGTATTCAAGAAATTAGAAATTCTGATAAAGTTTCAGAATTAGTTGGATCAACTCCAGAACCAATAGTTGAAATTATAGATATACCATCAGGCCAAAATTCAGAGTCATCGAAAATTAGTTCTGCAGCACTATTGGAAACAGTTTCTGATGCAGAAGTTAATCCAAGAATTAGTTTTGAAGAATTTACAGACGAAAGAATTTTGATTAGTCATGATGCATTTGGAAACAAACAGATGAAGATTAAAGTGTTAGAGGTTTCCGATGAAATACCCCCATTAAAATGGAAGTTTGGAGATCGTGTGAAAGTAACAAAAATTCTCGTCACCATCAAACATCTTACTACTCAACAAGTAGAAGAAGGTGAATTCGATATTGAGGAAATTGAAAGGGAATTAGCTGAAAAAAGACACTATACTTCAACAAATAGATGGATTCCTGCAAACGACATAAAAAATGGGTATGTATTGGGTTCAAGACACACCAGATTAATCAGTGATGCATCTGCTTTAGATTACATAGTTTTTTGAGAAGATTTAGATAGAAAATCTATTTTCTTTCTCTGAAAAACATTATAAACAAAAGAATTTGAAAAACAGTTATGAGTTCAAAAGAATTTGATGTTAATGGAACAGATTACAAAATAGTATTGACAGAACAAGTAATCGGACACGTAAATAATCTTAAAAATCTATACAATGCAGCATATGAAGATCCTGAAAGCTTTGAAGATGTGAGCGCTGAAATTTCAAGCACAATAAATGAAATTGCTAGTACTGTGGAACCTCCTGCAGAAGACAGTGACTTGGATGGCCTTATTCAAGAGATTATCAAAGCAGTAGATAACAAAGCAGAGGAAATTAAAAAAGAATTAGAAGGGAAAGAAAAACCTGCAAAAAAATTAAAATCTAAAAAATAATCTCATTTGACCTTAAACTCAGATAAAATTGGGGGATAAATTATATTCTAAACGACATATTGGAGAACATGGCAAATAGTTGTGAATGTGGGATTTGTGATCATCACAGTGAATCAGAATGTCTGGAAAAAGAATGTAAATGTTGTTTGAATTTCCATGAAAGATCAGGCCCTAAACGAAAATAACTATTTTTTTTAAAAATTAATTCTCTTTATAACAACTACATTTTTTCGAAATATGTCTAGAACACCCAAATAATTTATGATCTTTGCATCCACACAAAATACATTTTTTGTCACCAGTCATATCTTTTCAATCAAATCTTCTAAATCTTCAATCATTTTTTTATCTTCTAGGGCTTCCAATATTTTCAATCTCATGTTCTTTATTCTATAAATATCATCAGAGTATAATGGTTCCATCGTTTCAATTTCTTGTTCAAAAGAATAATTGTCTAAATAATGTTGAAATTTAGATTTTAGTGGTTTATAATCAGAATGAGTAATTTTTTCAATATCGATTTTATTGACAATCACTTTTAAAAATCCATTAATTTTTAAGAGTTCTTTCTTGATTTTATCTAAATTACCCGGTTTGTCTGATAATTCTTCAAGTAAATTATAAGAATCCAGAATCTTAACAAGAATTCCTTTCAAATGTTCATTATAGCTTACCACGATAATTTTTCAAACATATCCAATCTAAAGTTTAGGAAAAATAGCTAGAGCAGAGTAAAAAGTGCACATTTGCTTTAAATTATCATCGATTATTTGTTAGGACAATGCAAGGAGATGCTTATCTAAAATGTATTGATCCACAATGTGGATTAGAATATCAAATTGAGAGTACAAATGTTCAATGTGAAAAGGGTCACCTTTTAGACGTTAAATACAAAAACAAACCTCCCACATCACTAAAAGAAGTATTTTACAAAAGAAGAAATTCTGAAGGAAGTATTTTTAATGAAAGTGGAGTTTGGAGATTTAGAGAATTACTGAATTTTTGTCAGATTGATACAGAAAATATTGAAGCGTGTTCAAAATATCTTGTATCGCTTGACGGTGCTGAAGGAAGACAATCAAAACCATATCAAATGTCAAAAGCTGCTGAATTCATAGAAACATCAAATGATAATTTATGGTTACAACCAGAAGGATACAATCCTAGTGGTTCATTCAAAGATAACGGCATGGCAACTGCTGTTACTCATGCAAAAATGGTTGGTGCAAAAAAAATCGTTTGTGCATCCACAGGCAATACTTCAGCATCTGCAGGAATGTTTGCTGCAAATGAAGGTATTAACTGTGATGTATACATCCCTGCAGGACAAATTGCTCCTGGAAAACTAAGTCAAGCATATCAATTTGGAGCTCAAATTTTACAGGTTGATGGAAATTTTGATGATGCGTTAAAACAATCATTGGAAGATGCGCAAAATCATAACGGATATACAGTAAATTCTATCAATCCATTTAGAATAGAAGGACAAAAAACAATTCCATTTAGGGCTTTAGAGTACCTCAATTGGGAAGTTCCAGACTGGATTGTGTATCCAGGAGGTGCATTAGGCAACACATCAAGCTGCGGTAAAGCATTGATGGAATTATATGAATGGGGGTGGATTAAAAAAATTCCAAGAATCGCAGTAATTAATTCAGAAGGTGCCAGTACTTTGTCTGATTTGTATAACGGGAAATTTGAAGGTGAAGAACTACGATGGAATAAAGGAAATCCAAATGCTGAGTTGATAACCAGATATTATGATCACTTAGACAAAGAAGGAATTCGACCTAAAACAAAAGCTACTGCAATTCAAATTGGAAGACCAGCAAATATTTTGAAAGGGTTGAGAGCACTAGAATTTACAAACGGTGTTGTAACCACAGTATCCGATTCTGAAATGTTAGACGGTATGTCAGTTGTTGGATTAAATGGATTCGATTGTGAAATGGCATCAGGAGCTTCTGTAGTTGGGATTAAAAAACTGATCAACGAAGGGATAATGAAAAAAGATGATGTAATTGTAGGAATACTAACAGGCAGACAAAAAGATGCCATGCTTCCTGTGGAATACCATAATAATCCTAAGAATAAATTTGCAAAACCTCCAAAAAATTAGCCTCAATTTTAGACTCAAAATATTTAGAATGAATTTGACATCTTAAGAGTTAAATCCATGTTTTTCAGTATAATTTCAACCAAAAGATGGTGCAAAAAAACTAAATGAGTAATTATTACTATTGTTCTAAGAAATTTTCTAGGAGTAGATCATGGTAGATTTATGGGTTGAAATTACAGCGTTAGCTGTTCTAATTGGCCTATCTGGTTTTTTTAGC
>Ga0114931_10010043_pt1 | contig 11300 bp, 9 predicted proteins | sample 2SBtaG_FD_89579 | JGI IMG/M metagenome (GOLD analysis project Ga0114931, IMG submission 89579) | Deep subsurface microbial communities from Kolumbo volcano to uncover new lineages of life (NeLLi) - 2SBTROV14_V59a metaG | ecosystem: Environmental > Aquatic > Marine > Volcanic | place: Kolumbo...
AAAAATTGAAAAATCAGCCTGCTTTCCTATTTCTAAACTTCCAATTTTCTCACTCAAATTTAATGCTTTTGCTGAATTGATTGTATATGCAGAGATAATCTGTTCTATACTCATTCCCATTTTCAAAGCAGCTAAACTCATAATAAGACTAATGTTTATAATATTTGATGAACCGGGATTGAAATCAGTAGCCAGGGCAACAATAACATTATTATCAATCAGCTTCTTTGCAGGAGCAAATTTATGATTAAGAAAATATGAAACTCCTGGAAGTAAAACAGCAACTATTTCAATATTAGATAATCTTGAAATTTCATTATCTGGAATTACTTCTAAATGGTCAACGCTGATTGCAATATTATTTATTGCAGTTTCAATTCCACCTATACTATTAAATTGGTCAGTGTGTAATTTACATCTTAAGCCTAATTCATTAGCCTTACTAAAAATTAAATCAACTTCATCTTTTGTAAATGCCGTTGATTCACAAAAAGCATCGCAGGCAGTAGCAAGTTTTTCCCTACTTATATATGGAAGCATTTTATTTATAATTAAATTAATATATCCATTGCGATTGGATGTGAATTCTTTAGGAATTGTATGAGCACATAAAAATGTTGAAATAATATCTATTGGGAAGCAATCATTCAAATGTTTTATAACTTTTAATAATTTTATTTCATTTTTATAATCCAAACCATAACCACTTTTTATTTCTAAAGTAGTTACACCTTGGTGAATAAAATTAAGAACTTTTTTGGAAGCAATATCTACTAATTCATTAAAAGGAGTTTCTCTTACAGAGTTAACTGTTTTATTTATTCCTCCTCCGTTCTTTGCAATATCTTCATATGAAACCCCGGCAAGTTTTTGTTTGAACTCATCAGTACGGGAACCTGAAAAGACAAGGTGTGTGTGACATTCAACTAATCCGGGAAGAACAATATTTCCACTTGTGTTAATTACTTTATCAAATTTATTTTTAATCACTGATGAATTAGGCAGAAAATCTTTTATAATATCATCTTCAATAACAATAGAATGGTCTTCAATAGCCCCAATATTATCTAATTTATCACCTCTTTTATAACCGACACCAAATGTATTTATCGTTATTATTTGTGAAGGATTTGAGATGAGTATTTTCATAAAAATATCAAGTTTGTGCTAATGATGATAGTTTACTTTTTCCCGTACTATTCTTGAATTGCCGTAGCCCAATTGCTTTAATTTAAAAGCTAAATTATCAGCTAATGATTGTACAATAAAATCACCAATTTGTACTTTGTAAAAAGGGGGATCGAATAAAATATAAACTTGTTTCTGATTAATTTTAGGTAAAACTCTGTCCTTAATTTTTTTTGCTTGGCTAAGATTATCAGTAGATAATATTTGAACTCTAAAACCGTTTGTCATTTCAAAAACATTTGAAGTATCTTGGCTGATATTATCATTATAACCATACCAAACATTAAGGTGCGAAGTCTTATTTGAATTAAAATTTGGCTTAATATTAATCTTTGTTCTATATGGAGTAATTACAAAATTTTCTACAAGCTTCTTGCTTTTAATTTTTTTTTCTGATTTCTTTTTCGTTTTATACTTATTAGTTATTTCCTTGGATGAACTACAAGAAAAAAATAACATTGCAAATATTATTAACAATAAATCGATGTAAAAATTTTTGCGCATAATAAATATATATTTAAGTGATATAAAATCAAAAAATATAGGAAATCTTAATAAGTGTCAAAGTAATTGGATTGTAATAGATATGAAATATATTCAACCCGTCGAAGATTTTGCAAACATATAATATAAGCAAAATGAAATATAAAGCAAACAAATTTTTGAGTAAGAGACTATTTTTTTGTAAATTGCAATATTCATCAAAAAAAATATCAAATAAAATATTATGGCTGCAAAAAAATATAAAATTCTATTTGTAACTTCAGAAGTTGTTCCATTTGTAAAAACCGGGGGATTAGCTGATGTATCGGCGGCTCTCCCACAAACTTTAGCTGAAATGGGTCATGAAGTTAGAATTGTCGTACCAAAATACGGTGCCGTTGATGATAGAAAATTCAAAATTCATGAGGTAGTTAGATTAAAAGATCTGCAAATAAGAATAGGTGATAAAGATGTTACCTTTTCTTTAAAATCTTGTTTTTTACCTGGACAAAGAGTAAGGGTTCAAATTTATTTTTTAGATAACGAAGAATATTTTAAAAGTAGAAACAGTTTATACGCTGATCCACTTACAAGTAAAGAATATCCCGATAATGACGAGAGATTTACTCTACTTTCAAAATCTGTATTTGAACTCATCAGTAAACTTGGTTGGGAGCCGGATCTAATACATTGCAATGATTGGCAGACGGGACTAATACCTGCTTATCTGAAAACTGTTTATCGAGACGATGAATTATTTTCTAAAATTAAAACTTTATTCACTATTCATAACTTAGCATATCAGGGAGAGTTTAAAAAATCTTCTTTTAAAAACTTGGGATTAGATGAAAAGTTAAATGTTGATTCTGGCATATTGAAAAACAATAAAGTTAATTTCATGAAAAGCGGATTACTTTTTGCCGATGTAATTAACACAGTAAGCAAAACTTACGCTGAAGAAATTAGAACCGATAATGGACGCGGTGCTGGACTAAAAGATATATTAGCTAAAAGGAAAAAAGATTTATACGGAATAGTAAATGGAATAGATTATAAAGTATGGAACCCTGAAAAGGATAAGCACATTAAGAAAAAATATACTATAAAGAATATAAATAACAAAAGAATAAATAAAGAGGTACTGGCTGAAAAATTTAATTTAGAAGTTAGTGACGAAATCCCTATTATTGGTATCATTGCAAGACTTTACGATGCTAAAGGTTTTGACCTTATTAAAAAAGCATTTGCTGAAATTATGAAATTAGATATACAAATGGTTTTGCTTGGTACAGGCGAACAAAAATATCATACCTTTTTTAATAAAATGAGTTCAAAATATTCAGGTAAGTTTTCAAGTTATTTGGGATTTAACGATGAATTAGCTCATATAATTGAGAGCGGTGCAGATATGTTTTTAATGCCATCACATTATGAACCTTGCGGTTTAAACCAAATGTATAGCTTGGTTTACGGCACTGTTCCTATAGTAAGAAAAACAGGTGGACTGGCAGATACTGTTATCAGATATGATGAAAAGAAAGAAGTAGGAACTGGTTTTATGTTCCAAAAGTATGACTCTAATGAAATGCTTAAAGAAATAAAAAGAGCCGTAAAAATTTATAAAGATAAAAAAGTTTGGCAAAAAATAATGAAAGCAGGGATGAAGTCTGATTTTAGTTGGAAATCTTCTGCTAAAAAATATATAGAACTTTATAGAACTATTCTTAGTAATTAATGCCTAACTATACAATTTTTCTCGATAGAGATGGAACTATAAATGAGGACCCTGGGTATCTTGGTGATGATAATAAAGTTATTTTATTACCTGGAGCAGGAGAAGGACTTTCATTATTAAAAAATAAGTTTAATTTTAAATTAATTGTTATTTCAAATCAATCCGGAATTGCTCGAGGACTTATAACTCACGAAATGGTAAAAAACATTAACAAAAAAATTAATGATTTACTATTACCTTACAATGTTCAGATTGATAGTTTTTATTATTGTCCTTTTCATCCTGAATTTAATAATAAAAATGACTGTCGATGCAGAAAACCTTCTCCTAAGTTAATCAATGATGCAGCTAAAGAATATAACATAGATTTAAGTAAATCATATTTGATTGGAGATATGGTAACAGATATAGAATGTGGCAAGAATGCAGGGATAAAAACTATTTTAGTTAAAACTGGAAATGGTAAAAAATCTTTAAAGGTCTTGAAAATGCAAAATAAATTACCCAGTTTTGTTGCTCTAAACATTTTAGACTCTTGCAGTTTTATTGAAAATGATTTTTTTGGAGTATCTTAATTGATTAAAAAACTATTTCTAATTGTGCTGGGTGGTATTGTATTTCTTCAACTATCTTCCTGTAGTGATGAACCTACTACTTTTGGCGTTGATATCTTAAATTCAGATTTTATTATTATAGATACTCTTGATACAATTGTAGATTCTGTTGCACAAACTTCTACAACTTTTAAGACAGTTGTGGCACTCGGTGCTTCCAAAAACCTACTAGTAGGAAAAAAAGATAATATTGATGCTTCTTTCTTAATTAAATTTTTATTTCCTTTAACTGATTCAATAAAAACTGATATAGCTTCAGGTGCTGTTCTAATTACAGAAGCAAAAGTTAGATTAATAAACACATATCAGTTCGGAGACAGTTCAGCTGCTTTTGGTATTACTGCACATAATGTTACTTCAAATTGGTCCTCAATTGGTTTTACATCCGACAGTTTGCCAAATTTATCGTATGACGCTACAAATGTGAGCTCTGCTTTAAACCTCACAGATTCTATAAAAACTTTTAACCTTGATGTAAATCTTGTAAAATCTTGGTTCCAATCTGAAATAGACACCACTTTGAAAAACAATAAAGGTTTATATATAAAATCATCTCCAATTTCTCAAAAAGTTTTAGGCTTCCAAGCTAAGACTTCATTTAAAATAAACCAACCTGAGCTACGTGTTGTTATTAATAAACCCGGTGTTTATTCAGATACTTTAACTTTTTTTCCTGAAGCCGATGTTAGTGTTGTTGACGGTAATTTACCGGTTGTAGGTTCACAAAATATTGCAGTACAATCCGGTTTAGTTGTAAACTCAAAACTATGGTTTGACATTTCATCCTTACCTAAAAATGCTATAATAAATAATGCACAGCTTTTTCTTAAAACCGATTCATTGCTTACTATTAAAGGAACAAATTTAATTGATGCAATTGTTGTTAGTAATATTGTTGATAGTACTACCAAAGTAATTGATTCAACTTTATCACAAGAAAATTTAGTACCAAACGGTGATTCATATTCAGGGCTTATAACAACTTTTGTACAAACTTGGTTAAATACAGGTAAAAATGAAGGTATTCTTTTAGCTCCTAGCGGCGGGATTGACGGCGTAGATTTATTTGTATTCCGAGGTAGTAACGCTAAGGTTTTTTCTGACAGACCCAGATTAAAAATAATTTATACAACTAGAAAATAGAATGAAATTTATTAAAAATTATATAATTACACTAACACTTTTACTTCAGTTTGTTCTACCGGCTCAAACAAGCTCAAATTATACAAGATTTGGTGTTGGTGAAATAATTTATTCTAGTTCCAGCAGGAACTTAGGACTTGGGGGTTTAGGTGCTTCTATAGTTAATGAAAATTTTATTAGTTTAGTTAACCCTGCAAGTCTAACAAAAATAAAACTTACAAGAGCTGAATTTAGTGCTAATTATAACGGTGTATTTTTATCAGATAATACTAATAGTGGTTTTTATACAAGTGGTGGTTTTGATGGGCTTGCTTTAGCATTTCCTATTAGCCCTGCTAACGGTATAACTTTATCTATGGGCTTATTACCTTTTTCAAATGTCAATTATTTAGATGTAAAAAAAACCTCGCCTAGCTCGGATCCATCCGAAAGTTTTATTACAACTTATGAAGGTTCAGGAAGTCTATCTAAATTATTTTTAGGTTCTTCATTTAAATTACCATTTGATCTCAGCCTTGGTATTACTATGGATTATTATTTTGGTACAATGACATATTATTCAAGGATTGAATTTCCAGATAATATAACTAGACGTAAATCTGAATTTAATAATAAAAGAAGACCCCACGGGTTTGGCGGTACTATAGGTATAATAAGTCCGGATATTGCAAAGTTATTTTCCTCTAATACTTTTTCTGATTTTAGGATAGGAGCTTCAGTTAATCTATTTTCAGAATTAGACTCAGATACTTTATTGATAAGAACTTCTGCTGTCGGTATTGATACTTTATCAAATAAGTCTGTAAAAATGCACGTACCATCACGTATAATTGCTGGATTAAGTTTTATTATTAATAAAGAATATTTATTTACATTTGACTATTCACAGCAAAATTGGTCTAAGTTTACTTTTAATGGAAGAAAGTCTATTCATTTAAAAGATTCTTTTCGTTACAGTTTTGGTATTGAACACAATAACCAAAAAAAAGGTGAGGGGTTAAACAGGGAACATATGATTTGGCGCCTCGGTGTAAGTTATGAAAAGACTTTATACAGATTTAAAGGTGAAGATATAAATGAATTAGCTTTTTATTCTGGTATTTCTTTACCATTAAGTCTAAAAAATTCATTAAATTTGGCATTACAATATTCTATTAAAGGTACAAATAATTCTAATTTAATAAAAGAGAATAGAATAAAATTTAGTGTGGGTTTAAGTTTAGGCGAACTTTGGTTTATTCGTAGAAGAAGATAATTTTAATAACAATTGCAGGTATAACATTGGAAAAAATAACAAAATATAGCTTGGGGGTAATTATTTTATTATTTGTGTTTGCTACTAATAATTATTCAAAAAATATTAAAATTAAAAGTAATTTTAATGCTACTATTGATTCTGTTAATATACTGGAACAATACAGCTTATTTTCTGAATATTATAAAAATAAAGATTTTGAAAGTGCTTTACCCTATGGCTGGAAGGTTTTAAGTATTGCCCCCAAAAAATTTAGTAAATGGATCTATTTTAAAATGGAAGATATACTTTGGCAATTACACGATTCTTCCACAGTTGCACTGGAAGAGAAAAAAGCTATTGAAGATACAATAATGTATATATATGATCTTGCTTTAAAATATGATAAATCAGATGCTACTACATTTTTACCAAGACGTGCTTTTGTAGCAGAAAGCTGGCTCAAATTACCTACAGAAAAAGTAATAAAATATTATCTAGAAGCTATTAAGGCTGATCCTAATATTTCTACTTATTGGCTAAATCGTCTCGGCCAGATATACAAGAAAAATGCATCGGATAAAAACGATTATAAAGAAAAAGCTATTGAACTCTATACTAAGTTAAGTGAAAAAGAACCTAATAATCCAGATTGGAATGCGCAGTTAGAATCAATGGTTGAAAATATTGACCAACTTGTTCAGCTTACTAAAAAAACTTGGGATTTAGATAAGAATAATCTAAGTAAAGCTTGGAAGTATGTATCAATTGCACAAAGAGCAAATGAATATAATAAAGCAATTTTAGGGTTGGAATTTTTGGTAAAAAAAGCTCCTAAAACAATTAACTATTGGACGCAATTAGCAATAGCGTACCAAAAAGTTAGAAATCTTAAAAAAGCAGAAGAAGCTTACAAAACTCTAATTAGTTTAGAACCTAACAAAAAAGAGGATCATTTAAATTTGGGAATTATTTATAAAGATAGAGGAATGTTTTCAAAAGCAAGAAGAGAATACCGTAAAGCTTATAATTTAGATAAAAGTTGGGGTTTGCCTTTATTTTATGAAGGGTTGCTATATGAGATGAGTGCAAGAAAACACAAATTCGATTTTCAAGCTAAACTTGTTTATTTATTGGCAGCTCAAACATATCGTAAAGCCTTAAGAACTGAGCCGACACTAGACCAGGCTAGAGAAAGAATTAAAGCTTTGTATTCTTCTCTTCCAACAAAAGAAGATTATTTCTTTAGAGGGTACAAAAAAGGTACTACACTTAAAATATCGGGTAAAAATTTTGCTTGGATTGGAAGAAGTGTAACTATACGTTAAATCGATTCTCAAAGAATTTTTAATAAGGTTTCAGAATATGAATTTTGAAGCCTTTTTTTTTACACTTGAAAAGGAATTCAAATTAATTTGTAGATAAGGATTTCTTATTTACGTAAATTAATAAGTTAAGTTTTTAAAAAATATAATTGGAAAAGGGAAATACATTGCAAACAGATAATGAAATATCCAAAGTACTAGAGCTAGAAACAAAAAGGCAAAAAGAAAACCTTGAACTTATTGCTTCTGAAAATTATGTAAGTCCTGCAGTCTTAGAAGCTGCCGGTACAATATTAACAAATAAATATGCCGAAGGCTATCCTGGTAAAAGATACTACGGCGGGTGCGAGTTTGTTGATATGGCTGAAGATATTGCAAGAGATAGATTAAAAAAATTATTTAATGCAGAATATGTAAATGTTCAACCCCATAGCGGTTCACAGGCTAATATGGCTGTGTTAATGACTCTTTTAAAACCAGGTGATAAATTCTTAGGCCTAAGTTTAGCACACGGCGGTCACCTTACGCACGGTTCTCCGGTTAATTTTTCAGGGCAACTTTACCAGGCTGTAGGTTATATTCTTAATAAAGAAACCGGAACTTTAGACTACAACCAAATTGAAGATATGGCAAAAAAAGAAAAACCGAAAGTAATTGTTATGGGAGCAAGTGCTTATTCACGTGAATGGAATTATGCAAAGTTTAGAGAAATTGCTGATTCAGTAGGTGCATATTTAGTATGTGATATGGCACATCCTGCCGGACTTATTGCAAAAGGATTACTTAATAACCCATTACCTTATTGCGATGTTGTAACTTCTACCACACATAAAACATTACGCGGACCCAGGGGCGGTATAATTTTAATTGGAAAAGATTATGAAAATAAAATGGGTGTTGTAGCACCAAAAAGTGGTAGAGTTAAAATGATGTCGGAACTTATTGATAGTAAAGTAATGCCGGGTATTCAAGGCGGTCCGTTGATGCATATAATAATGGCTAAAGCTGTTGCCTTTGGTGAAGCTTTAAGTGATTCATTTGAAATTTATGCTAAACAAATTATAAGTAATTCAAAAACTTTGGCAGCAAAATTGAGTGAATACGGGTTTAATATTATTTCCGGTGGAACCGACAATCATTTAATGTTAATTAATTTAACTAATAAAAATATTACAGGTAAGAATGCAGAAATTGCATTAGGCAAAGCCGGAATCACAGTTAATAAAAATATGGTCCCTTTTGATGAGCGTAGTCCGTTTATTACAAGTGGAATAAGAGTTGGAACTGCAGCCGTTACTACAAGGGGAATGAAAGAAGAGGAAATGGGAACAATAGCAGAATTTATAAACAGAGCAATTTTAAAAAGTGAAAATGATAAAGAATTAAATTCCATTAAGGAAAGTGTAAAAGAACTTTGTTCAAATTATCCTTTATTCAATTATAAATAGAAAATAAAATTGGTTAAAAAAGAAATACCACAAGATTTGAACGAAGAAGAAACGCAAGAAGGGTCGATGACTTTTCTTGAACATCTTGAAGAATTTAGATGGCGTTTAATTTATTCTTTTCTTGGTGTTGTTATTGCAACAATTGTTAGCTGGCTCTTTATAGATTATTTGATCAATGTAATCTTGCTTCAGCCTGCTAGAAATGCAGGGCTTCACCTTCAAAATTTAAAACCATTCGGACAAGTATTTGTTTATTTGGAAGTTGCAATAATATGCGGAATAGTTTTAAGTATACCGAATTTATTTTATCAGTTTTGGAAATTTATTGTACCGGCATTAAAAGAAAGTGAAAAAAAATATATCTCATCAATTGTAATTTTTTCTTCTCTTTGTTTTATTATAGGAATTGCTTTTGCATACTTTGTAATGCTTCCGTTTACTTTGAATTTTGCTGCTCATTTTGGTACTCAAGATATCAAAAATCAATTTGCCATAAATGAATATTTAAGTGTTATCCTAAGTGTTATGTTGGGTGCGGGTGTAGTGTTTGAACTGCCGATGGTCACATATTTCCTTACGAAAATTGGAATTCTCACTCCTATGTTTATGACAAAATATAGGAAATATGCTGTTATAATTATCCTTATTATATCTGCTTTTTTAACACCTTCCGATGTGGTTTCACAAATTATTCTTGCAATTCCTCTTGCGTTTCTGTATGAATTAAGTATAATAATCTCAAAAATTGTTTATAAGAAAAAGAAGAAAAAGTGATAAAACCAAAACTTAAAGAAATTAGTAGTACAATTAGTGTAGAACTTACAGAGTTTAACAAGTATTTTAAAGAATCCTTATATTCAAAAATTGGAATTGTAGACTTAATTACTCGTTATTTACTTAGACAAAAAGGAAAAAAAATCCGTCCTTTACTCGTGCTTCTTTCATCAAAGGTTGCAGGTGGAATTACAGATAGATCTTATAGAGGTGCTGTTTTAGTTGAACTTCTTCATACTGCAACTTTAGTTCACGACGATGTAGTTGATAATGCTGATAAACGTAGGGGTTTTTGGTCAATCAATGCTGTCTTTAAAAATAAAGTCGCTGTATTAATGGGAGATTACCTTCTATCAAAGGGTTTAATGATAGCAGTAAACGGTAAAGATTTTGATTTTTTGGAAGTGATTACAAATACTGTTAAAAGAATGTCAGAGGGTGAATTACTTCAAATTAAAAAGACAAGAAAATTGGACATAAATGAAGAGACTTATTATAAAATAATTTCCGATAAAACTGCATCACTATTAGAAACTTGTTGTCATATAGGAGCTTTGAGCACAACAAACAATTCCGAATATTTAAGCGGAATGAAGACCTTTGGTGAAAACATAGGTATGGCGTTTCAAATTACAGATGATGTTTTAGACCTAAACGGTAAAATCAGCGTAATTGGAAAACCGATTGGCGGAGATATAAAAGAAAAGAAAATAACATTACCTCTTATTTATTCTCTTAACAATGTTTCAAAATCTGAAGCAAACAAAATTAGAAGAATAATTAAAAATGGTAAAAACAAGAAAGATATACAAAAAGTTGTTGATTTTGTTAGAGCCAATAATGGTATTGATTTTGCATTGAAGAAAGCAAATCAGTTTTCGGAAAAAGCTAAAAAAGCATTAATGATTTTCCCAGATTCACCATCAAAAATTGCTTTAGAATCTTTAGTGGATTTTATCATTACAAGAAAAAATTAATTAGAAAATTTTATTTATAATTACTAAAATATTTTTTAATCTTTCCTTTCGGCCATATAATTAAATCCCTTTAGTGGTGTCCTCAATGTAAGCACAGGGCAAGGTGCTTTTCTAACAACTTTTTCAGCAGTGCTTCCAAAAAGTATTTTTTCAACTCCTGAATGACCGTGAGAGGAAATAATAATTAAATCAATATTTTCTTCAGAAGCCGTTTCTACAATCTCAACAAATGGTTTGCCGGATTTAATTATATATTTAACTTTTACATCAGCAGGTATTTCTTTGTTGATAAATTGTTTTAAACTTTCTTCGGCATTTTTTGTAATTTCAAAATCAGTTGGAGGTATACTTATTTGTGTTGCACTAAAATCGGGTGGAT
>Ga0114931_10010044_pt1 | contig 11300 bp, 9 predicted proteins | sample 2SBtaG_FD_89579 | JGI IMG/M metagenome (GOLD analysis project Ga0114931, IMG submission 89579) | Deep subsurface microbial communities from Kolumbo volcano to uncover new lineages of life (NeLLi) - 2SBTROV14_V59a metaG | ecosystem: Environmental > Aquatic > Marine > Volcanic | place: Kolumbo...
CTTTGAGCCTTCAGCCGTCCGTCAGACTTACGCCTCACGCAGCGGCGACACCGAGTTTGGCGCGCCAGCCGGGATAGATCTTGTCGGCATCGCCGGGGAAGCTCTCGAAGGCACGGGCGAATTCGTGATGATCCTTGGCGAATTCGACCGGATCGGCGCCGGCCCTCCAGCACTGCTCGGCCTGGCGCAGTGACAATGCCCCCTTGGCGGGGCCGTCAATATGACCATAAGCGCCACCGCCGGCGGTCATGATGAGATTGGAGGTGCCGAGGTTCTCAAAAAAGCCGGGCATGCGCAGGGCGTTCATGCCGCCGGAAATGATCGGCGTTGTCGGGTTAATGCCGAGCCATTCCTGATGATAGAAGGGGCCATCGGCCGAGTCGTTCATGATCATATAGGCCATGTCCGTATCGGATTTTTCGCCCTCCATCTTGCCATAGCCCATGGTGCCGGTGTGGATGCCCGAAGCGCCCTGCAGGCGGGCCATCTTGGCCAGGATGAAGGCGGTGTAGCCGCGTTTGGCGCTTGGCGAGGTTATGGCGCCATGACCGGCACGATGGTAATGCAGATATTGCTTGGGGAACCTGCGCCGCGCCGTCGTAATGGCGCCAGGGCCGGCAACATAGCCATCGACCAGGAATGCCACATGATCGGCATTTTCGGCGAAGGTTTCCAGAATGAACTCGCCTCGCGCGACCATTTCATGGTGGTCATCAGCGGTGATATTGGCGGAGAACAGTTTGGCCTCGCCGGTCTTGTCCTGTGCCCGCTTCATGGCGTCGGCAACCAGCGGCATGGTTTCCTTCAGCGGCGCAAACAGCTGGTTGCCCTGCGGCTCGTCGTTCTTGATGAAATCGCCGTCAAGCCAGAAGTCATAACAGGCCCTGGCAAAGGGTTCCGGGCGCAGACCGAGTTTCGGCTTGACGATGGTGCCGACGATGAAGCCGCCGTCAACCACCGGGCGCCCGAGCACCCGCCACAGATCCTTGATCGTGGTGGCCGGGCCGTCGAACAGTTTCAGCATCGCCGGCGGCATATAGAAGTCGCGCATCTTGGCATATTCAATATCGCCCATGCCCTGGTTGTTGCCGATGGTCAGGGTCAGGAACGAGGCGATCATGGCGCGGCCATCAAGGATATTGCGATCGAACAATTCGTTCGGATAGGCAATCTTCATGACTTCGTTGGGCTCGTCGATGTCATAGACCAGAGCATCGACGCCGCGGGTGAAATTATCGGTGGTCGAGACCGTGACATTGGTGCCGGTTGAGCTTTCGGCGGCAAAATGCGCGGCCGTCTCAAGATAACCGCCAAAGCCTGCCTTCGGCTTCATGGTATAGGCGACGAGCACATGCTCGCCCTTGGCGATCAGCTCCTTTTCGGTGAGGCTGAGATCAGCATAGCGATCTGATTGGTCCATTGTCTTTCTCCTTGAGTGGGTGGCGTCAGGTACAAGACTGCCCATCGGTGGAAGCGGGATCCGCCTTCACAGTCTGATCGTCCGATTTCTAGTCACCTGCCCCGACGCGATCCGCACCCGGGCATCCGCTGATTAACTGATTTTTGGATTAAGCTCTCCGGCGGCATAGCGTTTGGCCATGTCGGCGACCGGCACGCATTTGATCTTGTGTGCCTGGCCGGCGGTGCCGAAGGCCTCCAATCGGTCTTTGCAGACCTTGCGCATGGCAGCCGTTGCCGGGATGAAGAATTTGCGCGGATCGAATTGCTCTGGCTGCTCGCTGGCCACCTTGCGGAACTGGCCGGTGGAAGCCATGCGCAGGTCGGTGTCGATGTTCACCTTGCGCACGCCGGACTTGATGCCGCGCACGATTTCATCAACCGGCACTCCATAGGTTTGCGGCATCGCACCGCCGAACTCGTTGATAATGTCTTGCAGTTCCTGCGGCACCGAAGACGAGCCATGCATGACGATATGGGTATTGGGCAGCTTGGCGTGGATTTTTTCGATCACATCCATGGCCAGAATATCGCCCGTCGGCTTGCGCGTGAACTTATAGGCGCCGTGCGAAGTGCCGATGGCGACGGCAAGCGCATCAACCTTGGTTTCAGCGACAAAGCGTTTGGCCTCTTCCGGGTCGGTCAGCAGTTGAGACATGTCAAGCTTGCCTTCAAAGCCATGGCCGTCTTCCGCTTCGCCCTCACCGGTTTCGAGCGAGCCCAGGCAGCCAAGCTCGCCCTCGACCGACGCGCCAACCCAATGTGCCATTTCCGTGACGCGCCTGGTAACGCCGGCATTATAGGCATAGTCGGCGGGCGTCTTGGCATCTTCCTGCAAGGAGCCGTCCATCATCACCGAGGTGAAGCCGTGCTGGATGGCGCTAAGGCAGGTGGCTTCATTGTTGCCGTGGTCCTGATGCATACAGATGGGGATTTCGGGGAACATCAGCTCCAGCCCCTCGATCAGCTTGGCCAGCATCAGGTCACCGGCATAGGAGCGCGCGCCGCGGCTCGCCTGAATGATAACCGGCGCATCACATTCGCGCGCCGCCTCCATGATGGCGAGGCCCTGTTCCATATTGTTGATGTTGAAGGCCGGCACGCCATAATCATTTTCCGCAGCGTGATCGAGAAGTTGCCTTAAGGTTATTTTTGCCATTTTCGTTTCCCTCGTGTTGTTCTGCTCGTGTTCTTCTGAATATCATCTCGGCAGCCATCAGCGCCAGGATCCCGGAATTGATCTTCGCCAACAGGCCGCCGCCGCAGACGGCCTGACTTGGATCGATCCCATTGCCCCGGCCAGCCGGTTGCCCTGATTGCTCCCGGTTGCCTGCTAGCAGCTTGGCTTGGCCAGCCCGGCTAGCTCGCTTGTTTGAGCAATGCCCTGGCTGCGTCGACCAGTGCCTTGGCGGTGATGCCGAAGTGCTCGTAAAGATCATTGATTGGCGCCGAGGCACCGAAGCCGGTCATGCCGATGAAGCTGTCGGATTGGCGCAGCCATTTGCGCCAGCCAAATTCAACCGCCGCCTCGATGGCAACGCGCGGCGCCTTGCCGAGAACCTCATAACGGTAGCTATCATCCTGCACGTCGAACAGCTCCCAGCAGGGCATCGACACAACGGCTGCCTTGATGCCATCAGCCGCCAGGGCCTTGGCCGCCTCGAGCGCGATCTGGACTTCCGAGCCGGTGCCGATGAGCGTCACATCGCGCCCGCCTGAAGGTTCACTCAGCACATAGGCGCCCTTCGCCGACAGGTTATCATTATTATGTTCCAGCCTGAGCTGCGGCAGATTTTGACGGGTCAGCGCCATGATGGATGGCGTTGTGGCTGTTGACAGCGCCATTTCCCAGCACTCGGCGACCTCGACAGCGTCCGCCGGGCGGTAGACATTGATATTGGGAATGGCGCGCAGGGCAGCAAGCGTCGCCACCGGCTGATGCGTCGGTCCGTCTTCGCCAAGTCCGATCGAGTCATGGGTCATGACATGGATGACGCGCTTGCCCATCAGCGCTCCCAAACGAATGGCACCGCGCGAATAATCGGCAAACATCAGGAAGGTGCCGCTGTAGGGGACGATGCCGCCATGCAGCGACATGCCGTTCATGGCCGCCGCCATGGCATGTTCGCGCACGCCATAATGCACATAGTTGCCGGAGTAGTCTGTTGGCGTAATGGCCTTCGAGCTTGCCGTGATGCAGCCGTTGGAGCCGGTGAGGTCAGCAGAGCCGCCAATGATGCCGGGAATGATCGGTACCAGCGCATCAAGCACCAACTTGTTGCTGTTGCGCGTGGCGATGCTTTTGGCCTCGCTGGAGAAGCCTTTCTTGAGCCCGAGAACCGCCTCTTTCACCTAGTCCATGACTGCCGCATCAAGCGGTTCGGCAAGCCGGCTGCGATCGGTTTCGCTCATGGTGCTGGCGGATTTGACCCAGGCCTCATAATCGGCGCGCCCGCGTGCCCCGACGCTTCTCCACATGGCAGCAATCTCGTCCGGAACCGTGAAAGGCGGATAGGGCCATTTCAAAGCCTCGCGCGCCAGCTTGACTTCTTCCGCGCCAAGCTTGGCACCATGCACGGCCGAAGTGCCCTGCTTGTTGGGCGCGCCATAGCCGATAATGGTACGGCAGGCGATCATGGTGGGCTTGTCCGACTGTTTGGCTTTCGCCAGCGCCGCCGCAATCTCAGCCGTATTGTGACCGTCTATGCGCGTCGCATTCCAGCCGCAGGCCTTGAACCTGGCCACCTGATCATCGGAGACCGACAAATCGGTGGAGCCGTCTATGGAGATATGGTTGTCGTCGAACAGCACTACCAGCTTGCTCAACCTGAGATGCCCGGCCATTGAGATGGCTTCGTGGCTGATGCCCTCCATCAGGCAGCCGTCGCCGACGATGGCATAGGTCCAGTGATCGACAATATCATCGCCGTGGCGCGCATTCATCATGCGCTCGGCCAGCGCCATGCCGACAGCCGTCGCGATGCCCTGGCCAAGCGGCCCGGTCGTCGTTTCGATGCCTTCAGCATGGCCATATTCCGGGTGGCCGGCCGTTTTCGCACCAAGCTGGCGGAAATTGCGCAACTCGTCCATGGTCATGCCCGGATAGCCGGTGAGATGCAGCAGCGAATAGAGCAGCATCGAACCGTGCCCGGCCGACAGCACAAAGCGGTCGCGGTCCGGCCAATCGGAATGCTCAGGATCATATTTCAGGAAATCAGAGAACAGGACGGTTGCGACATCGGCCATGCCCATGGGCATACCAGGATGGCCGGATGCCGCCTTTTCAACCGCGTCCATGGAAAGAGCGCGGATTGCATTCGCCATTAGAGAGTGATCGACCATAGCCAAAGGTTCCATTCTTTACAGGTTCAGCCGCCTCGACAGATACAACCCCCCCGCGCGACCCGCACGAAAATCCCCTGTCGGCGTCGAAATCAGACAGCGCGCGCCTTGCGTTCGATAAGCTGATGAATAAGCGGCGTCAGGATGAGCTGCATCGCCAGATCCAGTTTGCCGCCGGGGATGACGATTGCATTGGCGCGCGACATGAAACTGTCGTGCAGCATCGACGTCAGATAGGAAAAGTCGATGCCACGCGGGTTCTTGAAGCGAATGACGACAAGTGATTCATCCGCCGTCGGGATGTCGCGGGCGACAAACGGGTTCGATGTATCGACCGTCGGCACGCGCTGAAAATTGATGTCGGTTTCGGAGAACTGCGGACAGATATAGTTCACATAATCCGGCATGCGGCGCAGCATGGTGTCGGTGACCGCTTCGGTCGTATAACCGCGCTCGGCCCTGTCACGGTGAATTTTCTGGATCCACTCAAGGTTGATCACCGGCACGACGCCGATTTTGAGGTTAGGATACTGCGCGACGTTGATCTTGTCGGTACGTACGGCGCCATGCAGGCCTTCGTAAAACAAAAGGTCGGATTGATTGGGCAAGGGTTCCCAGTCGGTGAAAGTGCCGGGCTTGGCGCCGTAAAGCTCCGCTTCCTCCTCGTCATGAACATAATGCCGGGTTTTGCCGCCACCAGATTGGCTGTATTCGCGAAAGGTCGCTTCCAGCTCCGACAACAGATTGGCCTGCGGGCCGAAATGCGAAAAATGATTATCGCCCTGCGCACCGGCCTTGGCCATCGCCTCTTTCATGTCTGCGCGGTCATAGGCGTGAAAGGCATCGCCCTCGATATAGGCGGCGGTGACGCCATCGCGGCGGAAGATTTTCTCGAAGGTCCGTTTGACCGAGGAAGTCCCGGCGCCGGACGATCCGGTAACCGATATGATCGGATATTTGGCTGACATCGAAGTCCTCTGTTGGGATCCTGCCCCTTGAAACAACCCGGAAAAACAATCCTGAGTGTTCCATGCAGAAATAAGTTAAGTTAAGTTAAGTTAAGTCTCGTTTCGTAGAGTTGTTCAACGCCGGTTGAATTCTCCGACGTCTTTTCTAGCGGTTATTTCTGCACGGGCCCTAACCCGATCTATTCACCACCCTCGCTATTCGTCATCGACCAGGGCGGCCTGGGAAACATCGCCCTCGTTCCGAAACAAGCCGAAACTGACGGCATTTCAGCTGCGGAACAGACCGCGATGACCGAATAACGGCGAGTCCTGCTTGCGCATATGAGGTCCCTCACAATAGCGCTCGACGCAACGCACCTCCTCTGATGAGCCAAAAATAAACGGCACCCGCTGATGCAGATCGCTGGGTTCGATTTCCATGATGCGCCGCTGTCCGGTACTCGCCCGGCCGCCCGCCTGCTCGACCAGGAATGAAATCGGATTGGCCTCATAGACGAGACGCAGCCGGCCATATCTGTAGCCTTCGCGCGAATCGCCCGGATAAAGAAAAATACCGCCTCTTGAGAAAATGCGATGACACTCGGCGATCAGCGACGCCACCCAGCGCATATTGTATTTCTTGCCGCGCGGTCCATTTACGCCGCGCAGACAATCACCAATATAACTGCTGATCGGCTCGAACCAGGACATGAGATTGGATGCATTGATGGCAAATTCCGCAGTCTCCCGCGGGATCGACATTTTGCTGCCGGTGAGGATGAAGCTGCCGCTTGCCGGATCAAGCGTGAACATATGCGTGCCATCGCCAACCGTCAGCACGAGCGCCGTCTGCGGACCATAGATGACATAGCCGGCAGCCAGCATTTTTGTGCCCGGTTGATAGAGCGAGGCGCGCCCGTCGTCACCGGCCCCGTCGTCACTGGCCCCGTCGTCACTGGCAATGGCCGGCAGAATGGCAAAAATCGTGCCTATTGAAACATTGCAGTCAATGTTCGATGAGCCATCCAGCGGGTCCATGGCAAGGCAAAAAGGGCCGTCATCACTAAGGCGCAGCGGATCATCAAGTTCCTCCGAGCCGACGATGGCAACCGGGCTGTTTTTCAGTTTTTCGATGATGAGGTCATTGGCTCTGAGATCCAGCGCCTTTTGCTGGTCGCCATCGGCATTGCCGCCAACAATCGCGCCCATCGCACCTTCAAGGGGCCCGCGCGCAATGATCCTTGAGATTTCACGGCCGGCCTCGGCGAGAAGGACAACGGTCCTTGAAATCTGCCGGCGCTCGTTATCCGCCGCGCTCCAGGCATCGAGATATGCGTCAAGATCAGTGATCTGAGCCAATTCAGCCTCCCGGACATATGTCCTTTAATGCCGACCGGTCGAATGCCGCCGGTTCTTGCTTGCTGTTTGTTGCCGCGCTTGTGCCAAAGCTGGCGCTCAATGTAAATTTGAATTAACTTTGCCTTCATGAAAGAAAAACTTAAGGTCGATCTGACCGCGGTGTCCTTGAAACAGCTTCGGGTGCTCAAAGCGGTTGCTGCCGGAGGGTCTTTTTCGAAGGCATCTCAATTGCTTAACGTCACACCGCCGGCCGTGACCCTGCAGATGAAACTGCTTGAGCAGGCCGTGACCATGCCGCTGGTTGAACGCGCCAACCGCAAGCTGCGTCTCACGGACGCAGGACGCCAAGTGCTCGAAGCCGCCCACAGAATAGAAGCAACGCTTGGCGAATGCGCTGAGGCTCTGCAATCCTTGAGCGGTGCCGAACGCGGCGGCGTTGCGGTTGGCGTCATCAGCACGGCAAAATATTTTGCGCCACGCGCCCTCGCCGTCTTCACCAAGGCACATCCCGGCATCGACATGCGGCTGACCATCGGCAACCGCAAAAAAACCATCACCGCGCTGGAAAACTACGATCTTGACCTGACCATCATGGGACGCCCGCCGGACAGCTTCGAGGTCGAAAGCGCGGTCATCGGCGATCACCCGCATATCATCATTGCGCCGCCCGACCATCCGCTTGCCCGCGATTATGCCCTGCTGCCGAGACGATCGGCAGATCGAACTGCCGGCCGCACTACCGGCCATCCCACCGGCCGCAGCAAAAGCCTGTCCGTCCTGCAATTGGCGAGCGAGACCTTTTTGTTGCGCGAGGATGGCTCAGGCACGCGGGCGCTGATGCAAAGGCTATTTGCCAAACAGGGCCTCGACCCCGGTCTCGGGCTGCAGATCGGCAGCAATGAAACCATCAAGCAGGCGGTCATGGCGGGTCTCGGCATTGCCTTGATTTCAGCGCATACGGTGGCGGCGGAATTAAGTGACGGCAGACTGGTGGCGCTCAATGTCGCTTCGATGCCGCTGGTGCGCAAATGGTATGTGGTGCGGCGGCGTGACAAGCGTCTGCTGCCGGCGGCGCAAAGCCTGTGGGATTTTCTGGCCGCTTGCGGGCGTGACTTCCTGCCCAGGACATGACAGGCAAACAATGCAGCAATATCAATAGGTCATGCCATCATCGGCAAGTTGTCAGTCCGGCGGGCAACAGACTGAACAACAGATCGAACAAGTCTTGCATCAGAAAAACTGTTGATATTCGAATGTCCATGTGGCAAATATTCCAATGTGGGCTGGGTAAATATAAATAACTACTCCATCTGGCCTGATCGTGAGCAAAAACAAGTCGATTTGCAAGCTGACCACATTCAGCAAACAATAAGATTGGTATTCAGCAAGAACCTCAAAGAGGGAGGAAACATGACAAAACTAACCCGCCGTAATTTCATCAAGGCCAGCGGCGCAGGCGCCCTTGCTGCCACCACCGCGGCAGCTGCCACGACAGCCATCTCAAGCCCGGCGATTGCCAGCGCGCTGTCACGGCCGGCAAATCTGCCCCCGGCCAAGGGCCCTCGTGTGGTTGTCATCGGCGGCGGCACATCTGGCACCACCATGGCCAAATATCTGAAAAAGGAAAACCCCAAATTCGACGTCGTGCTGGTTGAACCCAACTCAATGTTCATGTGGTGTCCGTTGAGCAATATCTGGCTCGCCGGCGGCTTTCCGATCATCAATATTCTACGCTCCTACGTCGATGCCGCAAGAAACAACAACTACACCTGGCTGCAGGGCTCCTTGGTTGATCTCGATCGGGGAAACCGTGTCGCCATGACCACGGTCGGCGCCATCGCCTATGACTTTGTCGTCGTAGCACCGGGCATCGATTACAACTACGCCTCGGTTGGGGTGAAGGATCCTGCCGATCAGATCGCGCTTTATCAGAAATATCCGCCGGCCTTCAAGCCAGGCTCTGAGCATCTGACACTGAAAGCAAAACTGGAGGACTTTGACGGCGGGAATTTCGTGCTGACCGTTCCTACCGGCAACTATCGCTGTCTGCCTGCCCCCTATGAGCGCTCTTGTCTCATCGCCGACTATTTCATCCAGAACAAGATCAAGGGCAAAGTGGTCCTGCTTGATCCCAACCCGCAACCGACGATCAAGGCACCCGGCTTCCTGGCGGCCTTCAGCGAACTTTACAAGGACGTCATCGAATACAAGACATCGACGACGATTACCGGCGTTGACGTTGGCAAGAAAAAGGTCATGACGGAATTTGGCGAGGTGGACTTTGCCGACGCCGCCATCTATCCGCGTGTGCGTGCCGCCAGACTGATTGAGGATCTTGGCCTGCATGATTCAAAAAGCCCGCAGATGGAAGCCAAGATCGACAACTACAACTACAACTTCGTTGGCGACAAACGCACTTATGTCACCGGCGATGCCAGGCCGATGCCGTTCTCGAAATCGGCCAACACGTCGAACAGCGAAGCCCATCACGTCGCCAAGGTCATCGCCGCGCGCTCCATGGGCAAGGAAATCAAATGGCAAAGCCCGAACACAATTTGCTATTCCATGGTTCAGATGCATCCCAAGGAGGAGTCGATCTGGGTGAACGCCTTTTATAAGAGTGATGGCCATGGCGGCGGCTGGGGCTTCACCGACGTCAAGGTCGACAACAAACGCTCAGTCGCCAGTGGTGCTGCCAACCTCGACTGGGGCAAAACGCTGCTGGCAGACATGTTCGAGAGCTGATCAGCCCTGCCTCATCTCCCATCGCCGTGATGGCGATCCCCCCGGTCCCAGCGGCGGGCAGGGCATTAGCCTGTCGCCGTCGCCGGAACCGGGCCCAGATTTAGCCATGGCCCAGACCTTCGCCGTGGCCCAGACTTTCGCCGTGGCCCAGACTTTCGCCGTGGCATGGTCTTGAGCCCTGGCATGGGTCTTGACTTGAGACTTGGCCAAGCCTCAGCTAAAGGTCTCAGCTAAAGGTCTCAACTATAGGTCTGAACCCTTGGCGGCGTTATAATTCGTTGCAACGCCGCCGGCCACATAACCGCATCAATAGCAACCTGTATTCAGTGGCAACAAAGCGTTATTGCGATGCAGCCTCGCACTGGGCGCATCCAAATGCCGCAAGCGGGCTTGAGGGCGCATCGCAAGCCTATCGCGGCCAGCCCGCGAAGCCGCAGGAGTTACGGGATCCAACAAGATAATGGATACCAAATGAGTAAAATACAACGACGCGACTTTGTCGGCGGCGCCTGCGCAAGCCTTGCCGCCGCAGCCATGATCGACCCCACCGCAGTGCTGGCCGGCAACAATGACGCCGTGCTGCAGCCGTTCAACAAGGTCATGCTGGCAGGACTTGATGGCAAGCCGCTCAAGGCGGCCTCCCTGAAGGACGGAGAGTCCTTCGTTTTCTCCTATCCCTATGTGTCCTCGCCGGCATATATCATCAACACCGGGGTTGAACTCAAGGCGGCCGGAAAATGGGGCGGCGGCCTCGGCCCGAAGAAGTCAATCGTCGCCTTGGCGGCGATCTGCACGCACCTCTTGTCGCATCCCACAAAGGACCTGGCGACCATCACCTACCGGCACAAAAAGCAGGGTTTTTTTGCCAAAAAGGATCATGTGATGACCTGCTGCACGCACGGCAGCGTTTTTGACCTTGAGCGGGCCGGCACAAGGATAGATGGTCCGGCCAGGGCAGCACTGTCACTCATCACGCTTGAGCATGATGCCGCCGCAGACACATTGAGCGCCACCGGCGTTTATGGCGTTCCCTGGCTGCACAAGAAATTCCTTAAGAATTTCAAAAAGGACCTGCGCAAGATCTATGGCCGATCGGGCTACAAGAAGCTGGTTGAAGGCACCACCGCGATCAAGAACCTCAAGGATGTTTCGGCCGACGTCCTGAAATGCTGATCGGCGAGTCAGCAGGTCGGCAAGTCGCAGGTTGGCAGATCTCCGGCTGCTGCGGCATTGCTCCGCTGGAGGGCAAGGATGTGCGCCGCTGGGCTGTTGCGGGATGTTGGGTCACGCGCGACGCTGAATGATGAATACTGCGCCGCCGGGCTCTGGGCTAGTGTCCTGTCTCCGAAATAGGCATATATTATGCGGGGCGTCCGGACTGCCTATTTCGGAGACACAAAGGACACTAGACTTAAAATCTACTTGCTAGTGTGGTTTATGTCTCTCAAA
>Ga0114931_10010045_pt1 | contig 11300 bp, 6 predicted proteins | sample 2SBtaG_FD_89579 | JGI IMG/M metagenome (GOLD analysis project Ga0114931, IMG submission 89579) | Deep subsurface microbial communities from Kolumbo volcano to uncover new lineages of life (NeLLi) - 2SBTROV14_V59a metaG | ecosystem: Environmental > Aquatic > Marine > Volcanic | place: Kolumbo...
GAAAAAACACGAGCCCATCGAGCGCGTCGTCGTCGACTGCCCGGAGAGGCACGTGGGCGCCGTCATGGAGCTGCTCGGATCGCGAGGCGCAGAGCTGCAACACATGGAGGCGCGAGGCGACATCACGCGCCTGGAGTTTGATGCGCCCTCGCGCTCGTTGATCGGCCTGCGCACCAGGCTGCTCACAGCGACACAAGGTGAAGCCGTCTTTCACCACATCTTTGACCGTTATGAGCCACAGACAAGCGTGCGCATCGGACGCAAGCAGGGCGTGATGATCGCGACCGAACAGGGCGCCGTCACCGCATTCGCTGTTGATGGTTTTGCCGACCGGGGCGTGCTCTTCGTCACGCCAGGCGACAAGGTGTACGCGGGACAGGTGGTGGGGGAGCACAACCGCGACAACGATCTGCCCCTCAACATCGTCCGCGAGAAGCGACTCAACAACATCCGCTCTGCGACGAAGGAAGCGTTCACCGTGCTCAAGACCGCGCGCTCGATGAGCCTTGAAGCGTCGCTTGAATACATCGAAGACGACGAACTCGTCGAGGTCACGCCGACATGCGTGCGCATGCGCAAACGCATCCTCAACGAAGGCGCCCGCAGGCGCGCCATCCGCCAAGGCAAGGCGACCGCCAGCGTGTGAGCGCGTTGACTTTTCGCGCAAGTCGATGGTGAACGTGATCGTATCTGGTTGGGTAGGCGTCCCTCTCGCGCGAACATGAGCCGGGCTGTCCCCAGCCCGGTCCCCTACGTCAACATCACCAACACCTGCGATACACTCGCGCCATGACTACATCGAGCCAGACTGCAACGAAACCTGGCGGGCCAGTCTCCTTGCGCAGGTCATGCGCGGGCGACATTGTCCACTGGTCGCGGGCGTACATTCCCACGAGCAGGGAAGCCCCTGCGGACGCGGAGTCCGTCAGCCATCAACTCCTTGTGCGGGCGGGGTTCATCACGCGCGTTGGCGCCGGTATTTACAACTACCTGCCGCTCGCGTGGCGCACGCTGACGCGCATCAGCGACATCGTTCGCGAAGAGATGAACGCAGCGGGGGGCAGCGAAATGCTGATGCCCGCCCTCGAGCCCATCGAACTGATGCAGCGGACAGGACGCGAAGCGGACTATGGCGACAACCTCTTCCGCGTCACCGATCGCCATGGCAGGGTCGTCGCGCTGGCGCCCACGCACGAGGAAATCATCACCGACATGCTGTCGGGTGTTGTGAGCTCGCACCGACAACTGCCACTTATTCTCTATCAGATTCAGACGAAATTCCGCGATGAGTTTCGCCCGTGCTCCGGGCTGCTGCGCTGTCGCGAGTTCATCATGAAAGACGCCTACTCGTTTCATGTAGCCGTTGACGGACCGGGCGGACTGGGAGAAGCCTACGACGCGATGCACCGGGCCTATTCCAATATCTTCACGCGCTGCGGGCTCGACTATTCCGTTGTTGAAGCGGAAGCAGGGCCCATCGGGGGATCAGCGTCCCATGAGTTCATGGTGAATTGTAACGCAGGCGAGGATGTGATACTCAAGTGCCCTGCGTCGGGCTACGCAGCCAACGTCGAGAAGTGCGAGATAGGCGATCGGCTGCACTCTTTCGATGGCGAGCCAACAGGCGCGCTGGTGAAGGTCCACACACCCGGCGCGAAAACCATCGAAGACGTCTGCAAGGTCCTGAAGGTCAAACCTAAGCACATGCTCAAGTGCGTGCTCTTCAAGCGCATGGGCGATGACGCAGCAGTCGCTATTCCCCCCTCTCCCTCCGGGAGAGGGGCTGGGGAAGAGGACGCATCCATCTTGTCTTCCCCCCTCTCCCCTCGGGAGAGGGCTGGGGGAGAGGGCTCTTGCGGTGGGGCTGCGTTCCAAGCTGTCCAATCGCCGCAGCCGCGGTTCATCCTCGCCGTCGTTCGAGGCGACCACGAAGCCAACGAGGGCAAGGTCAAAGCAGTCGCTGGTGGACCAGTTGCGCTCGCGGACGAAGCCGACGCCAAAGCAGCAGGCTTCGCTGTGGGGTTCATCAGTCCGCGGTCAGCGATCGCTGTGCCGGGTGTCACGCTTGTTGTTGATCCCGACGCAGCCCAGGGGAAGGACAAAGCCAAAGGCAAACCCATGTTCTGGGCTGCGGGCGCTGACGAAGTCGACCACCATGTCAAGCACTTCAACTGGCGCCGGGAGTTGGCGGAGATGCTCGACGATGAATCGCGGGTTGTCGTTGCGGATATTCGAAACGCCCGCGCGGGCGATCCTTCACCCCGGGCCAAGGACGCGCTTCTCGAAGAGGGCAGAGGCATCGAAGTCGGCCACATCTTTCAGCTGGGCGATAAATACTCCAAAGCAATGGGTTTTTCTGTGCTCGACGAAGCGCAACATCGAAAATCCGTCATCATGGGGTGCTATGGCGTGGGCGTCAGTCGAACGATGGCTGCCTGTGTGGAGATGAGTCATGACGATGACGGGATAGTCTGGCCTGCGCCCATCGCGCCCTTTGACATTCTCATCACGCCCATGAAGGTCGATCCCCAAAGCGAAATCATGCAGACAGCGGCCAAGGTCGCTGCGGAGCTTGCCGCTGCGGGGTTCGATGTGCTCATCGACGATCGCGACGAGCGCCCGGGCGTGAAGTTCAAGGACGCAGACCTCATCGGAGCGCCCATCCGCCTGACCCTCGGCGACAAAGCCCTGGCGCAAGGCTGTGTGGAGTTCAAGAGACGAAATGAGCCGGGCAAAGGGGAGATGGTGAATATGGGGAATGTGGTCCAGAAATGCAAACTGCAACAACTGTCTTAAAAGCCATTTTTGTCTGACTCTGATGGAATCGCAAAGATGAGCAAGACGCCGCCCAATCCCCAAGCCAAAGGCCAGAACACGCCTTCAAACAGAAATCGCGCAAGACCAGCGCACAGGAAGATCAACGCGATTCCAAATCGTATCCAAGGAGAGAATCCAGCATACCATTGAAAGAAACCCATTTGCCATTCCTTTTGATGGAGTAACACACGCCCAACTATTAAGGACGATCAGTTCGCTAGTTCAGAATAACTATACAATAAAGATGTCATGCTGTGCTCAGCGAACGACCTTTGCGCGCATTGGCTCACATGATCGCACGCACACATGCCCATGCGGTACGCGCATGAGCTCGCCACATAATTCGCCTGTCCACACGATGTCTTACCGCCCGACGGGCGCGAACCAGTCGTCTTCGCACACGCCGATCCACGCGGGGCCTGTGCCGATGGGCTGGCCTGGCGGGGGGGCTGCGGGGCCTGCGGGGGAAGGCGCAGGTGTGCGAGGCCGCTCGAGATGACGGGTGATCTCTGCGATGAGCCGAAGTGTGTGCGCCCGCGCATCAAGATCGGTGTTGAGCTGCAGGCTGTCGAGTCGCTGGCGCAGGTCCGCGAGCGCATCGTCCACGACAGCGATTGTCTGGTCCGCTGCGCGCTGGTTCGTCGCAAGTGCGAGCAACCTGGCGATGAATGCGCTTTGCGTCGCTCTGCGAATAGCGGACCGTCTGGGCGCCTCCTGTCGCGGCGCGTCGAAGAGCCGCTTGGTGATGTCGTCGATAACTTTGCGCAGTCCTGGCTGCGCGGGATTGCGCGCGTGCTGTTCTGCCAGACGCGCGGCGCGCTGGGGTTGCAGAAGTCCAGAAAGCGCGAAGTTGGCTGCGGTTTGCGTGGCGCCAAGGAAGTCAAACGTGGGTGCAGTGTCGCTTGCGAAAAGCTCTCGATTGGACGGATAGCCATACGGCCTGGGCGCGAGCGCTTCGAGCGCCCGCTCAGGAATGTCGAGCGTCGCTGGGTCAATGCAGGTGAGGACAGCCTGCAGCGCTCTGCGCTGCCTGGCGCCGTCGATGGGTTTGGCGCCGGGCTGCCCATCGCCTCGAACCGCATAGTTGTACAGCGCGCCGCCTACAACCTTCACCGCAGCGTTGAGCTGGTACCGGTGGAACAGGTAGAGCGGCGCAAACGTCTCCTGCAGCGTTGCGAGTGGCTGGCCCGGCGCGATGTTGCGCTCGCCAAACTGTTTGAGCGCCACCTGCCGAACGCGGAGTATTTGCGTAAGGGCAGCGACGGGGTCGTCGCCATTATCCCACAGTGTGGCGCGTGGATCTGCGGCGCCAGCTGGGCGCGCGTCGGCGTCTGTCAGGAAGAGCATGCCCTTGCGTGTGGCGTCGCGCACGATGGACGCGAGGGCGTCACGCTCGTTAACGCCTGGTGGAAACTGCGAATAGGCGTATTCCACTGCTTTCTTGTCCCATGATCCGATCCCAACCGCGTAGGCGCCTGACACATCGAGTGAGCCGTTGCGACGGACTGTGACCATTGGGGCCGGGTAGTCCATCACACTGGCTCGGCCACCATAGGCGCTGGCTGCGAAGTTGTGCGCAAAGCCCAGCGTGTGGCCGACTTCGTGTGCGCCAAGCTGACGGATGCGGGCCAGCGCGAGCTGAACAGGGTCGTTCGGGCCGCCTTTGCCTGATCCGTCAGCGCCAAGAAGCCCTTCAAAGATCAAGCGATCCTGCCTGACGCGTAAAGACCCCAGTGATACATGGCCTTTGATGATCTCACCTGTGCGCGGGTCAATGATCGACCCGCCATACGACCAGCCGCGCGTGGATCGGTGCACCCACTGCACGTAGTTGTAGCGCACGTCAAGAGGATTGATGTCCGGTGGCGCCACCTCGACGCGAAAGGCGTTCTCGAAACCCGCTGCTTCAAACGCTTGCGCCCACCAGGACACACCTTCAACCAGCGCCGAGCGAATCGGCTCGGTGGCGCCCGGGTCGATGTAGTAGACGATCGGCTTCTTGACAGGCGAGCGGGCTGCAGTGGGATCGGTCTTTTCGAGACGATGGCGCGCGATCCAGCGCGTTTCGATCGGCTTATTGATAGGGGTCGCAAAATCCATAAAGGTAATCGGAAAGGACGGCATGTGCGGGTCGAAGGCGCGGGGTTTGTAGTCGTCGTCCGGTAGACGCACGAACATGTGGCGCTGCGTGAGGGTCACAGAATCAGCCGAGGGCGCCACCTGTCGAACAAGCGGCCCCGGCTCGTCACTTGCGAACGTGAGGATGGCGTCGAGCACGATATTGTCGGGAAACGCAAGGCAGTTTGCTGTGTCGACGGCGCTGCGATTGTCATCCAAGTGAAAGGCGCCCTGCTCTGTGCGTTTGAGCGTGCGGACGACGCCATGCGCGTCGCGAGCGATAAACCCTGTGATGTCGATCAACAGTCTGCCGTCGTCAGCGCGGGCGTCGATCTTGCCCGCCCAGAGAATGGACGAGGCGAAGGACTCGTGGACTGCGCGACGCTCCGATTCATTGTCGGTGTTGGCGCGATAGCGCAGGTTGGGCTGCTCGATGAACAAGCGGTCGCCCATCGTGCGCAGATTGACAACGCGGGCGTCACCCAGCTGGCCTCGGTCAAGACCGACGGGGTTCGATCCCAAGCCGGTGACCAGCGACTCCACGTACAGGTATTGGCCGACACGGCCAGTTTCGTCCGGCGCAGGTAGCTCGAGCAGCACCTTGCCTGCCTTTGTGTCAACATGCAGCGTGAACAGCCCGGGCCGAGTATCAAGGCCGTCGATGCGCTGGGCGAATGTTTGTGGCGCATCGTCCTGTTGTTGCGCAAGCGCAGGCGAGCCAATCCAGCTGAGCAGCGCAAGAGACAGGACGTGCGTCAGTCTCCGCTGACGCAAACGAATGGGGAAATGACGGAGGATGGGATATGTGCACATTGTGTGCGCACTCTACAGAAGATTCGAGAGATCAGTTGGAGCGATTAGCTGGAGGCAAAGCGCCTAGCGCCGCCTGCGCGCGAGAATCGCAAGCAGACCGGCGCCCGCCAGTCCTGCGCTTGCAGGCAACGGCACGGGACCGGGAGCGTTGACAAGCGACTCGCTTCCACCACTCGCAAATCCCTGCACATGAATGCCAATGCGCAACGCTCCAGTGTCAAGTTCATTGAGCACGTCAACAACTGTCTGGCCTGCCTTCAGGTCAAACAGCACGCCCAGCGACTCGCCCGGATTCACGCCGTTCGGTTGCACTGGTGGATTTGAGTCAGCGAGGAAGCCCTCAGTGGTCTGAAACGCTGGAGTCAACGTATTGCCGCCAGGCAAATTCGGTGGAGATGCAAGCTGCGAAAAGTTCACACCCAGGTCGCCGCTGTTCTGATCTGCGTCGATAAGGTCTGCGAGCGCCAGCAGTGAGCCATCATCGAAATATACATCAGTTATTGACGAAGCGTCTAGGCCTACGTTGAAAAACGTGAACAGAGCCTGATTTGGACCGGCGCCGGACACGTCGACAAAAAGCTGCGATTCCGCAATTGCTGCATCCGCAACGTTGTTCGACGTGATGTCGTTGAAATGCAGAACAGTACCCGCATTGGCGATGCCTGCAACTGTGCACAGGCATCCAACGCAACTGACTTGACGTACAAATCGCATATGTAGAGCCCTCCCTAATGGTTCATGCAAGCGAACTAATTTCAACCATACCACACAATCACTTTGCTCGCCTGCGAAAGTTCTTCGAAATGACGCAAAATCAATCGCGTAGCCCTTTCCGCTTGCGGCTCTTACTGCGCCTGAGCTGCCTTACTTGCCCATGCTGCCTACCCCGCCATGTAAGAACGACGCGGTCGAGCAGCCAATCCGCGAACGCTGCTTTCGTGATTGCGCCGGGAGTGGTTTGACCATCTGCGGGGCTCTTACGGTCCATCGCGAACAGGCTTGCTCGAATCGTGGGCGAATCCATGGTTTCGAGCGGATTGGCAACGATCATGTCGATCCCCTTGCTGGCGAGCTTGGCCCGGGCGGCGGCTTCAAGCCCCTCGCTGGATTCAAGCGCGAAGCCTACGAACACCTGGTCGGCCCGCTTCGTCGCAGCAGCTGTTGCGAGTAGGTCAGGCGTCGGCTCAAGCGTCAGCGTGATTGGCCCGCTTCGCCGGAGCTTGCCCTGCTTTACGCCAGCCCGAGCGTCTGGCGTCATCGTCGGGCGATAATCCGCGACCGCAGCAGCCATGATCAGCACGTCGCACCAGGACACGTGCTCATTAAGCAGGCGTTTCAAATCAGCAGCGGTTTCGAACCGCATCAGATCGCCTATGGCTGGATCAGGGAGCGCGCAGCACGGGCCAAGCAGGGTTCGCACGCTGAAGCCACGTATCATGGCTGTTCTGGCTATTGCGACACCCAGGCGCCCCGAGGACCGGTTCGACAGGTACCGAACTGCATCAATGGGCTCGCGGGTGGGGCCAGCGGTGATGAGTATTCGGATGTGCGAGGCTGTTTTCATGTGCGTATGCTTGCCGTTGTTGGCGCGCGTGGAACCGGGGCGGAATCGGCTTGAGTAAGACAGCGACGCGACGCCAATCGCCGATTGTGATTTGCACGCCGACCCGCTGCGAAGCATAATCCGGGTATTGACGCTCGTCCCGCGTGTCGCGGCATGAGCGTATTCGTCCTCGAGGAGGAGCGGACCGGCGCCATGCTGGGGAAGGTTGTCGTTGCGCAAATGGCAAAAGCACGAAGAAAGCTCGGTGAAATACTTGTGCGCCTCGGCGCAGCGTCCGAGCAGGACATTGAAAAGGCCGTCAACCTTGCGAAAGGCGCAGGCAAGCGGATCGGTCAAATGGCTGTTGAGGCGGGCTTCGTCACCGATGAGGACCTCGCCAAGGCGCTCGCCAAGCAGTTCGGCATGCCCTATGTCGATCTAACCGATGAGCGCATTGTCAGCAGGATTGATCCAAAGATTTTGCCTGAGGATCTTGTTCGCAAGCACCAGGTGCTCCCCATAGGCAAGGCCAATGGTCGGCTCCGGCTCATTGTTCATGACCCCATGGACATCGAGCTCCTCGACATGCTGCGGTTTCGGCTCAACACGGATGTGGAGCCGTTGCTCGCGCCCAGGTCGCGGATTGTCGCGTTCATCGACAAGGCGCTGACCAGCTCCGACCAGTCGGCGCCGAAGGAATCTCTCATCACCGAATCGATCGACCGCACCATCGACACATCGGTCGATGCGTCGATCGACCGGGCCGATGCGGACGCGCCAGTCATCAAGCTCGCCGATCGCATGTTGACAGAAGCGGTGAAAATGCGCGCATCTGACGTGCACATAGAGCCGATGGCGGATCGTGTTCGGCTGCGCTATCGCATCGACGGCGTGTGCATTGAGCGCGACAACCTGCCAAAACGCATGCAAAACGCGGTGCTTGCGCGATTCAAACTCATGGCGGGAATCAACATTGCGGAAAAGCGCATCCCACAGGACGGCAGAATTAAGCTCCCGGTTGATGACGCAGTGATTGACTTTCGCGTCTCCGCGTGTCCTACGTATCACGGCGAATCGATCGTGCTGCGTATTCTTCGGCCCGACGCAGTGCGCATCGGGCTTGTGAATCTGGGATTTGAGCCGGAGAACCTTGAAGCCTTTAACAAGATCATTCGCAGGCCAAACGGGATATTTCTCGTCACCGGCCCGACTGGCTCTGGAAAGACGACGACGCTCTACTCGGCGCTTGACGTGCTCAACAGGCCCGACAAGAAGATCATCACGGCGGAAGACCCGATTGAATATGCATTTAGCGGTATAAACCAGTGCCAGATTCGCGAGAGCATCGGGCTCGATTTTGCGACTATTCTTCGGTCGATGCTTCGCCAGGCGCCGAACATCATCCTCGTGGGCGAGATTCGCGACAAGGAAGTCGCTGAGGTCGCCATCCAGGCGGCCCTCACCGGTCACCTTGTGTTCTCGACCCTGCACACGAACGACGCGCCTTCCGCCATCACGCGGCTGATCGATATGGGCGTCAAGCCCTTCCTTGTCGCGTCCTCGATCCAGGCGATCATGGCGCAGCGGCTGATTCGCGTCTTGTGCAACGAGTGCAAGGCGCCCGATCCCGAGCCTGATCCAAAGTTCCTGCGGCTGATCAACGTTTCTAAGGAGGAGCTCGAGACCGGAACCGTCTGCAAGCCCGTGGGCTGCTCGGTGTGCGGCGGCTCTGGATTCAAGGGGCGCAAGGGCATTTTTGAAATGATGTTGCTCAACTCCCAGATCCGTGATCTTGCGTTCAACCAGGCGCCAATTAACGAGATTCGCGCCGCAGCGAGGGCCAACGGAATGCGGACGCTCCTCGAAGATGGCAAGGTGAAGGTGCTCAAGGGCGTCACCTCGCCAGCGGAAATTGCCCGAGTTGCACAGGTCGATATGGACTCGAATGAATCCTGAAGAGACGGCCATTGTGCATTGGTGGAATAGTTCTACGAACTATCCTTGTTCCAGGTTGGTAAGGGCGTGTGCGATTCCTGATTGAGGAGCAATCGCATCGCTTCTGACGAAAGCGCGTAGAAAGTAAGACCACACGTATGTCAACGATTCAAATAGACCGGCTGCTCGACACCGTCGTGAAAACAGGCGCAAGCGACTTGCACCTGACAGCGGGCAGACCGCCCACGCTGCGCTTGCACGGCGACCTGCGCAATCTCCAGACCAAAGTGCTCGACGGTGATGATCTTGTGACATTGATGAAGGCGATCACACCCGAGCGGTCGCAGCAGGAATTGCAGGAAGGTGGCGGCTGCGACTTTGGCTTTGCCTATGGCGACGCTGCGCGGTTTCGCGTTTCGATCTTTCGCCAGAAGGGCAATATCGCCATTGTGCTGCGACTCATTCCGAACAAGTTGCTTACGTTTGAACAGATCGGCCTGCCTGCGATGTGCAGGGAGTTGATACGAAGGCCGCGAGGATTGTTTCTCGTTACGGGGCCAACAGGGTGCGGCAAGACAACAACGCTCGCCACGATGGTCAACTATGTCAATGAGAATCTGCAACGGCACATCGTAACAGTCGAAGACCCCATTGAGTACTACCACCCTCACAAGAAATCAATCGTGAACCAGCGCCAGGTGCATGTGGATGTGCCATCGTTTGCGGAAGCTTTGCGGCGGGTGCTGCGCCAGGATCCGGATGTCGTCATGGTGGGGGAAATGCGCGACCTCGAGACAATCGAAGCCGCCATTCGCGCCGCGGAAACCGGTCACCTGGTGTTTGGAACACTGCACACCACCGGCGCCGCCAAGACCATCGACCGAATCGTGGACGCCTTCCCTGTTGCCCAGCAGAACCAGGTCCGAGTGCAGATTTCGACGACGCTCATTTCAATCCTGAGCCAGCAATTGCTGGCTCGGATCGATGGTAAGGGCATGCTCGCAGCGTATGAGTTTCTGGTTATTACGCCAGCGATCGCCAACCTCATTCGTGATGGCAAGACGTACCGCATCGATTCCTCCATTCAGACGGGCAAGAAGTTCGGCATGCAGCTTCTCGACGACCATCTGTGGTCGCTCTATAACCAGGGCGCCATCTCCGCTGAGGAGATGGTGGACAAGTCAAAGAACCCGGAACAGCTTCGTGACAAAGTGCATCAAGCTGGAGGAATGATCGGACGTCCAGAATGGGACGACGACAAAGCGGCGCCAAGCGAACCCTCCGCGTCTGCGCCTGCATCGTCATGATGCCCACGCCATTCCCTCGATCCGCGGCGCTCACCGGACGGAGTGAGTCGCAGATGCGACCAAAACAACGTTGTTGTAACTATTCTTGTGCCATGAAATGTTGTTCCCTATCGGAACCCGCTGCTATTGGGCTGCGAACCAGTATTCGACGGACAGCCACCCAACGGGTGCGCCAACCGGCATTCGGAGGTCTCGTGCAACATGAGCGTTGATCTTGTACAACTGAAGAACCGCAAGATTGGGCGTGTTCTCACCAAGATAGGGAAGGTCACAAGGGAGCAGGTCCATGCTGCGCTGGCGCTTCAGAAGGAGCGTGGCGGCGATCAGAAGATTGGTGAAGTGCTCGTCGAGCTCGGACATGTGTCGACGCGCGATGTGCAGGAAGCGCTTGCAGGCCAGGCGGGTATGGGTTTCGTCGATCTGAGCGCCCTCGACATCACCGATGAAACCATTGCAGCTATTCCCGCAGAGACTGCGCAGGCGTACAAAGTTGTTCCCTTTGAGTACGACGCCAAGACTCGCCACCTCAAAGTTGCGCTCGACAGTCCCGACAACTTCCGCGCAGTTGACGACCTTCGCCTGCTCATGGGGTTCAAGGTCGAAGCGTTCGTCGCGGACCCAGAGCAGGTGCTTGAGCGGCTCAAACGCCACTATTCCAAATCAGAATCCGTCACTGACGTCGTGAGCGATCTCGCTGCCGACGATCGGTTCAAAGGGCTCGAAGGCAGGGGCGCCTCGATTGATCTCGATGAGGTCATGGAGGCTGC
>Ga0114931_10010046_pt1 | contig 11300 bp, 11 predicted proteins | sample 2SBtaG_FD_89579 | JGI IMG/M metagenome (GOLD analysis project Ga0114931, IMG submission 89579) | Deep subsurface microbial communities from Kolumbo volcano to uncover new lineages of life (NeLLi) - 2SBTROV14_V59a metaG | ecosystem: Environmental > Aquatic > Marine > Volcanic | place: Kolumbo...
CCGAACCCTTCCGGGAACGGGGGCTCGAGAGGGCAGCCATTGACGAAATGCGCAGCCGGCACCGCCATCCGTTCGTTCCGGCCCGGGAGCGCGTTCGACCTCGACGGCATTTCCGCCTTCTTCCGGAAACCCCACATTTTCCCTACTCCCATGCAGGACAATCGTCCTTCTAGCATCATCGACCGCGGTTCGCCACCCTTGCCCTTCCCGGCGCTTGCTCCCTTGTCTCCCGGTACGTCCGGTCTTACCGAGCGTTGCCGGGCCCGTCAATGCGCCATCAGGACTGGAAGATCCGTGGAGGACAGAATTTGACGGGTCGGGCCGCCGAAGATCATCTGGCGCAGGCGACTGTGAGCGTAGGCGCCTTTCAGCAGTAGATCCGCGCCTGACTCGTAGGCGTCCTCCAGGACCGCCTCGCCCGGGGTCCGGTTTCCGAGCGGCACGACGTTGACCTTCACCTGGATTCCGTGTCGGGCCAGATTGCGGGCCACCTGCGCCCCGGTCGGTCCGGGAACGTGGACGCCCTCGACACAGCGCACCATCACTTCGTCCGCCGCCGAGAGAAAGGGCATCGACATCGCAATGGTGCGGGCGGTCTCGGTGCTCCCGTTACAGAGGATCGCGATCCGCCGTCCCATGACCTCTGGAAGGGTCGGCGGGGCGAGGAGCACGAGCCGACCGCTGTCGAACAATGCCGACTCGCACATTACCCCCCAGTCCGGCGAGGACTCCCGAGTCTCGCGCCCTATCGCGATGATGTCGAACAGCCGTCCGTACTCGCCGACGATCTGCTCGCTCAAGCCGTCTACCTGACGCCATGATGCGCTCGGCAGGTCGGCCCCACCGGTTTCCTCCTCGATGGGGATGGACTCCGTTGCCATGAGATCCCGGAACTTCTGCTGCGCCTCGTCCGCCCGGCGCCGCTCCTCATCCGCCAGCTGGGTCACGTACCCTCCGATCGCGATCCCCTCGCTCGCGTAGACGAGTGGAGGCGTCTGGATGAACAGGCCTTCGATATGACTCTCGAACGCCCGGGCGCAACGGCAGGCGGCCGCAATCGCACTCAGTGCGGTTGCATCGTCTCTGAATGGAACGAGTATCGTTTTCATTAGCGTTTTCCCCGCATCCTTCCCTCGCCGAGGAGTATAGCGTTCCCTCGATAAAAGGCGTCCTCCGGCACTCCCACGGCCCGCTCGAGGGCGATGTCCCGGTCCCAGACGCTTCGGTAGCTGAGGACGCCCTTCAGTTCCCCGGGCGAGATCCAGGGAAGCGAGTACCAGGGGGGACCAGAGGGAAGCATTGCAGCGCCCAATCACTCCCGTAGATCATCCGCTCGCTCGCGCCGCGATAGGCCAGCGCCCGGGCCAGATAGCCGAGCCAGTTGATCTGGGTCAGAGACGAGACGTCCGCGTACAAGTTGGGGAACTCCTGGAACATCGGCAACAGTCGCTCGAAGTACTCGCCGCCGCCGAGTCGGCCTGGGGCGGACCCGGTGCTTGCGAAATGGGCGGCGATCACCGTGACCCCTTGCGCGAGCGCCAACCGCAGACGGGACGGATCGCCAAACGCGTCTTCCGCGTCCCCGAACGCGAGCTCGCGCCCGGCGTGCACGAGCAACGGGAGCCCGAGCGCCCGCAGCTTTCGATAGAACGGGACGATACGGTGGTCCGAGGGGTCGATCCTCATGATGGCCGGGATCCATTTGACGAGCACCGACCCTTGCGCGGAAACCCGTTCGAGCCGGTCGAGGGCGTCGAACCGGTAGGGGTTGACGCTCGCGCCGAAGAGGAGATTCGGATATTGGGCCGTCTCTCGGGCCACGAAGTCGTTTGGGACGTAGACTTGCGTTCTCGTTCGGTCCAGGTGGCCTGTTTTGTCCACCGCGCCGTCGAGCGCGAGCACGACCGCTTTCCCGGCCAGTCTGGAGCGCTGGACAGACGCCGACAGGTGGGCGAGCACGACGCGGTCACCTTCCCGCTCGGGCTCCTCGATGGAAGCGCCGAAGGCGCGCAGGTAAACGCCGGACTCGGCGCTCTCGCGCAGCCCCGGCGATACGCAGGCGCCGCTTCCCCCGGCGCCGATCCCGGCGGTGTGGACGTGCACGTCGAGGATCCCCGGTGTCATGTCCGCCACCGGATCCCGGATCGGAACGACCCACCAGCCCGCGTGCACCGCGGCGGCCAGCGCCAGCAGGACGAACGAGCCGTGACGCAGTCGGCGAAGGGTCATCGAGAAATCCGGGGGGTATGAAGAATCCGCGTACGGTCCAAGCCCTCGATCAGCCTCGTAGAGCCCGCGCGCGAGGGCTTCTCGTGCTCAGCCGAGCCGGGTCTCCACCAGATGCCAGGCCGCATTGGCGAGACGTTCACACCCCCCCTTGCGCTCGAGTGCTGCCGGATCGCTCGCATTGCCCATCAGCCCGCGGTGATAGACGCCCTGGGTGATCGCGGCCAGCCGGAAGAGAGAGAGCACTTGGAAGAATGTCCAGTCCGGGATCTCGGTAAGTCCCATCCGTTTGGCATAGCGGGCGATGTAGTCGGATTCCTGGGGGATCCCGAGCGCTTCCAGATCCGCCCCGGTCAGATCGCCCCGCACGTCGTTCGCAACGTGATAACCGAGACAGTTGTAAGCGAGATCGGCGTACGGATGGCCGAGGGTAGAGAGCTCCCAGTCGAGCACCGCCAGCAGGCGCGGCTCGCGCGGATGGAAGATCATGTTGCCGAGCCGATAGTCGCCGTGAGCGATGGTGGTCCGGTCGTGGGCTGGAATGTGATCCGGCAGCCAGCTCATCAGCTTTTCCATCTCTGGCACGTCGTCCGTCTTCACGCCGAGGTACTGGCGGGTCCAGCGCTTGATCTGCCGCTCGCAGTAGCCGCCCTGGCGCCCGAACCCATCGAGTCCGACAGCGTGGTAGTCCACCTGGTGCAGGGTCGCGAGCGCCTCGTTCATGGCGTCGTACACCGCGGAGCGTTCCTCGTGTTCGAGCTCAGGGAGCTGGGGGTGCAGAAAGACCCGTCCGACGACGTGCTCCATCAGATAGAACGGGGTGCCGATCACGCTCGCGTCCTCGCAGAGCAGGTATGTGCGCGGCACCGGCATGTCGCTGTCGCCGAGCGCGGTGATGACCCGATACTCGCGATCGACCGCATGCGCCGAAGGGAGCAGCTCGCCGGGGGGCTTCTTGCGCATGACGTACCGGTTCCCGCTACCGTCCTCGAGGAGAAATGTCGGGTTGGACATGCCGCCCTGGAACTGGTGGACGGTGAGAGGGGGCTCGAAGCCGTCCAGATGGTGGACGAGATGCTCCTCGAGCGGTCCTTCCGGGAAACGGTGGACGTCCAGCACCTCGCTGACGGACTCGGTGGAAGTGCTTGGCGAGTTCACCGCTACTCAGAGAGCCGCGCCGCGCGGGGCAGTCCGTTCGTCCAGATGCGCGCAGCAGTTGAGCACCGATACCCGGAAGGGTGGGTCGCTGTCGACGACGGTGACCGAGGTGTTCGCGAACCCGCTGATCGGTGCCATGTCCGGCGCAAGGCGGAGCTGGCGATGCACGAGCGAGTAGCAGACCAGTCCGTGGGTGACCACCGCCAGATGCCCCGGGATCGCGCTTGCCGTGCGCGCCACCACCTTCCACGCGGTCTCGACCCGGTCATGGAAGACGGGCCAGGACTCTCCATTCGGTGGGCAGAAGCTCTCCGCGTGCATCAGCGGGCCGACTTCCGAGCGGGGGCGACCCCGGAGGTCGCCGAAGTTGCGTTCGCGAAGTCCCTCCTCGATCTCGAGCGGAACCCCAGCCTGGGCGGAGATGGCCTGGGCGGTGCGCTGCGCCCGCGCGTAGTCGCTGGTGAGCACCCGCACGATGCCGGCGTTCGCGAGCCGGCGGCCGACCGCCTCCGCCTGCTCGAGACCCCTTTCGTTGAGCGGCGTGTCGGGAAACTGGACCACGCCGCTCGCGTTACCGGCGGTTTCACCGTGCCTCACGATGTAGATGGTCATGGCTTTCTCTGGGCAAGGGTCCGGCGCTTCGGCCCCGTTCAGGGCTTCTTCTTGGCCGTGCTCTTCGATGGTTTCGGGGGGGGTTTCAGAAAATCCCCGATCTTCTTGCGAAGCGTGTTTAGATGATAGCGGGGAACGCGGTACGCCCAGCCGGCCCAGCGGCGGTTTAGCCGTTCCACCTCGGCCGTGATCGCCGGAGCGTCCTTCATCGCTTTCAACGCTTTTTCGGCGGCAGCATCCGGTTTTTTCTTTGCGCCCCCTTTCTCATCGTTTTTCGAGGTCGCCGCCTTTTTTCGCTCCTTCGGCAGGAGCAGCTCCGGCAACGCCGGATCGTGAGATGCGGAGATCCGGAAGAACTGGTGCCCACCGTGCTTGGCGAACTCGAGGGTGAGCACGAGGCCATCGAAAGTCTGGGTCTTGACGGACAGGGTCGGGCTCGAGAAGTCGACGTTCTCTAGCCGGGTGACGTCGTTGAGCGCCAGGTCGGCCGGCGTCGTCGCGAACGCATGGACGTCGAAGTCGCTGTCAATCTTGCGTCCTTCCGGAACGCCGAGGAGCGTGAAATTCGCGTCTCCAGGCTTTTGCTTGATCGCCTGTACCACGCTTCCGTCGGAATGGCGTACGGTCGTGCGGTGCACCCGTTCCGGGGCGATCTTTACCACCTCGGTCGCGAGCCAGTCGGTGGCGACTCGGTTCTTCGGGATCTGGCCTTCGACCAGCCAGGCGCGTTCCTTTCCGGGCACCCGGACGTAGTACTGATCGATATCGGTCGAACGGGTGACGAGCCGCCGCTTGCCGACGATCAGCGCCGCGAGGACCTTGTCGTTTTTATCCTTCAGGGTGTAGCCGATCGATTCCGCACCTTTGCCCGGAGACCCGAGATCGAGCTTCGGCCAGAGCTCTTTCTTTCCGGTCTTCCCCTCGATGCGCCTGAGCTCCGCCGCTCCGACCACCAGCGCTCGGATCTCCTCCTGGTTTGCGGGGTAATCGTCTTTTTCGACGACCCGCCACCCTTTCTCGTCCTTTTTCAACGTCAGGGAGGTGTCTGCACTGACGACCTCGATCTTCATGACCGCGTTGACCTTGTCGATGAGCCCGGGGAAGAGCCGTCCTCCGGTGCCGGTGGAGCGCTCGGGGCGTTGGCTCCAGATCGCGGCTGCGACCGCGATCGCCGTCACGACGACCAGAATCGCGAGTGTCCGTGCTTGCTTCATCACGCTCTCCTCGCCCTCAGGCGACCCGAGAATGGGTGGCGCGCCGGCGGCGGCGGACCCGATAGGCCCCAAGGAGGGTGCCGCCGAGCGCGATGAGGATCGGCACAAGCCCGATGTTGACGAACTTCAAGGTCGCTTCCAGGGTCTCGATGTCCTTGCGCAGGGCGTGTCGGACGTCACGTAGATCCTTCCGGATCCGGACCTTCTCCCGCCGGAAGCTCTCGATCTCTCGCCTTTGGGCGTCGCTCAGAATCAGCCCGTCCCCCTTGGATTTCTGAAGCGCCTTCAGACGCTTCTCGGTTTTATCCAGGCGATCCAGGAGCTGCTTCTCCTTTGCTCGAAAGTTGATCTCCGCCGCCTCGCGAAGCTGGTTCACTCGCAGGAACGGGCGCAGGAAGCGCCCGCGGCTGCGTACGCTGATCAGCTCCGCGCTGCCGCTCAGGTTCTCCAGGGCGTTGATGACGAAGTTGCCGTTGGCGGCGATCGGCACCACGATCCGCTGGCTGAGAAAGTTCTGTACCTGCACCCAGAACTGGTCCTGAAGAAAGTCGGTGTCGGCCACCACGATGACGTTGATGTCCTGCTTGGAGCGCTCGAGCCGTGGCTTTTCCTTGGCGGTTTTCTTGGCCTTCTCGCCGCCCTTGTTCTTCGACTTCTCCTTGCGCGGAGGTGTCGCCTCGAACGCGCTCCGGGCCGGGCCCTGAATGCGCGCGGCCAGGGTGAATCGTTTGCCGGCGGGCTTGAACGAGCGTTTCAGACTGTCGAGGTCGGCCATCGGACCTATCAGCTCGTTCTTCACGAGCATCGCGCCCTCGCTGCTGGTGGCGAGCGGAGCCATTCGAGTGGTGGCGTCCGCGAGCGGCTCGATGGCTCCGGCACTCCCGAACGTGAGGTTGCCGAGGTTCCCGGTCACGATGTCCTGGCTGTTCAGCAGCTGTGAGGGAACATTGATCCAGGGCGGGTACTGCGAGGTGACGGTTCGCCCGCCCTGCCGGGAGCGGACCTTGACCGCGAGTTGCAGGTCGCCGACCGACTTGCCGGACACGATCTTCACGCCCCATGACTTCAGAAGGCGGTGGAGATTCGAAGCCTGCGGGAGCGGCGGCAGCCCGGCGATCCCCTGTGTCTGATCCGCTTCGGCGTTCGGGTCGATGAAAGCGAGCACCCGCCCGCCGCGTAGAACGAACTGATCGATTGCGTAGAGTGTGCGTTCCGAGAGCTTCTTCGGGTGAACGATCATGAGGACGTTGACGTCGTCGGGAATGTCCTCGGCCGTGGTCGGGATCCGCTTGACCTCGAAGAGCTGGCGCATCTGCTCGAGGATGACCCAGGGCTGCGGCTGACGTCTCATCATCATCGCCCGCCGGTCCATTCCGTCGAGCGGCAAGGTGGAGAGCAGCCCGATCACCTTCCGTTTCGGGTTCTCGAGGGTGTAGATGAGCTTCGTGATGTCGTACTCGAGAAACTGCTCGCGCTCGGTGCTGAGATAGCGGATGGTCTCGACGTCATCGAGGGCGTTCGTGCCGACGAGGCCGAAGTAGAAGGTAGACTCGCCGTCGTTCAACGGGATCCCCTGGAGCCCGTAGCTGACCGCGCGATCCTCTCTCTCGGTGAACGGCTCGGGGTCGATGATGCTGACCTGGAGCTTGCCCTTGGCCTTCAGCGCGTACTCTTGAAGGAGCTCCCGTACCCGGGTCGCGTAACCCGAGACTCTCGGCAGCTTCGTCGCGAGCTTCTGGGAGAGATACAGCCGCAGGTGAACCGGCTCGTCGAGTCGCTCCAGGGTCTTGAGCGTACCTTCCGAGAGCGTGTAGAGGCGGTGCTCGGTGAGGTCCAGCCTGGCGCCGGTCAACCAGGTATTGGCGAGGATATTCACTGCCAGGAAGAGCACGACCGCGATGATCAATGCCCCGGCCGCGTAGGTTCGATTGCTCATTGCCAATGTCCGATTTGTCTCGAGCGCGGTGTTCTCGGCCGTGGAACGATTCGCCCCGCGAGCCCTCCTTGCTCTCGTCTGTCTTCAATCCGACTTCTTCCACTCCACGAGGAGCACGTTCGCGTAAAGCCAAAGGGCGATGAGCGAGACGAAGAAGACGAGGTCGCGCACGTCGATCACTCCGCGGCTGATGGCCTTGAAGTGGGTCAGGAAGCTGAACGAGCTCACCGCGTCGAGAACCGCTTGCGGGGCGAACAGGCTCACGAAGTTCAAAACAACCGGGAAGCCGGCCAGGACGAAGATGAGACAAGCGACGGCGCTCAGCACGAAGGCGATGACCTGATTCTTCGTCAGCGCCGAGATGCACGAGCCAATCGCGAGGAACCCGCCCGCCATCAGCAGGCTGCCGAGATAGCTCGCGAGAATGACGCCGTTGTCGGGCTCGCCGAGGTAGTTCACCGTCAGCCACATGGGAAAAGTCAGCGCGAGCGCGATCCCGGTGAACGCCCAGGCGGCCATGAACTTCCCGATGACGGTCTGGGTCGTGGTGAGCGGCAGGGTCAGCAGCAGCTCGATGGTGCCGCCGCGGCGTTCCTCGGCCCACAGCCGCATTGCCAGGGCCGGAATGAGAAAGAGATAGAGCCAGGGATGGAAGTTGAAGAAGGGCAGCAGGTCCGCCTGGGCGCGGCTGAAGAATCCGCCGATGTAGAAGGCGAATATTCCACTCAGAAATACGAAGATCGCGATGAAGACGTAGGCGATGGGAGTGATGAAGTAACCACGAAACTCCCGCTTGAAGACGGTCCAGACGTTGCCCATGGGCCTTCGTTCCTTCTAGTGCGTTGTCCCCTCAGAGCCCGGACGCTTCGAGGGTGAGCTTTCGGAACACCTCGTCGAGCCGCCCTCGCTCCACGATCAGCTCCTCGACGTGCCAGCTCCGGTCGTGGGCGGTCTGGCTCACCGCGGCTGCGATGGAGCGCCCCTCGCTCGGGTAGATCCGGACCTTCACCCTGTCCTCCGAGGTCTCCTCCACCTGGCACTCCTGCACACCGTCGAGACCGGCGAGGTCGGCCCTGACCGTTTCGCCTTCCACTGCCCCGCCGAGGGTGAGTGCTACGGAGTTGTGAGTCCGCGAGCGAGCCTCGAGCTCGGCGGGAGTGCCGTCGCTCACCAGCCGGCCGCCGGCGATGATGACCGCTCGGGTGCAGACCGCGTCCACTTCTTCCAGGATGTGCGTCGAGAGGATGATGACCTTCTCCGGGGCCATGTCGTGGATGAGGCGGCGCACCTCGTGCTTTTGATTCGGGTAGAGCCCGTCCGTCGGTTCGTCGAGGATCAACACCTCGGGGTTGTGGAGGATTGCCTGCGCGAGCCCGACTCGTCGCTTATAGCCCTTCGATAGCGTCTCGATCGGTTGCTGGACCACTGCACCGAGGTCCACCCGCTCGATGACCTCTTCGATCTGCCTGCGCCGATCGGCACCCCGGAGGCCGCGCACCTCGGCGATGAATTCCAGCAACGTCGCGCAGGTCATGTCACCGTACAGGGGGGCGCCTTCAGGGAGATAGCCGAGGCGGCGCTTGACCGCAATGGGAGACTCGAGGATGGAGGCGCCGCCGAGCGTCACGTCACCGTCGTCCGGGGTCAGAAACCCGGTGATCATCTTCATGGTCGTCGACTTGCCGGCGCCGTTCGGACCGAGGAAGCCGAGTACCTCGCCCCGGTCGACCTCGAACGTGATTCCGTCGACCGCGGTGATGGGGCCGAATCGCTTCACGAGATGATCGATCTGGACGTAGGCCATACGCGGCTCCTCGGGCCCATCGTTGCGCGGGCCGTCGTTGATATCGAGGGCGATGTATTCAGGAAATTCGGCCCGCCGACCGGGGCGCCGGTTCTACGGGGCGCTTAACAGCAGCCGCGGACGGCGCCTAGGTGGGGGCGTGAGATCGGCAATTCAACCCCCGCGCCAGACGGGGCGCACGCCGCACATTCAGCGCGGCGCGCTCCACAGCACCGGACGGGGCAGCGCGCCGGTGCATGGCAAGAGGTGGGCCAGGGTCGGCTTGGCCAGCGCGAGCCACTCGCAGAGCGCTGGCCGGGTCTCACGGGGGTCGAGGAGCTCCTGGACCGAGAAGGACTCCGAGCGCGGGAACGGTGACTGCGCTGCCCGGAGGCGCTCTTCGAGCTCCCGCCGTAACTTCTCGGGTTCCGGCGCTGCCGCGATCTGGCGCCGGTAGGCTACCGCGACGCCGCCTTCGATCGGCAGCGGCCCCTGCTCCACCGATGGCCAGCTGAAAACGGTCGCGTAGGGACCGAAATGGGCCACGGCGGCGACACCGTAGGCCTTGCGCACCATCACCGACACCCATGGGACCTGGGTCCGCATGACCGAGACGATGGCCTCGGCCCCGTGCCGCATGGTGCCCGAGCGCTCCGAGGCGGAGCCGATCATGAAGCCCGGCTCGTCGACGAAGCTCACGATGGGAAGATGGAACTGGTCACAGAGCTCCACGAATCGGCGGACCTTCTGTGCCCCGTCGGCGTCCATCGCCCCGGCATAGAACCGCCCGTCGTTTGCGAGCACGCCCACTGGATGTCCGTCGAGCCGGGCGAGCCCGGTGATCTGCCCCCGCCCGTAGCGAGGGGAGATCTCGAAGAAGGACTCCCGATCGAGGACGAGCGACAGGACGCGGCGCATGTCGAAGGGCTTGCGCCGGTTGCGGGGCACGATATCGAGCAGCGCCTCCTCGCTCCGGCTCGGGTCGTCCTCGGACGGGCGATCGGGGGGCAGCTCCCAGATATTTGCCGGCAGGTAGTCGAGGAAACGTCGCATCTGGCCGAATGCGTCCGCTTCGTCCTTCGCGCCGTTGTTCACGACCCCATTGCGCAGGTGCACGTTCGCGCCGCCAAGCTCCTCCTTGGTGAGCTTCTCACCGAGTGCCAGCTCCACGATGGCGGGGCCACCGATGAGCACCTGGGTCGAAGGCTCGACCATCACCGAGAAATGTGAGGCGCATAGACGGGCGGCTGGAAGGCCCGCGACCGGGCCGATGCCGCAGGTCACCACCGGCACCGTAGCCAGTGTTTCGGCGAGCGAGATGAAGCGGGGGCGAGTGAGCACCGGGTCGCCGGCAGGCCCTCGTTTGCGCTCTCCGCTCGGGCCGGCTACCGAGCCGCCCCCGCCCTCGTGGAAGCGAACGAGCGGGAGCTTGAACTTGAGCGCGAGGTCTTCGATGTAGAGGCTCTTGCGCAGACCCGAAGGGTTCGGTGAGCCGCCTCGCAAGCTGAAATCCTCGCCGCCAACGGCGACCGCACGACCCTCGATGCGGCCGATCCCGACGACGTAGTTCGGCGGCGTGAAGCCGGTGAGATTTCCTGCATCGTCGTATTCCGGCTCCCCGGCGCCTTCACCGTGCTCCCGGAACGTGCCGGGATCGAGGACTCCGTCGATCCGTTCTCGTATGGTGGAGACGCCCTTGGCATGCTGGCGGGCGATGCCCGCGGCGCCTCCCATTTCCTTGGCCAGCGCCCGCCGCTGGTGGATCCCATCGACCTCCGTTTCCCAGCTCATCCACATCGCTCCTCGCCCCGGGGAGCACGAAGATAACACGTGCGGCCGGCCGCCCTCTCCGTCCGCTTCCCTATGCGGCTTCTGGCGCGCCGGGCGGTCCTTTCAGCTCGACGGTATTCCCATCGGGGTCCCGGATATACAGGGACGGACCGTTCCCTTCGGCGCCGTAGCGTAGTGCGCTGGGACCGGCCTCGATGCCCTGGGTGGCGAGGTGGGCGCGCAGCTCCGTTTCGTCGAAGCGCTCCAGACGCAGGCAGAAGTGGTCCATGTTCGGGTGGTCCTTGGCCGGCAGGCCGCCGCCCCGCCGGCCCATCTCGCTCTCGCAGGGGACCAGGTCGATGAGATGGGCGCCGGCTCGAAGCTGAACGAGCCCGATATCGAGCTCGCGTTCGACGTTCATACCGAGCGCGTCGCAGTAGAACCGCAGCATCGGCTCGAGAGCGGGAGTTCTCAGGACCACGTGGTCGAGCCCGCGAATGGAAATGGGTGCTCGCGCGTCACTCATGAAACGGCTCCCCGTGGGTAACGGGTCCCTGTGCCGGATTGCGCTCGAAGCCGAATTGCCGCGCGACATCGCGCG
>Ga0114931_10010047_pt1 | contig 11297 bp, 14 predicted proteins | sample 2SBtaG_FD_89579 | JGI IMG/M metagenome (GOLD analysis project Ga0114931, IMG submission 89579) | Deep subsurface microbial communities from Kolumbo volcano to uncover new lineages of life (NeLLi) - 2SBTROV14_V59a metaG | ecosystem: Environmental > Aquatic > Marine > Volcanic | place: Kolumbo...
AGGTCGGTTCTGGGCGATTCCGCCTTCACGCCGGGGAACTACACCTTCGAGCTGTTCAACGCCTCGTACGACGGGGGGAACATGGATGCCGCTCGCCGGTACCTGTACGATACTTGCAACCAGGAGTGAGAGAATCGCCTGGCTTCTCCTAGAACCTGTTTCACTTCTTGAAGTATTCCTTCACTTCGGGCAGGATTGCGGGTTTTGCCTTGGGTCCGAGCTTGTAGAAGACGCGCTCCGCCTCAGGACCCCACGAGTAGCTCCCTGTTGTCTTCTTGATGCCGGCCATCTCAAACTCGCCCAGCGTCTTTCCCTTTGCTAGGTGGTAGTAGATGACGCGGAGCGTCACTACGGGGAAGATCTCCTTGTAGGCCTTGTAGAGCTGGTACCCGTACGCTTCACCCATAAAATAGAGAATCTCGACGATGTTCTGCCGGATCACCGAATGCGTCGGGCGACCACGTTTTCCCATGCGTCTCTCTTTGCACGGAGGGTTTTTAAATATTTTCTTTCCCTATTGCAACGTATCGCAACGCCTCGGTGTCGAAATGATGTGTGCGGGGCTGTAGCCATACCGTTACATATGCTCTTTCTGACGGTATCCGCATTGCGCTCCGACTCGACGTCCTCCTTGGTTTCCTGGTCATCCCGCCCTTCGAACGAGTACGACGCGCTTGTCCTCGTTGCGAGCGAACAGCAGGTCAGCTGCTCCTCCGTCCCAACCATGCGCGTTCGGAACGAGCTCTCCCTGGATGTCGTTGTCCCGCTCGCGTCGTGAGTCCACCGACGGTTTTTTTAATCCGTCCGCGTTTCTCACGCCATGCTCCTCCTCGTCCTCTCCAAGGAGAACCTCGCGCTCGCGCAGGCGGAGGCCGAACGGCTCTACGGTGCTTCGGGCAGGCGCGAGGGCTGCTTGCTCTTCCTCGACGCCTCGGAATACCGTGAGGGGCTTGCCTTCACGCGCGAGATCCATGAGCTGGTGGCCACGATCCCTGTGCGCGCCGACGTATCCCCGGAAATGCTGACGGACACCCTCTCAGGTGTCCCGTACGCGACCTTCGTCCATCCGCCCTTCCTCGTCCGGAAGCGGGGCGATGCGTCGCTCTCCGAGCAGGAGCTCGCGGGCCACGTCTGGCGCTCCCTGGAAGGTGCGGGCAAGACGCCCGAAGTCGACCTCAAGAATCCGACGAGCAGCGTCTACTTCTTCTTCCGTGAGCACGAGGTTGACGTCGCGCTCTTGCGCTGGCGGAACGAGGAGCGTTTCTTCGACCGTCGTCCGCATCTCCGGCCGCGCAATCATCCGACCTCGCTGAGCCCGAAGCTGGCCCGCGCGATGATCAACCTCGCAGGCCTGCCATCCTCGCCCGCCTCGATCCTCGACCCCTTCTGCGGGAGCGGCGGCATCCTCCTCGAGGGCTGCCTCGCCGGCCGCGCGATGACGGGCATCGACATCGACCCCGGGCAAATACGCCGTTCCGAGGAGAACCTTGCGCACTACGGGCAGCATGCGAATCTCGCTGTCGGGGACGCGACGGCGTGCGACCAGTACGGCGCGTTCGACGCGATCGTCACCGACCTGCCGTACGGCCGGAACTCGGTCCTGAAAGACGCGGAAGCGACGTTCACGCGCTTCTTCGGGGCAGCCGCCAAGATTACGGGGACAATGGTCGTCGCCGCGGACGAGGCGTTCCGGCTCGCGCCTGGCTTCTCAGCTTCGTGGCGCGAAACCGCGTCTTTCTCCTGGCCGCTCCACAAGAGTATGACGAAACGGATATACCTCCTCGCAGTCAGTAGCCGGGCTCGTAGCCCTCCTTGAGCCCTTCGAGGAACGCGTCGACGACCTTGAGGATGCGCTCCTCGTCCGTCAGCCGCTGCTTCTCCTTCATGCCGTGGACGAGCGTCCGAATCAGGTCGACGTGTGGCAGGACAATCTCGTCGTCCAGCTCGCGCAGCAGCATCTCCGGATCCTCTGGAGGCGCGTGCCGGAACCGTTCCTGGTACTTCTTCCGGAGCGCGGCGACGACCTTCGCGTGTGCCGTCTCGAGCTTCGCGTGCTTCCGGATGCCGCCGAACGTCGGGTCGACGGCCGCGACCTCTGCGAACTCGTCCACGATAATTGTGGGACGCTCATCCACTATGACAGGCGTCTTCTTCATAGTCTCACCGGAACTCGTCCAGGAACGTGTCGATGGCAGAAAGGAAGGCTTCCTCCTCGTCCGGCATCGGTTCTTGCTGCTCTTCCATCAGCGCGATAAGCCGTTCGATCTCCTGCTCGTGCGGGATGATCAGCTCCTCCTGGAGTTCGGAGAATACCGCTCTGACGTCGTCAGGGGGCACGTTCCGGAAGCGCGCTTCGTACCTCGTCCGGAGCGCGTCCACGACTTCCGTGTAGCGTTCAGCGAGCGGTTCCCTCGTGGTCCGTGCGGTTGTCTCTTCTCCTCCTATCTCTTCCTCGCCTGTCGTTCCGTCCTCTTCCGTCCCCTCCGGTGCGTCTCCAGGAGCACGGGGATCTTCAGTGAGTGTGGCGAAGATTGAGCCCTCTTCCTCGGCCGTCTCGTCCTCTTCGGTCGCGGTCTCTTCCTTGCGCGTCTCGATGACTTCCGTCTCGCCAGTCTCGTCGTCGACGCTGAGTAGCGTCTCCTCGCTCTCCGTCTCTGTATGAGTGGGGGTTTCCTCGGGTTCGGGCTCCTCATCCGTCTTTTCCGGTCCGGCCCCTTCTTCATCGGCCGGTCCTGCCTGTTCTTCAGGATGCGTCTCAGGAACTGGTTCTTCCTCGGACACGTTCGTCTCCTCGATGCGCTCTTCCGCCTCGTAGCCGTCGAGAAGGACGCTTCCTTTCGTCAAGAGGAGGCGGTTGCAGACGAGAAGCGAGATCCGTTCCCCCTTCACCGCGAAGAAGAGCTTGAGGTGCCGTTCGAGTATGCCGCTCGCCTTCTTCGCGAGCCGCGCCACCTCGATCATCATCCGATCGTTCAGCGTCTGCTCCTCGCCCCGCTTGCCGATGGGTAGCCTCGATAGCCGGTCGTCCTCGTCGCGTGTGAGCTGGATTGTCTGCCGGGCGATGCGCTGGAAGACCGGCTTGAGGTACTCGCGCGCGAAGCGGAACTCATCCTTCTCGATGCCAATCCCGAGGTCGAGCGCACCGTAGTATGTCTTGACGGTCAGCTCCTCGACGTTCCCCTCCGTTGCGCTCCACGCCTCCGCCGTGATCTCTGCTTTCGGCATCGCCTGGAGTATGACGCCTGCGTCGAGGTTCTGGTTCGTGATGCCTGCCGCCTTCCGGTGGCGTTGCATCGTTGGTGTAAAGAGGCAGGCCCAGCACTCCTTGATTGCGAGGAGGAGCTCTTCGAGGCCGCGGACGTTGAGGATGATGCCCTCGTTGCTTCCTTCGGGTACGGAATGGTTCGGACTGATGATGAGGTCGACGAACGGTGCGTCCGGGGAAGCGGCGATGTCCTTGAGGCCGGCTTCTGGGTCGATACCGAGGCTCTCGTACGCCTCGACGATCTCGCTCACCATCTGTTTCGGGAACCTGCCGGCGAGGATGAGCTCGCGGATAGCGTCGTACCCTGTCTCGGGGTCGTGGAGCAGTGCTTCGCCAATCGGCTGCTGGAGCAGGTTGTGGTTGATGAACGACTCGAAGGCCGCGGTCGTGAGCACGAACGTCGCGGGCACGTCGTAGTCGCGCTGCGCGAGGAGTGCGAGGTCGGCCGCGCGCTCGCCTACCTCTGGCTCGTCCGCGCGCTGGATCGCTTTGAGTGTCCGTAGGTAGCCCATACGTCCCTTTCCGTCGAGAACCTATATAAATTTTTGCGAGAAAGAGTATTCTCAGTGTCGAAGAGCAGTCATCCAGGAGTATCCGGGCGCGTTCGATGCTCTTCCGGTCGAGATTGCAGCCGAGCTGTTCCTGCTCAATAGATGATGCCGACGACGACGCTCCTGATATCGTCGAAGCGGACCTTGCACGGATCGGCCGACGGGTTGTTGTCGCCCTTGACGATGTAGTACGTGCCCAGCTGGTCTTCGCTCTTCTTGAGCACGCGGTGGATCACTGTGCCCGTGCCGGTGCACGCGTTGCGGTACGCGACGATGTCGCCTTCCTGGATGTCTTCATCGGTCTTCGGCACGGTCTCGAGGGCGTGTGCGCTCTCGTCGAGCACCGGGTCCATGCTGTTCGTATTCGTAAACTTGGCGTAGACCACGTTCTGGAGGTCAAGCACGACGCGGTCGCTGTAGACGTTGATCTGGTTCTCCTGGACGTGGCTGCTCGGGCTCGGCCGTTCAATCGCTTTTCCCGTGATATCGCTGTAGAGCTGCGCCGGCAGCTCGTAGCCGTCCGTGTAGACCGGTGTCGAGAACGCGTTGTGAATGCTCGCGTACGCGCTGGCCGCGCCGACGCCGAGCGTGAAGACGATGACTGTGAAGAGGATGTTCTTCAGTTGCATATCAGGTACCCCCTGTAGCTCTTCTATGCATCCTAGTTTATATACTTTTCGGAATTTAACCACTATTAAGTAAAAACAAATATAGAGTCACGTATCTAATAATAAAAATAATATCTTTTAGAATAATAATATGTATATTACTTACCCTTGTACGTAAAGAACCACGTGCTATTGTGCGCTTCGGCAACGAGCGCCCCTTTGGTGCGTCAGCCGACGGCCAGGTCACGGGTTTATGATTCGAGAATCGCTGCGCCGGAACGTCTTCTCAGTGACGAAGAGCCTGAACAGATTCATTCCACCCGGACGCCCTTCCAGAACGCGACCATGCCCTTGACGGCCGCGGCCTCCGCGTCCGGCTCCGGATAGTACCAAGCTGCGTCGCGGTTCTCCTCTCTTTGGACGACGACGTGGAAGAAATGGGCCATGCCGTGCTGCTTCGCCGTCTGCGCGACGGAGGGCTTGACGAACTTCGGGTTCAGCGAGTCCCGTGGGAAGTAGACGCTTCCCTCGAAATCCACGGCCGCGTCGCTCTCCGCGAGGATTGCCCCGTTCCAGATCGCCTTGACCATGCGTCTCTCACACCTTCCGCTTCACCGCGGCCCAGACCTTAGCCGGGTCGGACGAGACGACCGATTGTGCGAGATAGAGCTCGACGAACGCGACATCCGTCGTCCGCGCGTTCAGTGGGCCGCGGTCCACGACACGAGCGATGACGGGGAAGGACTTCCACGAGCCGTTCGTCGGTGGGAAGAGGAGCGCGACGTTGAATGACTCGACCCCGAGCGCGCGATACGCATCGAGCACGCGGTAGACCGCGCTGAAGAGCGCGTCGTCCGCCCGTTCCGCGAGGAGGACGACCTCCTTCTCCTTCCGCGGCGTGAGCGACGCGAAGATTCGGACGCCTTTCCTCTCCGCGCCGAGCCCGAGGTCGCGATGGATTGCGAAGAGCGTATCCCAGTATGTGCGCTTCGTCTTGCGCCTGTAGGCGTCGCTGCGCTCCTTGTACCGGAGTGGAGCGGCATAGGGCGTCCTGCTGAGCAGCACCTGGAGATGGCCGTGGACGAGCGAGGCGCCCGCCTTCCAGAGACAGTTCCAGCCGATTGCGGGAAACCTGGCGTCTGGATGCTCGGCCTGGGCGGCCGCAATCCAGGCCATCGCGGCCTCGAGATGGTCGACCGTCTCGCGTTCGGTGAAGGCGAGCGGATCCGCTTTCCCAAAGATGATGAGGCCGTGGAGTGCGTCGTATTTTGCCACGTTGGATGCGCTCGTCTCGCTCCGGCCGTAGACGCGGCCGAACGTGTCTTCAGGGGTGTTTGACTCGACATCCGAGAACGGCTCCTTCGCGGCCGCGGCGAGCAGCTCATCGCGCGTCACGGATGCCTCGTTGTGCATCGGCCGGTCCGCGCGCAGCTTGTTGAAGAGCGCGCCTTCGTACATGACTGTGTCCGTAATCTTGATGATCGGCTGCCGCTCGAGCTTGGCGACGGAGCCGAACTGCTTCTCAGCCCAGGGCCTCATCGGATCTGGGACTGTGAGCCGGCCCTCATCCAGCGAGAACGCGAAGATGGAGTCGAATCGCTTCCGCGCCGCCGGGCCGAGCTTCCTGTACGCTTGTGGCAGGTTGAGGACGGACCGCATAAGAAGACAATGAGGAAACTGGTTTAAATGTCTTCCCTTATTTCTGCTGTGTGGATGATTCTGGGTTTGGCGCTCTCGCTGGACAGGGAGCGCTCTCGCTCGGCGTCCACTGCTTCGCGCAAGCGCTGAGAATTTGAGTTTCGAAGGCTAGGCTTGCTCGAACTCCTGAGCGCCTCGCCGAAGATGCGTTTGACAGCGCTGAAGACGCTACTTGTCAATGTTGATAATGCTTTTGAATAAACTTTGAATAAACAAGCATCATGGGAATTTGTGCTATAACACCCGCTAACGCGATGGCAGTTACAGACATAGGATCAAGGATCAGAATTGCAATTGCTGTTGCCATCGATCGATTCTTTGTCATACACCCATAATTGAACGCGATAATATCTGCTTTCTGACTTTTGAATAGTTTGCCGGTCACGGTTAATATGAAGAACCCTATTGCATAAAAAATAATCATTGGTACTGCTATCTTGAGCACTAACTCAGGACTATTTACTAATGCTTTTCCTTTTAGTCCGAATGCAATGAATATAATAGTCAGCAAGCCCAAAGTGGATAGTGAACTAATATAAGGCTTAAGCTCAATAAATCTCTCCTCACCTTTGTTTTTAATAATAGCCGATCTTGTTACCCAACCAAGAATGAGGGGTAAAAGCAACACTACAAGCAGTGATTTCATTAAAATTCTCAATGGAATATGCACATATTGCCCTATGATGAAATGAGCCTCCAAGGGTATTGTGAGAAGTGAGAGAATCAGGCTCAGTCCAAGAATAACAATGGTGAGTGAGGGTGCTCCTTTACTTAACTTACTCCACACCACAGCCATTCCTGATGTGGGCATTATTGCAATAAACATTAATCCTGCAGCGATGAGAGGATCTGGTGTCATAAGTTTTAGAATGAAATATAACAGCAAGGGTTCTATGACAAAAAGAAAGAGTATTGCGCTAATAATGAGCTTATACCTTCCTCTTAAATTAAAGATTTCAGTGAAATCAGTATTGATCATAATTGGATATACCATCAAGAAAGAGGCAAGCAAGGCATATTTCTTAAGAAACAAGATTGGTGCCGGCCAAAGATAGGCAAATCCGAGCGCCACGAACATATCTGCTACTATAAGCAAAACCACATGTTCTCGTGCCCACGTAATGAGATGTTTTATACCCATAAGAACCCTGCGTGTTTATTATCATCCAATAACTCAACCTTTTTTCCCCGCCAGGTTTTATACTCTTTTCCTATGCTGAGTTTGCTGAGCTCAATATTTTTTCTTAGATAACCTATAACTTCTCCATCTATCATGAGGGCATATCTTGTTTTGTTGTTTGGATTTTTCCAGGGCTCGCTTACGGTTGCCTTTGTAAGCATCTCCCTGGCTTCTTCTTTATGGTTCTCTGATCTTTTCTCATCCATTTTTACTTTTCCAAGATCTTTTCTTTAATATCCTCAATGATTTTCTTAGCAATCTCTTTCATTTTTTCTTCGTCGAAGTCGGGCCCTGGTTTTTTTTCACAGGAAAAATGTTCATCTAAGGCATAACTTAGAGCAGTTTTTAATCCTAGTTTTTCATAACTTTTTGCCAAACATCTTGCCTTGCATCCATCTATGACCACATGATAATCATCATGAAGTAATACTTGTGTTGGCCCTTCAACTTCTGGAAATTCCGCTATTGGGCATCTCATGAATGCATTTGGAATTTGTTTGACTATTTCTCTTGCAATAAATCCTGCTTTCTGTCCAATGTTTGAACTTCCGAAGCATCCGTTGACGCTGATTGTTTTGTCAAACTTTTTGTGTTGGTTTATGATTGTATTCCTTGCAGAGTCCGTTTTTATTTCTTCTACTGGTTTCTTTTCCATCTTTCAACCCCTCGGTTTCTCATTAACCATTTTTAATATCCTCTTTACTTTAGGATTTGAAATGTTATAATAAACTCTTTTACCTTCTCTCTTTGATTCAACTATTCCCAGATTTTCGAGTTTTGCTAATTGAATTGAAACTGTTGATTGTGTTCTTTTTGTAACCGGAACAATTTCGCAAACGCACTTTTCTCCATTAAGCAGAAACTCAACGATTTTCAATCTTGTTTCATCGCATAAAGCCTTGTATACTTTAAGTGATTCTCTCATACTAACATATTGACATTTATCAACATATAAAGCTTGTGGTTTTGAAAGCGTGCTAAGAATCTTTATCATATCTTGAATACCTCGGGCTTTAGCTCGACGGTGGATTCTCTCACGCTCCTTAGAGCGGATAAAACAAAAATTTGATAGCATTATCAAAGAAGGACTCATTACTGAAGAGAAAGCCAAGATTATCTTTTATGATGGAAAGAGCCCGAACTAATCAGCTTCATTTCAGCGTTGTGATGGGCCTGCTCTGGAGGATGAAGACTTTGCCTTCCTTGTCAATCGCCCACTCGACATCTTGCGGCGTGCCATAATGCTTTTCGATCTCGATGATTGTCCTCGCGATTTCCAGGACTTGCTCATCAGAGAGTTTTCGCTTGCTCCCCTCCTCCTCTGAAAGCGCAACCTTCTTGTTCCCTCCGTTTGAATCCTGGTAGAGAGCGAACTTTTGTCTGCCAATGTGGGTTTTGAGGGTTTTTAACGGCGCTTTCTGGACGATATGCGTGTCGGGCGTGACACTCCCCGAAACGACGCTCTCGCCGAGACCATAGGCACCCTCGATCACCATTTTGTTCTGGTCGTGATTGATGGGGTTGACGGTGAAGGCGACGCCCGCGACTGCCGCGTCAACCATCTTCTGGACAACGATGCCGAGAGCAACATCTTCGTGACGGAAGTTCTTCTTCACGCGGTAGTAGATTGCGCGGGTGTTGTAGAGGCTGGCCCAGCAGTTTTGTACAGCTTCGATCACTTCTGGAGTGCTCTTCACGTTGAGGTAGGTGTCTTGTTGACCGGCGAAGCTGGCTGTTGGCAAGTCTTCTGCTGTTGCTGAGCTCCGGACTGCGACGAAGTCGTCCATCTTCTCCTGTTCTTGCTTGATCTCGTTGATAATCTTCTTAGGGATTGGTGTCTGCTTGATCAACGCTTTAATCTCCTCGCTTGCTTTCTGGAGCTCTTCTGTCTGCTCTACGTCTATCGTCGCGAGTCGTTCATCTATCTTCGCTTTGACATTGTCGAGAGCGTCGTTGAAGGCGTGGATGGTGACGCAGTATCCTTCAGGGATGGCAAACTTTCCGTAGAGCTCGCCGAGATTGGCGCCCTTGCCGCCGACAAGCGGGAGGTGTGATTTGTCAATCTCTGCGAAGTGGCGGATATATTCCTTCATATGTGGAGATAATTGTTCTTCATTGAAATGTGTTGTGGTGTTTGGATCTGGAGATGGCTGAAGCAATCTACAAGGAGGGTTGGGGGCCGATCCGTGTCGATTACTGGAGTCACACAGCCTGGTCGTCGATTTTGCTGGCACCCTCATTACTTGCTGGCTCCATATCGACGAAAAGCATGGCGTTGTGACTGTTGAGAGGGATTATTTTCCTGGCGCTGTGAATCAAGGAGAATGGTATGAACACCGGATGTTTTTTCTCGGAAGACATAATAACCCCATCCTTGAAGTCTTTATTCCAGTAAACGGTGATGTAAAGGTGGCGGGATATAACTCTGAGCAATCTCAAAAGATTAAAGAATAGGCTTGCGGAGTATGCAACGATGCTCGTCGAGAGACCACGCTAAACTCTTTTCACAACCCCCTGCTCAGCATCCACTTCGAGCAGGTCACCGTCCTTGAAAACGCTCGTCGCGTTCCCTGTGCCGACGATGCACGGTTTCTTCATCTCGCGCGCGACGATGGCGGCGTGACTACTTAACCCTCCTTCGTTTGTCACGAAAGCGACCACTTTTTGCATGACGGGGAGAAAGTCCGGATGCGTCGTGTTGGCAATGAGGATGTCGCCTGGCGCGACACGTTGCAACTCGTGATGGCTTCTGACGATGCGCGCGACGCCGCGCACCTTTCCTGGATAGGCGACGAGACCACGGACCTCTTGGCGTGGAGAGTCTGCTTCAACCTTTGCGATGATGCGCTGATACTCCTCAGGAATCTCCTCTTGAATAACCATCTCTCCATCCCATAGAATCATCACGCCTTCTTTGCGCCGCGTGATCTTCTCTCTTGGTAGCGTGTTGCTCACTAGTGCTTCTTCCAACTCGTCAAGCATGAGGTAGCCGAGATCATCCTTCTCCACGTCGAAATGTTCCGCAATCTTCTTGAAGAGGAGTTGCCAGCTCTCGGCGTGCTTCCGTCGCAAGTCGTCACGCCAATTCTTGAAGAAGAGGATGTAGGGTGCAAGTTGGAGTAAGTCTCGCTCCTTCTCGTTTGGGTTGAGGAGTGCGAGGGCTTCGTCGAAGGTGAGATGCTCTTCTTCTCGCTGCGCGCGACGTATACTCTTCACCCACGCTGTCGTGATGTCTCGTCTCCAGACGAGTGCCCAGCTCCCAAGGAAGGAGTACTCTTCGGCGAGGCGTTCCGGAGGCTCTCCTGCCGCGAGGCGTTCCTGGAGCTCATTCAAGGTTGTCTTCTTCCACGGTTGCGTGATGGCTCTGATTACCTCTTCTTTGTTCAGCTCTTTCTTCACAAGTAAGTTTTTCACGACTGCTTCAAAATCGTGTTGCCAGCCCTCGATAGCGAGCCAGGAGGTCGTGCTGTAGAGGTTGCAGACCTTCTCATACTCTTGCCGAAGGAGCTTGAGAGCCTCGAGCAGTCCTGCTCTCAGTGCCGCTGCTTTTCTCCTCTGTGCCGCCTCGTCGAGGAGTTGCAAGCCTTCTTTGTAATACGCTTTTATCTTTTCCGTCGAGGAGAAATACTTCTGATAGGTTTTTCTCGCCCATGCGAGTGTGTTGACTCCGATGTAATGAGTAAATTGCCGCTCTTGCAGGATGGTGAAGAGTCGCTTCTCATAGCCGAACTCTTCAAGCAGGGAGAAGAAGACCCTATCAATCTCTCCAATCGTCGTCAAGTCGACGCCGTACCGCGATAAGAGTTTGCTCCACCCCACAGGATAATCTCCTCTTGATTCCTCTTTACTTTTCTTCTCTGGTTGGAAGAGTATTTAAATTCTCCCCATGTTCTGGCTTAGTAGAAAGTAAGCTACTCCACAGCCCAGAACGCCACACTTACGTATGGCAACCTGTGCTGCTCCGTCGGGCCAGGGCCATGGTTGGCGAAGCCAAC
>Ga0114931_10010048_pt1 | contig 11296 bp, 10 predicted proteins | sample 2SBtaG_FD_89579 | JGI IMG/M metagenome (GOLD analysis project Ga0114931, IMG submission 89579) | Deep subsurface microbial communities from Kolumbo volcano to uncover new lineages of life (NeLLi) - 2SBTROV14_V59a metaG | ecosystem: Environmental > Aquatic > Marine > Volcanic | place: Kolumbo...
GCGATCTCCAGCACCCGCTTCTCCAGCTCCTCCGCCGGGAAGGAGGCATTGGCCCAGCCGAGCCGCGCCGCCTCCACGCCGGAGATGGAGTCGCCGGTCAGCATCATCTCCATGGCCTTGCGCATGCCCACGAACCAGGCGTGGAAGTGGTTGTCGGGCACCCCGAAGCGGACGGCCGGGTAGCCCATCTGCGCATCGTCGGCCATGTAGACCAGGTCGCAGCAGGTGGCCAGCTCGCTGCCGCCGGCCAGGCAGTAGCCGTGCACCTGGGCGATCACCGGCTTGCCGAGATCCCAGATCGAGAGCCAGCCCTGGGTCACGTGGCGGGGCCAGTGCCCGTCCCCACCGGCGGTGTACCAGGGCAGCTCCTGGCCCGCGTTGCCGCCGCCCAGGTCGTAGCCCGCCGAGAAGCACTTGCCCGCGCCGCGCAGGATCATCACGCGGACCTCCGGGTCCGCGTCCGCCTCCTCGAGCGCACGGATGATCCCGCCCCGCAGGGCGTGGTTCAGGGCATTGCGCTTCTCCGGCCGATTCAGGGTGATGCGCCGCACCTGCGGCGCCGGGTCGTCGACGAGAACCACATCCGAGCTCATCCCGCTGCTCCTTCTCCGGCACCCATGCCGGCGGAGACTATATCCGGCCCGGGCCCTGGCGGCGCGTTTCGCGGCCGGGCGGCGGTTCGAAACCCCGAGAAGGCGCCTCAGCGGGGGCCGGGCATCTCGAGAAGCTCGATCACGCTGGGGCCGAGGAGGCGGGGCGTCTCTACATAGGCGAAGGCGAGCTCCGGGCCGAAGCGCTTGTAGAAGACCACCTCGTAGCCGGCATCGGACAGGGCCTCGAGCTTCGGGTCCAGGGCCTCCACGCGGAAGCGCACATGGTGCAGGCCCTCCCCGTGCCGGCGCAGGTGCTCGCTGTGCGGCGTCTCGCCCTCCAGCACCTGGATCAGCTCGATCTCCACCGGCCCCGCAGTGTGGACGGCCAGCTTGAGGAGGCAGTCCGCGCGCCGGCCGCGCATGCGGCAGCCCGAGAGCGCTGCCTCAGAGACCCGGAAGGGCCCGAAGAGCTCTGTGTAGACAGCCAGCGCCGCGTCCATGTCCGCGACCACGTAGGCCACCTGGTCGATGGGACCGAGACCGAAGGCATCCGCCAGGGAGGTCTGCATGCCGCGCCGCTCCTCGGCTTCACCCTAGCAGGCGGCAGCGCCCGGCACCTCACGCCCTGGGCCCCTGGTGTACCCTGAGGCCTCGCCAGGAGTTGTCATGGAACCGCCCCTCTATCGGAGCCGCCCAGGCGGCTTCGACATCCGGCCCGCCTCCCAGAGCGCGGCGCGACGCATCAACGCCTTCATCCACGTCTCCGAGGGGCTCTCCAACACGTACCTCGTCAGCACCGGGGATGGGCGCGTGGTCATCAACACCGGCATGGGCTTCGAAGCGCCGGTGCACAAGCGCAACTTCGACGCCGTGGACAAGAGCCCCACCCGCTACATCCTCCTCACCCAGGGCCACGTGGACCATCTGGGCGGCGTGGGCCACTTCCTGGAGCCCGGCACCCACGTGGTGGCCCAGGAGAACAACGCCGCCCAGCAGGCGGACGACGCGCGCCTGGCCCGTTTTCGCGCGGCTCGCAGTGCCTTTGCCTTCGCGGAACCCATCGCCCGGGCCCTGGCCTACCAGAAGGAGCAGCTGGGCGGGCCCGTTCCGGCTCAGTCGCGGCCCGAGCCGACGATCACCTTCCGGGACCGCTACGACTTCGAGCTGGGAGGCCTGCGCTTCGAGCTGCTGGCAACGCCGGGGGGCGAGACCACGGACTCCCTGGTGGTCTGGCTCCCGGAGCACGGCGCGTGCTTCTGCGGCAACCTCTTCAGCGCCCTCTTCGGCCACCTTCCGAACCTGGTCACCATCCGCGGGGATCGCTACCGGGATGCCCTGCGCTTCGTCTCCTCCCTGGAGCGCGTGCTCGCCCTGGACGCCGAGCTCCTGCTGGTGGGGAACCACGCTCCCGTGGAGGGCCGCAAGAGGATCCGCGCAGAGCTGGAGCGCCTGCGCGGCGCGGTGCTCTACGTCCACGACGCGACGGTGCAGGGCATGAACGAGGGCAAGGACGTCGAGTCTCTGATGCGCGAGGTACAGCTCCCGCCAGAGCTGGAGGTGGGCGAGGGCTACGGCAAGGTGTCCTGGAGCGTGCGCGCCATCTGGGAGACCTACGCCGGCTGGTTCCACCACCGCTCCACCACGGAGCTCTACGCCACCCCCGCGGCGAGCGTGCACGGCGACCTGGTGGAGCTGGCCGGCGGGCCGGACGCCGTCGCCCTGCGCGCGGGGGCCCGGCTCGCCGAAGGCGCGCCCCTCGAAGCCCTGCACCTGACGGAAGTGGTGCTGAGCGCCGCGCCCCGGCACCGCGGCGCCCTCGAAACCCGCCTGGCCGCCCACCGCCAGCTCGAGGCAGAGAGCCAGAACTTCTGGCTCAGCTCCTGGCTGCGCAAGCAGATCTCCGAGCTGGAGGCGCAGCTCGCCGCCGCCTCCGGCGAGAAGGACGGCGCCCGGTGAGCCGGCGGCCCCAGGGCATCCGCATTGCCGACCTGGCGCGGCCCCAGCTCACCGCCCTCCAGCGGGCGGCCATCGAGGGCGCCCGCCGCATCCCCGTGCGCTTCACCGAAGCCTCCATCCTGGGCGAGGCGCAGAAGAGCACGGGCCTTGCGGACTTCGGCCCCGAGGACTTCCGCGAGCGGCTCGGCGTCTGGCTGCGCAGCCTGCGCGAGGACACGGGCCTCGGCCCCGTCGGCCGGGTAGGCGTGCACCGGGACCTGGTGCGCTACGCCGCCAACCGCCTGCGCTTCCACCACCTGTGGCGGCGGCACCCGGAGATCGCCGACGTGGAGATCCGCCGGCCCATCGTCATCGTCGGCCTGCCGCGCTCGGGCACCACCCACCTGCTGAACCTGATCGCCGCGGACCGGCGCCTGCGCTCCCTGCCCTACTGGGAGAGCCTGGAGCCCATCCCGGACCCGGCCGAGACGCCGGGACCGGACGGGGTCGATCCGCGTCTGGAGCGCTGCCGCAGGAGCTACGCCCTGCAAGAGCCCCTGATGCCGCTGCTCAAGAACATGCACGAGATGAGCCCGGAGCACATCCACGAAGAGATCGAGCTGCAGGCCCTCGACTTCTCCTCCTACGAGCTCGAGTGGATCGCTACGGTGCCGCGCTGGCGCGACTACTACCTGGAGCACGACCAGACGCCCCACTACGCCTACCTGAAGAAGGTGCTCCAGGCCCTTCAGTGGCTGCGCGGCCCGGAGCGCTGGGTGCTGAAGTCTCCCCAGCACCTGGAGCAGCTCGGCCCCCTGCTGGCCACCTTTCCCGACGCCACCCTGGTGCTGACCCACCGGGATCCCGTCTCCGTCATCGCCTCGGCCATCACCATGCTCTGCTACGGCGACCGCCTGCGCCGCCTGCGCGTGGAACCCGCCGCCGTGGCCGCATACTGGAGCGACCGCGTGGAGCAGCTGCTGCGCGCCAGCCTGCGTGACCGCGAGCACCTGCCTCGGGAGCAGTGCATCGACGTTCCCTTCCACGAGTTCATGGCCGACGACCTGGCCATGGTCCGGCGTATCTATCGCAGCGCCGGCCTCGCGTGGACCCGGGAGGCCAGCGCCACCCTGGAGCAGCACCTGCGCGAGCATCCGCGCGGCAAGTACGGGCGCATCCTCTACGACCTCCGGGCCGACTTCGGCATCGACCCGGACGCCATGCGCCGCCGCTTCGACTTCTACTACGATGCGGCTCCCGTGCAGCGAGAGCCCGATCGAGTCCTCACGGGCCTCGAGCAGGAGGTCGCGCCGTGAAGCAGGTGAAGGTCCACGGGCCCGGCGACGTACGGCTGGACGAAGTGCCCGAGCCCCGGCCCGGGCCCCGCGACGCCGTCTTGCGGGTGTCCGCCTGCGGCATCTGCGGAACCGATCTGCGTTACGTCCGCCTGGGCGGCCTGGCGGGCCCGAGCCCCCGGCCCATGCCCCTGGGCCACGAGCTCTCCGGGGTCGTCGAAGAAGTGGGCAGCGAGGTCCGCCAGCTCGCGCCCGGCACCCGGGTGGTCCTGAACCCGACTGCCGGCGGCAACCAGGTGGGCAACGGCGGCCCGGAGGGCGGCTTCGCGCCGCGCCTGCTGGTGCGCGGCGTTGCCGACGGCGGCCGGCTCTTCCCGCTTCCCGAGGGCCTTCCGCCGGAGCTGGGCGCATTGGCCGAGCCCCTGGGCGTGGGCATGAATGCCGTGGATCGCCTGGCGCCGGGCAAGGAGGAGAAGCTGGCGGTCTTCGGCGCCGGCCCCATCGGCCTGGCCGCCATCGCCAGCCTGCGCGACCGGGGCGTCGAGGACGTGGTGGCGGTGGATCTATCGCCGCGCCGCCTGGAGATCGCCCGGCGCCTCGGCGCGCGCGCCAGCATCGACGCCTCGCGGGAGGACCCCTGGCGGCGCCTTCGCCAGCTCCACGGCGAAGCGCTCCTGCTCGGCGCGCCCATGGCCGCCACCGACGCCTACCTGGAGGCGTCCGGCGCCGCCTCGGTGATCCCCGCCATCGTCCAGCACGCCCGCGCCGGCGCCCGGCTGTGCGTGGTGGCCCTCCACGACGGCGAGATCCCCCTGCGCTTCCTGCTGGTCATGATGAAGCAGCTCACCCTGCTCGGCGCCATGGAGTACCCGGAGGACTACGGCCGCACCCTGGAGCTGCTCTGCCGCTGGGATCTCTCCCCCATGATCAGCCACCACCTGCCCCTGGAGCGCTTCCACGAGGCCCTGACCCTGGCGCGAGACCCCAGCTCCGGGGGCAAGGTGCTCGTCCAGATGTCCGAGGGCCAAAGGCCATGAGGCCGAGATGAGCCCGAGCCGCGTGCACTTCGACTTCTCCGGCTGCAGGGTGCTGGTCACCGGTGGCACCAGCGGAATCGGCGCCGCCATCGCCGCCGCCTTCCGCGAGGCCGGAGCCCGGGTGACGATCACCGGAACTCGCCCCTCCCCCAGCGACTATCCGCAGGACCTCTCGGGCTCCACCTATCGCGGCCTCGAGCTGACGGACCCCGCCGCCATCGAGCGCTGCGCCGCCTCCCTCGAGACCCTCGACGTCCTCGTCAACAACGCCGGCGCCAACTTCCCGGGCGGCCGCAACGAGGCCGAGCCCGACGTCTTCGAGGAGGCGGTGGCCATCAACCTCTTCGGCGCCTACCGCCTGGCCGTCGCCTGCCACCCGCACCTGGCCCGGAGCCGGCTCGAAGGCGGCGCAAGCTGCATCAACCTGGCCTCCATGTCCTCCTACTTCGCCGTGCCCATCGTGCCCGGCTACGGAGCCGCCAAGGCGGCCATCGTCCAGATGACCAAGAACCTCGCCGTCCGCTGGGCCTCGGACGGCGTGCGCGTGAATGCCGTGGCCCCAGGCCTGGTGGAATCGAAGATGACCGCACCCATGAAGGGCGTGGAAGCCCTGGAGCGGCCCCACATGGAGCGCACCCCCCTGCGCCGCTGGGGCACACCCGAAGACATCGCCCCCACCGTCCTCTTCCTGGCGAGCCCAGCGGCCCGCTTCATCACCGGCCAGACCCTGCCCGTGGACGGCGGCTACTCCGTCGCGTAGCGCTGATCCGCCATTCCGGGATTGCACTTGACGCGACCGGAGGCGCTTGTCCCGCGCCTCCCGGTACTTCCTGCGAAGTGCTACCGGATCGAAGCCGAGCTCCTGGCGAAGCTTCGGGATCGCACGCGCCATCATCCCTGCCCCTTGCGCTGGCTGCGCGGCCCGCGTCCGAGTCCATCCCGAACCAGGCCGAGGTAGCTGTCGACGACCGCCTCGTCACCGAGCGCGTCACCGCTTTCGATCATGCGCTCGAGAAAGTGCCGCGCCCCGAGCAGGAACTGGGCCTGGGCCGCAATCTCCAGCTCCTCCATCGGGCGGAGGGTCCCCTCCTCGATTCCAGCGCGGATCCGGGCGGCCATGCGCGCCGCCATCCGGTCGGCTCCGCGGCGGTAGAGTTCCGGTTCGTGGAGCTTGATCTCGTCGGCCAGGCGCGCCAGCGCCGGATGGGAACGCACGTGGTCCACGTACGCGAGCAGCGCGGCGCGCTCGCGCTCGAAGAAGTCCTTCCCCTCGCCGGCGTCTGCCGCGTCGAGGCGGGCCATGAGGTCGCTCATCAGCGCCGTCATCAGCTCCCGCAACAGCTCGGCTCGGGAGCCGAAGTGGTAATTCACGCTGCCGAGCGCCACCCCCGCCCGCGCCGCGATGGGCGCCAGGGAGACCTTGTGAAATCCGGCGTCGCTGGCCTCCGCCAGCGCCGCCTGAAGGATGCGGGCCCGGGTCTCGTGCGACTTGGCGTAGCCTCCGTGACCGGAGGGCACCGCCAGGCGACTCAGGGAGGCCCGCTTCACCATTCGTGAATATTGAAACACTTTTCAACTTATGGCAAGGTCCGCCACGGACCGACCCAGGAGCACCCCATGGTCGAGCCCGGATCCGCCGCCTCCCATCCTGCCAACGCCCACAGGACGATCGCCGAAACCCCTCGCTGCGCGTTCGGCCAAATGGCGCTCGTCCCCCGGCGCACCTCCGCACGCCCATCGGCACCCGGTGCTGGGAACCATGCCCTTGCCTTCCCTCCCCTTTCGCTACGCCCGCGTGGATCGCTGGCTCCGGGCGCCCGCGCCCACCCTCGGCGAGCACAACCAGGCCGTTGCTCTGCGGAACCCTGGCTCTGCCCCGGGAGGAGCTCGGCAACCTCGAAGCCGAAGGCGTGATCGGACGCCGTTCCATAGGACGCTGAATGAGCGACACACCCTCCGACCTTCCTCCCTACAGCCCCGAGCGCCTGCTCTCGGCGCCCTTCCCCGAACGGGTCCGGCTGGTTTGCCGCTCCTGGGCGGCCCAGGTGAGCCCCAACCCGCCCATCGTGCTCATCCTCTACTGGGCGAAGTACCTCCTCCTCTTCGCAGGCGGATGGACCTTCTGGGTCTCCTTCTCGGCGGGCTATCCGGGCTTCTCGAAGGTCGGCGCCTGGGCCTTCAGCAACGTGGCCTTCCAGAAGGCCATCGCCTGGGCGATCTTCTACGAGCTCTGTGGCTTCGGCTGCGGCATGGGCCCCATGAACGCCCGCTTCAACCCGCCCATCGGTGGCCTTCTCCACTTCCTCCGCCCGGGCACGACGAAGTTGCCCCTCTTCCCCGGTGCACCCCTCGTGGGCGGCATCCGGCGCACCTGGCTGGACGTCGGGCTCTACGCCGCCAACCAGCTCCTGCTGTTGCGCGCGCTGGTGGCGCCTGAGGTCACCCCCGCTCTCCTGGCGCCGAGCATGGTGCTGCTCCCGCTCATGGGCATCTCCGACAAGACTCTCTTCCTGGCTGCGCGCGGCGAACACTACTGGGTGGCCCTCACCTGCCTCGTGGTGGCGGCCGCTGGCGATCTATGGATCTCCGCCTGCAAGTGGGTCTGGTGCGCCGTCTGGTTCTGGGCGGCCACCTCGAAGCTCAACGCTCACTTACCATCCGTCATCATGGTGATGATGAACAACGGCCCCTTCTTCCCGAAGGCCTTGAAGAAGAAGCTCTTCGTCTCCTATCCCGACGATCTCCGTCCTTCCCGCTTCGCCGTGTGGATGGCACACATGGGAACGGCCACGGAGTACCTGATTCCCCTGGTGCTGCTCTTCTCCAGCGGCTCGCCCCTCGTGACGGGCCTCATGCTGGCCGCCATGACGAGCTTCCACGCCTTCATCGCCCTCAACAACCCGAGTGGCATGCCCGTGGATTGGAACATCCTGATGGTCTACGGCGGCTTCTTCCTCTTCGGCGCCCACCCGGAGGCCAGCGTGCTCGCCCTCGGCTCCATGCCCCTGCTCTGCCTCTTCCTCTTCTTCTGGCTCTTCGCCCTCCCCTGCATCGGGAACTTCCTTCCCTCGCGCGTCTCCTTCCTGCTCTCCATGCGCTACTACGCCGGCAACTGGGCCTACAACATCTGGCTGATCAAGAAGGGCAGCGAAGGCAAGCTGAGCAAGCTCGTGAAGGCAGCCGGAACCATGCGGGAGCAGCTGACGCGGATGCTGGACGACCCGACGGCCGTGGACGTGGCCATCGCCCTGTCGATGGCGCACCGTTTCATACACTTCGAGGGCCGCCCGCTGCTGGAGGCGATCCCGAAGGCCGTGGGCGACATCGACGACTACGAGTGGTTCGACGGCGAGGTCCTGGGCGGCATGATCCTCGGCTGGAACTTCGGCGATGGCCACCTGAACGGCATGCAGCTCCTCGAGGCCGTGCAGGTCCAGTGCGGCTTCGAGCCGGGCGAGGTTCGCGTGGTGATGGTGGAGTCCCAGCCCCTCTTCGACGCCACCATGGAGTGGAAGGTCGTCGACGCGGCCAGCGGCGTGATCGCAAGCGGAGTGACCCATCTCGACGACTTCCGCGAGTCGCCTCCCTGGCCCACGGGCCCCTACGCGGCAGCCCTCGTGGGCGGCGGCAGCCAGACCACCGCATGAGGCCCGAGGGGTCGGCGGCGCTCCGCAATCCCGACGCCATCGTCGTCGGCTCGGGTCCCAACGGCCTGGCCGCCGCCGTCGCCCTGGCGCGCGAGGGCGTGTCGGTGCTCGTCCTCGAAGCCGCCGGCGAGATCGGCGGCGGCACGCGCACGGCGGAACTTACCCTCCCGGGCTTCGTTCACGACGTCTGCTCCGCGGTCCACCCCATGGGCATCCTCTCCCCCTTCTTCCGCAGCTTGCCGCTCCGGGAGCACGGACTCGAGTGGATCATCCCGCCAGCCTCGGTGGCCCACCCGATGCCCGACGGGCGCGCGCTGCTGCTGCGGCATTCCCTGGAGGAGACGGGCGCCGGCCTCGGTCGCGACGCCGCCGCCTGGTCTCGGCTGGTGCGGCCCTTCCTGGGCGATCCGCACGGCCTGCTGGCGGACCTGATGGCGCCGCTGCACATCCCCGGGCATCCGCTCCGGATGGCCCACTTCGGCCTGCTCGGATTGTGTTCCGCCAACCGTCTCGCGCGCCTGCTCTTCCGCGAGGATCGCGCCCGGGCGCTCTTCGCCGGCTGCGCGGCGCACTCGATCCAGCCGCTGACCCGGCCGCTCACGGCGGCCCTCGGGCTCCTCTTCGCCATCACCGCTCACGTGGAGAGCTGGCCCGTGGCCCGTGGCGGCTCGCAGGCCATCACCCGGGCACTGGCCTCCTACCTGGAGGCCTTGGGGGGCCACATCGAGACCGGCTGCCGGATCGAGAAGCTGGAGGAGCTGCCACCGGCCCGGGCCGTGCTCTTCGACACCTCCCCGGAGCTCCTCTCGCGCATCGCCGGCGACGCCTTGCCGGCGGGCTACCGGCGCCGACTCGCCCGCTACCGCTATGGACCCGGGGTCTTCAAGCTGGACTGGGCCCTCGACGGACCGATCCCCTGGCAGGACCCGGCCTGCCTGGAGGCGTCCACCGTACACGTGGGAGGCACCCTCGAGGAGATCTGCGCTTCCGAGCGCGACATGTACCGCGGCGTCCACTCCGAGAGGCCCTTTCTCATCGTCTGCCAGCAGAGCCACTTCGATCCCAGCCGGGCGCCGGCGGGAAAGCATACGGGCTACGCCTACTGCCACGTTCCCCACGCATCGACGTGGGACATGGGCGACGCCATCGAGTCCCAGATCGAGCGCTTCGCGCCCGGCTTCCGCGACCGCATCCTGGCGCGCCACTCCATGGGCCCCGGCGACTTCGAGCGCCTGAATCCAAACTACAGGGGCGGCGCGATCACCGGTGGGGTCGCCGATGTCTTCCAGTTCTTCACCCGGCCGGTGGCGCGCCTGGACCCGTACACCACGCCGAATCCCCGGCTGTTCCTCTGCTCCGCCTCGACCCCGCCCGGCGGCGGCGTGCACGGGCAGTGCGGTTTCTGGGCCGCCCAGTCGGCCCTCCGGAGGCTGCGGCGAACCTGAGCGGGAGAGGGGCCCCGCGCGCTCGGCGGTCCCGCGACCGCCGAGGCCGGGGTACCCGCCCGGAAGGAGCCATCCTGGGCAAGCAGGTGCTGGCCGCGCGGGGCGAACGGCGTTCAGGCTCGACCGGGCGCGTGAACTGCTGTTCACTCCCCTTCGATGAGGTCCCGGAGCCTGGCGCGGGCTGCTGGCAGCCCCAGCCACGGCCGCACCCGCTGGGTCGCCGTGGGTGCAGCCCTCATCGCCCTGGCGCTGGCCTGGCACCGCCTCGCCGAACACCCGGGCGCCGGCGCTCCCTCCCTTCAGCCCTTCGTCCTGCGGGCCACCTGGAGCCCGAAGGAGCTCTACGGGCCATGCCGCGTGACCCGCGTCGTCGACGGAGACACGGTGGATGTGGCCTGCGCCGGCCAGCGCACCCGGGTGCGCCTGCTCAACGTGGACACCCCGGAGCGCGGCCAGCGCGGCTTCGCCCGTGCGGGAGCCGCCCTGCGGAAGCTGATCGGCGACCACCCCATCTTCCTCCTGTTCGAGACTCCCGGCCAGCCGAGCTGGGGCCGCTACGGCCGCCTGCTGGCCTACCTCATCTCCGAGGACGGAACCAACCTGAACCTCGCCCTCATCGCCGAGGGCTGGAGCCCCTTCTACCGCAAGTACGGCGACGGCCGCTTCCCCCGCCAGTTCGCGCGCGCGGCGGCCGAGGCCCGGCAGCAGGGAATGGGGCTCTGGGGCGGGCGGTAGAACGCACGGCGGGCAGGGCGCTGAGCGGCACGAGAGGAGAAAGGCAGGCAGGCGAATGATCCGCATCCACAAGAAGCTCGAGGACGCCCTCGCCGAGTTCGACAAGGCACGTCTTGCCGAGGAAGTGCGCGAGGCCGAGGAGCTGCGCCGCCGGTCCGTGCGGAGATCCGGGGCACCAAGACAGGCAAGCCGAAGCGCCTTCCCGTGAGCGAGGAGCTCGCCGAGGGGATCGAGCGGCACGTCGATCCCGCCGGCCGCTTCTCCGCCGCGCCCCTCTTCCCGAACCCGCGCACCGGCCGGATGTGGCCGCACAAGGCACTCGGGCGCATCTGGAGCCGAGCCCTGGAGGCAGCCAAGCTCCCGCACATCTCGCTCTACGAAGGCACGAAGCACACGTTCGCGACCGACGCGGGCCGCCACGGCGTCCCCGAGCGCGCCCTCCAGCGCTTCCCCGGTCATGCCTCCATGCAGTCCACGCACCGCTACGCGCGCCTCGCCGACAACGCGCTCATCGAGGTCCTGCGCCCCGCGACGAAACGCGAAGACGGACTTGGCGACAAGGGTTCCAGAACCGAAATCGAAGCGCGCCAAGGACTTGCGGGTGGGCCC
>Ga0114931_10010049_pt1 | contig 11296 bp, 12 predicted proteins | sample 2SBtaG_FD_89579 | JGI IMG/M metagenome (GOLD analysis project Ga0114931, IMG submission 89579) | Deep subsurface microbial communities from Kolumbo volcano to uncover new lineages of life (NeLLi) - 2SBTROV14_V59a metaG | ecosystem: Environmental > Aquatic > Marine > Volcanic | place: Kolumbo...
TCGACAAGGCGGCCTCAAACTACTACTGGCCCGGATTTCACGAGCCGAACGGCACTGGTGAATGCCTCGTCAATCTGGCGCAGTGGAACGCTCTGCCTGACGATCTCAAGGAGATCGTTGCCAATGCCTGCGCGGCCGAGAACATTTATGCGCTTGCGGAGTCCGAGAGGGAGAATGCCGTTGCGCTCAAGATTCTGTTCGCCGAAGGAATGATAACCATTCGCCGCTGGCCAGACGACGTCGTCGCGGCGGCCCGCGACGCCGCCGAAACGGTGCTGTCCCGCTTCGATCAGAATGGTGGTATCGACCGGAAAATTTTCCAATCCTACCAGCATTCGCTGGAAACCGCCCGGGTCTGGTCAAAGGTGTCGACACAGGCATTTCTCGAGGCGAGCCGGTAGGCCTGAGATCTGTTGATTTTGAGCATTCCCCTTTTGTTCTGATTCTCGTTTGGAGGAAGTTCAGGGACTCAGTTCAGCATTCCTGCCATCGATGGTATTTCTGTCTTGGCAAGAAAAGTGGGGTAGTACACGGGCGACTTGTCTTGATCGCGTTGGGAACGATACGGGTTGTTGGAAGAGTGCCGCGAAATCCTCACTAAGACGGTGGCGTGTAGGCGATGACAGCGTCACCACTGAGCGAATAGCCGGCTTGTATCCTGCCGTTGCCATCGACAAGCGACAGCTTCTTTTGCACCAGAGTGTTCTTCATGCGGCCGCTGACCCACACCGGATCAAAAAGGCCATTGATCTTGTAACGCTTGTTCATGTGAACAAAAACAGTCTGGTTGATTGTCGGCGGCGGTACGTGAATGCAGGCCCCGACATAGGGCACCAGCAGAAATTCGGTTACCCCACGTTTGTCAAACTCAAGCGGTAACAGATACCCGGCAATCGATATGCGCTTGGTATTATAGGTGTCTATCGTGGTTTTGTTGATCTGATCGATCACCTTTTCACGCGCATTGAAGCGCTCATAGAGTTTGTCAAAATCCACACCTTCGCGTTTGAACAGTGCCCGGGCTTCACTGGCGGCCTTCTTAATCTCTTTGATGTCTTCTGGATTGGTTGATAATTTGTCTTGTGGAGACAGAGTCAACCAGTAATGAAGGTTTTCAAACGCATCCTGCTGGTCCATCGGCAATTTCATTAAAGGGTCTTCCGGGATCGTTGCTTTTGGCATCAGATCTTCCCACTCGATCTTGACAGCATCTCCAGCCTGGGCCCCACCGCAAAACGCTGTCATTAACAAAACCGCCAAGACGAGCGATTTCATTCCTTTGGTTGTCATATTTCTTCGCCCTTGTTTTGTGTCATTCCTTGCCAGCGGAAGCTCAATTTATACCAACGGACATAAAGAATCACCTCGCGCGCCATGCGCTTGATTAATCCGTCGACCTTGCCGATGGTATACATGAGTCACTCATAGTCACCATTGGTATCAAACGATTATGTGCGAACGATCATGCCATCAGCCACAGAAACCCGATAGGCCCGCCAGGCGGGCAGAAAACCAGCAATTAAGCCTCCAAGCAAAATGGCGCCGAGGGCCAGATATTCGCGCCCGGTCGGCGCTGTAATCGCAACATAAAGGCCGTAATGTTGGTCGATGGCCGAACGACTGGCCCATAGCAGGACATACAGCGTCCCTGTACCAAGCGCCACACCGAGCGCTGTCAGGATTGCAGCTTCGCTGACCAGCAGCCCAATGATCGTTGCGGGCCCGGCTCCGACCGAGCGCAATATGGAGATTTCGCGCCGCCGTTCGTTAAGCGTTGAAAAAATCATGATCATCATTCCCAGAATCGCTGTTGTCACCACCAACAGGGAGACGGCAATCAGAGCTTTTTCAGCCGTGCCGACGAGCGCCCACATTTTGTACAGGGTTAGACCGGGAATTACTGCAGACAGCGGTTCTGCGCGATAATTATTCACATAGCGCTGCACGGTAAACGTTTGCAACCGCGATTTGAGACCGGCAAGAGCGGCAGTAATGGCTTTGGTGCGCAGCGGCATGTGCCGCAGCACTTCAGCGGGCGTCGAGCGTCCGGGCATTTTGAATCCGGCCCGCCAGTCGACATGAATAGCTTCCATTGCCTTGAGCGAAATATGAACGGTCCGGTCAACCGGCGTTCCGGTTTTTGTCAGAATTCCGGCAACCCTGAACGGTGTGGCATCGTGTTTTTGCCCGATGGTGGAAATGCCGTGAGAAATGATAATTTTGTCACCGACACTGTAATGCAGGGCCTTTGCCACATCAGCACCAATCACTGTGTCGAACAAATCATCAAACATATTTCCGCTGGAAAACCGCAGCGACTGGTGATCACGAAATTTGTAGAATTTGAAATAGTCTCTGGTGGTTGCGAGCACGCGAAAGCCACGATGGCTGTCACCAAGCGACAACGGCACGATCCATTTGATTTCCGGGCGTTTTGCAATATCGCTATAGCTTTTCCAGCTCATGTTATTGGTCGCATTGCCGATCCGGAAGACCGAATATAACAGCAATTGAATGTCACCTGTGCGAGCGCCGATGATCAGGTCAGTTCCTGATAGGGTGCTCGAAAAACTGTCCCGGGCGGCGGTGCGCACCTTTTCAACGCCGAGCAGCAATCCGACGCTTAACGCGATCGACAGGATCGTCAAGAGCGCCGTTATCCAGCGATTGCTCAATGATTGCCAAGCGAGGCGCAGGACAATCATGCATTTTCTCCGGTTTTCATCAACTGCGGCAGGTGGATCACGCGATCAAACCATTCTTGATGACTGTCATCATGGCTGACCATGAGAACGCTGGTTCCAGACTCACCGGCCTGGGTAAAAAGCAGCTGGAGGAAATCTTGCTGTCTGTCTCGATCAAGTGCTGATGTTGGCTCATCGGCTATGATTGTCTGCGGCGCGCCGATAAGGGCGCGGGCGCCGGCAACCCGTTGTTGCTGACCGATGCTGAGTCTGGCGGCCGGTTTGTTGTGATGTGTTTCATCAATCCCCAGAGCGGTGAGTAATCGGTGCGCTTCATGGCGCGTGCCGCCGTTTTGAGCGGCCCTGTTTGAGCGTTCGGGCGCGAATTGTAACGGCAACATCACATTGTCGATCGCCGTCCCATAGGGAAGCAGGTTGAACATCTGAAAAATTATACCAAAATGCTCAGCTCGAAAGCGGTCCCGCGCCGAGCCGGTCAAGCTGTCCAGCCTTGTCCCGTCGATGTTGATTTCACCCTTTTGCGGCAACACAATTCCGGTCACCAGACTGAGCAGCGTCGACTTGCCGCTTCCTGATGGTCCGAGCAAAAGCAATCGCTCGCCATGCGCCAGCGTGAAACGGACAATATCAACGCGGAACCCGTGTTTTCCCGGCCACCGAAAATGCACATTTTCACATCTCACCACCGGCCGGTTCAGGTCGCTGGCCTCATTCATCGAGCATCTAGCTCAGCAACAGGGTTGGCGGCGGTGATGTTGTAAACACGCTGGCCCTCATCGCTGATGAACATCATTTCCAGCACCTGGGCGGAAGGGAATTTCTTGAAAAAATCAAAGCGAATGCGGTCAAGTTTTTGTGGGGCGCCACAATCAAGCGCATAATGGACACGAAATTCCATGTGCGCGTCGCCGTCGTCATCGTCTTCCCCGTCATGATGCTCTTCCTTGGCCGTAGCCACAGTGACAGATGCAAGTTTGCATCGCGCCGCCGCGGGCAGGACAAACAGCTCCAGCCCGGCCCTGAGCTGCGCCCGCGCCTTGTTCATCACAGCGATTTGCGCAGGCGTTGAAGGCTTGTGCTCAAATCCGGTTATATCGTGACCTGGAATATGCAATTCCATCGTGGCTTTCCGACCTTCGATCACTAAGTGGAACTGGCCATGACCGTGCTGATGCGGTCCCAGTTGCCGCGTCCCCTGTTGAGCCCAGGCATGGTTTGTTATCATTCCACAAAGTCCTGCGAGTATTGTGGCCGGAAAGGCAAAACGAGCAAGTATACGCAATGCGGTTCTCCGTAAAATTTCGTCATGGGCTGAAGGAAAGCCGATCAGGCTAAGGGGCCATTATGACCACCATATGACAGTAGCCGTGATACGGACGCAGAGAAGAATGCATGGGACCCATCGATCATGGCGTGCGGGCGATGCGCGGCCGCTCTTTGATCTGCGAGAACATATTTTCGACCTTATGGCTTTGATTAAAGGAGAGGGGCGATAGCCAGCGGAAAGAGTTCATCTCCTGCGCGGCGGGATGCGGGGCATTGTCCCCACGGCGTTCGACGCGGCTCTGAAAGCCAAAACAAATCAGCCACGACAAAATCTGCCCCGCCATGGCGAATGATGTACCGGCACAAATGGGCTCCCCAAAATCAGCCATGACCAAGAGGTCTGGCAACCGAGCCTCCAGGTTCGCTGAAAATTCGTAAGCATGCCTATTATGTTGTTGCACATTATAACCGGGATTATATGATCGCCCGATGCGATGGGACGATCTGGATAGAAGTTTCGGTTTTCTGGTGCATGACATTGCCCGGCTTCAGCGCAAGCTGTTCGACCGGCGCGCGCGCACGCTCGGGCTGACAAAGGCGCTGTGGTCGGTGTTGGCTCATCTGGCGCGGCGCGAGGGTGTCAGCCAGAACCAGCTCGCCGAGATCCTGGAAGTTGAGCCGATAACCCTTGCCCGCCACCTTGACCGCCTGGAGGCGCAACAATGGGTCGAACGGCGTCCCGACGAAACCGATCGCCGGATCAACCGGCTTTTTCTGACCGACAAGGTGGCTCCGCTTCTCGACGAACTGCACGCCATGGCCGAAGCGACCCGCGAGGACGCTCTTGCCGGGCTGCCGGCTGCGCAACGCGAACGGCTGATCGACATGCTGCTCGCCGTGAAGGAAAATCTTTCCGTCAAGACCAATGGCCGCGCCGCGAAGAAACGGCAGCGGCCGGTCGACAGGACATCCCGCAGGCTGACCGATGCCGAAGGCTGATAAAAAGAAGGCTGACGAAAAGAAGAGCGGACGGTCCGGCGGTCGTTGGCGCAGGATATCGCCACGCCGCATTCTGCTGGCGCTGGGCCCGGTGGTGGTGCTGATTGGCGCGAGTTACTATTACGTCACGTCCGGCCGTTATGTGACGACAGACAACGCCTATATAAAGTCTGACAAGATTCTGATCAGCGCCGTCGTGTCGGGCCAGGTCGTTTCGGTGGCGGCCCGGTCGGACAAGGTGGTGTCCGCCGGCGAGCTTCTGTTCCAGATCGATCCCGAGCCCCATCGCCTGAAAATCGCCCGCGCCGAGGCCCGGCTCAATACGATCCGCCAGGAAATCAGCGGCTATGCGGCGGCCTACCGGCAGAAGCTTGCGGAACTGAAAGTGGCGGATGAAGATGTCGTCTATTATCGCCGTCAGCTTGGCCGCCAGAGCGATCTGGCGAGCGAGGGAATTGTCGCCGACACCAAGCTGGATGAGGCCCGCCACCGGCTTCGGCTGGCGGAAAAGAAGATCGTTGCGGCCCGCGCCGACATGACCCGGGTGTTGTCGAAGCTGGGAGGTGATCCGAACCTGCCGGCTGAAAAACATCCGGAATTCCGCGAAGCGATGGTGGAGCTTGAACAAGCAAGGTTCGACCTTAAGCGTGCGTCAGTCTATGCCCCCGTTGGCGGCGTGCTGACGAATGTCGAACTGCAGGTCGGCGAGTTTGTCGAGGCCGGGCGGCCGGTATTCGGCCTGCTGGCCCGCGAGCCGCTCTGGATAGAAGCCAACCTGAAAGAAACCGATCTCACCTATGTCACGCCGGGCCAGCCGGCGACCATTCGCGTCGATGCTTTTCCTGATCGTGAGTGGCGCGCCGTTGTCTCCAGTCTGAGCCCGGCGACCGGCGCGGAATTCGCTCTGTTGCCGCCGCAAAATGCCAGCGGCAACTGGGTCAAGGTGGTGCAGCGGGTGCCGGTGCGTCTCGTCCTTCGCGACCGGCAGCAGCACCCGGCATTGCGCGCCGGCATGAGCGTCCACGTCGAGATTGACACTGGCCGCCAGCGCAGCTTCTCGTTTGTCGTGAGATCGGCATTGGCCTGGGTCAGGGACGATCCGTGACGACCAGCGCTGCCCCGGCGGTCGTCAATCGCGGCCTGATCACGCTGACGATGATGCTGGCGAGCGGCATGTACGCGCTCGACTGGACCATTGCAGCCGTCGCCCTGCCGCACATGCAGGGCACATTTTCAACGACCCAGGACCAGATATCCTGGGTGCTCACGTCCTATATTGTGATGAGTGCCATCATGCTGCCGACCACGGGCTGGCTCAGCCGGCGGCTTGGCCGCAAACGATTGTTCCTGCTGTCTGTCGGCGGATTTACGCTGTTTTCCCTGGCCTGCGGTTCCGCAAACAGTCTTGGCGCCGAAGTCATTTTTCGTATCGGCCAGGGGCTGAGCGGCGCCTATCTTCTCCCGTTGTCGCAGTCGATCATGCTCGACACCTACCCGAAGGAGGAACATTCCAAGGCAATGGTGATCTGGGGCGTCGGCGTCATGCTCGGTCCGATCATCGGTCCGACGGTCGGCGGATATCTGACCGAAGCCTCGACCTGGCGCTGGGTGTTCTACATCAACATTCCGGCGGGCCTTATCGCGTTGTCTGCCGGCTGGGTCTGCCTGCCGAAGCAGCCGGCCGACACCGGGGTCCGGTGGTTTGACTGGTTTGGGTTTGCGGCGCTCGGGGTTGCCATCGGGGCACTGCAGATGATGCTGGATCGCGGCCAGCGGCTCGACTGGTTCCAGTCGCTTGAGATCATTGTCGAAGCAACGCTTGTCGGCCTTGGCCTTTATGTTTTCCTCGTTCACAGCCTGACCACGGCGCGGCCGCTCGTCAGTCTGCGCATGTTTCAGGACCGCAACTTCGCACTCGGCTCGATCGTCATATTTCTTTACGGTCTGCTGACGCTGGCGCCGATCGTTCTGATGCCGCCGTTTCTGCAAGACCTCAGAGACTATCCGATCACGATGGTCGGCCTCCTGCTGGCCCCGAGAGGGCTCGGGCTGATGGCGTCGATGATCGTGCTTGGCCGGATCGGGCCGCGGATTGATCCACGGCTGCCGGTAGGACTTGGTTTTGCCATGCTGGCCCTGTCCAGCTGGATGATGACGGGCTGGAATCTCGAGGTCGGGACGTGGGACATAACCTGGACCGGTACATTACAAGGCCTTGGCGCCGGCGCGATTTACGTACCGATGGCCACACTCACGTTTTCCACGCTTGACCCGGCCTACCGCACCGAAGCCGCCTCGGTCTGGAACCTGATCCGCAGTATCGGCAGCAGTATGGGCATCTCGATATCGCTGGTCATTCTGGTGCGGATGAGCACCATCAGCCGGGCTGACCTGATCGGGCACGTGACACCGTTCAACGAGGTGCTCGGCTTTTACGGTCTCGCCGGCCGGCTGAACGCGCTCAATATGCCGCAGGTCGGCCGATTGGATGCCGAGATCATGCGCCAGGCGATGATGGTCGGCTATCTGGATGTCTTTTTCGTTGCCGCCGTCGGCTCGGCTCTTGCCGTGCCGCTGGTGCTCCTGCTGCGCTTGCCGCGAGCGGAGATACAGGCTACTTGAGGCCGCCGAAACGGTGCCGGTAGTACTCCGCGAGTGGCGGCATCCGGTCATGCTGCGGGTGGAGATTGACGAGCAGGTAGGAATCGGCGCGGTCCGCGATTTGCCGGTAGGCGCCACGGCACATCTCCCGCGTTGCACCACCCCGCCAGACATCCGGCAGCAGCCGTGCCGGCAGGCGGGGGTCTTTCAGCAATATCCGCCGATAGTCATGGATCAGCAGAATGCGCAAGGCGAAACAGTCTGCCTCATCAAGGGCGGCAAGTGCCCCGCTGTCTGACAGAAGAGGCGAGAAATTCGCGATAAATCCTTCATATTCCATGTTTAGCTCGTTGAGGTTCCAGCTTCGGGTGACGATCGTGTGGAGCTCATCATTGCCTGCCGGCGATTGAATGTCGCCGCGAAAAATGATCGCCGTCCCTTTGCCGCCAACGGCCTCAAGGGTCGTACGCACCAGCGTCGTATCGGCGGACGGATGAGCGAGCAGCGTCGGGCCGAACTGTCCGAAGCCGAGCCATTTGAGCTCGCGGCGCGCGGTGCGCCGGGTCGCCTGTTCCATTGCCGGTGTTAGATGCACCAGACACCATTGGCCGTCCCAGTGGCGTGGGGCATCACCATAAATGCGCGCCTCGGCCTCGCGAAAGCGCGCCAGCCCGGCCTCGGCGACCGAGTAAGAGGAGCGCCGGCCGCGCGATGCCGAACTCAGCCAGCCATCCTTTGACAGCCGGTAAACGGCGGTACGCACGATCCGTTCGCTGAGGCCGAACAGAGCGCTGAGCGCAATCAGATCGCTGAGCCAGATGGTGCCGCCGCGCGGCAAGACGGCATCGCCGAAAATGGTGATGATCAGGGAATTGGCGCGCAGCGTCAGCCGCTCGGCCAGAGCGGCGACCGGCGAAATGGTTGCGAGGTTCGCCATGATTGCCTTGCCGCTTCAGGTCGCCCGATTGTCGACGATGCGCTGTGCCTTGCCTTCCGAGCGCGCGACCCCGCCCGGTTCGTGCAACGCGACATCGATGGAAATGCCGATCAGGTCCTTGACCGATTTGGCGAGGGCGGCCGCCGCCTCCTTGCCGCTGTCACTTGATGTGGCGTCGCCGTCGCGTTCGATATGGGCGCGCAGCGCGTCCATGTTGCCGGACTTGTACAGTTCGATCTGATAGTGCGGCGCCAGCCGTTCATCCTTGACGATCAGTTCCTCGATCTGGGTCGGGAACACATTGACACCGCGAATGATCATCATGTCGTCGGTACGCCCCGTGACCTTTTCCATGCGCCGCATGGAGCGCGCCGTTCCCGGCAGCAGCCGGGTCAGATCGCGGGTGCGGTAGCGGATGATCGGCATGGCCTCCTTGGTCAGCGAGGTAAATACCAGTTCGCCGAACTCGCCGTCCGGCAGGACTTCTCCGGTTTCCGGGTCGATAATCTCGGGGTAGAAATGATCTTCCCAGACATGCAGGCCGTCCTTGGTTTCGATACACTCAACCGATACTCCCGGTCCGATTACTTCCGACAGTCCGTAAAGGTCGACCGCGTGGACGTTGCCACGGGCCTGCATCTCGCGGCGCATTTCGTTGGTACAGGGCTCCGCGCCGAACACGCCGATTTCCAGATTGGTGTCGCTGGGGTCGATGCCCTGGCGTTCCATTTCATCGAGAATATTGAAGAAATAGGATGGTGTGACCAGAATGATCTTTGCGCCGAAATCCTGGATCAGCTGCACCTGGCGTGCCGTCATGCCGCCCGATACCGGGATGACCGTGCAGCCGAGCCGTTCGGCGCCGTAATGAACGCCGAGGCCGCCGGTGAACAGGCCGTAACCGAAGGAGACATGGACGATGTCACCGCGGCGGGCGCCGCAGGCCCGGAGCGACCGGGCGACAACATCGGTCCACATGTCGAGATCGTTCTGGGTATAGCCGACGACGGTTGGTTTGCCGGTGGTGCCGGACGAGGCATGAATACGCACCACCTGTTCGCGCGGCACCGCGAACATGCCAAACGGATAGGTCTTGCGCAGGTCATCCTTGACGGTGAAGGGAAACGTCGCCAGATCCTCAAGCGATTTCAGATCGTCCGGGTGCACCCCTTTGTCGTCAAACGCCTTTTTGTAATGGGCGACGTTGTCGTAGGCATGGACCAGCGTTTTCCTGAGGCGCTCGACCTGGAGCGACGAGATTTCGTCGCGGCTGGCGATCTCGACGGGATCGAGAATGCCGGGATCGGGTTTGTAGGAACTCTCCGGTTTGAGCGCCATGGTTTTCCTCCGTCTGTGTTTCCTGTTGTGCGTTGTCGTATCAATCCGCCGAAATGTCGATGACGGCCCCGTCACCGCGGCGGCGCGAATTGCCCCTGAACAAGGCTACCGTCTCACCGTTCTGATTGATCACGCGGGCATGATAGACGGCGTTGCGGCCCTCGCGGTAATGTTCGTTGCATTCACAGCTCAACTGGTCTCCCAGCATTACCGGCCTGAGGAACGTAATATCGGCGCTGGCGGCAACGGCTATCTCGTTGCGGGAATTGCAGGCGAGGCCGAAAGAGGCATCCGCAAGCGAAAAAATAACGCCGCCGTGGCAGCTGCCGAGAAAGTTGGCCATGTCATCGCGGACCTTCATGGACAAAACGATCGCGCCTGCCGCCACGCGGACCATCTTGATGCCGAGTGACCGCGCGACCTGATCGTGCGGAAAAATCGCGTCAATTACGCGCTGCGCAAGCAGGTCGTCCTTGTTCAGGCCGGCCATTGCGGCAGGCTCGCCAGGTGTAGTCACGATCGCCATTCCTTCCGGCCAGGTGTCGGGTTCTCGGATGTCGAGCATTCCCTTACTTGATACGATACGAAATTTTTCGAAAAACGAAAATATTTGTGTCGTAACATGATGGTTCTCCCGCCCCGTCGCCGCATCAACAACATAGGCCATCGTGGCCACGGGGAGCGATGCGACGAAAGGCGGCAGTTGTCGGTACGGAAACCATGGAGGAAATTGTTGGGGAATCGGGACACCGCGCCTGAGGCCGGCGACATGATCGCCCTCAATTGCGCCGGATGAACGGCAAGCCGGAGGTTGATTTCGGCGGTTGAACGGGGTCTGATGGCGCGCTTGTCGAACAAACAATATCCGAAGGAAAACAAATGGCCGAAGCGTTTATCTGCGATGCCATACGCACCCCGATCGGGCGCTATGGCGGTGCGCTGGCAGCTGTGCGCACCGATGATCTGGCCGCGCTGCCGATCCGGACACTGGTTGAGCGGAATGGCAAGGTCGACTGGGAGGCGCTGGATGACGTGATCCTGGGGTGCGTCAACCAGGCCGGTGAAGACAATCGCAATGTCGCCCGCATGGCGGGTCTTCTGGCCGGCCTGCCGGTGGTGGTGCCGGCATCAACCATCAACCGGCTGTGTGGATCGGGCATGGAGGCAATCGGCATTGCGGCGCGCGCGATCAAGGCCGGCGAGGCCTCGACCATGATCGCCGGCGGTGTCGAGAGCATGACCAGATCGCCATTCGTCATGGGCAAGGCAGAGACCGCGTTCTCGCGCTCGGCCGAGGTGTACGATACCACCATCGGATGGCGCTTCATCAACCCGGTGCTCAAGAACCGATACGGCGTCGAATCCATGCCGGAAACGGCGGAAAATGTCGCCGAGGACTTCCAGATAAGGCGTGTGGATCAGGACAAATTCGCGTTGCGCTCGCAGCAGA
>Ga0114931_10010050_pt1 | contig 11295 bp, 11 predicted proteins | sample 2SBtaG_FD_89579 | JGI IMG/M metagenome (GOLD analysis project Ga0114931, IMG submission 89579) | Deep subsurface microbial communities from Kolumbo volcano to uncover new lineages of life (NeLLi) - 2SBTROV14_V59a metaG | ecosystem: Environmental > Aquatic > Marine > Volcanic | place: Kolumbo...
ATCCGAGCCTACAGGGACGTATTCACGGCGTGTCGTGGCAGGACCTACCCCTAGCCGCGCCCGGACTTATTGAGATGTTACAGAAGTGGGAGAGGTCGCACTGACCGTTCGGCTTCGCGAGACCGCCACCGCGCGGGCGATCGTCGATGCGCTGCCGATCGCTTCCCGCGCCCGGCTTTGGAGTGATGAGGTGTCCTTCAGCGTACCGGTATCGGTCGATCTCGCGCCCGACGCCAAGGGGGTCATCGAGCCCGGGGAGATCGCTTTCTGGACCGACGGGCAGGCGATCGCGGTCGGATTCGGGCCGACACCGGTCTCGGGTGGCGACGAGGTCCGTCTGGACGCGCCGATGAACATTCGGGGCGATGCCGAGGGCGATGCTCGGGCGCTCGTCACCGTGGTCTCCGGGGCGCCGGTCACCGTGCGCTCGGCCGCCTGAGTGCCCTTGGCCGCCGAGGGCCGGGTGCACGCTTCCGGGCCGCCGGTGTCCCCGACCGGATCGCTGGCGCTGGCGGCGGGAAAGCCCGGGGGAGGCGAGCTCGTCATCGTCCTCCCCGTGCACGATGACTGGGAAGCCTGCGCGCTCGTGCTCGGGAAGATCGCGGCGGTGTTGGACGAGATGGGGCGCCGGGCGGGGATCCTCATCATCGACGATGGCTCTAACCGGGCGCTTCCACCTGACTTTCCCGGCCCCGGCGCTGCGAACTCCACTTTCGGGGCGATCGATACCGTCGAGGTGATGCGCTTGCGCCGCAATCTCGGGAATCAACGAGCGATCTGCGTTGCGCTCGCCTATCTGGCCGCGGAGCGCCCGGGGGTCAACGCGCTACTCATGGATAGCGACGGGGAAGACGATCCCGCCGAGATCCCGCGGTTGCTGGGCCGTTTCGACGCGGAAGGCGGACGCAGCCTGGTCTTCGGGGAAAGGACGAAACGCTCCGAAGGCGGTTTGTTCCGTCTGGGCTATCTGGTCTATCGGGCCCTGTTCCGGGTGCTGGTAGGGGTCCGGGTCCGATTTGGGAACTTCAGCGTCCTCGGACCTGCCCATGTGCAGACCCTGAGCGCCGTTCCCGATCTCTGGAATCACTATGCGGCGGCGGTGGTGAGCTCCGGGCTGCCATTTGTCACCGAGCCGACTTCCCGTGCCCCCCGTCTTGCCGGAGATTCGCAGATGAACCTGGTGAGCCTCACGGTGCACGGTCTTAGCGCCCTGGCCGCGTTCAGTGATCGGATCGGGGTGCGGGCCTTGCTCGTCGCCTTCGTCGGCCTGTGTGGGCTCGGCCTCTCCATTGTCGCGGTCATCTCCGCCCGCCTGTTCACCGATGCCGGGATCCCGGGATGGGCCACCTTCACGATCGCGATCATCGTTCTGCTCGGCGTTCAGATCGTCTCCTTGATCTTTGCGTTCTGCTTCACGATCCTGGCCGGAAGAAATGCGGGGACGTTCTTACCCGCTCGCGATTTCCGGTACTTCGTGGGCGGCATCACTCGGACCTGGCAGACGCCCGGGACCGCGCAGGTCAGCGGCGGGGAGGCCCCGGCAGCGGGCCCCGACGCCGGCGGAGCGACGAAACGGCGATGAACGGAACGCAAGCGTTCCGGCCGTCACGTCGGAGGGGGCGAACGGGGCGCTGTGGCTGTGCCCCGACAGTCAGGCGCGGGCCGCTACGCCGCGAGTCAGCGCTGATTCGTCTCTTCAGGCGTCGCGCGGGAGACCCTCGTTTCTCCGGCGGGGAGCGACGCCGAGTCGCGCCCGAGCCCACCGGAGGCCGGATCTTCGCCGCCCATCCGGATATGCGGCGGGGGTTGCCGGTCAATCGTCTCCATGCGCGGCTCGGGCCATCGGCGGCTCCGGAGCGACGCTCGCCGGCGCAAATGCAGGCTCGGCGTGGAGTGACGGCACCTGGCCCCGCACCTCGGCGACCCTTGTCGGATCGATTGTGGCCAGAATGACCTCGGGCGCCTCACCTCCTTCGGCGAGGATCTTCCCCCATGGATCGATGATGAGCGAGTGACCGTAGGTCTTGCGTCCGCTCGGGTGCTCGCCGCACTGCGCGGGCGCAATGACGAAGCAACCGGTCTCGATCGCCCGTGCCCGGAGCAGGGTGTGCCAATGCGCGCGCCCCGTTGGCCGGGTGAAGGCTGAAGGCACCGAGAGAAAGTCCGCGCCGGCTTACGCGAGGTGCCGGTACAGGTGGGGGAAACGCATGTCGTAACAGACCGTCATACCGAGGTTTCCCCAGGGGAGCTCGGCGACGACCGCGCGATCCCCGGGTCGATACGTCCGTGATTCGCGATAGCGCTCGCCGCCCTCGAGGTCGACGTCGAACATATGGATCTTGTCGTAGCGCGCCGTGATGCTGCCCCGCGGGTCCAGCAGGAAGGAACGGTTGGTGCAGCGCCCCGGCTCGACCTTGATGATGAGCGAGCCCGCGAGTAGCCAGGCTCCGGTCTCGCGGGCGAGCACGCGCAAATGATCGAGCGCCTCGTCTTCTTCTTCCCCGACCGCTTTCGCCAGCACGTTCGCGCGACCGGCCTCGATCAGGTTCGTGCATTCCGGGGTGGCAATGAACTCGGCGCCAAGATCCCGCGCCCGGCGTACAGCGTCGGCGACGTGTGCCATGCTCGACGTCACCTCGCGATCCGAGGTCATCTGAATGCAGGCGCACTGGAACATGGCCTTCACCCGGCGCGGGTGGCCAGCAAGGGGTCGAGCTCGCCCTTTCTGTCGAGCGCGTAGAGATCGTCGAAACCGCCGATGTGCCGGTCCCCGATGAAAATCTGAGGCACGGTGGTGCGCCCGTGGGCGCGCTCCGCCATCTTTTTTCGAGTACCGCTCTTCCAGTCGACCGAGACCTCCTCGTACTCGACGCCTTTGCCTTCGAGAAGCCGCTTCGCCATCGAGCAGTAAGGGCAGAACATGCTCGAGTACACCACTATATCAGCCATCGTGTTCTCCTCTGAACGCCGCGCCGTTCCCTCCTTATCGGCTGGGGCCGCGCGGTAACGGACCTCAATCCTGCCAGCCAATCGCTTTCTCTGCCCGGAGCGCCTCGACCTCCTCGGTCCCGAAGCCCCAATCCTGAAGCGCGGCCTCGGTCTGGGCGCCATACTCGGGCGGTGGGCTCTGGATCGCCCCCGGGGTACGGCTGAAGCGTGGGGCCGGGCCCGGCTGGCGGATCCCGCCGACTTCTACATAGCTGCCCCGCGCCCGATTCTGGGGGTGATCGAACGATTCGGCGACGGTGAGAACCGGCGCGAAGCAGATATCGGTACCCGCCATGATCTCGGTCCACTCGTCGCGGGTCTTACCGGCGAAGAGCGCGGCGAATCGCTCGCACATCTCCGGCCATTTCTCCCGATCCAGCTGCCCGGGCAGACTGTTGTCGCCCGCGAGCCCGAGCTTCTCGAGCAAGATGGCGTAGAACTTCGGCTCTATCGATGCGACCGAGACGAACTTGTCGTCCTGGGTCCGATAGCAGCGGTAGAAGTGAGCGCCGCCGTCGAGAATGTTCGACTCGCGTTCATCCTTCCACTGCCCGGCGGCGAGCGCCCCGTAGACGCCGAGCGCCAGGAACGCCGACCCCTCGGTCATGCTCACGTCCACGACCTGGCCCTTGCCGGAACCCTGGCACTCGTAGATTGCGGAGAGGATCCCGAAGCAAAGGAACATCGCTCCCCCGCCCATGTCGCCGACGACGTTGAGCGGTGGGGTCGGCAGATCCCGCGAGCCGATGGCGTGGCTGATGCCGGTGAGCGAGATATAGTTCAGATCGTGGCCGGCCGAGTGAGCGATGGGTCCGTCCTGACCCCAGCCGGTCATCCGGGCGTATACGAGTCGGGGGTTGCGTGCGAGGCACTCGTCCGGGCCGAGCCCGAGCTTCTCCATCACGCCGGGGCGAAACGGATCGATCAGGGCATCCGCGCTCTCGAGGAGCTTCATCAGCGCCGCGACCCCCTTCGGGTGTTTCAGATCGATCGACACCGAGGGCCGGCTTCGCCTCAAGAGATCCGTCTTCGTGGTCCGCGGGGAGCCGAGGCCCGAGGGACGATTGCGGTCGATGCGGATGACCTCCGCCCCCATGTCGGCGAGCAGGGTGCAGGCAAGGGGAGCGGGACCGATCCCCGCGAGCTCGATGACCTTGAGCCCCTCGAGCGGTCCCCGCTTCTCGTTCGTACTTGTGCCGCTCATGCTTCTGCCTCCCTGCCCAGCCGTTTCGGCAGGCCGGCGACCGAGGCCGGGCCTCCCGCCCCCGGCGCTCCGGGCCAGTGCCCGGAATGCTGGAACCGGTCCGTCCTACTCGTAGGCACCAATGATGGAAACGCTACTCACGTTCATGTGCGGGTGCCCGCCGAGATTGTGGGTGAGCCCGAGACGCGGGTTGGGAAGCTGGCGCTCGCCGGCGCGGTGCGCGAGCTGCAGGTACATCTCGTAGAGCATGCGCAAGCCCGACGCACCGATCGGGTGGCCGAAGCACTTGAGCCCGCCGTCGATTTGGCAGGGCACCTTGCCGTTCGCGTCGAAGGCGCCGTCCAGCACGTCCTTGACCGCTCCGCCTTCATCCGAGAGGCCGAGATCCTCCATCGTCACGAGCTCGGTGATCGAGAAGCAGTCGTGGACCTCGGTCATGCTGAGCTCCGCGCGCGGGTTCTTGATCCCGGCTTCCTCGTAGGCCTTCTTGCTGGCGATGCGGGTCGTCTTGACGTAGGAGCCATCCCACGAGTTGTGGGATGCCTCGGTCCCTTTCGAGACCGAGAGCTGCATCGCCTTGACGGTGATGAGCTGCGACTTGCCGAGCGACTTCGCGATCTCGGGGGTCGTGACGATGGCGGCGGCGGCGCCGTCGCTGACCCCGCAGCAGTCGAAGAGCCCGATCGGCTCGGAGACCATGGGCGCGTTCAGCACCTGCTCCATGGTGACCGCTTTCTGCAGGTGGGCTTTAGGGTTCTTCGCCCCGTTCGCGTGGCTCTTCACCGAGATGTGAGCCATGGCGCGCTTCAGCTCGTCCTTGTCGACGTCGTGCGCGCCGCGGTAGCCGGCAGCGAGCTGGGCGAACATGCCCGGTGCGGACAGATTCGGCCAGTACATGTCGTTCGTCACCCCGCGGCCCCGCTGGGGGAGGCCACCGTAACCGGTATCCTTCAGCTTCTCACAGCCAAGCGCCAGCGCGATATCGCAGGCGCCGGACGCGACAGCGTAGACTGCGCCCCGGAACGCCTCGGTGCCGGAGGCGCAGTAGTTCTCGACCCGGGTGACCGGAATGTAGGGCAGGCGCAGCGCGACCGCGAGCGGGACCCCGGACGGACCGACGTTCACGGAATCGATCGCGGTGGCGAGCCAAGCCGCCTGGATCTGATCTTTCTCGATTCCGGCATCGCCGAGCGCTTCGGTGAAGGCCTCGACCATCAGGTCCTGCGCTTCCTTGTCCCAGCGCTCGCCGAACTTCGAGCAGCCCATTCCGAGAATCGCGACCTTGTCCTTGATTCCGCTTGCCATCGTTTCACTCCTTCGCCCGTTTCAGCGCGGGCGCGCCCGGGTGGTAACCCGTGGGGTTGGGTCCTGAGCTGGGGGCCGGGACGTTCAGCCGCCCGCGCCTTGTTCCACCTGCACCGCCTTCCAGAAGTAGCGCTTGAAGCCCCGGTCCGAATCGATATCACGGATCCGGAACGTCATGCGCACTCGCGTTCCGATGTCGAACGTCTCCTTGTCGACGTCGGTGAAATCGACCATGAGCCGTCCACCGCTGTCGTACTGCACCATTCCGAAATAGGCGGGCGGATCCATAGAGAACGTCAGGGAGTCGGCGGTCCAGGTGTTGACCTTCCCCGGTATGTCCGCCATGGCGAAGTCTTCCTGGGAGTCCGCTTCGCCGCAGTTCGGGTTCACGCAATAGTAGCTCTTCGGAAACTGGACGGTCCCGCACTTCGTGCAGCGTCCTCCGACGAACCCGGTCAGCATCTTCCGGTTGCGGTAGAGGGTGGTGAGGGCGGTCTGCTTGTCGGCCTCGGCCCGTTTGCCGAAGCCCTTCGCCACCAGGTTGTTGAAGGCGAGGTAGCGGTCGTAGTTCTCCATCGGGGATCGCCGGGCGAGGGATCCGGTCACCCCCCGGCGCGGCCCGAGACTCTTGATCGCTTCGGTGACCTCGAAGAGAAGGACGTCGCAACCCTGTCCGAAGCCCGCCACGAGCAACTTCTGGCCGGGCTCGGCGGTCTCGAGCGCGTGACAGAGCAGGACCAGCGCGTGGGCGGCGCCGGTGTCGCCGCAAGTCGCTTGCAGGGTGTCGGCCACTGCATCGTTCCGGATCCCGAGGCGCCGGGCAATCCCCTCGGGGACCCGGCGGAGCACGCAGGGCAGCATGAAACGATCGATTCGGTCCGCGCCAAGACCGGCCTTGTCGAGCGCCGCACTCACCGCCGCCGGAACGATTTTGTTGTACCCCTCGTCTCGGATCCAGCGTTCTTCCCAGTCGTAGTCGAACTCCCGGGTCTGGCCGCGGTAATGGTCGACGAAATCGACCGCCATGGTATGGGTGGCCAGCAGCTTGGCGATGACACCTTCGTTGCCGAGGGTGAGGGCACAGGCGCCGTCGCCGTAGAGAAGCTCCTGCGGCGTCCCGGTCTGGCTCTTCCGGTGCTCCGAGGCGCAGAGCACGACGGTACCGGCCGCGCCCGCGGCAACGGTGTTCAAGGCGTTGACGAGCCCGGTGGTGCCGGCGCGCTGGGAGGAGGTGATGTCGAGGGTGCCCAGGCTCTCGCCGAGGTTCAGTGCCTCGGCGACGATCCCCGCGTTCTGCCGGTCGGAGAAGGGGAGGGTGGTGGAGGCGAGGTGGACGGCGCCGATCGCGCTCCGGTCCATCCCCTGCAGGGCGTCGCGGGCGGCTTCCACCGCCATGGTGACGCTGTCCTCGTCCCAGTTGCACATGGCGCGCTCGCCCTTGCCGTGGGCGGCGAGGGCGCCGTTCGCCCACGCGTTGGCCTTGACTGCGGCGCTGCGCTGCAGACGCCAACGGGGAAGATAGGCTCCGTAGGAGGTGATTCCGTGCTCGGCCATGGGTACCTCTGTCGATTCCGTTCGGGGTGGGCCCTCGGCTCTAGGCCGGGGGATCCCGTTGGGCGCTATTCTAACTCCGGACGCGGGAGTTGGCCTAGGAGATCGATGACGAAGCGGATCGGTCCGGCCGGCATGAGCAGTGCGGGGGGGCGGTGACGAGCCGGTCCGGCAAAGGTCGTGCGGAGTGAGCGGGACACCCGAAAAACACGTCCCCGTGCGGCTCGGTGGCCGCATCCGTGCGGTCGCCGGCCTTCGCCACCTGCGTACGGACCCGGTCTCCCGCGCTCACGAAGGAGACGGAGCCATCGAGAGGGTTGATAGGTAGGATTGATAGGCTGGGGGCCGGCGGGCTGCGCCCGGCAGCTCAGGCGGCGGTCGGAGCGAGGGTATAGGAGCGAAGTCGATGCGAGAACTCCTCGAGGGCGGCGATGCCGCTCGCCTCGGCGCGCCGGCACCACTCGCGCATCGCCTGCAGCAGCTCGTCCTTCGAGGCGGTGCGGTTCTCCCAGAGTTGCGCGAGCTCGAGCCGGTACCCGTAGATGAGTGACATGATCTGGCTTTCGGCGAGCAGGCGGGCCCGATGGGCGCGCGCCTTGTCGTCTATACGGTGGTCGTCTCGGCAGAGCAATGCCTTCGCTCTTCTCAGCAGTTCGCTCTGCGCACCCTTGGCGCCGAGCCGTTCCTCTGCCGCAAGCGGGGCGACGACCGTCGCCGCGAATTGCGCCATGATGTGGAACCGGTTGTTGATGACCGCGCGAATGGTGTCGAGGTCGATCTCGCACTTTCCAGGCGCCCGGTGCACGACCGGTGGCAGACGCTTGACCTGCGCGAGCCCGAGCCACCGAAGGAGGGTGATCCACATCCAGCCGGCATCGACCTCGAACCACTTCACCGACAGCTTCGCCGAGCTGGGAAAGGTGTGATGATTGTTGTGGAGCTCTTCGCCCCCGATGATGATGCCGAAGGGCCCGAAGTTCGTCGAAGCGTCCGGCGACTCGAAGTTCCGATAACCGGTGTGGTGGCACACGCCGTTGATCACTCCGGCCGCGAAGAATGGGATCCAGATCATCTGGATGGCCCACACCGTGAGTCCGATTGCGCCGAACAGGACGAGATTGAGTCCGAGCAACAGCACGATGCCGGCGACCGAGTGCGGGGTGTAGAGATTGCGTTCGATCCAGTCGTCCGGGGTGCCCTTACCGTACTTCTCGAGCGTCTCCGGCTTCGCTGCTGCCCGATAGAGCTCGGTGCCTTCCCAGAGGACCTTACCGAGCCCCTCGACGACCGGGGAGTGGGGGTCGTCGGGCGTTTCCACCCAGGCGTGGTGCTTGCGGTGGATGGCGGTCCACTCCTTCGTGTTCATGCCGGTCGTGATCCACAGCCAGAACCGGAAGAAATGAGCGACCGCGGGGTGCAGGGTGAGTGCCCGGTGGGCAGAGTGCCGATGCAGGTACACGGTAACGCAGACGATCGTCACGTGCGTGAGCGCCAGGGTGACGGCCGCCACCTGCCAATAGTCGAGCCCTAGAAGACCTTCATACCACATGATTTTCGGTGACCTCGAGTGCCATGCCCGGTAATCGGCGCGATGTCCGTACCGCTTGAATCGGTCGCCTTTCTAACTGATCGAGCGGCAGAGTGCAAAGCCTGAGGGCGGGAAGCGCCCGCCGAGTTTCGACAGCGCATCGGCCGCTGGCTCGCCTCGCGATGTGCTAGTGTAGCGCCCGCGCGCGCCCACCGCTGACGAGGTCGGGCGCTCAGGACGTATTTTCACTCTGAAACAGGACGTTAGAGTGTACCGAGAGTTCCAGCGCCGGCTGAGCGCTCTGGCTTCGGAAGTGCCGGGGCCGCTCTTGTGGCAGGGCAAGAAGGGCCTCGAGAAGGAGAGCCTGCGGGTGACCCCCTGTGGGGACATCGCCCGGACCCCCCACCCGGCGGCACTCGGCTCCGCGCTCACTCACCCTCATATCACCACCGACTACTCGGAAGCACTCATCGAGCTCATCACCCCGCCGTTCGAGCGGAACGAGGAAACCCTCGCTTTCCTTCGCCAGATCCATCAGGTCGTCTATCGCGAGCTGGACCGGGAGCTTCTGTGGTGCACGAGCATGCCCTGCGCGGTGGGGGGGGACGAGAGCGTTCCCATCGCGAGCTACGGTACCTCCAACTCGGGAATGATGCGCCATATCTATCGCCGGGGGCTCGCACACCGTTACGGGCGGGTCATGCAGGTGATCTCCGGGGTGCATTACAACTACTCGGTGCCGCTCGAGCTCTGGCCACGTCTGCGCGAGATCGAGGGTGATCGCCGTTCCGAGCGGGACTTCGTCTCCGATCGATACCTTGGGCTGGTGCGCAACGTGCTCCGCTACGGCTGGCTTCTCATCTATCTTTTCGGGGCGTCTCCGGCACTGTGCCGTTCCTTTCTCGGAGACCGGGCAGAGCGCTTTCAGCGGTTCGACGAGACGACCCGTTACGAACCGTTCGCTACCTCGCTGCGGATGAGTGACATCGGGTACACGAATTCCTCTCAGACCGGGCTGAATGTGGTCTACGACGGCCTGGAGGGGTACGTTCGGAGCTTGACTGCCGCGATCGAGACGCCGCACCCGGCTTACGAGGCGATCGGCGTTCGGGTGGGCGGGGAGTACCGGCAGCTCAACGCGAATATCCTTCAGATCGAGAACGAGTTCTACAGCCCGGTCCGGCCCAAGCAGATCACCGAGCGGGGAGAGAAGCCGACCCAAGCGTTGCTGCGCCGTGGAGTCGCCTACGTCGAGGTCCGCTCCCTCGACGTCAATCCCTTCTCCCCGATCGGTGTCGACGCCGAGCAGATGGCGTTTCTCGAGGGCTTCATGCTCTTCTGTCTTCTGCACGAGAGCCCGCCGCTCGGTCCGGAGGAGCGGGTCGGCGTGGACCGAAACACGGCGCTGACCGCTCACGAGGGTCGCCGGCCCGGTCTCGAGCTCGTCCGGGCTGGCGGCGACCCGGTTGCGCTCGCTGATTGGGGGCAGGAGCTGCTGGCCGAGATCGCGGGGCTCGCCGAGCATTTTGAGGGTGCCGCGCTCGCGGATAGCGTCGAGGGGCTGCGGGGGCGGCTCGAGGATCCCCAGACGACGCCGTCGGCGAGGATGCTCGAGGAGATGCGGGCCGGCAAGGTCGGCTTCTTTCGCTATGCGCTCGCCGTCTCCCGCGCCCACAAGGAGCGCCTCCTCGAGGAGTCCGCGGCGCTCGGGCGAGACGTGTTAGATCGTTGGCGGAGCTGGGCGCAGACGTCCCTTTCCGAGCAGCGAGCGCTCGAGGCGGACGATTCGGTGAGCTTCGAGAGCTATCTGGCCCAGTACTTCGAAGGCGATCCCGAGGTTTCGGAGCCGGCCGCCGGGGCCGGGTAAAGGGTTCGGCCTCGCGGCCGATCTCCGGGGAGACCTTACGACTGCGTCCTGCCGCCCGATTTCCTCACCCTTCATTCTATGTCCTCCGCTAACCGCGAGCCCAACGACTGGACTGCGCCCGCGAGCGCCCTCTCGGCGCCCGCCGAGCTCGTCGTCTTCTCCGATGACTGGGGCCGGCATCCGTCGAGCTGCCAGCATCTCGTCGGGAAGCTGCTTCCGCGCTATCCGGCCCTCTGGGTCAACACCATCGGCACTCGACGGCCCGGCCTCTCGGCTGCCGATCTGCGCAAGGCCGCGGTCAAGCTTCGGGCATGGACCGGAGCTTCCTCCGGGGGGGGGCGGCCGCTCCCGGACGGCCTTCGGATCGCGAGCCCGCCGATGTTTCCGGGGTTCAGAAACGGCTGGCAGCGCCGCCTGAACGCCTGGAGCATCACCCGCACTGTAAGGGCTATCCTCGGAGATCGGCGCCGCTCCACGGCGCGGATCGCGGTGACGAGCATTCCGAACGTCGCCGATCTCGTAGGGCGGCTCGAGGTCGACCGATGGGTGTATTACTGCGTGGACGACTTCTCGGTCTGGCCAGGATTGGACGCCGAGGTGCTGGGCCGGATGGAGGCCGAGCTCGTGGCCCGGATGGACGCGGTGGTGGCGGTCTCCGAGACGTTGCGGGCGCGCATGGCAGCCCTCGGTAGATCCTGCGGCCTGCTCACCCACGGCATCGATCTCGATCACTGGCGCGCCGCTGCCGCGCGGGAGGCCTCGTGCGCTTCGCCGTTGCCGGTCGGGTGGCCAGGGCCGGACGAACGACCGGTGATGCTTTTCTGGGGGGTCGTCGACCGCCGCCTCGATACC
>Ga0114931_10010051_pt1 | contig 11295 bp, 7 predicted proteins | sample 2SBtaG_FD_89579 | JGI IMG/M metagenome (GOLD analysis project Ga0114931, IMG submission 89579) | Deep subsurface microbial communities from Kolumbo volcano to uncover new lineages of life (NeLLi) - 2SBTROV14_V59a metaG | ecosystem: Environmental > Aquatic > Marine > Volcanic | place: Kolumbo...
AAATCCTAGCCTTCTCATTCCTCTTACCGCCCGGACCCACCCAAGTTGTCATAGAAGATAATCTTTCGGCCTACGACTGCCTCATCGAGAACCACACGCGGCGGATCACGTTGCTGGAGGAGGTGGCCCGGTTGCTGTACGAGGAGTGGTTCGTCCGCCTCCGTTTCCCCGGCCACGAGCACACGCCCATCAATGATGGCGTGCCAGAGGGGTGGTCGGTGACGCCATTCTCAAGGTTGGCAACCTTTATGAACGGATACGCGTTTAAGCCAACCCAATTAGGCGACACGGGAATACCTATCGTCAAGATTCCAGAACTTCGCTCTGGACCGCTCGCCAAAACACCACTTAATGACGGCGAGATGATCCCGGAAAGATACAAGATTGATACCGGCGATATGCTTTTCTCATGGTCCGGCACATTACTTGTGAATATCTGGTCATGGGGTCCCGCGCTTCTAAACCAGCACCTCTTTAAGGTAACTCCTCACAGCCCGGAACAGCGAGGGTTAGTATACTTGGGCCTGATACATGCTTTGGAAGCCTTTCAGAACCAAACTACTGGCGCGACGATGAAGCACATCAGAAAGGGTGCCCTTGACACGATAAACACGCTCGTGCCAACAGATACACTCGCACGCGAATTCGAATCTGTTGTTGATCCAATCCTGAATCAACGCACCACATTGCGGCGTCTCACTGGATCCGCAGTTGCCGCACGCGATTTGTTGCTGCCACGGCTGATGTCGGGGGAGGTGGCTGTATGACTGCTGACACCGAGAAAGCCCGCCTTTCGCAGGACGCACTCCTCAAGGAGTTGACCCGATCACTCCAAGCAACGGAGATGGTCACTGTTTACCTATCAGATAGCGATGGCCCCAAGAACCACGGTATCTACTGCGCTCTCGTTCCGACTGCCGACATCGAGAAAAGTCTCTCGTCCCCTTCTTGGGATCTAATGCATGAGTCCGGCTATCCCGGTGCGGTCCAGTACTACGAAGATGGCGAGACAGTGACGGAGTATTACCGATTCGGGGATGGTTCCGGAGTCGAACCACTGGTGATCGACCGTGGCTTTTACGGCATGAGGCCGGACTACAAGGAACTGTCCGAGGAGTTTTGGTTGTTCCACCGTCTGTATCACGACCGGCAAAGCGATCAGTACATCAAGATTGACGATGATGGCAACGAGACCGTGGTGGCGATTGTCGAGCCGAATCGGATTCAGATTCGGCTCAAGGAGCTTCGGCAATTCCTCGCGATCAAGGAAATGCACCTAGCGATTCTGTTCGATTGCCGGGAGCACTCCATGATGTCGCTGGATGAGCTTGGACTGACTGAAAGCGGCGAGGACAAACGTGACGGGCTTGTGTGTTGGGGCTTGAACTATGGCGACATCGGTGGCATTGGAGGGCACCGGGCTTTCAGTCGGCTACTCGGAAAGCGCCTTATTGAACCTCTGCCGAAAGAGAAGAGCGGTATATGGGGCTTCGCTGAAGAAGAGCCAAAAAAGTACGTCGAGTTCATCATTGGCGTTGACGATGACGGCAATGAGGTGAGCTTCACGTCCAACCCTGACGAGCTTGCCAACTACTTCGGCGCTAATCCGGAGGCTCCGAACTATCTGACGCCGGTGAGCTTCAGAAAGGAAGTGCTCAACAAGTACTACCAACAGCCTGGGAAGTACAACGTGTCGGACGGTGTGCTCGGGTGCGGCTACCTCTGGAGCATGTACCTCGATAACCATCACGATGACAAGGTCTGCGCGTGGCTTGGCGACCTTGGTCGTGACCTGCCCTACGAGGATCAGTTGCACTGGAGAAGCCACAACATCGCGAGCCCCGATGGGGTGAGCGAAACGTACTACAGGCGACAAATGCTTGCGCAGTTCACTGACTCTGACCGCCCTGAGCATGTGTTCCAGGTGAAGTATGGCGAACTCGCCAAGATTAGCACAGAGGTGCTCGGCTGGCGGCTGCTTCTACCGCTGGCACCGGAAGACGAGCATCACTTCCAATGTGTCCGCGTGCCCGCCACGGATGAGCAGCGAGATTTTGACGAACTCGTGCTCGGGCTGACCAAGATCTTGATCGACTCGCTGAACGAAAAATCGCTGAATTCGTTGGTGCCCAAGGATCAGTTGCCTGATCTGAAGGGCAGCATTTCTCGCTTGGAGGCAGCATTGGCGGCGTGTGGTATCGAAGGCGCAGAGGGTCACATCGCGTTCTTGCGGAAGCTCCAATCTCTCCGCTCCTCAGGGTCCGCCCATCGCAAAGGCAGCAACTACCGAAAGATCGCTACGGAGTTCGGGGTAGACAGCCAGAATCTTCGGGCGGTGTACCGCGGCATCTTGGGTCGAGCGCTTGGCACTCTAGAGTTCCTGGTTGATATGGTGCGGAGTGGAAAATTTGGAGCGAGCGCGACATGAGCGATACCGTTTTTAAGAAAGTGGATTACGACCTTGGCTCGCTCGTGAAATACATCGAGCTTGGGGAGATCGGGTTGCCCGATATCCAGCGGCCGTTTGTGTGGAAGAACGCCAAGGTCCGCGACCTGTTCGACTCGATGTACCGCGGCTATCCCGTGGGCTACTTGCTCCTCTGGGAGAACGGCCTGCCGGAAGACCGTGCGATCGGAACCGATACTAAGCAGAAGCCTGCGCGACTGGTCATCGTTGATGGGCAGCAGCGTCTTACATCTTTGTACGCCGTTGTGAAGGGCGTGTCTGTAGTTCGGGACAACTACGAGAGCGAGAAGATCACGATTGCGTTCAACCCGCTCGCAGGACGCTTCGCAGTGGCGGATGCGGCAATAGGGCGAGACAAGGCATTCATACCTGATATCTCAGCGGTCTGGAGCGGCGGCAAGAGCATTTTCAAGGTTGCCGCTGAGTATCTCGAAGGCCTCCGTTCGACTCGCGAGGTCAGCGATGCGGAGACAACAAAGATTGAGGAGGCTTTGACCAGACTTCAATCGCTGTTATCGTACCCATTCACCGCACTGGAGCTCGCAGCCGGGATCTCTGAGGAAGATGTGTCCGATGTCTTCGTGCGAATCAACAGCAAAGGTACGCCGCTCAATCAGGCTGACTTTATTCTGACATTGATGTCAGTCTTTTGGGACGACGGACGAACAGAATTGGAGCGGTTCTGTAAACAGGCGAGAAAGCCCACGAAGAGCGAGGCGTCTTCCTTCAACCATTTCATCGATCCCGACCCGGATCAACTGCTCAGAGTCAGTGTCGGTGTCGCTTTCAAACGCGCCCGCCTCAAGTACGTCTACTCGCTACTGAGAGGCAAGGACCTTGAGACAGGCAAGTTCAGCGAAGATAGACGCACTGAGCAGTTCTTGATTCTTGAGCGTGCTCAATCCAAGGCGCTCAACATTCAGCACTGGCATGACTTCCTCAACTGCATTCGTACAGCCGGATTCCGCAGCGGGAAGATGATCAGTTCGAACAACAACCTGCTGTTTTCGTACATGCTCTACCTCATCGGGCATACGGAGTACGGTGTCGATGCCTTCACGCTGCGCAAGGTCATTGCACAGTGGTTTTCATGTCTGCGGTGACAGGCCGATTCACAGGATCGCCCGAGTCGGCGATGGAGTTTGATCTCGCTCGTCTACGAGATGTGACGACGCCAGCCGACTTCGTCAGCACCTTACGCAATGTGTGCGATGTGACCCTGACGAGTGATTTCTGGGCAGTAACGCTGCCGAACGACCTGGCAACGTCGTCACCTCGGAGCCCATCGTTGTTCGCCTACAACGCGGCGTTGGTGCTTCTTGATGCCCGAGTCTTGTTCTCGACGGCCAAAATGACCGAACTACTGGACCCGGCAATTCAGGCAAACCGGTCGATGATCGAGCGTCACCACTTGTTCCCGAAGGGGTATCTTGCCACCCTCAAGATCACGGCTACTCGCAATACCAACCAGATCGCCAACTATGCCTTCGTTGAGTGGGCCGACAACATGAAGATCTCTGACCAGTCGCCGACCGAATATGTGCCGCTGCTGAAGAAACGGTTCAGCGAGTCGGAAGTTGCGCGAATGTACCACTGTCATGCCTTACCGGACAACTGGGAGGAGATGGAGTACAACCTGTTTCTTGAGCGTCGTCGCGAACTCATGGCTCAGATTATCGCTGAGGGATACAGGACGCTGATCGCAGATGAGAGCACAGGGCCCGAGCTTGAGACTGTTGATGTCTCGGCGCTGATCGACAATGGCGAATCAGAGGCAACAGAGTTCAAATCCACGTTGAGAGTCAACCTACACACAGGTGAGCACGACAAGCGGATGGAGACTGCCGTGCTCAAGACCCTCGCTGGGTTCTTGAACACGAATGGCGGCACTCTGATCGTCGGTGTTTCGGATGACGGAACGCCCGTGGGCATCGCAGCGGATAAGTTTCCGAACGAAGACAAGATGAGCCTGCATCTCGTCAATGTTGTCAAATCACGGATGGGGTCGCAGGCCATGACATCTATGCATCTTCACTTTGAAGAATACGAAGACACACGGGTGCTTGTAGTGCGATGCCCGCGGTCGCGTGCGCCAGTGTTCGTCAAGGACGGAGAGGTTGAGCGTTTCTATGTGCGGACCGGTCCGGCGACTACCGAGATGCCCGCCAGTCAGACACAGTCCTACATCAAGCAGAGGTTTGCGCATTGAGTCCGAGCGGATACACAGAAGACACATTGGTCCAACAGACCACAGCTGAGTACCTGGAGAAGGCACTCGGGTGGACTTCGGTGTATGCCTACAACAACGAGGACTTCGGTCCAGACAGCTTGCTGGGGCGCAAGTCCGACCGCGAGATCGTGCTCACTAGGTCGTTACGCAGCAAGCTGGCCGAGCTCAACCCGGGCTTGCCGCCAGAAGCGTATGACGATGGTGTCCGGCAGGTCACAGCATTGGTCGCTACCCAGAGTCTGGTATCGATCAACCAAGAGAAGTATGAACTCATCCGAGACGGAGTGCAGGTGGTGTTTCGAAATGACGACGGCGACCGTGTCCGTCAGCGTCTTCGCATTCTTGATTTCGACGATCCGGACCAGAATGAGTTTCTGTGTGTACGCGAGCTGTGGGTGAAGGGTGATCTGTACCGACGGCGAGCCGACATTGTCGGATTCGTCAACGGATTGCCATTGCTCTTTATTGAGTGCAAGAACATCCACAAGAACTTGAGGGCGGCTTTCGAAAAGAACTTCTCCGACTATCGCGACACCGTGCCACACCTCTTCCATCACAATGGCATCGTCATGTTCGGGAACGGCGAGAAGGCAAGGGTTGGGTCAATTACGAGCCGGTGGGAGCACTTCTTCGAATGGAAGCGACTCGCGGAGGAGGAGCCAGGCGCAGTCGATATGGAAACGCTGCTCAAGGGGGTCTGCGACCGCTGCAATTTCCTCGACCTTATCGAGAGCTTTATTCTCTTCGATGACTCCGGCGGCCAGACCCGTAAGATTCTCGCTCGCAACCATCAGTTCCTCGGCGTCAATCGAGCAGTCGACGCAGTCCGAGACCGAGAAACGCGACAAGGAAGGCTCGGTGTATTCTGGCACACGCAAGGCGCAGGCAAGAGCTACTCGATGGTGATGTTCGCCAGGAAAGTACATCGCAAACTCGGGGGCAACTTCACGTTCTTGGTGTTGACAGACCGTGACGACTTGGACACTCAGATCTACAAGACCTTCGCCGGTTGTGACATAGTCGACAATGATCGTGATCCATGTCGTGCGTCGAGCGGTAGACACCTCGCGGAGTTGCTGACGCAACACAAATCGTATGTGTTCTCGCTGATCCAGAAGTTCAACCAAGATGTCGGTGCTGATGAAGCATACACCGAACGAGATGATGTGATTGTCATCACGGATGAAGCGCATCGTACACAGTACGGAACGCTCGCACTCAATCTGCGCAATGCACTACCCAAGGCGAGTTTCGTCGGGTTCACGGGGACACCGCTCTTTACCGACGACGAAATCACACGTCGTATATTCGGCGAGTATGTCTCAACATACGACTTCCAACGGGCAGTCGAAGACAGGGCCACTGTACCCCTGTACTACGACGCCCGAGGCGACAAGCTTGGCGTGTCCATCGGAGATCTGAACGAGCGAGTGGCAGCCAAGCTCGAGGAGTTCGAGACGAAGGACATAAACGTCGAGCAGCGGCTTGAGCGAGAACTGAAGCGCGAGTATCACGTGATTACGGCTGACAAGAGGCTCGACCAGGTAGCTCGTGATTTCGTGCGGCACTACTCAACGGCATGGGAAACGGGCAAGGCCATGCTTGTTTGCATCGACAAGATCACCTGCGTGCGCATGTACGACCTGATCATCAAGCACTGGGATGAACGGGTTGCGGAATTGGAGGCGATGAGGTGCACAGCTTCGGATGAGCAGGAAGTGGCGCAGCTTGGACGCCAGCTTGCGTGGATGAGAGAGACTCGGACAGCGGTTGTGGTGAGCGAAGAACAGGGCGAGGTTGAAAAGTTCCGCAAGTGGGATATCAACATTACGTCTCACCGTCGGCTCATAAAAGAAGGGATTGACCTCCCGGCATCGATGCGTGCACGGCCAGAGTTTCGCAGCATGCAGCGGATGGACCTCGACGCCGCCTTTAAGGCCAATGAACATCCTTTTCGGATCGCTATCGTCTGCGCGATGTGGCTAACTGGATTCGATGTTCCAAGTCTCTCGACCCTCTATCTCGATAAGCCTCTCAAGGCGCACACTCTCATGCAGGCCATTGCCCGAGCCAACCGTGTTCATGAGGGCAAGAATAATGGCCTCATTGTGGACTACTGCGGCATCCTGAAACATCTGCGAAAGGCCCTGGCCACATTCGCCGGAAGCCAAGCGGGTGGAGGCGGAGGCCCATTTGAGCCTGCCAAGCCTGACGAGGAATTATTAGAGTCGTTGGCGGAGGCGATCGCATTCGTCAGTTCATTCCTTGATGAACGAGAAGCCCCACTGAGTGCTGTCATTGAAGCAGGCGGATTCGAGCGCAACGCTGCAATCGTACAATGTAAAGAGGCCGCAAACGAAGACGACAAGAGCCGCAAGCGATTCGAGGTGATGTGTCGGGAAGTCTTCAAGAAGTTCAAGGCGTGCATCAACTGTGAGGGAGTGAATGCGCATCGGGCGAACCGTGACGCGATAAACATCGTGTACAAGAGTCTTCAGCAAGACCGAGAGCAAGCAGACATATCTGACATCATGCGGCAACTCCACGCGATTGTTGACGAGGCAATTGATGTGCAGCCGGGTCAAGGCGACGAGTCGGAACCCTACGACATCAGTCAAATTGATTTCGATCGGCTTCGGCAAGAGTTTGAACGCAGCCCCCGACAGAAGACAACGGTTCAGAATCTGCGGCAGGCCGTGGAGAGTCGGCTTCAGCGTCTGTTGCAACAGAACCCACTTCGAACGAACTTTCAACAGCACTACGAACAAGTTGTCGCGGATTACAACCGTGAGAAGGACCGTGTGACCATCGAGCAGACCTTTGAGGCTCTTCTGAAGCTTGTGCAGTCGCTTAATGAGGAAGAGTGCAGAGCTGTACAAGAAGGTCTTGATGAGGAGTCATTGGCTATCTACGACCTGCTGAAAAAGCCAGAGTTGGTGCCAGTTGAGATCAAGCGAATCAAGACAGTCGCAATAGAATTGCTACAGCTGCTCAAGGAGCAAATCGCTTCAATTGATAGCTGGCAAGACAAAGAGACAACGCGAGATGCCGTACTTGGCCAGATCCGCGACTTCCTCTGGAGTGACGAGACGGGTCTCCCAGAGGTACGGTACACGGAAGAGGACGTTGTGCAGCGGTCAGAGGAAGTCTTTCGGCACATCTACAGGGCGTACCCACGAGTACCTTCGCCGTACTACGAAGAGGCGTGTGCGTAGGGCGGTGGGGCAGTTGCTCGGCATTTGATGGATCTGATTCCCTATCTGATACCAAAACACTGCCATAATTCCTTCCCGGCATCCACTCGAACCCTGTGGCTCGCGATGGGATTCAGATGGTGCGGACCCAAAGGGTCCATCGGGCACCATTATTGTGCAACACTCTGGGGTCTGGGGGTAGGTCAACGCGGGCTCCTTTAGGTATCCGGGGCTTTGACTGTCCTTGAAACTGTCCTAGGTTTTGATATCAGTATAGGTCTGAATCGGGCATGAGCAGGATCAAATAAGCGATGTGAAAGTGCAGATTATCCGAGCCTAGTGAGGATCTTCGGCCATGGCAACCATTGACGAGGCACGCCTCACAAGAATCCCCCTTCTCCGTTTCACAAGCCCTTGCGTTTGCAATGGCCTTGTTTTTCAGGGACTTGCGATGAGGCCTATGAATCATCGCGGCCCAATGTCCCCGAAATGTCCCCGTGGGTCAGCAGAGTGATCTTCGCATCACCTCTCGATTCAATCATGTCAGCGGTGCACCGCATCTGCTGCGAATCGCTCGATTGGCAGTCCAGCACTCTCAAAGCCGCTCTTGATGACTGCGCAAAGCCGCGGCACAACACACGCTCGTTGCGAGCCCAAGCATGCGTGCCGACAGGCTTGTATCATCGCGATCTGCCGTGAGACTGACCGATTCCGGATACCAGGCTTCAGTAAAGGGTTCAATTGCCAGGGGAGCAATCTGTGGAAACGGATAAATGCAGAGATGTGACAGGTATAATGCACGATGATCTGCTTTCTTGCGTTTGCCCAATTTGCTTTGGTTTCGATTTGGATTTCCTCGAATCCAAGTAGCGATTCCATTATGCACCTGTGCCTCGTGTTGGGCGCGACAAACCCTTCAGATATACGATCTCCCAAGATGACTTATGACAGACTTCATTGATCAATTAGATCCATCCACACTCCTGCCGCATCCGCTAAATAAGCAGCTTTACGATTGCACGCCCACATCAGATCTCGTCTCGAGTATTCGTGAACATGGGATCGTAGAACCGCTGGTCGTGACACCCGCGCGTATACTCATTTCTGGCCACCGGCGGCGTGAGGCTGCTTTACTCTTGAACATTCGCCTAGTACCAGTAATCACTCGAGTTGTGAGTGATGATCTCGGATCGATCATCGCATTCAACACTCATCGAAAGAAGACCTGGACGGAGGTCTACAGAGAGGCATGCGCGCTCATGCCTCGTGCTTCTAAAGCCGCTGAGGCACGAAAGCTTGAAGGCGCGCGACGAGGAGCGGCGATCCGTCACGGCGGCAATACCGGGTCCAGCACCCATCGAAAACGCGCGATCGACGATGTCGCAGAACGGCTGAATGTCAGTCGCGAGACTTTAAGGAAACTCTTTAGGATCTTCGAAGCCCTCGCGAACAAGGACGCGCCGAATGAAATAGGCGAGCGTCTAGACGCACATGAGTACACAGTACATCAAGCGCATCGACTTGTGTGCAGGTCCAAGCGGCTCAGCGCTGCGAAACAACAGATTGAATCCGCGACGCGTGAGGGAACCTTCGACTGGTCCGAGCGGATCTTGTGGACTGATGTGTGGGAATTCTACAAGAACCGTGACAACGGATTCCACGAGGCTCATCTCGACGCCGGCATAGTGCTCGACCAAGCATATGGATCCCCGCCTGCTGATCTATTCATCAATCTCATTCACCACTTCTCGGCCCGATGTGATCTCGTTATCGATCCATTTGCCGGGCGAGGTCAAGTGCACCGAGTTGCAGAGGCGATGGGTCGCCGCGCGTGGTCGTCCGACTTGAATCCCAAGGCTGCATTCATTCAGAAACTCGATGCGCTCCAAGGCCCGCCGGCGACCTTAGAACGCTCGTCCCTGATCATTATTGACCCACCGTACGGACGCGATTATCGATACAGCAATGACGCACGCGATCTATCCCAGCTTGAGATGGGCGAGGGCTGGACCTCCGCCGTGGCATCGGTCGTACGGCTGTGGTCGCAAGCCCTCTCTGCGACGGGTCGATTAGCGATAATCGTAGGGAACCGATTCGATACGACTCAAGGCAAGTTGCTCGATCGTTCCCGGTCGCTGGCTTCACGACTTGAATCTGAGTTCGTGCTTGAACAGCGGATTTTCGCACCCTACTCGCCGTCACACTTCCGGGGTTATCGAATTGATCGTGCGCGCCGCGCCGGAATATTGCTGGGGCGATCACGCGAGATCCTTGTCGTCCGACCCGGACAGTAGAGTCAATCGTCGACACACAGAAGTCTGCGTACCCCTCCCCATAGTCTGCGATCAATACACCAACACGCCTGGTGAACATTTAGCTATAGCCAGCCTTGGGAGCGACCTGCCACTGACGGATCCGCAGCTCGGGCTAGGTCATGGCCTCCGCGTGAATTCAGATCATTCCTGTCATCAACCAAAAGGATACCTAAATGAGCCATTTCAGTGATTTAGTCACCCGTCTCGTTCTCGACCGACTTTCAGCCGTTTTGGGGCCGTGTAAAAAGTGGCCTGGGCGAGGGAAGTTCTACTTCTCGGGTGGCAATTGCTTCACGATCAGGTCAGCGGATCCAAAGAAAGTCTGCGGCTACGGCAACCGTCTCCACTGGAGTTCCGCACCGGATCTAGAGCTCTTTGGCGATCGCATGCAGGCTGCCCGCGATTCGAATCGTCTGTTGGATTTCGTGTTCGCGACAGCCTTTAACGACCTTTGGATCTGGATCATCCCGGCTCATATCTGCCATTCGCTTACGGCTTTTCGCGAGATCTACATCAAGGAGTTGCCGGACGGCAGACAAGTCATGGGGGTTGAGGGAAACCAGCGTCCTCTCGGCGATTTGGATCTGCGTCGCTTCCTCATTATCGAAGACCTTTCAGAAGAAGAGAGATCGGAGCTTGAAGCCTCGCGGGGTGCAGCCTGATCTGTTCATCCGTTGCAGAACCCCGACTAACTCGTCTCCAATTAGCCGTCGCGTCCGCGACGAAGTTCCCTGCCTGCGACACGCGCGTGTCGCAGGCAGGGAACTTCATGGCTCCCATCCCCTCACAGTTGATGCTGCGAACCGTACTCAGGCCAGCCCTGGGAGCGACCTGCCACTGACGGATCCTCAGCTCGGGCTAGGTCATGGCCTCCGCTGCGAGCCAGCCCTGGGAGCGACCTGCCACTGACGGATCCTCAGCTCGGGCTAGGTCATGGCCTCCGCTGCGAGCCAGCCCTGGAAGCGACCTGCCACTGACGGATCCTCAGCTCGGGCTAGGTCATGGCCCTCCGCTGCGAGCCAGCCCTGGAAGCGACCTGCCACTGACGGATCCTCAGCTCGGGCTAGGTCATGGCCCTCCGCTGCGAGC
>Ga0114931_10010052_pt1 | contig 11295 bp, 9 predicted proteins | sample 2SBtaG_FD_89579 | JGI IMG/M metagenome (GOLD analysis project Ga0114931, IMG submission 89579) | Deep subsurface microbial communities from Kolumbo volcano to uncover new lineages of life (NeLLi) - 2SBTROV14_V59a metaG | ecosystem: Environmental > Aquatic > Marine > Volcanic | place: Kolumbo...
CGCATCCACTTCGGCGTCCGGTTGGGGGCCCACGCCGTCATTCAACCGTACACCACCATTGGCGCCGACTGCGAGATCGGCGAAGGCGCCGTCCTCGGCGGCAACCCACAGGACTATGGCTTCCAGGGGGAGCGCAGCTACCTCATCATTGGCGAGCGGAACGTCATCCGCGAATACGTCACCATCAGTCGGGCCACCGGACCGGAAGAAGCCACCCGCATCGGCAACGACAACATGCTCATGGCCTACTGCCACATCGGTCACAACTGCGAGATCGGCAATCACGTCATCATGGCCAATCAAGTAGGCATCAGCGGCCGCTGCGAGGTGGAGGACCGGGTCGTCATGGGCGGCCAGGTGGGCATCCACCAATGGGTCCGCGTCGGCCGGCTGGCCATGATCGGCGGCGTCTCCAAGGTCGCCTCCGACGTGCCGCCGTTCTGCATGACGGACGGCCGCCCGGCGCACGTCGTCGGCCTCAACAGCCTCGGGCTGCGGCGCGCCGGCATTCCCCCGGCCACCCGCGCTGGGCTGAAGCAGGCCTACCGCATCCTCTATCGTTCCGGGCACAATCTCTCCCAGGCGCTGGAAAACGCCTTCAACGAGGTGGAGCCCACGCCGGAGCGAGACTACCTGCTCGGCTTCCTCAGTCGAGTGCGGCGCGGCTCCCACGGCCGGCAGAACGACGGGAGCGGTCGGCCCGGCCAGAAATGACCACCGCCGCCGTCTTCGCCGGCGAAAGCTCCGGCGACCTGCTGGGCGCCGCCCTCATTCGGGCGCTGCAGGCGCTGCGGCCGGAGCTGAGCTGGTGGGGCGTGGGCGGCCCCCATCTGGCCGCCGCCGGCGTCCGCCTCGAGTACGACTCCAGCCACTGGGGCGCCCTCGGCTGGCTCGAATCGTTCCGCAAAGGGCTGCGAGTCAACGCCGCTCTGCACCATTGTCTGGACCGGCTCAGCCAGCCGCCGCCGGCGCTGGTCGTGCTGGTGGATTTCGGCGGCTTCAACCTCCACATCGCCCGCCGGGCCGCCGCCGCCGGCACGCCGGTCTTCTGGTTCATGCCCCCCGGCGCCTGGCGACGACGGCCGCGCATCCCCGCCGACATGGCCCGTCATGTCACTGCCGTAGCCACCCCCTTCCCCTGGTCTGCCGAGCGCCTCCGGGCGGCGGGGGTCAACGCCCCCTTCGTCGGCCCTCCGCTGGTGGATCTGAGCCAGCCGCCCCCCGGCCTCTCCCCCGAAGAACATCAGCGACAGGCGCGCGCCGAATTGGGGCTGGCGGCGGACCGCCCGGTCATCGCCTACTTCCCGGCCAGCCGGACGACGGAAGTGCGCGACATCTGGCCGATGATGGCCGCCGCCGCCCGCCGCCTCGACGACCTGGCGCCGGGCGTGCAACATCTAGTGGGAGTCGCCCCGTCCCTGGAGGTAGCCGACCTGGCGGAGGGCAACTTTACCGGACCGGCGGAATTAACCTATACTCCCAAGGCTCGCCAGGCGCTGGCAGCCTGCGATTACCTGCTGACCAAGAGCGGCACCATCACCCTGGAGGCGGCCCTCTTTCAGCGGCCGATGGTGATCACCTATGGCGGCAACTGGCTGATGAAGCTGGAGTACCGGCTCTTCTATCGCGGCCGGCTGGGCTACATCGGCTTGCCCAACATCCTGGCAGAGGAAGCAATATGCCCCGAACTCCTGGAGCGCCAAGCCAACCCGGCAGCCCTGGCGGCGCTGCTGTCGCAATGGCTTCAGGATCCGGAGGCGACCCGGAAGCAGCGCCAACAGTTGGCAGCCCTCCGAGCCCGCTTGGGACGCCCGGGAGCCATTCAGCGAGCGGCCCGGCTCGCCGCCGAGCTCGTCCCTTCAACGAAATCATCACCCTCCCGCCGCTGACGGCCTTCCTCTTCCGGCGACGGACCGCCCTGGTGATGCCGGCTCTGGCCCTGCTCATCGTCCTGGCCCGGCCGCAGCCGCTAGGCTACCTCGGCGGGCTGGCGCTGCTGTTCCTGGGCGAGGCGTTGCGCTTCTGGGCTGCCGGCACCATTCACAAAACCCAAGTGCTCACCACCGGCGGCCCCTATTCGTTGGTGCGGCATCCGCTGTACATCGGCAGCTTCCTGCAAGCCCTGGGCTACTGTTTCATGAGCGGGCAATGGCTCAGCTTCCCTATCGGGCTGCCCTTCTTTTTGCTGCTCTACCTGGTCGCCGCCCGCACGGAAGAGCGAATGCTGACCAAACTCTACGGCGCGGAGTACGCGGAGTACAGCCGCCGAGTCCCCCGCTACCTGCCCCGCCGGCTGCTTCCGGAGCGGGGCTCATTCGCCTGGCGACAGGTCATTTGGAACCGGGAGCACACCAACTTTGCCTGCATGCTGCTGGTGGCCGCCCTCTTTGGCCTGGAACTAGTCCTCCGCTGAGGAGACCCTGCCGTGAGCGCCTCCCCCAACAGGTCGAATTCCCGGCCCAAATCCTCCAAGGATCAGCGCGCCAAGCCCCGCGCCGCCACGCTCTGGCGGCTCGCCGGCTATCTGCCGCCCCTGAAGAGCCGCCTGGCTCTGGCCTTCGTTTGCATGCTGGGCGTCATCGCCTTCGATCTCGGCTACGGCTGGTTCGCCAAGCAGTTTCTGGACACCATCCAGAACGGCGTGCAGGCCGGCGCCCCGGCGAGTCACTGGCTGGGCCGGCTCAATCTCTACGCCGGGCTGGGATTGCTGGTGTTCGCGTTCAAGGGCATCTTCTTTTACGGGCAGCAGTACTTCATGGCCAACGTCGCCCAACGGCTGGCCATGCGGCTGCGCAACCAGATTTTCGCCCACCTGCAGCGCCTGTCGCTGTCGTTCTTTGACAACCGGAAGACGGGGCAGCTGATGTCCGGCATCGTCAACGACGTCCCGGCGATCCAAAACAGCTTCACCGGGGCGACGCTGCGCATTTTCAGCTCGCCGCTGATGATGGTGGGCGGAGTGGCGGTGATGTTCGTCCTCAACTGGCGACTGGCGGCCGTCACCTTCCTCTGCCTGCCGGTCATCGCCCGGATCATCACGGTGGCCAGCCAGCGCATGCGCCGCTATACCGCCGAATTGCAGGAGGACCTGAGCGACGTCTCCCAGCGCGCCGAGGAGTCGCTCTCCGGCATCCGGCTCGTCAAGGCCTTCGGCAACTCTGACTACGAGATCAGCCGCTTCGAGACCCACAGCCGCAAGGTCTTCCGCAGCGTAATGCGGACCGTGATGACCCGGGCCGCGATGCTCCCGGCCATCGAATTGGTCGGCGCCATCGGCATCATCCTGGTGCTCTGGGTGGGCGGCCGGGAGATTATCGGCCAACGGGGCGGATTGACGATCGGCGGGCTGACGTTCTTCGTGCTCGTCCTCCAAAAGGTCGCCGACTCCGCCCGGGGCATCGGCACCCTGCGCACCAGCCTCTCCGTGGCCAGCGCCGCCGGCGAGCGGGTGTTCAACCTGCTCGATCAGCGCACGGAAATCACCGACAAGCCAGACGCTCTCGAGCTGGAAATCCGCGCTGGCCGCGTGGAGTTCCGCCGGGTGAGCTTTTCCTATCTCGGCGGCCTGCCCGTGCTGCGGGACATTGACTTCGTGATGGCGCCGGGCGAGGTCGTCGCCCTCGTCGGGCCCACCGGCGCCGGCAAGACGACCATCGCCAGCCTCATTCCCCGGCTGTATGACCCCTCCCAGGGCAGCATCCTCATTGACGGGCTCGACCTGCGCGACGTCACGCTGGATTCCCTGCGCGCCCAGATCGGCATCGTGCCCCAGGACGCCGCCGTCTTCTCCGGCACAGTGCGAGAGAACATCGCCTACGAACGGCTGGGCGCCAGCGAGGCGGAGGTGATCGCCGCCGCCCGAACCGCCAACGCCCACGAATTCATCGAGGACCTTCCCCAAGGCTACGACACCCTGATCGGCGAGCGCGGCGCCCGGCTCTCCGGCGGGCAGCGACAGCGCCTCGCCATCGCCCGCGCCGTCCTGCGCGATCCGCGCATCCTCATCCTCGACGAGGCGACTTCCTCGCTGGACGCCCAATCCGAGGCCCTGGTGCAGGAGGCCCTGGGGCGCCTGGTCCGGGCTCGCACCACACTGGTGATCGCCCACTGCCTCTCGACGATTCACGATGCGGACCGGATTCTCGTCCTTTGCGACGGCCAAATCGTCGAGAGCGGCCCACACGCGGAACTCATGGAACATAGCGGCCTGTATTCCGACCTCTATCGGCGTCAATTCCGTCCGGAGACAGCCGGCGAGGCCGGCCAGTCCTGACCCCCGATGCGCGCTGGACCCATGCACGCCTCAACCCGAGAGAACCTGCCGATGGCCCTGATCTACAACGCCGGGCAGGCGCTGCTGAGCCCGGCCCTGGCCATGTATCTCGGCTATCGGCTGATGGTGCAGGGCAAGTCCCGGGAGGGCTTCTGCCAGCGATTGGGAGCGCTGCCCCGGCTCGGCCCGCCGCCGCCGGCGGGACGAATCTGGCTGCAGGCCGTCTCCGCCGGGGAGGTCGCCGCCGCCGCGCCGATCATCCGCCACCTCCGCCGGCGGCCGACGCCGCCGGAGGTGGTCCTCTCCACCACCACGCCGGCCGGGCAGGAGCAAGCCCGGCGCCTGCAGCTCGACCTGGCCGCCTGCTGCTACTTCCCGTTTGATTTCTGGCCCTGCGTGGTCGCCGGGCTGAACCGCCTGCAGCCGACGGCCATCGCCAGCGTGGAGACGGAAATCTGGCCGAACTGGCTGCAGGCCGCAGGGCAGCGCGGCGTGGGCACCGCCTTGGTCAACGGCCGTTTCTCCGACCGGGGCTTCCGCCGCGCCCACCCGTTCCGCTGCCTCTACCGCTGGCCGCTGCGGCGGCTGGACGCCCTGCTGATGCAGTCGGACCGCGATGCCGAACGGGCTCGGCGCCTCGGCGGCCCGGAGGACCGGCTGCGGGTCGTCGGCAACGCCAAATTCGAGCAGAACGTGCCGCCCCTCGACGCTGCGGAGGCGCGCCGGCTGCGAGGAGAACTGGGGCTGGTCGAAGGACAGCGATTGCTCATCGGCGGCAGCACCCATCCCGGCGAGGAAGCCGCGCTCCTCGATGCTTTCGCCAAGTTGCTGCCGCGCTTCCCCGACCTGCGGCTGCTGCTGGCCCCCCGCCATCTGCGCCGGGCTGACGAAGTCGAGCGGCTTATCCGCAAGCGAGGCTGGAACTGCCGGCGTCGCAGTCGCACCGACAGTCCGAAGGCAACCCGCGCACCGGTCGTGTTGCTGGACACGATGGGGGAGCTGGCCCGCCTCTATGGACTGGCCACGCTGGCGTTCGTCGGCGGCAGCCTGGTCCCCGTGGGCGGCCACGACGTGCTGCAGCCGCTGTTTCATGGCGTGCCGCCGTTGTTCGGGCCGCACATGCACAATCAGCGTCAATTCGCCGCCCTGACCACCGAGGCCGGCGCGGCCGTGCAGGTGGACTCCGCCGCTTGCCTCAGCCGAGAAATCGCCTCCCTGCTCGACGACGCGGAGCGCCGGAACCGGCTGCAGGCCGCCGGCCGAGCGTTGATTCGTCGCCACGCCGGCGCCGCGCGCGACGCCGCCGAATTGCTGGCCGATCTGGCTGCTGCGGGGCGCCGATCATGAGCGCCGGCCTCATCGCCGGGCTGGGCGAGACGCCCCGCATCCTGCTCGTGAGGCTGAGCGCCATCGGCGACGTCGTCGTCACCACCCCGGTCGTGGCGGCGATTCGGCAGCGCTTCCCCGAGGCCCACCTCGCCTGGGTGGTGGAGGAGCGCGCTCAGGCCATCGTCGCCGACAATCCCCAACTGGATGAGATCATCGTCTCGCGGCGAGAATCCCGGCAACCCTGGTGGGCGCACCTTTCCGAAATCGAGCACCTCTGTCGAAAGCTTCGGCGGCGACGATTCGACGTCTCGATAGACTTCCAGGGGCTGCTGCGGAGCGCCGTGCTCGGGTTCCGAGCCGGCATCCCGCACCGAATCGGCAACACCCAGCCCAAGGAGCACTGCGGGTTGCTCTACACGCATCGGGTTGCCCGGCCGAGCGAGCCGAGTTCGCGGCAGCGCTGCCTGGACCTGCTGCGGCCGCTCGGCATCCAAAGCCGCGATCGCCGCACTCGCGTCTATCCGACGGCTGCCGATCAGCAGGCGGCCGCTCAGCTGATCGCTGAGGCGCCGCCGGCCCCCAACGGCTACGCCGCCCTGGTCCCCGCGACCTCCTGGGAGCACAAACATTGGCCGGAAGAGCACTGGTCACGCCTGGCGCAGTTGGTCTGGCGGGAGTTGGGCCTGCTCCCGATCTGGATGGGCGCCGGTGTAGACCGGCCCCTCATCGAGCGCATCGAGCGGCGGCTTCGGGAGGCAGACATTCCCAGCTTCGTCACCACCGGCCGCACCCGGCGCCTGAAGACCGCCGTTGCCGTCCTGGAGAGCTCCCGGCTGTGCATCAGCGTGGACACCGCCCTGATGCACCTCGCCGTGGCGGCGGAGACGCCGACGGTGGCCCTCTGCGGCCCCTCCGCCTGGCGCGGATTTCAGGATTACGAGAACTTCACCCTCATCCACAAGCAGGCCACTCACGCCTGCATGCCCTGCCTGCATCACCCCACGTGTAATATGCGGGTAACATGCATGCGCGATATTACTCCCGGCGAGGTGCTGCAAGCGGCCCGGGATCGCTTGGGGCACACGCCCCTCGTCAGCTTATGACCACCTACGAACGCTCCTGGCAATCCCTGGTCGGCGACCCGGCGCCTCCGCCGAAACGCCGCCTGACGCGGGGCGCGTTGACGGTTGCCTCCTGGCTGTACGGCCTTGGTGTCGCCGGGCACCGGTTCGCCTACCGAAGCGGCATCGTGTCCCCCGCCTGCCTCAGCGTGCCCGTGCTCAGCGTCGGCAATCTGGTCGTCGGCGGGGTTGGCAAAACGCCGACGGTGCGCTGGCTGGCGGAGCGACTGCAGCAGTGGGGCCGCAAGCCGGCCATCATCAGCCGAGGCTGCGGCGGCGCGGCGGAGGACTCCGGCTGCCGGGTGTCCGACGGCCGGGAGATCAGTCTGCCGGCGGAAGTCACCGGGGATGAGCCGCTGATGCTGGCTCGGGCCCTGCCGGGCGTGCCGGTGTTTGCCGGCAAGCGTCGCGCCCCCCTGGCCCGTCAGGCCATCGAAGAATGCGGCTGCGACGTGATTCTGCTGGACGACGGCCATCAGCATTGGAAGATCGCCGCGGACTGGCGGCTGTTGCTGCTGGACCACGCCGCCCCCTTCGGCAACGGCCGGCTCCTGCCCGCCGGCCCCTTGCGGGAGACCCCGTCGGCGGCGCGACGCGCCGATGCCCTGCTGATTACTGACGGAGAACCGACCTGCTCCCGGCTGACGCAGCCGGTGCGCAATCGCCTCCTCCGCCTGAAACCTGGGATACCGCTGGCCCACGTCCACTACCGGCCCAATGGCTGGCGCGACCTGCGCAGCGGCAAGCGCCTCCCGACAGATCACCTGGCCGGCCGCCGGGTGTCAGTCCTCACCGGCATCGCCCACCCGGAGCGATTCGTGGCGACCGCAAAAGGGCTGGGCGTCGCCATCGGCGCGGTCTACGAGTACCCTGATCACCAACCGCTCATCGGGCCGCTGGCGGCGTCCGTCGCCGGCGAGGCCCCGGAAAAGGAGGTCACCGCCGTCATCGTCACCGATAAGGACGCCGTGAAGCTCGATTTGGACCAGCTCCCCCGGTCCGCAACGCCGCCTTTCTACGCCCTGGAAGTCGAATGGGAATGGCTGGAAGGCCGCGAAGCCCTGGAGCGCTCCCTGCGCAATTGCCTTGAAACAACCGCCGCCGCGTAAGACCAAGCCGCTGGAATGGTGGCTGACCCGGAACGTCCTCCGCCTGGTTCTGGGCCTGGCCCGCCGGCTGCCGACGCGCGCCCGGCCGGCGGTCGCCCGCGCTCTGGGCAATGCCTGCTTCCGCCTCATGCGTCGCTATCGGCGAGTCGCCCTCAAGAACCTGAGCCACGTTTACGGTCGCGAGCGCTCCCCGGCAGAGTTGGAGAGCCTGACGCGAGAAGTTTTCGCCCATCTGGCGCTCAACCTGATGGAGTTTTTCCTCGTGATTCCCGGGCTGCGGGGCAAACGGGTGACCGAGGTGGTCCGCATGGAGGGGCAGGAGCACTTCGAGACGGCCTTCCGGGCCGGCAAGGGCGTGGTGATGGTCACCGGCCACTACGGCAACTGGGAGATGATGGGACCCTATTTCGCTCAGGCCGGATACCAAGTGAACGCCATCTCCCGAGATGCCGACGATCCGATTATGAACGAAATGATCGAATCGGTGCGCCGCGGCCGGGGGGATCGGCTGATAGACCGATCGCACGCGCTTCGCCCGGCGCTTGAATGCCTGCGCCGCAACGAGATGCTCTGCATCCTGGCCGATCAGAACACCGTCGAGGGGGGCATGTTCGTGGACTTCTTCGGGAAGCCGGCCAGCACCGCCCCCGGCGCCGCCTTCATCGCGCTGAAGACGGGCGCCGCGATCATCCCCGCCTACTGCGAGCGCCAGAGCGACGGCCGGCACCTGATTCGCGTCTGCCCGCCCATCGAGATTGTCCCCACCGGCGACCGGAACGCCGACGCCCGACGCATAATGTCCCTGATCAACGAATCGCTGGAAGCCCAGATCCGGCGCGAACCCTCCCAGTGGATGTGGATTCACGACCGCTGGAAGCTTCAGCCCACGGCAGCCCGCCCGGCGCCCCGGCCCGCAGCGCCGGTCACCGGCTGACCCGAGTGCAAAGGACCGCCCCCGTGCCACCCAGCCCGGAATTCCTCGACAGCGTCCGCAAAATCCTGGTTCTCAATCGGAACCTCATCGGGGACTGCCTGCTGACGACCCCCACCCTGCGCGCCTTGAAGCGACGGTTCGCTCACGCTCACCTGGCCGTCTCCATCCCCCACGCCCATCGGGACCTGCTGGCCGCCAACCCCTACGTGGACGAGATCGTCCCCCGGCCGCGCATGTCCCGCTGGGTGGCCAAGTTTCAATTCGCCCTCGACGTCCGCGAGGCCGGCTATGACGCCCTGATCTCCTTTCAGGAGAAGTCCATTTTCTACGCCCTGGCCGCCTGGCACTCCGACGCGCCCTACACCCTCTGCCTGCGCGACCGGCGCACGCGGGACTATTACACCGAGACCGTCCCCATCGAGCCGGACGTGCACGAGGTCCACAAGAACCTGAACGTAGCGGCCTTCCTGGGCTGCCCGGTGGAGGAGCGCCCGGTGATGGAGCTGCAGACGACCCCGCTGGCCCGCTCGGACGTGGAGCAACTGGTGGCGGAGGAGGGCTACGACGCTGACGCCCGGTTCATCGGCATCAATCCGGGCGGCACTCGGAGCCACAAGCGCTGGCCCGTCGAGCGGCTCGGGCAGGTCGCTGCCCGCCTGCAACGTGAGCTTAACCTGCCCGTCATGGTCTTCGGCGGCCCGGCGGATGTCGAATTGGCCCGCGAGGCGGCCAGTCATCTGAGCGGCGATTCGGTCGTGCTGGCCGGACGCACGTCGCTGGGGCAGGCGGCCGCGGCGCTGGAGCGCTGTCGGCTGTTCCTGACCGGAGACACGGGGCCGATGCACATGGCCGTCGCCCTGGCCGTTCCGGTGGTGGCCCTCTTCGGGCCGACCAACCCGACCAAGTTCGGGCCGTTCAGTTCCCAGGCCATCGTGCTCCGACAAAAAAAGCCCTGCGCGACCTGCGAGGACCTCTGCCTGCACGATCTAAGCGTGGAGGAATGTCTGGAAGCCGCTCTGCAACTCGCGAAGCCCGGCCACCGCCCCTCAGCGGCCCCCGCGCCTGTCTCCGGATAAGAGTCCGCAGATGCGCCTGGCGATCCTCAACACGGTTCGCGAATACGGCGGCGGTGAGAAGTGGGCGATCAGCATCGCAGCGGCTCTCACGGATCGGGGCCACGAGGTGATTCTCTGCGGTCAACCGAATTCGGAACTCTGCCGCCGGGCGGCCGCCGTCGGCCTCCCCGAGGCGGACGTCCTCCTCCGTCACGACCTCTCGCTGCCCTCGGTGATGCGGCTGGCGCGGCTGTGGCGACGGCTGCGGCCGGACGTGGTGCTGGCCTGCACACAGCGCGCCGTCCGACTGGCTGCCTGGTCGGGCTGGCTATGGCCGCCCCTGCGCCTGGTCTATCGCAACGGCCTGAAGGGCAGCTTCAAGAACAAAGTCTACAACCGACTCATCGCCCCCAAAATCAGCTTCCTGGTGGCCAATGCCGCCGCCACGCAGGCTGAAGTGCTGGCCTATGGCTGGCTCCCCCAGGCCAAGCTGCAGGTCATCTACAACGGCGCGGCCCCGCCGCAAACAGATCCGGATGCCGCCATCGCCGTCCGCGAGGAGTTCGGCTGCCGGCCGGGGAGCACGCTGATTCTGGCCGCCGGCCGGCTGGTGCACGATAAGGGCCACCACCTCCTCCTGCAAGCGATAGCGTGCCTGAACGCGACCACCTCGGCGGAAGACTGGCTGCTGGTGATCGCCGGCGAAGGCCCGCAGCAGGCCGCGCTGGCGGCGACCGTGGAGCGCTTGCGGCTGGGCGATCGAGTTCACCTCGCCGGCTTTAGAGAGGACATCGGCGCTCTGTATGGCGCCGCCGACCTGCTGGTGCATCCCTCGCGACGCGAGGGCGCGCCCAACGCCATCCTGGAGGCAATGGCGGCCGGGCTGCCCGTGGTCGCCACGGCTATCCCGAGCGCCCGCGAGCTATTGGGCGAGGACGCCGGCTGTCTCGTTCCGCCGGAGGATGCGCCGGCCCTGGCGACGGCCCTGGCGGAGTTGCTCGCCGATGCTCCCCGGCGGGCGCGGCTGGGCGAGGCGGCCCGCCGGCGGGCGGAGGAGCGCTTCTCGCGGGAGGCCTCGATTGGCCGCTGGGAGGCGCTGCTGACCGCCGTGGCCGCCGGCGAGCCGCTGCCGGACCTCACCGCCCCCCGGCGACCGAAGAGCGTGGTCGGCTGATGGCGGCCTCGGCAACAGAGCCGGCCTCGGCCGTGCAGGTTCTCGGCCGGACGGGCGCGCCGCCGAACCCGCGCGTCATCCTGGTGGCGCAGACGCAGCGCCTGGGCGACGTCACCTGCCTGACGCCGGTGCTGGAGGCCCTCCGAGGCTGCTATCCGGAGGCGCGCCTGGTCGCCCTCGTGCAGCCGCCGGCGCCGGCCCTGCTGGAGCATTATCCGCATCTGGATGAGGTGGTCGTTTACGAGCCACGGCAGGCCCGGGGCTTGCGGCGGGGGACGGTCGCCCTCTGGCGGCGGCTGC
>Ga0114931_10010053_pt1 | contig 11293 bp, 7 predicted proteins | sample 2SBtaG_FD_89579 | JGI IMG/M metagenome (GOLD analysis project Ga0114931, IMG submission 89579) | Deep subsurface microbial communities from Kolumbo volcano to uncover new lineages of life (NeLLi) - 2SBTROV14_V59a metaG | ecosystem: Environmental > Aquatic > Marine > Volcanic | place: Kolumbo...
GTTGACTACGAAAGAATTGAAAATATAGTTAAAAAATATATTCCAAGAGAAGTTGTTAAGCAAGTTGTTGTTGAAAAACCGGTTCCAATGAAAAGTAATTGGGTACTGGTTGGCGTAAACTTTGATTTCAACAGTGCATCACTTAAAAAAGAGGCATTCCCCGTATTGTGGCATGCTGACCAAGTTCTTCTTTCACATCCTGATGTTAGAGTTGAAATTCAAGGATACACCGATAATATTGGAAGTGAGAAGAATAACTTAAAATTATCAGTAAAACGTGCTCAAGCTGTTAAAGATTATTTGATGGCTCGCGGAGTTAGTGCCGATAGAATGGTTGTTAAAGGTTATGGCGAATCCAATCCAATAGCTTCTAACAAAACTGCTAAAGGCAGATCAATGAATAGAAGGATTGAATTCAAAGTTTTGAAATAAAATAATTCAAAATATTTTTGTAAAAAAAGAGGCTTTTTGAAGCCTCTTTTTTTTTGAATAATTATTCTTTTTGATAATTGATTGATAATCATTATCTTTGTTGAAAACAATATCCTTTAATATTATCCCGAGAGATAAGCAAGGAATGACTGGTAAGAACACATATTATATTAAATAAAAGGAACCTCTGCGACGAAAGTCAATGAGGATTTTTTGTATATGGACATTAAAGCAACGATCATCGACAGTTCGGGATTATCGAGAACGATAACCAGACTTGCACACGAAATAATTGAAAAAAATAACGGGACGGAGAATATTGTATTGCTGGGAATGCGTACACGTGGAGAATTTCTTGCAAGACGAATTCAAAATAAAATATTTGAAATTGACAGCACTAAACCTCAACTCGGGGTTTTGGATGTTACTCTTTATAGAGATGATTTTAGAACCAGATTAAAACAGCCTGAAGTTTCTGTTACCGATATTACATTTGATATTAATAACAAAGACATTGTTTTAATTGACGATGTTCTTTATACAGGTCGCACAACAAGAAGCGCTATGAATGCCATAATGGATTTGGGTAGACCAAGCACAATTCAACTTTGTGTTTTGATTGACAGAGGACATCGTGAACTTCCGATTAAAGCAGATTATGTGGGAAAGAATATTCCAACTTCAATAAATGAAGAAATCCGTTTGCAGATGAAAGAAGTTGATGGCGAAGATGCTGTTTATCTTGTTGATATAACAAATAAAAAAGAGAAATAAATGAGTTTATCGAGTAAACATTTAATTGGGTTGCACAATGTTTCTGCCGAAGATATTCAATTAATTTTGGATACTGCAAGAACATTCAGAGAAGTTCTGGAAAGACCGATAAAAAAAGTTCCTACGCTTCAGGGAAAAACAATAGTTAATCTTTTTTACGAAAATTCTACACGAACACGATTATCATTTGAACTTGCGGAAAAAAGATTATCCGCCGATACAATTAATTTTTCAAAAGCCGGAAGCAGTTCAAGCAAAGGAGAATCCTTTAAGGACACAATTAAAAACATCGAGGCAATGAAAATTGATTTGGTGATTGTTCGTCACGAATCGGCAGGTGTCCCACTATATTTAACAAAAGTAACCAATGCAAGTATTATAAATGCCGGAGACGGCAGACACGAACATCCGACACAAGCTTTGTTGGATATGTACTCAATTCGTGAAAAAACCGATAAAATTAAAGGACTTAAAGTTTGTATAGTTGGTGATATTGCACATAGTAGAGTAGCACTATCTAACATATTCGGGCTTACGGCACTCGGTGCCAAAGTTTCCGTGTGTGGTCCGGCAACAATGATTCCAAAAGGAATAGAAGCATTTGGCGTGAAAGTTTACAATGATATCAACAAAGCTATAAACGAAAATGATGTCCTTAATGTTCTGCGAATTCAGTTGGAAAGAAAAGCGGGAAATACCTTTCCTTCATTAAGAGAATACCATTATTATTTCGGAATTACGGCCGAGAGAATTGAGAAAAACAATCCGAATATTCTAATCCTGCATCCGGGTCCAATTAACAGAGGTGTTGAACTTTCTTCTGAAGTTGCAGACGGACCTTATCAAATTATTCTCGATCAAGTTACAAACGGTGTGGCAGTCAGAATGGCTGTACTTTATTTATTAGGAACAAGGCAATAAAGGTTATCATGAAATTACTGCTTAAAAAAATCAGATTATTAAATCCAGAACAACAATTAGACGAATTAAGCGACTTATTAATCGAAGATGGAATAATTGTAAAAATTGGAAATATTCCGGAAAGCTCTGCCGAGAGAATTTTAGAATTTGAAGGAAAGATTGCAGTCCCGGGTCTTTATGATATGCATGTTCATTTAAGAGAACCCGGTAGGGAAGATGAAGAAACTATTGCTACCGGAAGTAATGCCGCTGCTGCCGGTGGATTCACGGGTATTGCCTGTATGCCGAATACAAATCCTACAATTGATTCTGCCGAAGTAGTTACTTCCATAATTGAAAAATCTAAAAAACATCTCGTTGATGTTCACCCGATTGGGGCAGTAACAATTGGCAGAAAGGGAGAAAAACTTTCTCCTTTTGCCGAGCTTATCGAAGCCGGTGTAGTTGCTTTTTCTGACGACGGAACTGCAGTAAAAACAGCGGAAATTGTTAGACATGCTTTGGAATACTTATCTATGTATAATAATGTTCCGTTAATTGAACACTGTGAAGATGAATCCCTTGCAGGCGGCTCAATGAACGAAAGTCTAAATTCCACTCTTCTCGGTTTGCCTCCGATTCCCTCGGTTGCAGAGGATTTGATAATTATGAGAGATATTCAAATTGCGGAATACACAAACGGCAATGTTCATATTGCTCATATCAGCACAAAGAATGGTGTACAATTAGTTCGCGATGCAAAAACAAAAGGTTTGAAAATTACTGCCGAAGCAACTCCGCACCACTTTACGCTAACAGATGATTCTTTGAAAACATACGATACTAATTTTAAAATGAATCCGCCATTGCGTACAAAAGAGGATACTGATGCAATTATTGAAGGTTTAAAGGACGGAACAATTGATTGCATAGCAAGCGACCACGCACCGCATTCAATTGAAGAAAAAGAAATGGAATTTATTTACGCGCCCAACGGTATTATCGGACTTGAAACACAATTGGGTTTGACCATAAGTGAATTGGTAAATAAAGGATTTTTAACTCTTGAACAGATGGTCGAAAAATTATCAATTAATCCGAGAAAAATTTTAAATATCCCTATTCCAAAATTTGAAATCGGTGAAACCGCAAATATAACAATAATTGATACTGATGAAATTTGGACTGTTGATATTAAAAATTTCAAATCAAAATCAAAAAATTCACCATTTAATAAAAGACTATTAACAGGCAAATCGGTAGCAGTTATAAACAACGGGCAGTTATTCTTCGAAGATGAGTTTGTTAGAATATAGTTCCGGTCTGTAAGAACCATTTTTTTAGTTTTTTAAATTATTTTATGAACGAAAATATACGGTAGGGATTATTCAAACATTTCTTCTACACGTTTAATAAAACTTTATAAATCTAACTTCTGTTTTTTCTTGTGGGAAAAAATATTTTTAACAATTGAGTTGATTCAACTCATTTTCGTAAAATTTCTTACTCAAAATAAATTATATTTTTCTATATTTTTATTCACATTGTTTAATTTCTAATACAGAAAAACAATTTAAAGCTTTAAATTATAGCTTATTTGTCCGAAAATTGATGGCACATAAATTGCTTCCATTCTCAAAAATATTGGAGACTAAAATGAAATATTTAAAAATTTTTATCGCTTTTATATTTGTAATTTTAATTTCAGGTTGTTCCAACAAGAATAATCCTGTTATTGATACTACACCGCCGGCAGCACCGACAAATGTGCGGACAGTTGTTAGAGATAATGAAGTGGACATTCTTTGGGATTATAATAAAGAACCTGATGTTGCTGGATATAATGTTTATTATGCCACCTCATATCAGGGGAAATATACTTTGCTCGGTTCAACGAAACAAAATTTTTACGCAGATACTGGCGCAAAAAACGGAGAGTTATGGTACTATGCCGTAGTTGCTTATGATTTTAGCGGAAATGAAAGTGCACTTAGTACCGATGAAGCTTATGGTGCGCCGCGTCCCGAAGGTATGAACCAATCGGTTTTTGATTTCAGAAATTTCCCAAATACATCAGGGTATGATTTCAGTAATTTCGCCGTTGTACCTTACGATATAAATGATGGTCAATCTTCGGCAGACTTCTTTTTTGAAAATGACAGCGGAAGTTATTACTTAAATGTGTGGACTGACACCGAGATACAAGATATGGGCCCAACAAATGATATTTATGATATTCCTTATGCACCGATTACAGGCTGGGTACCTTTAATTCCCGGAGACAATGTAAAATATGTTACAGCCATACCAGGGCATACTTACGTAATATTTACTTGGGATAATCATTTTGCTAAAATTAGAATTAAAACTATTACTACCGAAAGGGCTGTGTTTGATTGGACTTATCAGTTAATTGAAGGTGAACAGCAGTTGAAACCGACCATCCGAAACGGGCGTGTTGGTATTTCAAATACCGTTTTGAAAAATTCGGCAAAATAAATTTTAACAAATTATTTTTTTAAGAAAGGAATGGTTATTTACTCAATTAGCAAATGAAAAAAAAACACAAATACAAAAAATTCATTTTCATTGTTATCTTTTTCTTTTTGGCATCGTCGGTTTTATCTGCCCAGTCCAAAATTCGTGAAAAGAGGAAAATAAATAGTATCTTCAATAAAATTGAGAGAGGTATTAATAGTAGCTCGGCAAGTGGAATTTCAGAATATTTTAACAGCAGAGTCTTTGTAAGTCTTCCAAATAATAAAAAAAATTACTTTAGCAGTAATCAGCTTTTTTATCTTTTACAAGATTATTTTTCCAGTCGCCACATTATGTATTTTTCATTCGATAAAGTATCTGTTGATGGCCCAAATCCATTCGGTTACGGAAACATAAAGTATGAACATCTTGGAATGAGGGGCAATAGTACTGTATATGTGTCTCTTAGCAAAATTGGAGCAAATTGGCGTATTACCAAATTTGTGGTAAACTAAAATGTATCCAAAGTTAAAAGCAACCATTAAATACCTATTTGTTGTTGCCATATTAGTCGTAATAGGTATTAGTATCCTTTCTCCAATTTTAATTTCACATTATGAAAACAACTGGAAGAAAAAATCAGAGGAAATAACCAACAGAATAGAAAGCGAAAGCAAAGATATCATTCTTCAAGAAAAAATCGGCTTAGAAAAAGCGTTAAGCAGTATTGAAGATTATTTAATATCACACAACAGTTTAAAATCTCCAAATCAAAATGACTTTCTGAATTTTGTTAAAACCCAATTCCCGGATTTGTCAGTTATTGTTGTTGATTCAAGTGGCGAGCTTATATTCTGGTCTAACTATATTAACAACTTTGCCCCAAATTATTACGATAATATTCCAGGCGAAATATTCTTTTTTGACTCTGGTATGAAAAAGTTCCTCGGTATTCATTCAAACACAACATTATTAAATAATAATTTAAGTCTTAACATTTTAACTGCGATTGATAAAGAATATAAATTACCACTTGAAGAAAATTCGGGCGGTTTTCTTGAAGAAGAGTTGAATAAAAAATTTGGCGTAAAATTTATACTCGACAGTTATAAAAATGCGAGTGTGCTTGATAGTAATTTTCATTCATATAATATCTTAAACCGAGACGGGAAGGAAATTCTCCGGGTTTCTTTTCCGAAGCCGCGGGAAAAAGTATATCTAAATAAATTAACAAATCTCCTCTTTACAATCAAAGCGGTTTCTTTCACTTTAGGTTTACTGTTTTTATTTATGTTAAGCCTACCGAATATACTTAAAATTAAATCACATTATATTAGATTATTAATTTATTTAATTACTCTTGTTTCGTTTAGAATACTAATTTACTTATTGGGATTACCCGACAGAATATTCCATACCAATTTGTCCAATCCGGAATATTTTTCATCTCAATTTGCTTTTGGGATTGTAAAATCACCTTTGGAATTTTTAATTACCGGCATATTTGCTGTAATAATTTCAATCATTGTTTTTGGATTCGTAAATAAATATTATAAAAACAAAAATCTATTAAAGAGCAGTAAATTTTTTTATCTTGTGGCAATCAGCATCATTGGTTTAACACTTTTACTAATTCGTTCCGTTGGAGCAATGAGCAAAAGTGTTATTAGAGATTCGACCATAAATTATTTTTCTGATTATAACCTAATTTCAAAACTGCCGGCAGTTTTAATGCAGATTAATACGCTGTTAGCAGGCTTTGCCATATTCATAATTATTATTTCCGGTTTCGTTTTTCTGTTTACTAACCATAATGGTGATAAAACAAAAAAGAAGTTTCTGCTGACTTTCATATCGACTGAAATTTTTGGAGTCCTTTATCACTATCTTCAGCCTTACCCGCAGGTAAGTATTCCCATTGTAGTAATTGTGATTGCCTTTATTTATTTCGTAACTTATTTGATAGTTGAAAAACATATTTCAATTCCAAAGGCCTTATTCTATACGGCTTTTGTTGCTTCTTTTTCAACAGCCATCCTATTGAATTATTATAATTCGGAACAAGAAAAAGAATCATTAAAGAATATTGCTCATGATTTGTCGCAATCAAAAAGAAATTACTACGAATATTTGATTGACCAAACCTTAAACTCAAAAGAAATCCGGAATATTGCAATAAACGGAATTAAATCAAAACAAGTTAATGGAGCGGATATATCAGCTTTTAAAATTTGGATTAACAGCAACTTAAAATCAGAGACTGCAAAAATGGAAATTGTAATTTTTGACAGTCTCGCACATCCAATTGGCAGATTTAATTTGGGATATAAAACGAAAAAAGAAAAATTTAAAAATTTTAAGTTCAATGATTATCCAAGTCCAATAATTAAAGAGGAAAAATTATCTGATAAAAATGAGGTTTTGCTTAGCGGCAATATACCATTGTTTGATAAAAATAAACTATTCGGATTTCTTACTGTAAATATTGTTGACGAAGTTGGCATTGTTAAAAATAATTTGCCGGAATTTTTAACTCCGACCAAACCATTTGTTAACTCTGCTATAAATGACCGGAAGCTGAACATCTATGAACTGCAAGACGCAAAACTCTCAAAGCAGAATTCGGATATAAATTTGAGTAGTGAAAATATCCGACAAATCTTGAATGCTCATTATAATCAATTTAATGAAACTTGGACAGAAATAAAACGTGGAGAAAATGATTTGATTCTGTATGCATATAAAACCGATACTAGCGGATACAGCAAAACATTCATTGTCGGAATTAAGGAAAAGGGAATTGCATTCGGGTTATTTCATTTTTTTAAAGTGTTGTTTGTCCACAGTATATTAATTGTTGTCCTTTTATTGATATATTTTGTTTTCTTTGAAAAAAACAGAAACAGAATAATCCGAAGTTTTAACAGTAAATTATTTGCATCATTTTTGATTATTTCGATTGTGCCGTTAATTTTAATGGCAATTTCTATTAAAGAATTGACTGAAGACAAAAACGATTCTGCCGTATATTACAAACTAGAAAAAAGAGCTAAAAATATTGAAAATTATTTATTATCACACGGATTAAATGGCAATACTAATACAACTAAATTTTACGATAATATTTCTAATGATTTGAATATCAATTATTCATTATTTGATAACAAAAAATTAATCTATTCTTCTTTTATGCAATATTACAATGTCGGATTATTCCCTGATGTATTGAATTCCGATGTTTATTACGAACAAAAGAATATGGGACTTACAATTTACATTGATAAGACAAAAATAGCCGGCAAGTCATTCACTTCGTTATATTATAGAACAAATATAAGTGGGAAGGATTTGGTTATTGAAATTAGCGATGCAATTAATCCGATTCTGCTTCCGATGTCCGGTACGGAATTAGATATATTTTTGTTCGGAAGTTATTCATTTGCAATTATATTAATTATTATATTTAGTACAATATTGGCAAGGCAAATATCTTCACCTATTAGGCAGCTTACTGCTGCTGCAAAATCTGTTGCCGGAGGTAATTTGAATCTTGAAGTTGTTCAGAAAGAAAAAGGCGAAGTGAAAGATTTGGTAAATGAGTTTAACTATATGGTTAAGGAATTGAAAAAAAGCCAAGCTGCTCTATCCGAAATTGAAAGAGAAACGGCATGGAAAGAAATGGCAAGACAAGTTGCCCACGAAGTAAAAAATCCTCTAACCCCTATGAAACTATCGGTGCAGCAGCTTGTTATTGCCTACAAGGAAAAATCTCCGAAATTTGATAAGATATTTACAACCGTTACCGGTACAATTATTAAGCAGATTGAAATATTAAAAAATATCGCATCGGAGTTTTCAAATTTTGCCAGAATGCCGATATTAAAAGTTGAGCAAGTAGATTTGACAAATATTCTTATTGATGTACAAAATCTTTTCTCCGATGAATCGGCTGATATTATTATAATTGGAAATAAAGAAAAATTATTTATTAAAGCCGATGCCGACCAGTTAAAAAGAACAATTGTCAACTTGATTCGAAATTCTCTTCAAGCAAATGCAGACAAAATAAAAATGGAAGTTACAGAAGTTGCAAACAGTGCCGTGATAAGAATAATTGATAACGGACACGGAATCCATCAAGAGAAATTAAACAAAGTTTTTGATGTTGAGTTCACAACTAAAGAAAAAGGCATGGGGCTTGGGTTAAGTATAGCAAAGAAATTCATCGAAAGCATCGGTGGAGACATAAAAATAGAATCCACTCCCCCACAGGGAACTGTTATAATTATTAAACTTTTAAAATTCTGAATTAAACAAGAAATCATTTCAGTAAAATATTTTCTTTTTTCATCGCCGGTAAAAATTCTACTTTACTCACAATATATTTATATTACCGGTTATCTAATCAATTTTGAAATAAGAAATGATATACCGAATAATTTAATCGATGAAGAAGACTTTTTATAAGAAAACACTTCTAATAGTTATCTTAAAAATTTTTAAAAATAAATCATTCTTTATCCCTCAAAGTATTTTTAATATTAAGTTCCAAATAGGATTATATTGATACTTAATAGTTTTTTGCTGAAAATCTTTTTTAATAAATTATTAGTTATTTAACTAATAATATTATGATAAGACTGCTCTTTTTTTTATTTTATATAAAAAATAGTTTTATTTTTTGTTTTCACGAACATTCCACAATTGGGAGTAGGCAATGGGTATATTTTCGACAAAATCGCAAGAAGAAATAGAACGATTGATTGAAGAAAATGACGAACTGAAAAATCGTCTGCACGTTCTCCTTCAAAAGCAAAAGACTCAGGAAGAATTTGAGGCAAAACTCGCCGAGGCAAGACAGGAGCTTTCCGAAATTTCATTTGTAGAACGGGATTTGGAAACAAAAAAAAGACATCTAATTGCAGATGTTGATGAAAAATCCGAAAAATTAAAAAAATTAAACGAAAAAATAAAGGAATTGGAAGAAATACGTGAAAACCTGGAAAGCACTATTGATTCTCATGAAAAAGAAATTAATTCAGCATTGGAAAATGCGGAGAAATACAGGCAAGAGAACGAGGAATTAGAAAAAACTCTAGAAGAAAAACAAGCTCTTGCCGAGGAATTGGATCAAAAAAACAATGACTTACAGCAAAAACATGAAGAACTTCAAAAAGAGCTTGAAGAATTAGAAGAGAGACACAATGATTTGGTCGAAGCTGAAAATAGAAATAATGAACTAAGAGAAGAAAACGAACAATTGGAAGTAAACATAAAAAATGCAAAAGAAAAAATTGAAAAACTTAACGATAAAGAACAAAACTCAAAAATAAAATATGAAGAAGTTTCAAAACTTCTTGCCGAAAAAGAAGCCGAGTTAAGAAAACTTGAAGAACGAATTTCTACAAGTGAAGAAATAAGTACTAATCTTGAAAACAGTCTTTCTTCGCTTGTAGCTGAGCTTGCGGAAAAGGATAAAACTTTTACCGAATATTCAAATAAAAAAGAAAAGCTGAATGAGGAAATAATTGAAAAGCGGAAACAACTTTCGGAGCTTGAAAATAAATTTGCTTTTACCGAAGAGCAATTGGAAAAACTGGAATCTCAAGTTGCCGATATGGGAACTGAAAAGAAAAACATCGAGGATGAAATACGAAAGTTTGAATTTGTAAAGAATGATATTCATCAAAATACTTTGGACATGAGAGAGAAGGAAGAAGAACTAAAGTCCAAATTAAATGATTTAACTGAAAAAATTAAGGATAGTGAAAATAGAAAATTTCAGATTGAAGAAAGTCAGTTGGAAGTGGAAAAACATTTTTCCGAAACACTTCAAAAATTTGGTGAAGAAATTAATGAAGCCAAAGAAAATTTGAATTCATTAAAAGAAAAGTATCTTCAAAAGGAAAGGGAATTTATCAGCAAAGACCACGAAATATCGGAAAAGACTGCCCAAATAGTTGAATATACAGGACTCTTAAAGGTTATGAGCAAAGAGCAGGAGACAACACAAACGGTTATCAATTCATTAAAAAGTGAACAGAACGAACTTAAGGAAAACCTGCTTAACTTAAAAAACAAAGAAACTTTAATGAAAGCTGATATTCACAAACTGAACGCCGAAATTGAATTAATGCAGAATAGAAAATCCGAAGTTGAAAAAGAAATTACTTCATTGCTAAATACAGCAAGTAATGATTATTCGGAGATGCAGACAAAAAAAGAAGATATTTTTAATCAGTTAAAAGAAAATGATACCAAGCTATTGGAATTAAATGAACAAATAACCTCTGCTAAAAATGAACTTAGCAATTTGAATGAAGATATTGCAAAATCTACAATATTAAAAGAGAAAAACACTGCCGAAATTTCTCAACTTGTTGTTTTGGAAAAATCATTAAAATCTCAAATAGAAGATTTTAGAGAAGAAATAAAGGTTTTGGGAATTGAGAATGAAGAAACAGCTGCCGAAGGGAACGATGAAGAAAAAACCGTAGAAGTTAAAGAAGAAGATGTTCCGGCAAGCAATGATGAGAATAAAATAGACGAGGACGATTCTAAGCATAAACCAGATTCGCAGGAGGATGAAGATATTCCGGAGTAAAATAAATATTACAAAATTGAATAATTGTATTGTAATATTATGAGAATTTCTTAAAATTAGACAGTCGTTTTCAAATTATAGACAGAATATCGTATTTTTGCGCGA
>Ga0114931_10010054_pt1 | contig 11293 bp, 9 predicted proteins | sample 2SBtaG_FD_89579 | JGI IMG/M metagenome (GOLD analysis project Ga0114931, IMG submission 89579) | Deep subsurface microbial communities from Kolumbo volcano to uncover new lineages of life (NeLLi) - 2SBTROV14_V59a metaG | ecosystem: Environmental > Aquatic > Marine > Volcanic | place: Kolumbo...
ATTCCGGCAGGCAGATACAAAAAACCCCAGGTAACTGAGCTACTTGGGGTGTTGGTGTTACATGGCGGAGAGGAAGGGATTCGAACCCTTGTGGGGCTAACGCCCCCAACCGATTTCGAGTCGAGATCATAGTACAGCAACTTTCTTTTAATCAAACAGTTGCGCCATTCTCCCTTTTTGACTCCTACCCTGAAATATCGCCACTTACGGATGTTTTGTTTCAAAACTTATTACGTTTTCTCTACGCTACAGAATTCCAGCCACCCCATACAAACCCCCTCTCCCTCCGGGAGAGGGCTGGGGAGAGGGAATAAAATCAGCATCTGGAAAGCCATGCAGCCACCAGCAAGCTCGTTACTAACGCTGGCTCACCTCAGCAATCGATTTCAGAATCACACGATTATTGTCACTAAGCACTTCCGCCACAGACTTCATCGAGGGGAACCAGATTCTTGGCTCATTTTTCATGGGCTTGTACTCACCTCGCGCAATAGCAAGCACCCGCTCCCTGATTCTAGCTTGAGGCATAATGCCGATTGTCCTTTTCATAACGAACCTTCCATTACTGCATTCACTTCATTCCCGGAAATCATAATTTGCGGCGTACCTTTCTTTTGAGCTTACAAATTCATCAAAATCGAAATGTTCAGCCGGACCGCTATCGAGTCCTGCCTGGATAGCCACACACAATGCGACCTGTTTGGCATCCGGATGTTCATCCTTGTATTGGTTGCCATGGTTGCATGTATGTTTGTTCACGTGAGTCACCTCGATTTAGAAATTATCTGTATCCTGAATATAACTTCTATCGAAAGTCTAAGCCAGGTAGCCTGGCTTGCCGAAATATGTATTTGACAACATATGTATTCTAAGACATGATTAGGGACCATGGCTATCGCATTACATGATAAGATAAAATCCGTAGGCAGCAAGCGCCGCAAGAAGATCAAGGCACGTGCAGCGGTGCTGGTTTCTGAAGAAATGGCTTTGCGCGAGCTACGCAAGGCCCACCACCGTACGCAGGCCAGCATGGCCGAACAGTTAGGAATCAGCCAGGATGGGGTGTCCCGGCTTGAGAAAAGGAGCGATCTCCTGCTCTCGACCCTGCGCAATTACGTCGAGGCCATGGGTGGCAATCTTCACCTGGTTGCAGAGTTTCCTGACCAGCCCCCAGTGATACTGTCTGGCTTCTCTGACATTGACGATAGCAAATAAGCATAGAAAATATGACCTGTCCAGGTTTTACTCGGTTTTATGGGATATGGCTGTAGATAGTTTGCCGTTAAATAGGCTGGAATTAATCGACACCAGCCCCCTTTAATCCCGTTTCCTTTGAGGTACAATGAATCTGAAATAATCGAGGAATAAATATGTCCAACCCGAAAAATCAAGACAGGAAAGCAAAAGGGCACTCCTTGGATTCCTACAAGTTTGAAACCTCCAGCTATGTAATCATGAAGAGCGGTGCCCGGCGAGATTCTCATACCGGCCGTCTGATATCTGGCAAAGCAGGAAAGAAATCATCTGTATCTACCAGCTCTGATTAAGGACTCGTGGCAAACATTGCCATAGTCTGGGATTTTGATGGGACACTGTCTCCCGAAGACTCCACCACCAAAACTGTTGAAATTCTCGATGAGGATAAGCCCGGAAGTGAGTTCTGGAATGACATAAAATCTCTTCGCGGCGACAAACGAAAACCTCAATGGGAACATGTTTTAGCCTCCGATGCCCCGATATGGATGTACGCTTTATCCCGCCTGGCATTCAGAAAGAAAATCCCTTTGAACGCAGAATTCTTTCAGGAATTCGTTGCACCAAAAATTAAGACTTATCCGAATGCTATTCCCCTCCTCAAGAAGATCAAGTCCCTTCAAGAAAGGGAAGACTTCCGCGAGGTGGATCTAAAAATTCATCATTTTGTCATTTCGTCGGGACTGAAAGAACTGGTTGAGCTGGTTTTCCCTGAAGATTTAGTGACTTGGACGTTCGGGTGCTGCTACACAGTAATCGCTTTTGAGGGGCATGAAGATGAACCGGAAAGTATTCCGGTTTTTTGCATGGATGAAACCGTTAAAACTCGGTCTCTCTTTGAAATTTCCAAAGGCTCTTTTAACGATCAGTCTAAACAGGTCAACACCCGGGTTGAAGAAAATAATCTATGGGCCCCATTCAGAAATGTCATATACGTGGGAGATGGCCCTACAGATGTCCCAGCCCTCTCCCTGGTTCGAGACAAAGGTGGGCTCGGTATCGCAGTCTATAATTCATCAAAAGATCCCGATGAAATAAATAAGAGGCTAAAACAAATGCGGCTTGATAAACGCGCCGACCTAATAACGCCTACAGATTTCTCATACAGCGGGGAATTATTCAAATATATTAAAACGCGTTGCATTCAGATCCGGCAAAGATATGAAGCAGAGATGGGTATATAAGCACATTGCAATTAAGAATTTATTAGATATGTTTATGGCCAGAAAAGTATCCGGCTCGTTTTCTCAGCGATGACCATTAAAAATAGAAAACGTGGTCTATCTCGATTTTATTCTTCCATTTTTCTCATTTCATTCTTTTTGGTAAGGATGAACTGGATTCTTCAGATTTAATTCGTAAATACCTCGGGCGACTGTAAGAGCATCCTTAACAATTTTAGATATCAGTGGGTTCTTGTCATTTAGCATCCAACTTGCGAGAAGACTTAGATTGGTTTTCCAATCACGTACACTATTAGCCAATACCTCCAAAACCAAGGCGCGGATAAATTGCTTCTCTGACAAGTGATTCTCAATGAGCTGACCGACCTTGTCCCTAGTAATTTCCACAACACCACCACGACCGACTAAATCTTGAACGCTTTTTGGAAGCGGATCGAATTTCTCATTTTGCCAACTACTATTATATCTTACATAGACCTTTCTGCATTTTGGGAAGTGATAAAATACCAAGCCAAAGGGGTCTCGCACAGTAATAACTTGTTCCTCACGCACATCGACAACTGACCCAATACGCCCCTGAAGGCTACTTAACAACCATTCTCTCGACCAGCTGCTACTATTTTGATCGTCAATAGGCATATTATCAGGCAAATATTCTAGACATCTTTGACTACGCATATATTCAAAACTCTTTAGTTTGTCTGCATCAGATTTCTGAAGAGCTTGACCCAAAGAAAACACCACTTTTTTCAAAGGATCTTTCCGTAATAAATCTGCAATTTCATACAAGCCCAGCTGATTTAGTTCGTCAAGGGCTTCATCAATCGCCTTATCAACCGCAGCATCTGCATATTGGTCAACTAGCGCGTCCGTGATTTTTTTTGAATTTTTTTCAACATACTCTAGGAACGTGGCCACATTTTCTGCAACACTTACTGCTTTTAGGGTGGTACGCGTAGCTTGCAGCAGCAGGATGGGTATGGAAGTATTTTTTACTATGATTATTTTGTCGGAAGCTTTCTCAGCTAGCACCTCTTTGATATCTTTGGCGAATCCTTTACCCTCCATGATAAACAGCGTCCTCTGAGAAAAATCTCTACTAACTACGGCTGTCATGTATGCATAAAGGTTGCCAGAGGGATCATTGGTGTAATTTGAATTATCTATGGACACGCTAAATTTGCTATCTAGAAAGCTACCATTATAAATATTATTGCTAGTTGATATTTTTATCTGATAATTCTTCTGATTATTATTTTTGCCAGTTACCTTTACCTCATAAGCTGCGCAGGGATTACCAAACTTCTTCTTCCCTATACGAAATAGCGTAGCTTCTCTTTTAATTCCCTCCGTCAGTTGATGCTGATGTTGAATAATTGCAGGTATTACCCAGGACTTATCAGCTGCAGAACCACGCGCAGCAATCACATAAAGCTTGTCATTTTCTCCAAAAGGTTGCTTAAATTGTGTCCTTTGCCATGCAAACAATAGGGCAACAATACCGCTTTTATGTTCGGCAAGCTTATAAAAACCATTTGCTGCACGAATATAGTTGCCGTCCTTATTGAAGAAAGGAAGCATAGGGTGCTCTATGCGCATATAGCGCTTCAGCGCCTCTGTAAAATCTATGCTACTAGATGTAGCCTCATTATTTGACATCACCAGCATCCTATAATGACCCTAGAGAAAGATAGCACTAAATAGTATGCGTGAAAGTGTCATTGTCTCCTTATTGTTTCAATATTGAGCAGACTATATTTTTCTCATCAGAGCGCGCCTTGTTACAGAAGTCGCGGCCTACCCCGACTTTGTTTAATAGTTGACTTTTTCATATTTACTTTTTCTTCTGCATCTGAATCAATTCATCAAAGTATGGCATACCTATCGAATGACCGACGAGCCAGCTTAAAGTATGTTCAGACATAGTTCTCTTGTTTGATTGTAGCTGTGACAGGAATAATCCAATGATTTGTCTTTGGTCTTCTTGACGCCCTCTTGTTATAGCGCAGAGCGCTTCACTAGTAATTATTTTGATCTTGGAGACATCAGCACATTCCTCCCAAAGCGCATCGATGAAGGCACTCAAAACACCACTGTTTGTGGGAAGGTCTGCTGATGGCCCACCAACAACACAAAGGAGACGGGTTAATTCATCGGTTAATGAGTAATTTCCCTTACGAGCCTGATGCATCAAGCATCTAGGATCAAGTGAAATATATGTATGATTGCTCAAGGCAAGCATATTAATTGCCTCGCAGTATTCAATATATTCTATATAGCCTTTGTTCCGAGCAGTAGATAGGATAGGTTGCAGCCATGAGGTTGGGGCTTTGAATGTTTCTGTTGCCCACACTCTGAGACCTAAGTCTTCCGATACTAGTAAAAGGTCATTGCCGTCGGCTGCAACTACAGGATCGCATGCTGCTTGGCTAACCATATCAATTAGATTCTTAGTCTCCCTGGAGAAATCCTTCTTCGGCATCGAGTGCGCGACAATAGCATTTCTCCTTGCCCATGTAGCTTCCTTCTCCCGCTCATCCGCAGCAACCTTCAAGGATTCTTTGGTATGCTCTTCATAAACCAATTGCTCATCACGCCAAGAAATAAATCCTTCTTGTTTCCCAATATTTTGCTTTGCTTCATGCGCCCGGGTAACTAATAGATTAATCACTGATTGTGGCGTATGGATGGTTCCGCAAACCGCAGTTATAGCTTTTTCAATTCCTAAACGGCGAACTACAGATAATGTAATAGCATCGAGCACACATCCATTCTGACCATGTTGTTGGATTGTCTTCAGCGCATCCTCGCGCTCTGGTAAAGATCCATGACATACTTGGAACTCAATACCAACTGATTGAAGTCCACCCCAAGCATCTATTGGATCTTTTCCGATTAGTGCAGCTGCAAATGAAAGTGGAATTCCTTTTGATCGATACTCCCCAAGAATGTGCTGATCTGCTTTAGCGCGAGCCTTAGTGATTTCTCGCATGTCTTTAACTGGATCTGTCGCGGCAGGATCGTATGTGAATTTTTGTAATCCATCGGCACGAGGAAACCGTTCATTAAACTGATCAAGAGAACGATGGAAAACATCAATGTAAACTGGCCTAATCCAGAGTACTTCTACCTCCTTAGAGCCAATATTCTCTTGCAACTTGAACTTGTCGCCGACATGCTTTCCAATAAGTAGAGATGCCAGATCACTTTCAGGGTCAAGACGGTCATTTTCGAAGAACGTATGATGTTCATTCTCAATTCGATAATGTCGTTCACGCCCTTCTGTTAAAAGGCATACAGCCATGTTTTCGGCAACCGCATCCGCAGATGGCATCGCACTGTCAATATGTTCATTCAGAAATACAAGACCTTGATAAGCAAGATGTGCTTTTGGATCATCCCAATTGTCCATGAGAACTGAATAGCCGTATTCAAGGCCTTTAGAAACATCACCGTAATGACATAGCAATGCGGCAAGTCGTATACGTTGTTCAGGTCTACCCTCTATCTCGGTTAGTTTAATTTTCTGAAATATACGCCGTATGTCGATTTCTCGACCTTGATGCTGCCACACGCCAATACGTGCCAGTGTCATTTCGAGATCATTAGGACACTGCTTAAGATACCTCGCGATCTTTACATCTGCCGCAGCATCACCAGTATTAATGGCAAGAATGGCGTCAGCCCTTAGGAACCACTCATGGCTCTTTAGGTTCTGCGTAACAGCATCTAACATTTCACGGGCAGTAACCCAGAATCCCGCATTGATTGAAGCTGAAATTAATACGTGGAGCCCTTCACTTTCACGATCAATTGCAACACGGCCTTTAAGAAGATCAATGATTGCATCATCACGCCCAATCTTTCGTGCTTCAAAACTTAATTCCAGCCTGGACACCAGACTAGAATCATCACTAACGACCGCGAGAGCTTCTTCAAAAGCCCGGTTTGCACAATCAATATCACCATTATTTCGACATATCTGTATCAGCAATGTTCTGACAGATAGATTATCTGGTTCTGCAGCAACCCTCCGTGCAACAGTGTCTATTGCAAGCTGTTTATTGCCGTGAGTAATATACGAATTAGCACGAACATCAAGTAACCCAATTTTAATATGCTCTGGAAGTCCGCTTTCATCGATGTTTTCTATCATTGAGAGCGCTTCGTCTGCTTTTCCTGTTTGGGCCAATACAATCGCAATGATTCCTAACGCCTCCGTGCCTGATGGTTTGTTTGGGAGAATATCTAGTACAGCGACCATGTCATTTTCAAAAAAAGCAATAAGGGCCCGTTGAAGCCTGAGGCTTTCGTCCTTAGGGTATTGGCTAATTGCGGAATCAAGTATCTCTTTTGCACTCGTCAAATCATCAGAGAAACGGAGCGCTAAGGCTGCATTAGTAGCAGTGGATGGGAGTAATGCATATCCACTGTTGATAGCATCACGCGCTTCTGAGTGTAATATTTTTACGGCGCCGTTGAATTCATCGGAACTAATATTCCTATACATACCACCTGCAATTGAATCGCGTTCAGTGCGAACAACCATGTCTAATACAGCTTCGGCAGAAAATAATTTTAATAAGTGGCTGTTTGGATACTTTTCGACAGCAGACCTCGCGAGAGGCACCCAATCCTGATTGTTCCTGGATCTTCTGAAATGAATGTAGGCGATTAAGACCTCTTCAGAATCATGTAATGCAGCTGGAACTTCACTGAGTGGGTCAGTGCATGATATGTCACTGATCATGGATTGGATTAAGACTCCAGCAGCCTCAGCGCTATCTTTGTCACTCGCCAAGATAGATCGCGCAAGTTTAGCCGCGCCAACATTATCATTTGTTAACAGGTAACCAGAAGCACGGTTTTTTTGTGCGTTTTTGTGCTCTGGACATTCGTTACAGGCATCAAGCAGGAGAGAGCCAGCTTCTTCTTGTTCACCCAGCTTCAATTTTGTGGAAGCTATTCCAACTAATATTCTGTAACGCTCGGACCTGCTAGCTATAGCCCATTCGTCATTCTTAAGCTTCAGGAGTTGTTCAAGTGCGGCCTGAACATGACCATTGTCAATTAACTGCTGGAAAGCAGTAATTTGGCCTTGGCGCGGAGTATTCTCATTGTTTTCATCTAGAACGACATCTGTTGGCTTATATGACGGGGGGCTTGTGCCATTAGAACGGGCTTCTAGAGTTTGTTTTAATTCATCAAATTCTATGAAAACTTTATCAAAGCCTTGTTCGCCAAACGGAGTCCAAGTTGGATCGAATGCTTTCCATGCATCTCTATGTTTTGACACATGCTCTTCAATATCATCCCACCCCCAAACGCATACAACGAAAGGATGGTCTGTTTTATTTAATTCTGCCGTTATAACACGTGCCGCTTCTTGTATTTTCTGGTCGCGTGGTGCGGTAGTTACCAGAACAAACTCGGATATTGCTGGTCTGAAGTTTTTTGCTTTCTGTACTTCAGACCGGAGTTCACCCTCAGTCACACTGGATTCATATTTCTTCTTACACTGAACACCTACAAGACAATCAGTATCAGTACATCTATATCCGTAAACATCAACGCCATTCTGTTTTTGACCGGATCGACCATTCAATTGTGTATTTGGGTCTTTCAGTACGCACGCAAATAGTTCACGTATTTTACTTTCGAAGTCTTGCCAGTTCTTTGGCTTTGGTAACGAGGTACTCGAAAGAGACATTAATTCATCCAATAATTTCAATTAGGGACATGGGATATTGGTTATTTTCGCCTTACCCGTGATTGTTAATTTCAATTACTTTTATTAACAGGTTATTTGCGGTTGTAAAGTTATCTAACTGATCCTTAAACTTATAAGCCCATTTGATACCGTGAAAATAGTTGTTTCGGAAGCGGAGCACGACAATTAGCAACGCAGTCACAACACTAGCCAAACTGGTTTCTTCGCCTTTTAGTACAGCAAGCACTAAACCTGGCTTATCACCACCTCTCAAATGAAGATGCTCAAACCTGTCATTGGGTTCCCCGTTATCAATGTATCTTTGAACGAAGTAATTTTTAAACTGCTCGAATTCTTCTGAAATCAGAAGTCCCGACTCATGCCATGAATTTATTTTCGATTCTATTGAATTTGCGGATGCTGTAGTACTTAAAACCTGAGCCTCAAATAGACTCCACAACAAAGTGAAATACGTTAGTGCATCCCTTTCTTGCCGGGTCAGGTCTTGATAACCAGGTGCATTCATATTAAACCAATCAGGTAGCATCGCTGCTTCATCTCCGTTTTAGACAGGCCATATCACTCTATTTTCGCAGAGCAAAATGTCCGCATTTACTCGGGCACTTTGGCCGCATAAATATCTTACTCCTTCTTAATCAGTAAGATAGTAGCCCATTCACGCACAGTTTCCATAATTAATCATTAGTGCATCTTCAAAATAAGGACGATATTGAAGTTGGCTGTTCAGGCGCTACTGGTGCTAAAACATCTGGTAAGTTTTTATGGCACCGAATGGCAGCAGCCATTGCGGCCCGCTTGCGCGGAAATGCCGTGGGACACCAACCCCTACAGCCTGAGTATGCCTGATCTCAGGCAATGCGGGGTTTCCCTTTTGAGAACTGTCCGCAATTTCCAACTTGCCCTTAACGGGCTATGTTCAAGTGTGGCTATATCACCTCCTTTGAGTAATGCGGAGTAATTCCGCTGGTTTGAGAAATGTGAATTGGAAACGGCAGGACATAACTGTCCGATCGTTACCGGGTCACGAGTGTTGAAGCCATGCCTGATTAGGCTTGGCAGAGTCACGCTGAGCGTGCTATGTGGAAGATGGACCCACGGCTTACAGCCGTTGCGCGTCACAGGACCCGGGTGCGCTAATTGCCACTAGTACACGCAGTGGCCACGGATGAAATCTTTACTGCGTGGTTAGTATACGACTGGTATTTTGTTTTGTCATTGATAAATATTTTTCAGTGATTATTGTTGTTGGTATCGATGATTTGGGTGTAATCAAGAACACATAATCACACCGTCACCCTGGAAATCGGGTGTATTGCATTGCTGTATCTGACTTTTTTTGTCGCGTCACTACCGCGCTTCGCACTGTAGTGACGCGACCGCTTCGTGCGTTGCAACCAATGCGCCGGGCATTTGCTTGTCACGTTGGTTGTAGTTGAATGGGGCTGGCGGCCTTCGGAGCATAATTTTTATTATGATCCCCTCTCCCCGGCCCTCTCCCGGAGGGAGAGGGGGATATGGTGTGTGCGATGTTTTTTATGTTTTGTTATCGCTGTGCGAAATATGTAAGCGTTTGTTGATGCAGGCTACACATGCGGTTTGTTTGGTGTTTGGAGCAGATCGCGCTTGCGAAGCGCTCCTACAGCAATAGGACACATTCAATCAAGCTGGAAACACGTAGCACACTGCTAACACTTTTCCCTTTGATTGCAGCATATTTCGCTGTTACTGTTTTTGCACGATACAGCAAGCAACATTACCGACATGAATATCCTTGACCTGCAGCAGGCTGCCAGTCTGTTGCAAATGAACCCGGAGTCTTTGCGCCGTTTGGCCTTTCGCGGGGCGATTCCAGCCCGCAAGCCGGGCCGGAAATGGCTGTTTGTGGAAGAACATTTGGAGGAATGGCTAAAAGGCGATTATGCTGCGTCCGGGGAGATGGCGCACAAGCGAGGTGAATTGTGTCCATCTACAAACGAGACGACAGTCCCAACTACTGGGTCAATATCTCAATCCCGGGCTGCAAGCCGGTGCAGAAAAGCACTCGGACTGCAAACCGGAAATTAGCACAGGAGTTCCATGACAAGCTCAAGGCCAAACTGTGGCGGCAATCCATGCTGGAGGAGAAGCGGTCGTATCTCTGGGAGGAAGCGGTCCTGCGCTATCTCAGTGAGACAACACACAAGCGTGACCATGAAGGTGACAAGGCGCGCTTGCGCTGGCTGCACCCGTATCTGGAAGGTCTGACCTTGAGTGAGATAACACGTGACCGAATGGACGAGATCATGGCCGCCAAGGCGCATCGGTCTCCGGGTACGGTCAACCGTTATCTGGCCACGGTCCGGGCCATCCTGCGGAAGGCCTGCCGTGAATGGGCATGGTGCGATTCCTACCCGGCTCTCAACTTGCGCCGGGAGCCATCCAAACGGGTCCGGTGGATCACTGAGGCCGAGGCCGCAAGGCTGCTGGCCACCCTGCCCCCGCATCTGTCTGACATGGCGGAGTTTGCTCTGGCGACCGGCCTGCGTGCGCGTAACGTGCGTGAGCTGGTCTGGTCACAGGTGGACCTGTCCCGAAGAATCGCCTGGCTGTATGCGGATCAGGTCAAGAACAATACCGACCTGACCATTCCGCTGAATGCCACAGCCATTGAGGTGGTCCGCCGGCGACTGGGCAGCCATGACACCCATGTGTTCAGCTACCGGGGCAAGCCGTTGCGCAACATCAACGCCGATGCCTGGCAGCGGGCCTGTGAGCAGGCGGGGATCTGCGATTTCCGCTGGCATGACCTGCGGCATACCTGGGCCTCATGGCATGTGCAGAACGGCACCAGTCTGCAGGAGCTGATGGAACTGGGCGGGTGGAAGTCCTACAAGATGGTGCTGCGTTATGCCCACCTTGCCGGTGACCATCTGCGCGGTGCAGCGGGGAATATTATTACAATTTCTCTACGTTGCGCGGGTCAAACCGAGGAACCAACAAAGGAGGTGAACACGTAAACATCTGATAAATGGCGGAGAGGAAGGGATTCGAACCCTTGTGGGGCTAACGCCCCCAACCGATTTCGAGTCGGTGCCGGTATGACCGCTTCGGTACCTCTCCAGTGCATTTTTACTTGAAAATCAAC
>Ga0114931_10010055_pt1 | contig 11292 bp, 12 predicted proteins | sample 2SBtaG_FD_89579 | JGI IMG/M metagenome (GOLD analysis project Ga0114931, IMG submission 89579) | Deep subsurface microbial communities from Kolumbo volcano to uncover new lineages of life (NeLLi) - 2SBTROV14_V59a metaG | ecosystem: Environmental > Aquatic > Marine > Volcanic | place: Kolumbo...
ACCTCTGGGGTCGACTTGCGTCAGGGCATCCATGGCGCACGAGACACCGACATCGCCCTGCGTCCAGGCTCGAAGTGAGCGGGCCGACTTCTTACGAGGGGCTCAAGGCTGCGAACTTCCGCGGCGTGAGCCTCGCTCGGCTGCGCTCGCTCCAGGACTGGACGCTGCGCTACGACCTGCTGGGCCTTCCCGGCGTGGCGGAGGTGGCCAGCGTCGGCGGGTTCGTGCAGCAGTACCAGGTCGAGGTGGACCCGGAGAAGCTCCGCGCCTTTGGCGTGTCGCTCCAGGCGGTGCGGCAGGCGATGCAGGACGCCAACCTCGACGTGGGCGGGCGGCTGATCGAGATGGCCGAAACCGAGTACGTCGTGCGGGGTCAGGGCTACGTCCACTCGGTCGAGGACCTGGAGACGGCGCCGGTGGGCCTGGACCCCGACAGCCACACCCCCATCCTGCTCTCGCAGGTGGCGCGCGTCACCATCGGGCCCGAGGTCCGGCGGGGTCTCGTGGACATGAACGGCGAGGGCGAGGTGGTGACCGGCATCGTGCTGCTCCGGTACGGAGAGAACGCCCAGCAGGTCATCCAGCGGGTCAAGCAACGTCTCGACGAGCTGAAGCCCAGCCTGCCCGAGGGGGTGGAGATCCACGTCTCCTACGACCGCTCCGACCTGATCGGGCGGGCTGTCCACACGCTGCAGGGCAAGCTCGTCGAGGAGATGGTCGTCGTCTCGCTGATCTGCATCCTCTTTCTGTTGCACCTGCGCAGCGCGTTCGTCGCCATCTTCACCTTGCCCCTGGGGGTGCTGCTCTGGTTCGTGGCGATGCACCTCCTGGGGATCAACGCCAACATCATGAGCCTCGGGGGCATTGCGATCGCTGTCGGGGTGATGGTGGACGCCAGCGTGGTCATGGTCGAGAACATGCACAAGCACCGGGAGCGGGAGCCAGATCTCGACCAGGCGACGCTCGTGGTCGCCGCCAGCCGCGAGGTGGGTCGGGCGCTGTTCTTCTCCCTGCTCATCGTGGCCGTGTCCTTCCTTCCGGTGTTCACACTCCAGCAGCAGGAGGGCCGTCTCTTCGCTCCGCTGGCCTACACGAAGACATTCGCCATCGGGTTCTCGGCCTTCCCGTCGATCACGGTCATCCCGGTGCTCATGTACTACCTGGTCCGCGGCCGCATTCGGTCCGAGGCAGCCAACCCGATCTCCCGGTTCTTCATCTGGGTGTACCGCCCGATCATCCACGGGGTGCTGCGCTTCCCCAAGCTGGTGATCGGCGTCGGCCTGCTGGTCGCGGTGGCGTCGATCTGGCCCTACAGCCAGATCGGAAGCGAGTTCATGCCGCCGATCAACGAGGGTGACCTCCTCTACATGCCCACCACCACACCGGGCATCTCCATCACCACCGCGCGGACACTGTTGCAAGAGACCGACCGCATCATCGCTACGCATCCGCAGGTGAAGAGCGTGCTCGGCAAGATCGGCCGGGCGGACACCGCGACTGACCCGGCGCCGCTGACCATGATCGAGACGACCATCCTGCTCACCCCGACGGACGAGTGGCCCGCAGGCAAGACGATCGAGGACGTCATCCACGAGCTGGACGCGATGGTGCAGATCCCAGGGGTGACCAACGCCTGGACGATGCCGATCAAGACGCGCATCGACATGCTCGCCACCGGGATCAAGACGCCGGTGGGCATCAAGCTGCTCGGCGACGACCTGACCCAGCTATCCGCCGTCGGTGCCGAGATCGAGGGCGTGCTCCAGCAGGTCGACGGGACCGCGTCGGTCTACTCGGAGCGCGTCGGCGGCGGTAACTTCGTCGACATCCGGGTCCGCCGCCAGGACGCGGCCCGCTATGGGTTGAGCGTCCGGCAGGTGCAGGACGTGATCATGTCGGCGATCGGCGGCATGAACGTCACCGAGACCGTGGAGGGGCTCGAGCGGTACCCCGTCAATGTCCGCTTCCCCCGGGAGCTCCGCGACGATCCGGCAGCCCTGCGCGAGGTGGCGGTGTCCACCCCGCTCGGGCACTCCGTGCCGCTCGGCCAGGTCGCCGACATCGCAATCACCAAAGGGCCACCTGCGATCAAGAGCGAGAACGCCCGACGGACGGCATGGATCTACGTCGACCTAGATACCTCGGACGTCGGGGGGTACGTCGCGAGGGCGCGAAAGGTCGTCGAGCGCCAGGTCCACCTGCCCGAGGGCGTCAGCTTGGTCTGGTCCGGCCAGTACGAGTACATGGAGCGGGCCAACGCCCGGCTGCGAATCGTCGTCCCGCTCACGCTCGCGCTGATCTTCGTGCTGTTGTACGCACACTTCCGCCAGCTCGGCGAGACCGTGATGGTGATGGTCGGCACCATCGTGTTCGCCCCCATCGGCGGCATCTGGCTGTTGTACCTTTTCGGCTACAACATGTCCGTGGCGGCCGGCGTGGGGTTCATCGCGCTCGCCGGGCTCGCGGCCGAGACCGGGGTGGTGATGATCGTGTACCTGGACGAGGCCTACGAGCGGTATGTCCGCTCGGGGCGGATGCGCGGCACCGCCGACCTCGAGCTGGCCATCATCGAGGGTGTTGTCGAGCGCGTGCGACCGAAGCTGATGACCGTCGCCGCGATGATGTTCGGCCTGCTGCCGATCATGTACGGCAGCCAGACCGGCACGCGCGTCATGAAGCGCATCGCGGCGCCGATGGTCGGCGGGCTCGTGTCCTCCACGATCCTCACGCTGGTCCTGATCCCCGCGATCTACCTGCTCTGGAAGGGCTTCTGGCTGCGTCGCGAGCTTCGAGCCGGCGCCCCTGTGCCCTCGCCGGAAGGCGTGTCCGAACCCCCACACGAACTGGAGCCCAGCTGATGTCGTCGAATCGTGGCCATACGGCCAAAGTCATGGCGGTCACCGCCGTGGTCGTCGTCGTCGTCGAGGCGGCCGGCGCCCTCGGTGTCCGCTGGCTCTGCGTGGTGGACATCTCGGCGGCCTCGCCGCCGTCGTCCCTGGAGGCGTGGCTCTTCGGCGGCGCGACGCGAGCCTCCGTCGTGGCCCACGCCGATCCCATCGACGCGATCGACCATGACGACACCGAGCTGCTCGCCGAGGGCTTGGAGCACTACAACGAGATGTGCGTGACCTGCCACGCGGCGCCGGGGCGCTACGACTCCGAGGTCTCCCGGGGCCTCAACTCGCCCGCGCCCCACCTGTGGACGGCCGACGCCTAGGCGCTCACCGACGGCGAGCTGTTCTGGGTGGTCAAGAACGGGATCCGCATGACCGGCATGCCGGCCTTCGGCACGACCCACGACGACGACGCCATCCGCGCCATCGTAGCCCTGGTCCGCAAGCTGCCCGAGCTTACGAACGGGCGATATGCCGAGATGGTTAAGACCGCCGGCCTCGATGCGCCGGAGGAGGAGGAAGAGGAGGATGGGCAGATGCCGGAGGACGCGGAGGCTCCCGGAGGGCACCACCACCATGCGGACGACGATCGCGATCATGACGACGGGCAGCACGCCCCGAACGAGTAGCTTTCCGGACGACGAGGGAACGATGGACGGTACGCACCACTGGCAAGGCGTCTATGAGCACAAGCTCCCGGAGGAGGTGAGCTGGTACCGCCCCCACCTGGACCTTTCGCTGCGGTTTATCGAGTCCGCCGGGCTCGAACGCGAATCCCGGATCGTCGACATCGGCGGCGGCGCATCCACCCTGGTCGACGACCTCCTGAAGCGCGGCTACGCCAACGTGGCCGTGATCGACATCGCGAACGCCGCACTTGCCGGCGCGCGAGCCCGCCTCGGGGACCGAGCAAGTCGCGTCGACTGGATCGTCGGCGACGCCACCGAGCCGCTTCTCTCCGATGCCTCGGTCGACTTCTGGCACGACCGCGCCGTGTTCCACTTCCTGGTGGACGGCGCTGCCTGGTCATCCTACCTCGAGCAGGTTCGCCGCTGCGTGAAGCCTGGTGGTCGCGTCCTCATCGCGACGTTCGGCCTGGATGGGCCGGAGAAGTGCAGCGGACTGCCCGTGGCGCGCTACGACGCGGGCGGCATTCACGCAGTATTCGGCGCCACCTTCGAAAAGGTGGGCGAGGCGACCGAACAGCACGACACGCCGTGGGGAAGCCAACAGGCGTTCGTCTACTGCTTCTGCAGGCGGGTCGACTGACCAGCTGCGCGTCCGCGTCATCGGGAGTGTTCACCGCCCCCGCCGAACCGCTCGAATCCATGTGGTTCCGACCCCGCACCGACCCCGACCTTGTGACCCCGAGATCGTCGGGCCGCCTGCGCTCGGCGCGTCGGCCCCTTCTGACCCCGGCTCGCCCGGCGGTCCGGGGCTCGACAAGAAATGTGCGCCGGACCCCTTGACTCCGTACCCAGGTACGGAGGCTACGTTGATGTCAGCGGCAGAGAGCCGCGCACGGAACACGCCATGAAGCCCATGACCATCGGCCATCTCGCCCGCGCCGCCGGCGTCAACGTGGAGACCATCCGCTACTACGAGCGCATCGGCCTGCTCCGCCGGCCCGAGGCACCCGAGGAGGGGTGGCGCACCTACGACGAGCAGGCGCTGCGGCGCGTCCGCTTCGTGAAGCGCGCCCAGGCGCTCGGATTGAGCCTCGACGACGCGCGGCAGCTCCTGGACCTCCGACAGGACCCGACTGCGGACTGCTCGGAGGTCCGACAGATCGCACTCGCGAAGCTCGGCGAGATCGAGGCGAAGATCCATGCGCTCGTCACCCTGCGCGACGCCCTGCGCGCCGTGGCTGACGCCTGCCCGGGCTCCGGCCCGCCGGCGGAGTGCCCGATCCTGGACGCCGTCGAGCCTGCCGGGGTCCACGCCGCCGTCGAGTGGAGGGCCACGCCATGACCGACGTCGTTCTCGTCTACGATCGGGACTGCCCGATTGTGTCCGCCGCGCGGGAGAACCTCTTGCGGGCCTTCGGCGAGGCCGGGACGCCGCCGAGGTGGGTGGAGGTCGACCGCGCTGCCGAGGGCACTCCCGAAGCCTGGCGCGGGTACGGCTCCCCAACGGTCCTCGTGAACGGCATCGACGTGGCGGGTGTCAGGCCAGGCTCCGGGGGCCCAACCTGTCGTCTCTACGCGGACCGCGAGGGTTACCGGGCAGCGCCGCCGGTCCACGTCATCGCCGCCGCCATGGCTGGCGGTGGACCCTTCACACCGGCGAGCGGTGGGTGGCGACGGGTGCTCGCGACCGCACCGGGCATCGGGTTCGCGTTGCTCCCGAAGCTGGGCTGCCCGGCATGCTGGCCGGCCTACGCCGGCCTGTTGTCGGCCCTGGGGCTCGGCTTCCTCATCCAGACCCGCTACCTGCTGCCGCTCACTGTGGCCTTTCTGGCGCTCACGCTCGGCGCGATCGCATGGCGCGCGCCTGCGCGGCGCGGCTACGGCCCCTTCGTCCTGGGTCTTGCCGGCTCTGCGGTGCTCCTGGTCGGCAAGTTCACCTTCGAGTTCGACCCGGCAATGTGGACCGGGATCGCGGCCCTGGTCGCCGCGTCCGGTTGGAATGCATGGCCTCGCCGCCCTTCTCCGGTCACGTCGGGGGCCTGCCCGGCCTGCGCTCCTCGCACCGACGCGACTTCACGACCGCGGGGAGCATGACTCCAAGGAGTACATCATGATCAAGCGGAAGATCGAGGTCTTCAGCGCGGGTTGTCCCGCTTGCGACGAGACGATCGCGCTCGTCAACCAGGTCGCGTGCCCGTCCTGCGGGATCGAGGTCCATGACATGCGCGACGTGACGGTGGCGGCCCGCGCCAAGGCGCTGGGCATCGCGTCCGTGCCGGCTGTCGTGATCGATGGTCAGCTCGCGAGCTGCTGCGCAGGGCGCGGGGTCGACATCGACACGCTGCGGGGCGCCGGGCTCGGCGTTCCGTAGGTGGGCGGCTGCGGGCACTCCTATGAGGGAGTCATGAGGTGGTCTGGCGCCGTGTCCAGGAGCACTCCCCGGGCGGAAGACACGAGCCCTCCGCTCCAGCGCTGCATCATCAGCGCGCCGAGCGCACGGGCGGCGCCTCCGAGGGTGTGGGCCTTGCGGTCGCCGGGAACACGGATCGGTGCGTCTCTTCAGAACGACGTCTCCCAGTTTCGACCGGCGGCAAAGACGCGAAGTACCGTCACGCACTCCTCATCGACCGTGAACGCGATGGTCAAGCGGCGTTCGAACCCCGTGATCCGGAGGCCGGGTCGAACGTCGGAGCGCAGTTGCCCCCGCTCCGATCCGAGGCTCAACCGCTGACAGAAGCCTTCGACGCGTTCGAGGTAGCCGATGGCCACCTGAGGCGACGCCTGGGCAGCCACCCAGTCGTACAGCTCGTTCAGATCGTCCGCCGCCTCGGGCGCCAGGACGACGCGTCGCTCCTTCAAGAGCGATCCGCGAGGGTCCGGGCGTGTCGGGCGCGGATCGCCCCGAACACGTCCTCTATGCTCCGAGCACGCGCGGGATCCACCTGCATGGCGTCGTAGACCGGGGCGACCTCTTCGCGCAGCCAGCGCTCGACCGCCGCGTCGCGCTCCTGCAGCGCGCGCAAGCCGGCACGAACCACCTCGCTCGCGGACGCATAGCTGCCCGACGCGACCTGTTCGTCGATGAAGGTCGCATGCTCGGCGGGGAGGCTGAAGGTGCGCTTCTCGACGTGACTCATGGCGGTCTCCTGCGGTATGAATTCATCATACCCTGGCTACGGCGCCACGGCAACGCGCCGGCGCCCCAGGTTCGTCGTCGCGGCTGAGGCTATAGGAACTCCGACACCTTTTCCCCATCCCACTCCGGCCCGGGGTCGACCCAGAAAGTTCTATAGGCATCCATCCACCCCGACCACGAAAAAAGCCCGCCGACGTCAGTTGGCGGGCTTTTTTCGTGGGCCGGGTGGGTGGAGGCGAACCCCGAGCGAGCCGCCGCTACCGAGGGACGCGCCCCGCACGCGCCGCTGGCCGTGACGACCGCGCCGTCGGCGGCATCACGTCGATGTCCAGGTCCACGTGCAGCCGATCCCACCGTGCGTGCTCGACACCAGCCGCATCGTCCAGATTCACATGATCCGGATCCAGGTCGCGGACGAAGCCGGCGGTATTCCCGAGGACCTGCGGAGCCGGATCTTCACCCACGGCTTCACCACGAAGCCGAAGGGGCACGGCTTCGGCCTCCACTCTTCGGCGCTGGCCGCTCGGGAGCTGGGCGGACGGCTCTCCCTCGCTAGCGTGCCCCTGGACGTCCCGGCGGGGCGGCTTGTGGCGCGGGTGTGGCTCGCGCGGCGAGTCGGCATCGAGGACGAGGCCCGATGGCGCGCCTCCCGGGTGATGCACAACGACGCCTGGGTGCTCTTCGACCGGCCCGACCGATACCACGTCTTCGCGGACACCCCGATGCCCTATCCGTGGGCCACGGCGGTGCCCGGGATCGGCTCGGTCACCGACCCGGCCGAGGCGCTGCGCCTGGCGTGCCTGGCCCGGCCGACCGCCTCGCTCACCGAGGCGCCGGGAAACCGGCCTCCCCTGGACGATCAGCGGTAGAAGTCGAGGAAGCGCTGCAAGCGCTCCTCGGCGCGGAGGATCTCCGGGTCCTGCGGCGGGGGTGCGGGATGCCAGGGCTTCCAGGCCACTCGCTCGTCGAGCGCGTCGATGGTGTCCAGGAGAAGGCAGGACGCCTCGCCATACCCGCCGGTCCGCGTGAAGGCCGGCCGCACGAGGTGCAGGTGCTCGCGCGCCCGGGTGACCGCGACGTAGAACAGGCGCCGCTCTTCCTCGACGCCCTCCAGACTGTCGAGCGCGTAGCGGCTCGGAAAGTTGCCGTCGGAGAGCTGGATGACGAAGACCGCGTCCCACTCGAGCCCCTTGGCGGAGTGGATCGTGGACAGGGTGAGCCACTCCTCCTCGTCCTCGGGCTCCTCCTCGATGTCGTCGGTCTCGGGCGACTCCAGCGACACCTCGGCGAGGAGCAGCTCCGGGGTCGCGTAGCGCGCAGCGAGCAGCCCCAGGGTGTCGAGATCGCGCTTTCGCTTGGGGAAGTCCTCGGGGTAGAGGTCTTCGATCTTCGCCCTGTAGTAGTCGAGGAGGTGGTCGACGAGCGCGGACACGTCGTCGAGTCGATCCTCCGCCTCCCGCAGCACCGAGGCGAGGGTGACCAGCCCCGCGTAGGACTTGCGGCCCTTGAAGGGCTGCGGATCGAGCCGCGGCGGATCGGCCTCGCCCACCGCGGTGATCATCGCCCGCGCCCGCTTGGGGCCGATACCCGGGAACCACTGGAGCACCCGGAACCACGCGAGATCGTCGCGGGGGTTGACCACGAGGCGGAGCAGGGCGAGCAGATCCTTGACGTGGGCGGCCTCGACGAACTGGATGCCGCCGAACTTGCGGAAGGGCAGCCCCTCGCGGGCGAGCGCCACCTCGAGCAGGTTCGCGTGGAAGGCGCTGCGAAAGAGCACCGCCTGCTCCCGCAGCGGGACCCCCTGCTCGCGCAGGCGGAGCACCTCGGAGACCACGTAGTCCGCCTGGTCGTACTCGTTCTCGACGTCGACCAGCGCGGGCAACGCGCCGTCGTCGGACTCCGTGAACAGGCGCTTGCCGTAGCCGCTCGTAGCGCTGTCGAGCACCCCGTTGGCGAGATCGAGGATCGGCTGCCGGCTGCGGAAGTTCTGCTCGAGCAGGATCGTCTCGCACCCGGGGAACAGCTCGGAGAATCCCAGGATGTTCTGCACCGTGGCGCCGCGGAACCCGTAGATGCTCTGGGCCTCGTCGCCCACCACCATCAGGTTGCCGTGACGCACCGCGAGCAGGCAGGCGATGCGGCCCTGCAGGCGGTTGGTGTCCTGGTACTCGTCGACGAGCACGTAGCGGCAGCCCTCGGACACCCGGTCGCGGGCGGCGGGCACGGTGGTGAGCAGCTCGTCGAAGCGGACGAGCAGGTCGTCGAAGTCCATCACGTCGCCGCGGCGCTTGCGCTCGGTGTAGCGCTCGCCCAGCCGCGCGAGATCGCCAGCGAGGTCGCGGTACTGCGGGTAGTCCTCCTCGAGCAGGTCGTACAGGTCGCGACCGGTGTTGACCTGCTTGCTCAGCACCTTGAGCACGGTGTTCCGCTTGGGGAAGGTCTGCCCCTTGCCGCCCAGTCCGAGCTCCTCGCGGCACAGGCCGACGAGCTGCTCGGCGTCGGCGCGGTCGAGGATGGTGAATCGCGCGGTGTACCCGAGCTGCGGCGCCCACCGGCGGAGCACGGTGTTGGCGAAGCCGTGGAAGGTGCCACCGCGCACATCGCGCGCCTCGGAGCCGATGAGCGCGGACGCCCGGTCGAGCATCTCGGCCGCAGCGCGCCGGGTGAAGGTGAGGAGCACGATGGACTGGGGCGCCACGCCCTGCTCGATCAGCCACGCCACGCGGTGCACGAGGGTGCGCGTCTTGCCGGTGCCGGCACCGGCCACGACGAGACGCGCGCCGTCTCTGGTGGTGACGGCGCGGCGCTGGGCGGCGTTGAGGGCAGACAGGTCCACCCCCCTGTTGTAATCGCGCGGCGACCAGAAAGTGTCCGGCGGGGCTACCCCTTGATGCAGAGCACCGGCTCGACCCGGGCGACGATCCGCTCGAGACCCGCCGCCTCGGCGGCCTCCTCCACCGTGCGCACGTCCTTGTAGGCGCCGGGGGCCTCCTCGGCGACACCGCGCGCCGACCGGCTGCGGATCCAGATCCCACGCCGGTGCAGCTCGTCGCGGACGTCACGGCCGTCCCACTGCTTGCGCGCCTGGTTGCGGCTCATGCGCCGACCCGCACCGTGACACGCCGAGCTCCACGCCCGCCCCTCGCTCTCCGCAGTCCCCGCGAGCACGTAGGAGGCGGTCCCCATGCTCCCGCCGATCAGCACGGGCTGGCCGACCGCGCGCAGGCTCTCGGGGAGATCCGGGTGGCCCGGCCCGAAGGCGCGGGTGGCCCCCTTGCGGTGCACGAACAGGGTCCGCTTCACCCCGCTCACCTCGTGGACCTCCTCCTTGCAGGTGTTGTGGGACACGTCGTAGAGCAGCCGCAGGTCGGCGTCCGACAGCACCTCCGCAAACACCTTCCGAGCGAGCCAGGTCAGGATCTGGCGGTTGGCGAGTGCGCAGTTGATCCCCGCGCGCATCGCACCGAGGTAGTCCTGGCCCAGCTTCGAGCGAATCGGGGCGCAGGCCAGCTCCTTGTCGAGCAGGTCGATGCCGTGGGAGGGGGCCTCCTGGGCCATCGCCGCGAGGAACTCGGTGCCGATCTGGTGCCCGAGCCCCCGCGAGCCAGAGTGGATGCTCACCACGAGGTCATGTTCGACGATCCCAAAGGCGTCGGCCGCCTCCCGGTCGTGGATCGCGACGACGTGCTGGACCTCGAGGTAGTGGTTGCCCGAGCCCAGGGTCCCCATCTCGTCGCGCTGTCGGCGCCGCGCCTTGCTCGAGACCGCCGCCGGGTCCGCACCGATCGCACACCCGCGCTCCTCGGCAAACTCCAGATCGGCCTCCTCGCCCCAGCCGCGCTCGACCGCCCACCGGGCGCCGCCGACGAGCATCGCGGTCACCTCGTCGTAATCGAGGCGGATCCGGCCCGTACTGCCCACGCCGGCGGGGATGACGTGGACCAGCGCGTTCGCCAGCGCCTCCTCCTTCCCTGCCAGGTCGAGGCGAGTGAGCCCCGTGGTGAGCATCCGCACCCCACAGGAGATGTCGAAGCCGACCCCGCCCGCCGAGATCACGCCACCCTCGTCCGGGTCGAAGGCGGCCACCCCGCCGATGGGGAACCCGTACCCCCAGTGCGCGTCGGGCATCGCGTAGGACGCGCGCACGATCCCCGGCAGACAGGCGACCGCGACCATCTGCTCCCACACCTTGTCGTCCATCTCGGCCACGAGGTCGGCGTCGGCGTACAGGATGGCCGGGACACGCATCCCCTGTGTGGGTTGACCCGCCACTCGGTCGGTGTGATCTGCTCGAAGCGTCGGTGTTCCATCGCGTGCTCCCTCGGACGTCCACGACGCACTCGGCGACCCAGTGCGTACCCTCGTCGCGCACGGACAGGGCGGTCAGGGTCGCGCCCTTCACTTCCACCGCCGGGCAGTGCCGTGCGACGTCGACCGGCTCGCCCCAGGCCGTGCCGTGCAGGCCCCCGTGGTCGATCGCGACCTCGAACCGCCCGAACAGCATCCCGCGGACGGCCATCTCCAACACGATCGCGTTCAGCCACTCGTAGAGCAGGTAGTCGAGGTCCGGCGCATCGCAGGCGATGGACACCGGGAGCAGCGCCACCACGTCCACGGGCGGCGTGATCAC
>Ga0114931_10010056_pt1 | contig 11292 bp, 12 predicted proteins | sample 2SBtaG_FD_89579 | JGI IMG/M metagenome (GOLD analysis project Ga0114931, IMG submission 89579) | Deep subsurface microbial communities from Kolumbo volcano to uncover new lineages of life (NeLLi) - 2SBTROV14_V59a metaG | ecosystem: Environmental > Aquatic > Marine > Volcanic | place: Kolumbo...
ATAATCAATTTTGATGCCCGCAATCATGCACGCAATTCTCCAATTTCACCCCATCAGGACCGTAACAAAATTCGCAATCCGGCCCGCATTCGCCATGTCCTGCTTTTTGCAATCCCTGAAAAGCGGTTGAGAAGCGGTTGCCTGCCTCTTTTTTCCCAAATTTAGATAGATTAAACAAGGCGGCAGCCTCCAAACCGGTGTCTTCTTTTTCCAAATACCCTTCGGCTGTCAATTTCTCCAAATGGTACGACAAATTTTGGGGATTGGTATTTAGCAAAGCCAAAACCTCCTCAGTAGTAACCTTGCTTCCAAAGCCTTCTCCTTCCATCCAATACAAAACCTGCAGGATTTCATCTTTCCAAAACAAGGCACGTAGTGGCGACTTTTCCATATTGCTTTGCATGATTTATATTTTGACAGAGAGAGTCATTTTTCAATTTTCCTCTCTCACAAAAACAATTGCTCGCCGTTCAGGTACTCGATATTTTCCATTCCCGCCATTCCCCCGGTAGCGATACGCTGCACTGTTTTTAATATTTCAGGGACTTTAACGCCCACCTCGGTGGTCAGGTGTTCGCCGGCCTTTTCCGCACCGGGTTCAACGTCCACTAAAAATACTTCTTTTGGCCAAACTTTGAAATACTCGCCTATGATTAACAAATTATCAACGGAAATAACCCCCGTTGCCGCATCTCCGATACAAGCCTGAATTTGTTCTTCACCGGGCAAGCCTCCATTCCATCGAAAAAGGCTAATGTCTCCGGTTTCTCTACCAGGACGTTCAATCGCGACTAACAAAACCACCCGGTCGTAGGGCGTTTCCATCGCTTGAAATTGCTGAATGATGGCGATGGGTCCCCAATTTAACTCTTCTACTGAAACGCCAACGGGCCAATCCAACTTCTTTAAAAAAGGCAGCAGAACCGGCCCGACAGAATGATTACTTAAAAGGTGGTAACCTACCGTGCCGACCAAAATTTTCTTATTCAATTCCACACGCACAAGTTGTTACTTCCCGGGTCACAACGTGGCCTGTGTCCTTTGCCATGATATGCGTCGTACAAGGCATGCAGGGGTCAAAACTTCGAATTGCCCGCAAAATATCAATTCCTTTGTAGTTTTCCGGCTTGTCGTAATTTTCCAAAATCGGGGTATTGAGTACTGCTTCTTCGTAAGGTCCCGGTTCGCCCCAAGGGGTTCGGGGGGCGGCGTTTAAAGTGGAAGGAGTCACAATCTGATAGTTTTGAATTACCCCTTTTTCGACAATCAGGTGATGGGTCAAAAAGCCTCTCCCTGCGCCCCAAGCACCGAACCCAATATGGGTCCCTTTTTTCGGAATTTCAAAAGGAGTGCTTACTTTGGTCTCCCCTTCCCGGATCAATTTATGCGCTATCAGCCAGTTTTCCATCGCTACCAGGGCAGAGTAAGGAATGCAGTAAGCGCGGGCGCGGTTGCGTTCAAAAGCGTTCCAATCTTTGGGAATTTTCCATTCCAAAGTAGTCTCCGGTAAACGATGTTTCGGCACATTGATTTTCATGCCATGCCCTGTATTTTCCAAAAATTTGCTGGCAGGGGCTTTTTGTGCTTTGGCGGTGAGATACATGCGGGCATAAGCCCCCGCTTCCATCGGCATTCGGTCCCAGGTCGGGCAGGTGTCCCAACTATATCGGTCGCGCCAACTTTGCTTACCGGGCTTGGGAACTGTTTCTTTATTCCAAGGGTGGTTTGGACTTAGCGGCATGCCCAAGGGGTCGGTTTTGAATCGTTGTCCGTTCCATTTTTCGTAATAAGAATGTTCGACAAATTCTTCCATCCCGGCGTTCAACTCCCGCAAGTTCGTCGTCACAACTTCCCCGTTGAGCAAAATCCCGGGAGTGGCCCAACGGGCATTGCCCCAGGTATCGCAATTTTCAAACGTGCCATCGTAATAATCCGGTCGGTCCCAAACCCCCGTATCCGCTATCGTAGCGGGGCGGATGCCGCATTTGGCGTAGTCGGGATTGCTTTCGAGGAAGAAATCGAACACGTCGTCCCAAATGCCAGTAACTTTTTGACCGTAGTCGAAAAATTTTATCAGTCGGCTATAAACTTCGTTCAGTGTTGATATATTGACCGTCACCGAAATACCGCCGGGCACCACCGACTGTGGGTGCGGATATTTACCCCCGATAGCCACATAAGCCTCCCTTGCGACCCGCGTCATCGAAAGGGCTTCCAAATACAATTTGCCTTTCAGTGGATTGAGGTCTTTCATTATATCCAGAATGGACTTGTACCCGTGAACCGATTCATTTTTAGCAGCCGTTTTCGCAGCTTTTTCCAACAATTCGGGGTTGGTGGCGGCTATCAATTCTTCGGAATAGTCGGGGCCTGCCAGGAGGAATAAATGCAGCGGATGGTCGTACAAATATTCCAAAGCCAACAAAATATTTCGCATGACAATGCCCAAGGGTGGCGGTTTAATACCCAATGCCATTTCGATAGCCAAAGCGGAGGTCGTAGCATGAACGCCCCCGCAAACACCACAGGCGCGGCTGCTAATGTAGGCGGCATCGCGCGGGTCTCTCCCTTTCAAAATGATTTCATATCCCCGGAAAAGGGTAGCCATCGAGTTGGTTGACATGACCTTTCTATCCTCCAAATCCACCACGCTGTGAAATGCCAAAGCACCGGCTACGCGGGTTACCGGGTCGTAGTCCACATCGCGAATGAAGCCGTTTTTGGCCATCAAGCTTTTAAGTTTGTCTTGTTCGACACCCAAATCCACCACTTTGTATTCATAAGGGTCAGCCACCCCCTCTTTTAGATAGGCGTTGCCGGCTTCATCAAATGCAATTGGTAAGTTTTTAAAACACATATTTGTGATAATGAGGAGTGAAGAATGATGCGTTTTGGAATGTTCAAAGTTCTGCGTTCCGGGTTTCTTTGATAGTCAATGAGTTATGAACTCGACGCCGCAGCTTGTTGAACAATCTCCCTTTTTAGATTCATCAATTCATTTAGATTTTCAAACTAATTTCAACACTTTCGCAATCGCCACCAAATGACCATCAACGGAGGATAAGCCTCCTTGGAGTTGGGTCAACGCGCTGTTTATCGTTCCCAAATTACCGGCTAAAGGTTGGGTATCATCCACAATTTTTTGAAGCCCCCCAGCCAGTTTTTCGAGATTATTTCCCGCCCGACGCAAAGCAACGATGATGAGAATCAAATAGATGACCAACACCAAAACGACGAGTCCGGTAATGATTAAAGTAGCTGGGAAAAGAATCGAACTATCCATGGCAATAAAATTTTTGTCAATTCAATTTGGCGGCCCTGCCTCCCAATGTATTCTCGATTGTTTCTGCGTGTTCATTGATATTTCCCGCCACCTCCAGCATTCCGGAAGCAACAGAAATGGTGTCGTTCAAAGCCTCTATATGTTCGGTATTCCCGGCAATGCCCAAACCGGCTTCTGCCATTTCGGCAAAATAGCGTTCAATGCTTCGGGCTGCTTTCCAGGTTCGGTGCAGGAGGCTTACAATAAGAGGCAACAGCAGTACCGTCACGACTAAAAGGATGGTCCAGAGAATATTTACGGCAGCAGGCATAATTATTTTTTTTATTGTTTTAAAACCGCTTCGATGGTACCCACCAAATGTTTATCAACCACTTTCAATCCTTCAGCGGTATTCGAAAGCGATTCATTTAATTTCGTCACCTCACCAGGCAAATGTCCAGTTTCGGTTTCAATGGCGCGCAATCCCAACCGCAATTTGGCCAGATAGCTTTGCCCATCACCACCAATACTTGTCAGCAGGGCAATGATAGCACGCAGGTATTTGACCAAAACGAAGACCAAAAGCAGCACGGCCAGAATCGTCAAAACCATCACCAATACATACATGGCGGTCATTTTTTAGGATGTTCTAAGATGCAATTCGGACAACCGGGGCAACCTTCGGCATGCTGCTGAATGGCCGCCGACCCTTTCACAATGTTCACTGCAGACTGATAAATTTGGGAAGCCACGCGATTGGTAGTTGACAGAAACAATGGAATTTGAATCGTGTTATTCGCCGTCAATTTTCCTTGCGTCCAAATTTTTGCGGCTTCTTCGTCAATTTGGGCGGCTGTTTTTCTCGTCAAGTTTAATAAAAATGCAACCACCCCAATAACGACCAACCCAATGACGAGTGAAATGCTCCAAATTATTGCAACTGCGTCCATGATTTTAATTTATTGAAACTTAAATTAGCCTGATTTACAATCCTGTTTTTTTCTTCAATTTACTTCGTGCAAGGCCTCCGCCACCATCCCCGCATGGGTTTCGATATCACCAGCTTCTTTCAAAATATTACCTGCTGCTTCGTTGGTTTTTTGCAAGCCCCAAATGCTGTTCGTATTTTCTTTGATTTGAATGACGAGTCCCAGGGCAGCTTGGGCTAGGCGCAGAATTCTTCGAGCGGCATTCCAAACCAATAGCAACAAAATAGCTGCCGCTAAAACGATGACTACCGCAATGCCGAGACCGAAATACCATTGATTAAATAAAGCATCATCCATAATTATTAATTTCTTGACCCGGGCTTCGGGCTATTTTTAAACTGCAATTTTTCGTAGGCAAAATGGGCGACTTTTTTCAATAGGCCGGGTTCTTCCACATGCCCCCAACCCGAAGGCACATGCCCGTTCTTATTCCACTTTCGGCTGCGATTTTGATAAGATTGTGTCAACTGACGAAGATTGCGCACGATGAAACCGGTCGTCCGCGATAGATTAGAAGATACTACCGTGCCGGGGGCAGTTTGATAAAAAGGAGCGAAACTATCCGGGAAGCCCGGCATCGTACAACCAATGCAGGGTGCGCCAACGTTCATGCAGCCACCGGAATGGTTCAAAGCGCCCCGCTTGTTGATGTTGCATTGCACTACCGGACCCCAGCAGCCTATCTCAACCAGGCACTCTTTATCACCGTATTCCTCGGCAAAAGTTCCTTCTTCGTAAAATCCGGCGCGGGTGCAGCCCCGGTGGACGGTTTCATTGAATAGCCAAGCAGGCCTGCCCAATTCATCGAATTCCGGCAAAGGGCCGAGGCCGTGAAGAAATAGCAAAACAGCGGTGATAGTTTCCGTGATGTTGTCTCCTTGCGGCGCACATCCGGGGATGTTTACGACCGGCAGACCCAAGGCGCTTCGGTAATCTTCGCCGAGAAAATCCATTACGCTTTCGGCATTCGTCGGATTGCCGGCTGCTGCCGGAATGCCTCCCCAAGTTGCGCAAGTTCCTACTGCGATTACGGCGGCTGCATGTTTGGACATTCTTTCAATCCAACTTGCAGACGGAATCGGTTGCGGTTCGCCGTTTTCATCCTCATCAACTCCTAGCCCCGACCAATAGCCACCCGTTTGACCAGCAAGGCTTTCGTCCATGATGGAACCCTCGCAAATCACCACAAAAGGAGCACTTAACTCTCCTTTGGCTGCCAATCGGAATGGTTTGATGAATTCTTCCCCCGCGTTCACTGCCAGCACAGGATGGTGCAGTACAACTTTGGGTGCGCCCGGAATAGCCCCATTGACTAAATCCTCGACGGAAGGACTGCTTGCCCCAACCGCTGCAATCGAACATCCGTCACAACTTGCACCCGCTACCCAAAAAGCATGGACTTCTTCAATTGCATTCGGTAAAACAGACGGAGTTCCGTTGGATAAAGGCATAATTCTATTTTAGCGATATCAAGGTTTACAAAATTTCTGGCAATATAAAAGAGTTGAAATGCAAATTAAAATTTTATTGGAAATTCTGGATAGAAAATGTTTTCTAATGGACTGTTTTTTTAGTTTTTTGTAATTTTAGACTTTGGCGAGAAAAAAACTCTGAAAAGAAAAATTCTGAATCCCAATAAACTGTTACAGTTGGAGTAGCCATTTACGAATTGTTAAAATACTTATTTGAACTTTAGGGTTATACTTTGTCAGGGTGAAAATTTTACTTTTCCTTCAATGGGTTGAAACCCATTGGATTAATTATCAAAAGTCCAAATCTAAACCTGATGCAGTATGAATATCCTTTTCGCTCTAAAATCCAAAATGAGGATTTTCGGTTTTTTATTTTACGAAAAATCAATTTCTTGTAATTTTTTCTATTTCGAAGCCTGTCCAAAGTCAAAAAACGATTTACCTTGAAGCCTTAAAATGATACTTTTATATCAACTTAGACTTTGGACAACAAATGCCAGGCATGAAACTCTCCCATTTTTTGTAATTATCAAAATTTATACTTTTGATTTTCAAATATTTACAAAATTGTTTTTCTTAAATTTTACGCCTTTTGTCCCTTGTTTAAAACCATCAAAGAATTAACTGTCATGTCAAAAGATGTTGTTTTCGATTTGATTCAAAAAGAACTCGAACGCCAACGCAATGGCATCGAATTAATTGCTTCCGAAAATTTTACGAGTCAGGCGGTTCTCGATGCCATGGGCACTTGCCTGACCAATAAATACGCCGAAGGTTACCCTCGAAGGCGCTACTACGGGGGCTGTGAAGTGATAGATGAAGTAGAACAATTGGCGATTGACCGGCTGAAGGAATTGTTTAGCGCTGGCTATGCCAATGTGCAGCCGCATTCCGGGGCCCAAGCAAATGCCGCGGTTTTTCTGGCCGTTTTGCAACCCGGCGATAAAATATTGGGCTTGAATCTTTCGCATGGCGGGCATTTGTCGCATGGTTCTCCGGTGAATTATTCCGGCAAGGTCTATCAGCCCGTTTTCTACGGCGTGGAAGAAGATTCCGGCATCGTTGACATGGATAAAGTAGAAGAAATCGCGCGCAAGGAACAACCCAAGTTGATTATTTGTGGCGCATCCGCTTATTCAAGAGATTGGGATTATGCGCGCTTTCGAAGCATAGCAGATAAGGTTGGGGCCTTGTTGATGGCCGATATCGCCCACCCTGCCGGTTTGATTGCCACGGGCTTCCTCCGCGACCCCTTGGAGCATTGTCATATCGTCACTTCGACTACTCATAAAACATTGCGTGGTCCGCGTGGCGGCCTAATTTTGATGGGCAATAATTTTGAAAATCCCTGGGGCCGGCTCACCAAAAAAGGCAATCCCATCAAGATGTCGGCCATTCTAAACAGCGGTGTTTTCCCCGGAATGCAGGGAGGTCCATTGGAGCATGTTATCGCCGCCAAAGCGGTGGCTTTCGGCGAAGCCCTGCGCCCTGAATTCAAAACCTACTGTGCCCAGGTTATCAAAAATGCGCAGGCGATGGCGCAGGCTTTTATAGCTAAAGGTTACCAAGTTATCAGTGGCGGAACAGATAACCACTTGATGCTCATTGATTTGCGCTCGAAAGAAGTGACGGGCAAAATTGCCGAAGAAGCCCTCGTGAAAGCGGACATTACCGTCAATAAAAATATGGTTCCCTTCGATACGCAGCCTCCGTTCGTCACTTCGGGTATCCGGGTAGGCACGGCGGCAATTACGACCCGCGGAATGAAAGAAGCAGATTGCCGGAAGGTAGTGGATTGGATGGACGCCATCATTCAGGAGGTGGAAAATGAAGCCTTGATTGCCGAAACAAGGCGCGAAATAAATGCCTTCATGGAGAACTTTCCGCTTTATCAGTCCGAAACGGTGACTTTGAATTAAAATTCTCCAACGATAAGGAATGCTCAAAAAATTAAATTCACGATTTACGTTTACTAAACTTCCCAAGTTTCGTAAACGTGGACATTCAACCCTGCTTGTCGCAATATTCACGGCTTTGAGTTGTTTTGGGCAAACCATTGTGGCGGGCAAAGTGATTGATGCCGAAACACAGAAGCCCCTTTTCGGGGCAACGATTATTGGGGTAGGAACCAGCCGTGGAGCAACTACCGATTCTGAAGGTCTTTTTGAACTAAAAACACAAGCCGCCGAATTGGAAATATCCTTCGTCGGATATGCCACCGAAAAAATTCCGTTGAAGAAGCCCGGCGATTTTCTCGAAGTTAAATTAACACCAACGCAGCTTTTGGGGGTCGAACCCATCGTCGTAGAATCGCCGATTGATTTTAGCAGGCCAAGCCCCGTTTTTCACATCCCGCTAGAAAATCTTCAAAGAGACAACCAAGTCTCCATTGCCCCCGCACTGAACCGCACGCCCGGTCTCTACATGCACTCCGGCGCGCTGAATACCAACCGCATCACCATCCGCGGCATCGGCAGTCGCTCTCCTTTTGCCACCACCAAAATCAGGGCTTATCTCGATGACATTCCGCTGACTTCGGGCATCGGAGAAACGACCATCGAAGATATTGACCTTAGCCTCATTGACGAAGTGACGATTTGGAAAGGACCCACGGCGAGTATTTACGGGGCAGGTCTTGGAGGCATGATTCACCTCAAAACGAAAAACAAAATCGGCTACGAACCTACTGCCCTTTCTTCTTCGCTTTCGGTGGGTTCTTACGGCTTGGTTCGAAACGTGGACGACTTCACCTACCGCAGCAGCGACAGCCGGGTAAATCTGAACCTCAACTACAACAACACCCATAGCGACGGCTACCGCGCGAACAATGAATACGACCGGGAATCGCTCACTTTCCTGGGTCAAATTCAGGCGAACGATAAAAGTTCTTTCACCTTCCTCGTCAATTACATTGACCTCAAAGCCTTCATTCCCAGCTCTTTAAGCAGGAAAGATTTTGATAACAACCCAAGAAAGGCGGCTTTTGGATGGGCGAAGGTGAAAGGCTTTGAAGACACCGAAAAACTGCTGGCAGGCATCTCCTATTCTTTTCATTTCAATAAAAAATTCAGCAACTACACAAGCCTGTTTACCAGTTTTCGGAATTCTTTTGAATCGCGCCCCTTCAATATTTTGAAGGAAAACAGCACGGCGGTTGGGGCAAGGACGCGATTTGAATTTGCTATTTTTAAAAAAGGATTGGAAAGAAAAATATCCCTCGGAGGGGAGTTTTTTAATGAAAATTTTGACTGGTCCACCTTCGAAACCAACGACGGAATTCTCGACACCCTCCTCAGCGACAATGAAGAAACGCGCCGCTATTTCAACCTTTTTGCAGAAGCTAAATTTGATTTTACTTCCCATCTTTTTCTGGAAACCGGCCTCAACCTAAATTCCACCCGCTACGATTTGACCGACCTTTTTACAAAAGACAAAATTGATTTTTCTGGCCAACGCCATTTTGAAGCCATCGTTTCGCCGCGGCTAAATTTCGGCTACCGGGTAAAGTCCACCCTCCTGTTCACTACCGTCAGCCACGGCTTTTCGGCGCCCACCCTCGAAGAAACGCTGATGCCCGACGGCCTCGTCAATCCCGACATTCAACCAGAACGTGGTTGGAATTTTGAGGCCGGCAATCGAGGCAGGATTCTTTCCGGCCATTTGCAATACGAACTGTCGGTATTTTCCATGCACATCAAAGATTTACTCGTCACCCGCCGAACGACGGAAGACCAATTCTTTGGAATCAATGCCGGCAAGACGACCCACAACGGGCTGGAACTCTTCGTAAAATATGCCCTTGACAACTTGCCCATTTCCTTCTTCACGACCTATGCCTACTCCCATTTCCGGTTCGATGAATTTATTGATGGCGACAAGGACTTCTCCGGCAACAAACTCACCGGCACTGCCCCCCACATCCTCAACGCAGGCCTGGATTTTAAATCCGATTTTGGATTTTATGGCAACCTGAATTATCAATTCGTAGCTGCCATGCCCATTACCGACGACAATTCCATCTTTTCGGACAGCTACCAACTGATGAATGCTAAATTGGGTTTTAAAAAAGCTTTCGCCAAAAAATGGAGCCTGGATTTGTACGCCGGCATCAACAACCTTTGGAATGAAAAATATGCTTCCATGCTGCTAATCAATGCCCGGGGCTTTGGTGGGAATGCCCCTCGTTATTTCTATCCCGGGCTACCGAGAAATTACTACGGAGGGCTGTCTTTGAAATTCGAAATTTGAAGTTGACACTTTCCACAGGCGGGGCATGGAGGCACTCCCCAAAGGTGTCTCCATCAAAATGATTCCCTACTCACCCCTTTCAGCAAGGACCGGCTTGTGCATGGTCGCAAAGAAATCCTCCAAAATAGCCTTTCGCTGAAAGTTTTCCCAAATCACCACTTTACGACTATTTTCGGGGCGCTCTTTCCATTTTTCTGCTGCCAATATCGGTGCGGGAATTTCGTGGGATTCCCCCCAGGAAGGATTTTTGACGATGGCTACCGCCACCATGTCATACAAAGCCCGGGAGGGTGGGTTGCCATCTAATTTCGCATGACGAAACAAATCAACCGAGTAATCTCCAAAATGGGTGAAACTATTTCCATGCCTGCCTTCTACGGCAATGGATTTGGGACCTGCCCCCGGCATTTTTTCTTCTATTTCGGAAGGGGTTGTTCGAACTGCATCCGTGCCGGATGGTTTGTCATAACGCACCATCACCATTTCAAAGGATACATCTTGGTCGAGGATATAATTCAATGCCGGCATGTCATTGACTTGGTTATATTCTCCGGGTTCGGGGTAGTTGGAACCCAACCAAACGATTCGCACTTTTTCTTTTATATCGGGGGCTTTTTGCAGGGCCAGCGCGATATTCGTTAGTTTGCCAACCGGCAGCAACACGAGTTTTTGTTGGCGGGCTTTTCTGGCTTCCTCAACGATAAATTCAACGGCATCTTTACCGTCGTATTCCGGTTCATTTATCGTCTTTCTGATGTCTTCAAAACGGGCATTGGCGCCTGCGTAGAGGGGGATTTTGCTGTCTTCCTGGCACAATTTCAAAATCCGTTCAGCTTCCTTAAAATGTTTGGTTATGTCGCCACCATTGAAGGTGGCATTGACCGTAACACCTCGCACCTCAAAGGTTTCGCCATTGAACAACAGGTAAGCCAAAGCATGTTGATCGTCCAACTCATTATTGGCATCGGTGTCAAATAGAACCGGAATTTTGCTGGCAACTTCTTTTTCTTTAATTGAAGAATTTGGCTTTTTGTGGGAAGTATTTGTGCAGGAAGACAGCAAAACCATTCCGAAGAAAACGATTAAAATTTTATTGCTCATATTCGTCAATTTGAAAAATACTGCTTTTTAGAGACTGTCTCACAAGTCAATTTTTTGAGAAAATTAAATTTATTTTGTTTTATAAACAACACATTTTGAGAAAGAAACAGATTTGCCAAATTTTTAAAATTTGGCAAATCTCGACTTTTGAAACAACTTCTTTTAAACCAGCCTTGAAAGGATGATTAATACCAAGCCCGAAACAAAACTCAGAAACATC
>Ga0114931_10010057_pt1 | contig 11291 bp, 12 predicted proteins | sample 2SBtaG_FD_89579 | JGI IMG/M metagenome (GOLD analysis project Ga0114931, IMG submission 89579) | Deep subsurface microbial communities from Kolumbo volcano to uncover new lineages of life (NeLLi) - 2SBTROV14_V59a metaG | ecosystem: Environmental > Aquatic > Marine > Volcanic | place: Kolumbo...
CCTTTTGCAGTCTGGTCATAGCTGCGGTACTGTCGCCATCACCTGCATGGTTCAGACTGAACTGTTTTACCTGGTAAATGCCTTTCAGGGCTTTAGCTTCTTTAATCAGGCCCATGTCACGGGCCTTGATGATGGCCCGTTTACAGTCTGATTTATACTGTCGAAAGCATGCTGGCAACTTACCTATGTGGTGGCTCACTTTGGCCACGTCTTCCATTTTGCCTACCTGTTCCTTGAATACTTCCGGGCCTTTTACCAGGTTGGCCTTGAACTGCCCCAGGAACCATGTTCCAAGTACAGTCTTAGCCTTGTCGATTTCAACCGATGGCAGGTTATCCCGTGCTGCGGTTAGTGTGAGTTCTGCATCTTGCAGGGTTTTTAGTGCACTGATAACTTCTTTTGTTGTGGCCATGTTAATTACCTCTTTTTACTAGGTGAGTTATTACTTCGTTTCTTGCATCCGCAAGGATATCAACTAATCCTTCTAGCTCTGTCAAGGATATTTCCTTGTTGTCGTACAAGTTGTCCATATAATCGAAAGCTTCATTAAACAGATTGAGTATCTTTTTCCTTGTGTCCTCAGTCATTGTTAGTTCCTCTAGGGTTATGTTATCTGTTATATACTCAGATAGCTGTTCAATGATAGCGTCCTGCCAGCTACGGCAGGTTGCCATCAGGTAATACTCAGATACCAGGTATCTGAAGAACGCATGTAAGTCTTTCATTGTTCTAATTCCTTTAAGTTAATTATACGAATGTTCTCAGAATCGTTTTTTGGATGAACAAACACTGGCAGTACAGTGCGCGTCCTGCCTATGCTGTCCTTATGCGAGTAATCCAGTGCCGGTACCAGTGCAATTCCATGTGCCGACGGTATTGGATGCTGTGTCAGGAATTTTCTTAATTCCTCTTTCGCCTGCCATTCATTACCCCATGCGTATTGTAGTATTTCATTGGGTCGGATAGTCATGTTACCAGCACCTCTTTGTTTGATTGATAAATACAGTATATCATAGTTTGACTGTTTGTGTAGATTAATACGATTTATTCGTACCCGTACAATGTTACATTTGTAGTATATACTACATGGAGCCAAGCATGTTCTATGCCAGTATGTCACGGGCCATGTATTGCACTATATTGTGCAGCATCATCACCTGTAACCTATCGCGTTATATTAGCATTTACTAATATACATCATATGATACCATTAAGAATTCTTTTATGCTATATCTAGTGGCAGGGGCCAAAGATAGAAGGAGACGATGAGAAGGATGAGACACAACTTGAAATTATCCCCCGGATTCTATAACTTTATCAAATACTTATCTATATTAAAATTCTTAGGTAATTATTTTTCCTCGCAATAATTTAGCTTAGATTTAGATTACCAATTACCTAAGAATTTTTACTCACAGAAGTAATAAGCTCATATATAACACTATTTCTTAGTAACATATAAGTTACTATTATTTAAAGTAATATTAATTATGTATAAAAACTACAAACGGCTGAGTTACAGCCGCTAGTCGTCGAACCCCAGACGACCATTAATATATCTATATATTTAATATTAGAAATATAGATACTATATAATATCTATATATGTAATATTAGAGATATAGATTATATATAAGATCTATATATAATAAATATATTATATATAACCCCTAATATAATTATATATATATTATATATATATATATATATATAATATAGATTCCCCCCAAGGGAATCTATTATAATAATATAATATATTATCTAAAATAAGCTTGTATTTTAGATAATATTAATATATATATATAATATTTTAAGACACTGAATCGGTAGAAGTGTCTACCTCGAAACCTTGGGGGTTTCGTCAGTGTTATATATATATATATATTATAACAGCCCTAAGGCTGTAAGTCGTTGGTTCCCAAACGACCATACTTCTAACCAAACTAATTCGCACGGTCGTGCGGGGGATATAGGGATGCCTGAGGCCTATGACGGCTGAAGTAGACGACCTTACAGCCGCTAGTCGGGGTGTTCACGCCCGACCATTCCACCTGACCCTACGGAACTTTTAATATTAATAGTTGTCTAATCATGTCAAGAAGGCGGCTTGAGTAAAGCCGCTAGTCGTCGTACCCCAGACGACCATAAGGTTATGTAAAGAATTAATTGAATCAACAATAGGGCTTATAGATGAAATATATACTAAGTTTGGTAATAGCTCTTATTCTTTTATGGGTATATTCCTTATCGCCTAAAGCGGGGACATTGCCCCTGGAGAACACTCATGTTCTGAAGAATAAAGATGCTCTGAAGATGGCAGCAATAAATTCTTGTCAACATGACGCTTTACTTGCTATTGATATTCAGAATATACGAATAAAGTATCATCATAGTTATCAACAGTACTTAAAGAATATAGCCAAATACGCAAAAGATAAGAGATCGTACAAACAGCAATTAATAATGGGTACTTGGGTGTACAAGCATTTTACAGAGAAAGATTCTCTACGAAAAGTGTACAGTACGATGTTTAGGGGGTGTTTAGCAGTACAGAAAAAGGCATTAGAGAGGTTTTACAGGAATGACCAACAGAAAAGCAAGCACAAGAGGCACTCTAAAAAAACGATCAACGGCGGAGATAGAGGCTGGACTCTCCACCCAAGGGTCAAACCTGACAGTAAGTACTACAACCCGAAAGAAAAGCTCTGGCACCTCTAACGCGGCTGGAGTAAAGCCGCTAGTCGTTGACGGTTCCCAAACTACTAAATCTAAGAAAGTACAACTGTGTGCAGCAAAGATAAAGGATAATGCTACAAATATAGAGTACAGAGTACCAGAAGTAGATATAGAAGAAGATGTGTTAGCATTAGTAGATGAATTAACTACTACACATAAATATTCGCCTACTGACAAACTAAAAGCCTGTGCGTACTTCAATGTAATAGGAAATATGTCAAAGGTGTCAAAAATGCTCGGTATTGAGTACAGAGCAATGCAATACTGGAAGACTCAGGCATGGTGGCCAGTAGTTTCTAAAGCGGTAAGAACGGCAAAACAAGAAGAACTCGATATTAAATTAAGCGCCATAGTTGATGAATCTACAGATCAACTAATGGACAGAATAAAAAATGGGGATCATAGACTTACCAAAATGGGACAAGTTAAACGAGTCCCAATGACAGGTAAGGATATAGCTCAGGCTGGCTTAGGGGTAGTTCTGGAAAAGAGGGAATTCTTGAGAGGAGGAGGAAAGTCACTCTCAAAAAGTGAACGAGATACCCAAAAAGTGCTAGAGAATCTTAAAAATACTTTTGAACAACTTGCTAAAAGTGTAACTCCTCAAGAAAAACCAGTAATTGAACATGGTGAGGACATAGCAGAGGCAGAAATCATTGAAGAAACCACGTAACTATCGAGAAGAATACCGCAGCTACCACTCCAAGCCAAAAGCCAAGAAGCAAAGGGCAAGGAATAATAAGGCTAACAGGAAAATGGGCACGTACGGGAATCATGATGGGAAAGATGTAGCTCATAAAGATAATAATACTAGGAATAATAAGAGAAGTAATCTGGCAAAGCAAAGTCCTTCCAAAAACAGATCTTTCAAGAGAAATAAGAGAGCAGGAAGAAAGAGGTAAGTATGCCCAAGATACTTGAAAGACTAGTAAGTCAATTACGAGCCAAGGGGAAGAGCAAAGCAGCAGCTTATGCTATAGCCACAGCAGCCCTCAAGAAATCAGGTAATCTTAATTCAAAGGGTAAGGCTACAATCAAGGGAAAGATGAGGGGAACTATGACACCGGGAGAGAGGGCTAAAGACAGAGCAGCTAAACGTAGTGGTAGAAAAGTCTCTGATTATGTGTACAACAAAAGAACTAACAGGGCAACACTTAAGAGGAGTAAAAAAAAGAGATGACTATTCGTAAGACATCTTCTGGGTATGTGGTGTACTCAGAGCACAAAGGAAAGCAAGGAAAAAAGAAAAGATTAGGCGGCCCTTATAGGAGTAGAGCAGCGGCAGTAAAAAGACTACGGCAGGTAGAATATTTTAAGCACAATAAATAATGGAATTAACAGCAGATCTGATATATGGCTTCACAGCCTCTTTATTAAGTACAAGATTTGATAATCCACAGCCCACCCCCAATTTTCACAAAGAATTATGGGGGCTTTGTTGTGACAAACACCCAAATGTAGCAATCTCAGCACCTAGAGGGCATGCGAAAAGTACAGCAGTAACACATGCATACGGTTTGGCTTCTGTATTATTCAGAACTTCTGAGTATCTTGTAATAGTATCTGATACAGAACCACAGTCAATAGCCTTTTTGAATGATATAAAGATGGAACTTGCTGAGAATGAGGAATTAAGAGCTTTATTCAAGGTAAAAAGATTCATAAAGGAGAATGAAAAAGAAATTATAGTAGAGATTGGGCCTGGTAGGCACTTCTTTAAGATAGTAGCCAAGAGTTCTGGTCAATCTGTACGAGGATTAAAGTGGAGAGGGAAAAGACCTGATCTTATTATTTGTGATGATCTTGAAAATGACGAGATTGTTATGAATCAAGATCGCAGGGAGAAGTTCAGAAATTGGTTTTTTGGGGCACTTATGCCAGTATTATCAGATACAGGTAAAATACGAGTAGTAGGAACAATTCTTCATTTTGATAGCTTGTTAGAAAGGCTTATGCCGGATACAACAGGTGAAAATGCTAAATATACTATATCTGAACCATTAAAGGATTATTCTATTATGGAGAATCCTGTATGGAAAGCAGTAAAATTCAGAGGACATCCTGATATTGATGATTTCTCAGAATTGCTCTGGCCTGAGAAGTTCAGTATTGAAAGATATAAGTTAATAATGAATAACTATATCGAGCAAGGGTACATAGAGGGGTACGCTCAAGAATATTTGAATATTCCTTTGGTAGAGGCAGCAGCTTTCTTCAGAAGGGATGATTTTCTTCCTATGGAGAAAGAAGATTATAAATCTCAAGGTAATTATTATGCTGCTTCTGATTTTGCTATAAGCACTAAGGCTAAATCTGATTACACAGTCTTTGTAGTAGGTAAAGTAGATTCTCAAGGAATGTTAAATATTGTTGATGTAATACGAGAAAGAATGGATTCTAAAGAAATAATTGAAGAAATGTTCAATATTCAATTACGGTATCAACCAGAATTGTTTATAACAGAAAAGGGAGCTATTGAGAAAGCTATTGGGCCTTTCCTGAAAGATGAAATGCTCAAACGTAATGTATTTATTAATTTACATGCAGAAACTCCTCTTGTAGATAAACGATCCAGGGCCAGAAGTATACAGGGAAGATTGAGACAAGGAGGAGTTAAATTTGATAAAGAAGCTTCTTGGTATCCTGCGTACGAACAAGAAATGCTAAGATTTGACAAAGGAGCACACGATGATCAAGTAGATGCTACTGCTTGGTTAGGACTTGTTCTGAATAAGATGCTAGAGGCTCCTACGCAAGAAGAAATGGATGAAGAAGCATGGCAACAAGAGTACGATGATACCTATGCTATGTTTGAGGGTGAACAAATGAGTATAACAGGCTACTAAAATATGAATAAAAATATTTCTATAGAAGAAGTACTACAAAATGCAGATAATGTAGCTGAAATAATGGATGAAGAGGATCTTGATCATCTTGCTTCTGATATAATAGATTGGTACGATACTGATCTTGATTCTCGTAGTAAATGGGAAAAGATGCAACAAGGCTATCTTGAATTATCAACGCAGGTAGTAAAGAACAAGACTTTTCCTTGGCCTAATTCTGCTAATGTTAAGTATCCACTTCTTACTGTAGCTTGTATACAGTTTAATGCGCGAGCATACAAATCCATTATGCCTAATGCTAAAGTAGCTAAGGCTCGTGTTATTGGACATGACCCAGATGGTTCCAAGCAGGAGATAGCTGACAGAATATCAATGCACATGAGTTATCAACTTGTGGAGCAGATGGAAACATGGGAGGAGGAACTAGATAAACTTACTCTTGTTCTTCCTATTTGTGGTAATGCTTTCAGGAAGACCTACAGGGGAAATGGTAGTAATGTATCTGAGTTGGTTCTTCCACAGGATCTAGTAGTAAATTATTATGCTAAATCTATAGAACAGGCGCGAGTAAAGACCCATAAACAGTTAATGCCCCGCAATACTGTTATTGAAAATCAACGTTTAGGAACATTTCTTGATATTGATTTAGATCTGTCAACAGACGTGCCAGATCCACAGAAAGGACCTAATACTGATGATGCTCATGGAATGACAGCACCTTCTACTTTGGAGGGAGCAGAAGAGGATCTTCTTCTTGAATGTCATTGTTTTCTTGATTTAGATGATGACGGGTACAAAGAACCCTATTTTGTAACTGTTCATAGAGAGTCAGAGAAAGTATTACGAGTAGTACCACGATTTGATTCTGGTGATATTGTAAGGAATAATGAAGGTTTAGTAGCTAAAATAACTCCTTACGAATATTTTACTAATTATGTCTTTGTCCCTGATCCTGTAAGCGGGGTTTACGGTCTTGGTTTCGGTTCCCTTATAGGCCCTCTCAACGAAACCTCGGACACACTGATAAATCAGCTTCTTGATTCAGGGACTCTTTATAATCTACCTTCTGGTTTCTTAGCCAGAGGGATTCGTATCAAGGATGGTAATAAAGCTCTTCGCCCCGGTGAATGGAGACACGTTAATAGTACAGGGGACGATTTAAGAAAAAGCATAGTTCCTCTTCCTGTACGTCAGCCCAGTGATGTTCTGTTCCAATTGTTATCTCTTATGTTGTCTGCTGGTAAAGAACTTTCTTCTATTACTGATTTGATGAAAGGTGAAAGTCCTGGTCAGAATCAACCTTATTCTACTACTTCTGCTATGCTGGAACAAGGACTAATGGTGTACAGTTCTATTTATAAGAGAATGTACAGGGCTCTTAAGAAAGAATTAAAGAAGTTGTACAATCTAAATAAGAAGTACGTAACAGGGCAGGAGTATTTCTCTGTTATAGATTCTGATAAGAATGAAGTAAAGGGGCAAGTATCTAACACAGATTATAATACTCCGTACACCGATGTAATACCTGCTGCTGATCCTAATATAGTAGCAGATGCTCAAAACCTAGCTAAATCGGAAGCACTAATACCATTTATCCAGATGGGCACTGTTAATAAGCAAGTAGCCACTAAGAGAGCATTGCAGGCGCAAGGGCAAGAGGGTATTGATGAACTAATGCAAATGCCCCCGCCTCAACCTGATTTTGATCAGCAAATTGAAATGCAAAAGCTAGAGATTCAAAAAGCTCAGTTGATGGGTGAACAGCAACTTGAGGAAATGAAGACTCAGTATCGCGCAGCAAGGGACGCAGCTTCCGCTACTAAGACCAAGGTAGATACTATGGTTTCCCAGCAAAGAATGGAATTGGATAAAGTCAAGGAAGCCTTTCACCAGGAAATGGAGGAAGCTAAACTTGCTCTTGAGGAAGCTAAACTACATCTTAATGAGAAGGAAGTTCAAGTAAATGCTTTGTTAGAAGATAAAAAGATACGAGAACAGAATACAGTTAAGTACAATCCTGAAACTAAAAAACTAGAGAAGTAATATGCCATCATATATTGATTACAATGGTAAATCAATAGAGATACCTGACATGAACTACAAGGATGAAGTTATGGCAGGATTAAAGAATGGTACACTTGATACTTCTCTATTGAAAGATAATAGCGCCACTTCAACCGAAATTAGTGGCGCAATACCTAAAGCAGCCATGTCTGCTCAAGCATTTTTAAAGGATTTGCAAGAAAGAGGAGGCAAAGCCCTCAACGATGCTCCATCTAAATTAGTAGATGAACTTGCCTTTAACATAGGACGTGTAGGTAATTTCCTTTTTGACACACCACTTGAGGGTGTGGGGGACATGGGAGACCCAGGTAAGGGTCTTACTACAGGGTCTGGGCAAACGCTTAAATTGCGCCCAGAAGTAGCCGATGCAGCCCTTATGTTCACACCTGGTTCTGCTATTAAAGCAGGGGGTACTGCTGCCGCAGGAGCAGCTAGTTTACTTTATTTAATGAATAGAGAAGTAGACAAATCAGGACTAAAGGCAATAACAAAAGCTCTTAAATCACAACAAGGAATGATCGGGGGCGAGAGCAACATAGATAAAGATTTGTTATCTTTAGCTAAAAAGTACATAGCAAAAGAACGAGTTAAATTTAATGATAAGTTTGCCGGCACCAAAAAAGAACTTGCGGATACATACAAAGCATATCATGCATCCAAAATAGGTAGTCCAGAAGAACACAGATTATATGCTAAATATTCTTTATTAGGTCATAAATTACTCAAGGAATCTCCTGAGTATAGTACCTTTAAAAAGTTTGGTATATATCCAGGTAAAGATGGGGTATGGAGGGAAGTAATAAGTGATGAGGGAGCAACATTAAATAAAGATGCATTAAATTCTATCTTACCTTATGCCTCTCGCAGTATGAAGATGGAAGATTTTTTACAACACCCAAAACTGTACAAAAAATACCCTGAATTAGCTAAAAGAAAAGTTAAGTTTATAAATGATGATGCAAATGGAAATGTATCAAAGGAATATGGTTATTTGGGTATTAATCCAAATGACAAAACAAAGCCAATAACTGTAATTAGAAATATTAATGATAAGAAAGGAATAATGGATACTATATCTACTCTACTGCATGAGAACCAGCATGAGATACAAAATTTAGAAGGTATGGGATCTGGGGGTAATACTACAGAGAGTAGGAATTATTTAAAAAGGGTACTATTAGATGACGGTATGTATGCTAGGAATCATTCTTATCAAGAAGAGGGAGACGCAGGATTTTTAGAGTCTGTAGCTGATAGGCATGATGCTATGATACAAAAAATAAATCAATACCCTCCTGATACTATATACAATATGTTACTCGGAGAAAGGGATGCTAGTGCTACACAGAGAATGTTTGAAACTGGGAATTTTGATGTTTTCCCAGAGAGCATGAAACCCATTAGTCCGGATGTAAATCCAGATATAGTGGTACAATATCCAAAAGAGAGGTACTAATATGTTTAGTAAAGAGTGGTTATTGTCAGAAGACACTGGCAAATTAAAGAAGTATTTGAAAGAATATATAGAAGAAGTAAAAGATATGTGGGCCAGCGGGCAATTTACTGGGGAATCTTCTGATTCAACAGTACAATTAAATGCTAAAGCTATTGGCACAGTACATTTTGCAGAAACACTTTTAGAGGAACTTGTGGAGAAAACACACGATGATTAAACCTTGCGGTTATATGGTACTTGTAAAACCAGATGAAGTAAAGACTAAAACAGACTCAGGTATAATCCTTACTATAGATGAAAATAAGGAAGCTCTAGCACAAGTATACGGAACTATTGTTGCTCTAGGCCCTAACGCATGGAAAGCATTTGATGATGGAGAACCTTGGGCTAAAGTAGGGGATAAAATAGTTTATTCTAAGTATGGGGGTAAAATACTTCTTGATAAAGAAAGTGGAGTTAAATATACCATGCTCCGAGACGAAGATGTACTAGCGGTTATAACAGAAGAGGAAGTAACAAATGAGTGAACAAGAAGAAGTAGTAACCCCAGAGGTTACAGAGGAAACTCCCGCAGATGAGGAAGCACAGGAACTAGATCCAGTAGCAGAAAAGGCTATGTCCCAAGGATGGGTAGAGAAGGAAGATTGGATTGAACAAGGTAAAGATCCAGCAGATTGGAGGGATGCACAGACTTTTGTTGACAAGGGGGAACTTTTTGACAGGATTTCAAAGCAGAATAGGGAGCTTCGTCAATTAAAGGAAAACTATGAACAACTATCTCAGCACCATGCTAAGGTGCGAGAAGCGGAACGAGCAAAAGCTATACAGGAGCTTAAACAAGTAAAAGCTACTGCTCTTGAAAATGGAGATTATGCAGCAGTAACAGATGTTGATGAAAGAATTCTTGATATACGTCAGGAAGCTACTCAAGAGGCGGCAGCACCACAGGTGCAGGGGGAAAGTAGGGATTTTCTTGATTTTAAGGAAAAGAACTCTTGGTACGGAACTGACTATGATCTTACCGAAGAAGCAGATACCTTAGGTGTAGGATATTCTACTCGTACAAATAAGAGTGAACGAGAAGTTTTAGATTATGTAGAAAGTAAGATGAAACGACTCCATCCAGATAAGTTTGGTGGAGTACCCAAAGCAGGTAAGCAAACAGCAGTAGGAAGTGCCTCTACTACTTCTAATAAGAGTGGTGGGACTAAGAAATATTCAGAGAGGGATCTGTCGTTTGAGCAGAAAACAATAGCTAAACGATTTGTGCAAAGTGGTGCACTAAAGAATGTACAAGAGTATGTAGACCAGTTAGTAGAAATTGGCGAACTAGGATAAGAGGAATAGATAATGGTAGAAGAAACTAAAGCAACCCGAACTGTTGGTAGACCAGCAAAGAAAGAGAGTAGGGCTACTAATCGACCCAAAAGAAGTTCTTTTAATTCTTTGAGGGATGTTCTTGCAACAAGAGGACTTCCAGAAGGAAAAGTAGGACGCTGGGTCAATGATACTGATGACCGGATTTATAGGTTTGCAGATGCAGGTTGGGATTTTGTTACTGATAAAAATATAGTAGTTGGAGAACCTACTGTGGAAGCTAATACGGAAGTTGGCGCGGTCGTATGTCGTAAAGTAGGTGGCGGTGTTACTGCCTACCTAATGGTTCTTGATAAAGATGAATACGATGCTCGTGAACAAGAACGACAAGACGATATTTCGGAACAAGAACGTGATATGTTCCGCGACCTTAACAGCGGTAAGGATGGAACTTACGGAAAGGTCAAAGTTTCTTAATTAATCTATTCTTGCCGTTAGGTGTATTTCTTTTAATAATGGAGGTAAGTTATGGCTAATGTAGATCGGCCTAACGGCTTTAGCCCCGTGAAATACCTTAACGGAGCCCCTTACAATGGTCAGATGCGGAAGTATTATTCTCCGTCTGATAATCTTTTTGTAGGTGACTTGGTTAAGCTAAATACTGCTGGTTCCACTGATGGTTATCAAGCGGTAAGTCGAGCGGCAGCGGGTGATGTTGTAGTAGGAGTGGTTGTGGGGTATGATCCCGATCCGGCTGCTCTGGATCGTAAATATCATGTAGCAAGTACCAGTTTGGCTGTACATGTTGCTGATGATCCTAATCTGATGCTTATGTGTCAGGAAGATGCTGTAGGTGGTGCTCTTGCTACTGC
>Ga0114931_10010058_pt1 | contig 11289 bp, 3 predicted proteins | sample 2SBtaG_FD_89579 | JGI IMG/M metagenome (GOLD analysis project Ga0114931, IMG submission 89579) | Deep subsurface microbial communities from Kolumbo volcano to uncover new lineages of life (NeLLi) - 2SBTROV14_V59a metaG | ecosystem: Environmental > Aquatic > Marine > Volcanic | place: Kolumbo...
CAATCAAGGCATCAACGCTACCGACGGCGATTTTGTGGTGTTGCTCAACCCCGATACACTGGTGACCCCCGGCTGGTTGCGGCAGTTGCTGGCGCACTTCAAACCGGATGTGGGCGCGGTCGGGCCCCTTTCCGATTATGTTGCAGGGCAGCAAAAATTCCAACTTTATTTGCCGGAAGACCGTCTCCCCAAGCTGAACCTGCAATCGTTGCTGGAAGTTTTGCGTCGGCACAACGATGGCAAAGCAGTAGAAACCAAACTGCTCATCGGTTTTTGCATGGTACTGTCGCGTGCCGCCCTGAATGAGGTCGGGTTGTTGGATGAAAGCCTCTTTTTGGGCAATGATGACCTCGATATTTCGTGGCGATTGCGCAATGCGGGTTACAAATTACTGGTTGCCACCGATACCTTTGTTCACCACGAAGGGCAGGTCAGTTTCAAAACCGAAGCCAAATCAAAAACCGATGCGTTGGTTCAGCAGAGCACCGACCGGCTGTACGAAAAACTGGTTGCCCATTATGGCGAAGGAAATGTCCCCCCGCCGATGGAACTGTGGGGCATCAACTGGTTTACCCCCGGCCAAGCCCGTTTTCGCAAAAAAAACATCCCCACTGCCGAAACGCCCGCCGGTCTCACATCCATCATCATCTTGGTGCACAACCGGTTAGAGTTGACCCAAACGTGTTTGACGAGTATCGCCCGGCATACAACCGAACCGTATGAAATCATCATTGTGGACAATGGCTCTACCGATGACACCCCCGCCTTTTTGACCCAATACCGCGCCAAACATCCCAATGTGCGCGTCATTCGCAACGAGGAAAATGTTGGTTTTGCCGCGGGGAACAATCAAGCATTGGCATTGGCACGCGGCGAATTCATCCTCTTTTTGAACAACGATACAGTCGTTTCACCCGGTTGGTTGAGCGGTATGCTGCAAGTGCTGCACGAACATCCCCATACCGGCATCGTGGGGCCCGTATCGAACAATGTTTCCGGCCCGCAGCGGCTTGCCGAAGTGCCGTATCAGAACATGGACGAATTTGAAACCTTCGCCACCAATTGGGCGGCGCAACACCACGGCGAAAGTATCGTTTTCCCCAGACTGGTCGGCTTTTGTCTGCTGGCGCGCCGTACGGTCATAGACCGCATCGGCGGCTGGGATGAACGATATGACATCGGCAATTATGAAGATGACGACTTTTGCATGCGCGTTGCCGTCGCCGGGTTTGATGCCCGCATCGCAAAATCGGTGTTCATCCACCATATGGGCGGACAAACTTTCAAGGCTTTGGAAATAGATTACCGCGCCCAGATTGAAAAAAACTGGCAATTATTCACTGCAAAATGGCACATTCCCGATACTGTCCGCCGTGGCGAAAATTATATACCGGCGGTGCTGTCGCAATCTTTTGCGCCGGATGAAATTTTTGTCCCCATTCCCGATGCCGGCGCAGTGCAGCCGCTGGAAATTTCTGCCAAACCGGCGGCAACGGTCATTTTGCTGAACGGCACGGAAGCCGATTCGCCGGAAGCACTGGCGGAAACAGCGGTGGCACTGGCAGCAGTGCCCGCCGAATTGCGGGTGATAGTGCCCGCCGGTTGGCAGGTAGATTTGCCTGCCGAGGCGGCGGCTGTCGGTGCAGATGTCACTGCCGCGTTGGCAGATGCCGTGCAAACGGCAAAATATGTCGCGCTGGTTTCTGCCGATGTTCAGCCGGATGCCGACCAATTGGCACAATTAACCGCCATCGCCGAAAGCAACCCCACTGTTGCCGCCCTCGCGCCGGTGGCATCTGCTGCGCCCGAAGCTCATCGCGCCGAAACCGCAGCGGACGACCCCGCCGCATGGACACCCGTTTCTGTGCTGGGTGGCTTTTGCGTGCTCTTCAAAGCGCATCCTGTGCGGGTGGTGGGCGGCATTCCCGCCGGAAAATCGGTGGCAGACACACTGCTCGATGTGTACCGCCGGTTGCAATCTTTCGGTTTTCAACTGGTGCGGGCTGATGGCGTATGGGTGCGGCACAACCGGTTGTCGGATGCGGAGGGCGCAAATTTTGCCGAAATGATTTCCAGCCGCCGGAAAACGGATGAATTGCTGGCGGCAGGCCACCAAGCGTTGGCGCAGAACGATACAGAAGCCGCCGCGGCAGAATTCGCCAAAGTTGCCGAAACCCATCCCGATGTACCGGAGGCGCAATTGGCGTTGGGTGCTACCCTGATGGCGATGGGGCGTGCGGCAGATGCCATCCCCGCCCTGAAAAAGGCGGTGGCGCTGCTGCCCGGCGACGTGAGCGCATACATCCAACTGGGATTGGCATATTTTCAGGCGGATAAACCGCGCAAAGCCCGCCGGATGTTCAAACGGGTGTTGGAATTTGACCCCAAAAATTTGCAGGCACAACTCTTTTTGATTGACCTGTATCGCACCGAAAAACGTTTTTCGGACGCCATCCGCCACGCCAAAGCCGCGCTGGAAATTGACGCGGAAGATACCGATGTGCTGGTCAGTTACGGGCTGTTGATGCTCGATTTGGATGATGTAGACGGAGCGGAAATGGCGTGGCAGCGGCTTGCCGATGCGCCACGTGACCATCCCGGTGTTATCGCGCTGATGACCGGCTTGCTGGCGCGCGGCTCGCAGCGGGTGCGCCCCTCGGCGGTGCTGGCAGAAGTGGAAGCCGCACAGCGTGACGAGGACTGGACGCGGGCGATTTCGCTGCTGAAAAGCGTACTCGCCGCCAACGGCGGTTCGCCGCAAGAAAAAGCCGCCCTGTGGAATCGGCTGGGGCTGTCGTATTTTCGCGCGGGCAACCCCGCCGAAGCAGCCATCGCGTTTGAAGAAGGGTTGGCGCTCGCCCCCGATGATGTGGACATTCTCAACAACTTGGCGGAAATGTACCTGCAGCAGGAAAAATTCGACCGCGCCACCGAGTTTATCAACCGTGCGCTGAAAATCAATCCCAACGATACCGGCACGCTGATGCTGTTGGGCAACGCCGCCATCCAACTGGGCGATTTGAGCACGGCACAGATGGCGTTTCAGCGGGTGCAGTCTGTCGCGCCAGAAACGGAAGGCGTGGATGCCGTGCTGCACGAACTTTCGGCGGCGATAGGGGACGCGCCGGTGCAAACTGCCATCGAAAAACCGGATTTGGATGCACTGTTGGCAGATGTGGAAGCTGCCCAGCATCGTGAAGATTGGTCAGCGGCAGTTGGGTTGCTGACCACTGCCCTGCAATTTTCCGATGAATATTCCCCGGCGGTGACGGCAGATTTGCTGAATCGCTTGGGCGTGACCCAATTTATGGTGGGCAATCTCGATGATGCGCTGGATGTGTTCCGGTCGGCGTTGGAAATTGCACCTGAAAACCGCGATGTGCTGGGTAATTTGGCAGATGTGTACGCCCGGCAGGAAAAATTCGACCGCGCCACCGAGTATTTGAACCGTGCTTTGGCGCTCGACCCGAACGATGTGCCCACCCTGATGTCGCTGGGGAATTACGCCATCCAATTGGGTGAAATGGATGTGGCGCAGATGGCATTCCGTCGGGTGCAGACAATCGCCCCGGAAACAGAGAGCATCAGCGAAATATTGGCGCAGTTGGATGCAATTGCCGCCGAACCGACCGCTGTGCCGGCAGTCACCTCATCCGACGGCAATACCCCCACCGCACCGATTTTCATCGGCGGCGCGGGGCGTTCCGGCACCACGCTGGTGCGCGTCATCCTCGATTCGCACCCGCACATTGCCTGTGGCCCCGAATTGAAAGTCACCCCGCTTCTGGGTGAACTTTTGCAAAGAATAGAAAACGAACTGCCGCAGATAGCGCAAAATTATCACCTGCCCGCCGATGCAGTGCCGCAGGGTTTGCGCCAACTGCTGGAATCGCTGTTAGCGCCGTATTTGGCGCAAAGCGGCAAACAGCGCTTCGCCGAAAAAACACCGCACAACGTGGCATTCTTTCCGCAACTGCACCAAATTTTCCCCGAAAGCCCGCTCATTCACGTGATTCGAGACGGGCGGGATGTGGTGGCATCGCTATTGCAGATGGATTGGCGAAATGTTGCCACCGGCAAACCGATGCTCATCACCACCGATGTCCGCGCCGCTACATCGTACTGGGCGAGTATTGTTTCGCAGGCGCGGAATGCCGCAGCCGCGAACCCGGAATTGGCGCAGCGATACTTTGAAATTCGGTATGAAGAGTTGGTGGCCAACCCGGAACCGGTTTTGCGGCGACTTTTCGCGTTTTTGGGCGAACCGTGGGATGCAGCCGTGTTGCACTATTATGAGCAGCCGCGCAATCTGGCAGATGAATCGAGCAGTGAGCAGGTATCGCAACCGATTTACACCCGCGCAATCGGGCGCTGGCAGAAAGATTTGTCGCCGGAACAGCAGGCGGTGGTTAAAGAGGTTGCCGGAGATTTGCTAATTGATTTGGGGTATGCCGAAGATAAAAATTGGTAAACAATGACACAACCAACCGAACCGCTCAAACTTTACATTTACACCCGCGGACGCGATAATTTTGTCTTCCCGCTGGATGAGCCTCCCCTGCCGATATTCGCCGGGGAAACGCCGCCGGAATTTACAGCTGTGGTAACCCCCGCCACCGCCGATTTCATCGTGCTCCCCTTCGAATTGGGATTGCTGGTGAATGCGGTGGGCATCCGGCTGACGGCGCAGTATCTGCGAACACTGCCGTTTTTCGGCGCATATGCCGCCAAACACGTTTACTTTTTGCGGCACGATGACTCTCGCCCGCTGGGCGTGCCCGGCGTGGTTCTCCGCGTGGGGGCAAATCGCTTTTACCGCGACCCGCTCACGGTGGCGTTGCCATATCACACCGAAGATTTCGGCGCGGTGGCGGATGCCGATTTTGCCGCCCTGCCGTATGATACCGCGTTTGTGGGTTATGTCGGATTGACCGATTTGCGCCGCACGATGGCAGACAGCGTGCGGGCTGAATCGACGCTGACGGCAAAAATAGTGTTGCGCGAAATGTTTTTCGGGCATGTAAAAACGCATCAAAGCCCCGAAGCACAGGCGCAATACCGCGCCGAGTACCGGCAATCGCTGGCAGAAACGCGCACGGTGCTGTGCCCGCGCGGCGAAGGCGAGGGCTCCATCCGTTTTTTCGAGGCAATGTCGGCAGGGCGTGTGCCCGTTTTGCTGGCAGATGAACACGAACTGCCTTTTGCCGACCAAATTGATTATGACGCTTTCACACTGCGCATTCCGCAGTCGGACGCGGCACGCACCGGCGAAATTTTGGCGGCGTGGCTGACGGCACACCCCCCCGAAGCGTTGCAGCAGATGGGCGCACTGGCACGCCGGGCGTGGGTTGAACATATTGACCCCCGAAAATTGCCGCAGGAAATTCATCGGTATTTGAGCCGCATTAAAACCGAAACATCTGGGCAATTGACCGTGCCGCCCGCCCAAAAACGTCCGCGCCGACTTGCCGCCACCGAGTTGCAATATCTGTATGCCCGCGCCGCCGAATTGCCCCGTCACAGCACGGCGCTGGCAGTGGTGGGCGATGACCGTCTGCCGGTACTGACGCTGGCGCAAGCATTTGCCGATACCGGTAACACCGATTCACGGGTGCTGGCACTGTCGCTGCCCCATACGCCGTTGGGCGAATTGCCACCCGTCGCCGCGAAATTTATTTCGGTTTTGCCGCCATATTCCGCCGAAAGTTTGGCGCGCGTGCGGGTTCGCAGTGTGCATCTGCTCTATTTTTCCGGCATTTTCACCGCCGCCGATACGCACACATTGTTGAAAAACTGGTATCCCACCCTCGGTTTTGGCGGTGTTTTCATCGGGGTAGACCGCACACCCAACCAAACGGTGTGGCACGCCGCCGAAGCTTTTTGCCGTGAGTTGGGCTGGTTCACCCCGCGCATCGCCCTGAAAACTGAAAATTACATCTTGTTTGAATTGGAATTTAACGCCGCAGCTGCATTCCAAAAAACATTCGGCATTCAATTTATGCCGATGTATGCTTTGCCCGCCGTGCTTGCCCCAGCGGTGCGCCAACTGAATTTCGATGGGGATGCGCCGCCGACCCGTTTGCCGAGTGTATCGCTGTGTATGATTGTCAAAAATGAAGCGGACAATCTGGCAGACTGTTTGCGCTCGGTGGGCGATTTTCCCGCCGAAATCATCGTGGTGGACACCGGCTCTACCGATGGTACGGCGGCAATTGCGGAATCTTTCGGCGCGAAGGTGTACCGGTTCGACTGGATTGATGATTTTGCCGCCGCGCGGAATGAATCGCTGCGGCATTCCACCGGCGATTGGATTTTCTGGCTCGATGCAGATGACCGTGTGCCGCCGCGTTCGCTGGTGCAGTTAAAGCAGGCGGTCGCATCGGGGCGGGCTGATGCTTTCCGCTGCCGGATGGTCAGTCCGTTGGGCGGCGACACGCCCACAGTGAATGTTGCGCTGTACACGCTGCTTTTCCACAACTACCGCGGCGTGCAATTTGAAGGCGCAATCCACGAGACACCTACCGATTCCGCGATACGGCAGGGCTTGACGCTGGCAAATACCAATATCGTCATTGAACATCGCGGTTATGGCGACCCGTCGCAATTGCGCCAAAAGGCAGAACGAAACGCCCGCATTCTGCGCCGGTGTCTGGCGGCAGAACCGAACAACCTGAAATGGCGATACCATTTGGGGATTAGCCTCTATCAAATGGAAGATTACACGGGCGCGGCAGTGCAATTCGAGCCGATTGTAGCCCATCCCGCCCCGCCGCTCAACGAGCAAAATCAAGTTTACCGTGCTCATCTGCTGCTGATGTCGGCATATGCCAACACAGGCCGCTCTGCCCGCGCCGATGCGGTGCTTGCCCGCGCGCTGGAACGCTATCCGCGGCGGCGGCATTTGCTGGTGGCGGCGGGGATGTTTCGTTTGCACCAAAACCGCCCTGCCGAAGCGGTGTCGCTGTTGGAGCGGGCGCGGATACTGCCCCCCGATACCGGCGAAGGGGAAGACTGGCAGCCCGGTGTGTTAGAGGCGCAACTCGCCGCGGCACATCACGCAGTGGGCATAGACGCATTTCAGCACGGTGATTTTCTTTCTGCTGCGGAATCTTTCCAGCGAGAAATTACCGTTTTGCGCCAGCCTGCCAAAATCGCCGAGGCGTGGAAACTGACAGCCCTGTGCCTGCAAAAATTAGGGCAGGAAAATGAAGCAATGGTAGCATGGAAAATGAGTGAATCTGCAACTTTGCGAACAGGTAAATAATTTATGGCCAACCATCTGCCACCGACAACCAATAACCAAACCCATCGCATCACCCGAACTTTTGACGGCACAACCGTGCCCGATAAATTGCCGTCGGTATCGCTGTGCATGATTGTCAAAAACGAAGAAGATACGCTGGCAGATTGTTTGCGCTCGGTGGGCGATTTCCCCGCCGAAATTATCGTGGTGGACACCGGCTCTACCGACCGCACCGTGGCAATTGCAGAATCTTTCGGCGCAAAAATATTCCACTTTAAATGGATTGATGATTTTGCTGCTGCACGGAATGCCGCCATCCGGCACGCCACCGCCGAGTGGGTTTTCTGGATGGATGCCGATGACCGTATCTCGCCGGAAAATCTGGCGCGGCTCAAACAAGCGTTGGCATCGGGCACTGCCGATGTGTACAGCGCACGCATCGTCAGCCCGAATGCGCAACACCGGCAATCGCGTTCTATTGCCCACCATTTGCGGCTTTTCCGCAACGGGCTGGGGCTGTCGTTCATTTACCCCCTGCACGAAGATTTGAATTTGGCGGCGGCATCGCGCCCGCTGACGGTAGCATACACCAATATCGAAATTGAACACGTGGGGTATGTGCTGGGCGATGACCTTTTCAAACAGAAAACACGCCGCAATTTGAAAATCATTCGCCGATGTTTGGCGGAAGACCCGCAAAGCGTGCGATGGCATCACCATTTGGGTATGTCGCTGGCTATTTTGGGCGACCATCCGGCGGCAATTCGTGCTTTGGAATTTGTCATGCGGCAGGGTGGACGCGGTATCAGCGAAGTGGAATTTTATTACACTCATTTGTGGCTCATTTCGTTGTACAGCAAAACCCACCGTTTCGATGCCGCCGAATCGCTGCTAAAACAGGCGATGCAGCGGTTCTCGAAGCGGCAGCATCTCTTCATCGCCGCGGGGATGTTCTATCTTGACCGTGATGACCCTGCAAGCGCATGCCGCTGGCTGGCGCAGGCACAGCAACTTCCCGCCGAACCGTTGGATGTGCAGGGGCAAACGTGGCTGCCCGGCACACTTGAAGATTATTTGGGGCAAGCATATCTGCTGGTGGGCGATGTGGCACAGGCACGGGCGCAATATCACCGGGCAGATGAGGCATTGATGGGGAAAGAGGGGGTGACGCGGGGCGAATTGCACAAACTGGAAATGGAATTGGCTCGCGGAAACGCATCTGTGGTGCTGGACCGGCTGGCATCTCGCGCCAACGGACAACCTTTTGCCCATAAATTGTTGGCGCGGGCATACCACCGCCGCCAAGAATGGTCGAAAGCGGTGGCGGCACAAGCGCGGGCAGTGGCAACGGGTACACCCACCGCCGAAGATTGGCGGCTGCTGGCGGGAACGCTCATCTTAAAGACGGGCAAAACGCGCAGTGCGGCACGGTTGTGCGAAATGGCACTGCGGCAATTTCCCGATGATACAGCGCTGACCGATTTACTGGCGTTTATCCGGCAAAAACCGGATTTTTGGCAGACTATCGCCGACACGGTCAGTGTGGCACTGGCGGAAAACGGACGCGGACACGCGCTGCCCGTGCTCAACCGCGCGCAAAAGTGTTGGACATCCTGCCCGATGAATTGCTGCGCCAGCACGGTATGCGACTCATCAATCGCGGAGAATATCCGGCAGCCGTCGAGGCATTCGCGCTGTTGGTAGAGCTTGCGCCCACCGATGCCGCCGCATACAAATCGCTGGGGGTGGCATTGAACGGGGTAGGTATGGAAGAAGATGCCATCGCCGTGTGGAAAATGGCACAACAATTGGAATCTCAAGCAAAATAGGAAACTCAAATGGCATATCGCAAAGAGCGCCCAAAACTGGAACGAACATTTTTGCAGGGTCCCGATTTGACGTTCGACGGGAAAAATCCGCCACGAGAATATCCGGCGGTATCGCTGTGTATGATTGTCAAAAACGAAGCGGACAATTTGGCAGATTGCATCGGCTCGGTGGGCGATTTTCCTGCCGAAATCATCGTGGTGGACACCGGCTCGACCGACCACACGGTGGAAATCGCAAAATCGCTCGGCGCGAAAGTGTATCGGTTCGACTGGATTGATGATTTTGCCGCCGCGCGGAACGAGTCCATCCGGCATGCCACCGGCGATTGGGTTTTTTGGATGGATGCCGATGACCGGCTGGAACCAAACGGTGCGGCAAAATTAAAACAAGCCGTCGTTTCCGGCAAAGCAGATGTGTATATGTGCCGGGTGGTCAGCCACGGCAAAGGGGCGGGCAGCGCCGATGCGGTGGTGGAACATTTCCGGCTCTTTCGCAACGGGTTGGGGCTGAAATTTCACGGCGCACTGCACGAATCTATCGCACCGGATGTGATTGATTTGGGGCTGGTGGTGGCACGCACCAATATCGAGGTGCGGCACACCGGTTACAGCATCGATATTGAAGATTACAAAGCCAAAGCGCGGCGCAATATGGCTATCATCAACGCCGAGCTGAAAAAGAATCCCGATGATCTCTATTGGCGATACCATCGTGCCGCCAGTCTTTCCATTCTCGGCGACCCCGAACAAGCCGCCGCCGATTATGAAGCCGTGCTGGCTGACCCCCCGCCGCAGTTGAATTGGGAAATTTATGTCTATCAAGCACATACCGGTCTGCTGGACATTTACAACAATGCCGGAAAATTTGATGACGCGCGGCGAGTTTTGCAACTGGCGCTGGAACGATTTCCGCAACGGCGGCATTTGGCAGTGGTGGCAGGCTTGTTCTATTTTGGGCAGGATGAGCTGGATACGGCGCTGAAATATCTGCTGCGCGCGCAGCGTCTGCCGCGCGAAAGTGATGCGCTGGGGCAGGCGTGGTCGCCGGGCAAGCTCGAATCGGTGTTGGGGCAAGTATATCTGCTGCGCGGTGAACATACGCTGGCACGGCAAGCGTTTATGGACATGCTCGCCGAAAACGGAAAAACGGTGTCGCGCACGCCACCGGCAGAATACGCCGAGGCAGAGCGACTTTTTGCGGCGGGCCAATTCGATGCGGTGTGTGATTTGCTCGATACGGTGGCGATGGGCAATTTGCCCGCGTTGCGTTTGCTGGCACGCGCCGAAGACAAACGCGAGCGATGGCACAGTGCCACCGCAAAGTTGGCGCAGGCAATGGCGTTGGATGACCCTCTGCCCGATGAATGGGTGACGCTGGCGGAATATGTGCTGCACACCCGCCACTTCAATTCGGCAGAGCGGTTGTGCCGGTTGGCACTGCAAGCCAACCCGGAAAACGCCCAAGCGATGAATTTGGCGGGGTTTATCGCTTTTCAGCAGAATGACGCGGAAAAGGCGATGAATTATCTGTTGAATGCATTTTTACATGCCCCGGAGAGTGATTGGGTACGGCAAAATTTAGAGAAATTGGCAACTGCGCTGCAATTGCCGCTGACGGAAGCCATTCGGCAGTTTGGCGGGCGGATGCTGGGGCAGAAAAAACCATCACTGGCGGCGATTGCGTTTTCGGTGTTGGTGCAAATTGCGCCGACAGATGCAGATGCGTATCGTTCGCTGGCGGTGGCGCTCAATGCGCTGGGGCAAGAAAATGAAGCGATGCTCGCGTGGCAAACCGCCGAGCAATTGAAAGCCGTCTGAGAGCAGGCGGCTTTTTTGTGTAAAGTTGCGTAAAAATATCGTAAAAAATCGCATTTCCCCTCAAGAAATTTTCTCTTTTTCCGATAATAGAAACACAACTGAATAGAATCATTGGATTTAGTTACCAAATAAGGAGGTGTCGCACGGAAAAAAGGTAATCAGAATTCCAATCGGTAAAAATTTTTGCAAACTTGGTAAGGAAACCAGCTTAAAAACACGGAGGTTATTAAAATGGCACAAGTAGATTTCACACGAATTGCATCGAACATCGGCGCATTGAACGCGCTGAACTCACTGCGGAACGTGAACAACAAACTGGCATTGCACCAAACACGTTTGGCAACCGGTAAACGCATCAACAGCGCAATGGATGACCCGGCAGGGTTGACCATCGCCAAC